>Ga0326597_10006401_pt1 | contig 16140 bp, 13 predicted proteins | sample RVTome_12_FD_203789 | JGI IMG/M metagenome (GOLD analysis project Ga0326597, IMG submission 203789) | Soil microbial communities from uranium-contaminated site in the Upper Colorado River Basin, Wyoming, United States - RVT100D185 | ecosystem: Environmental > Terrestrial > Soil > Contaminated >...
AGATCCGTCGCGAGATCCAGCCCCATGGAATATCGCTTGCTGATATCTTTTTCCATGGCCTTCTTCACAATGCTTTCAAGTACCTTGGGTATATCCTGTCTCACATCACGCAAAGGAGCTGGCTCCTCATTCAGGATTCTATTGACCAGGCGTGAAAAATTGTCAGCCAAGAATGGATGTTTGCCGGTCAATAATTCATACATCACAATGCCCAGTGAGAATAAATCAGACTGATTGGTAACAAAGTCTTCTTTCAGTTGTTCGGGTGACATATAGCGCGGAGAACCCATCATGCCGACCGGCTGCGTCTCCGTAGAATCAGGTTTATTGATATGGGCGATACTGAAATCGCCTATTTTTATATCGAGATCCTCGGTAACCAGTATATTGGGAGGTTTGATATCACGATGGACAACACCCTGGCGATGGGCATAATCAAGCGCCTTGGCACATTTGAAAATTATCTCTACAACCTTTTCAACAGGTAACAGGTTTTCCGGAGTACAGTATTTTTTTAATGTCTCTCCGCCTTCAATATATTCCATAACGATATAGCAGGTATCCTCGTCAACGCCGGCATCGAAGACACTGATGATATTCGGATGTGTAAGCAAACCTGCGGTATGTGCCTCATTGAAAAACATCTTGCGGTAACGGTTACCGGATTCCGGATCTTTCAGTGATTCGGCAAGCGCAACCTTGATAGCAACGGAACGATCGATAAACGGATCATGACCGAGATAGACAATTCCCATACTGCCACGGCTGACCTCGCAGACAATTTCATACTTGCCCAGCTTCTGAGGAATGTTATCCATCTTATCTATTTGATTTTATATGATTTTTATAGTCATTAACCTTGGGCCAGTTAATAGTCCAAACACTCCAAGCCTGCAAACATATTAGTAAAGAATGTACCTATAACCTGCGAATGTTACTGCAAAATATTCCCTATTGACAGACAAAGCGTATTGCACTGCATTATTTGTTCCATGGCTGCTTATCTCTAATGATATGGATGAAATCAGACTTGAATTGTGCTAACAATGGAAAATCGTAAACTATTTATCTATAAATTCGCAGCTGTAAACTGGCATGATGCAGGCCAGTACTGTTACTCATAATTCAACGGGGGGCTATAGTAATGACAACATCAATACGCCAACTCCTGGATAAAAAAGGTTATCACATCTATTCCATCTCCCCGGATAGTATGGTTTTTGATGCCATCAAGCTCATGACTGAAGTTAAAGTCGGCGCTTTACTGGTAATAGCGAATAAAAAACTTGTAGGAATACTCTCGGAACGTGATTACACACGTAAGGTGATTCTGCAAAACCGTTCCTCCCGTGATACACCGGTAAGGGATATCATGACTGAAAAAGTGATGTGTGTGTCGCCTGAGCAATCCATGGAAGACTGCATGGTGATAATGTCCGCACATCATATTCGTCATATTCCGGTAATGGAAAATGACATTCCCATTGGGGTTTTATCTGTGATGGACGTAATGAAAAATATCATTTCGGAAAAAGATTTTATTATTGAGCAATTGGAAATCTACATTAGCGGCTCAGGTTAAATACACAAGACTTGCTATTTATCACCTTATTACTATTCCTTTCCATTACAGTATACTTCTTAATCATAACGTTGAAGCCGCCGTATTTTTTTGTATAGACAAATACACAGTGCTTCATCCTATTAATTGCATTTCCGGTTAACGATCTGGTGATGGACGCCACAAAACTCACTCAGTTGAATAATTGGCAAAAGCTTGAACAACACTATCAGGCAATTGCCGGTATTCACATGCGGGAACTGTTCAAAGACCCGGAACGGGTAAAATCATTCTCAATTGAATATGACGGTATTTATGTCGATTTTTCAAAACATCGAATCAACAGAGAGACACTGGACTTATTACTCTCACTTGCAAGCGAAGCGGGCGTAAGAGATTCCATTGAACGATTATTCAACGGATCGCATGTTAACGTAACTGAACAGCGGTCTGCCCTGCATACGGCCCTTCGATCGCCCAAAAATAAACCGCTTCATGTGGATGGAAAAAACATTTCAGTTGAGATACATAATGAATTAATACGCATGGAAAAGTTTATCAATAAACTCCTTGCGGGCCACATCAAGGGATATTCAGGCAAGCCCATCGATACACTCATTAATATAGGCATTGGTGGCTCTGACCTCGGCCCCCGAATGGTAACTCATGCATTAAAACATTTCGCAATCCCGTCCCTGAATGTCCTGTTCGTGGCCAATGTTGATGCTACAGATATCAATAATGCCCTGTCTGTTTCCAACCCGGAAACAACTTTATTTATCCTTTCATCAAAATCCTTTACTACACAGGAGACATTGACCAATGCCAGCACAGCCAGACGCTGGTTAGAAAAGCACGGATGCAATGATATCTCGAAACATTTTATTGCCGTCTCCGCCAATATGCCTGCGATTAAACATTTTGGTATTGATTCCAGCTATTGCTTCAAGATCTGGGAGTGGATTGGCGGCCGGTATTCAGTATGGTCGTCTATTGGCCTGCCGGTTGCGGCCAGTATCGGCATGGATAATTTTCGGGAATTTCTCGCCGGCGCCCATGCCATGGATGAACATTTTCGTACTGAAACTTTCGCAAACAATATCCCTGTCATTCTGGCAATGCTGGATATCTGGTATGTTAATTTTTTCAATGCCGGGACACTTGCAATTATCCCCTATGATCAATCATTAAAGATGCTGCCAGATTACTTAAGTCAACTCATGATGGAGAGTAACGGCAAAAGCATTACCCAGGATAATATCAATATTGATTATCATACTGCCCCGATCATATGGGGAGGTGTGGGTACAAACTCACAACATGCCTTTTCCCAATTACTGCACCAGGGTACTCGTATGGTGCCTGTGGATTTTCTTGCTGCGTTGAACAGTCCCTGTAACGAGAAAGACCACCATAAAATGCTGCTGGCCAACTGTATTGCCCAAAGCAAGGCGTTGATGATGGGTAATGCTGATGGAAATACGCGGAATACCTCTCATTATAAAAATATTGCAGGCAATAAACCGAGTACTACCATCCTGTATAAATCATTAACCCCGGGAATATTAGGGGCATTACTTGCAATGTATGAACACAGAACATTTGTACAGGGCTGTATCTGGAATATTGATTCATTCGATCAATGGGGAGTGGAATTGGGTAAAACCCTGGCAGGCCCCATTACAGATGAACTGAATGGCGAGGAGATTAACCCCTCACACGATGCCTCAACCCGGGAACTAATTGCAAGATTCAGAAAAAATCATTGTGATTAATAATATTCCGAACAAGTATGAAATAATTTTTATTATTAATTATCGGCTGAGACAGCCTTCTGTGTTGTGAGTGACAGGCGTTTAACCAGTGTACGTAAAAAGATCTTGTTAAAATGCAACTGACATCCCACTGACAGTTGATCAATCATGGTGCCGTTTATCTTTATTAATTTGACAAAATCCCTGGCACGTATCGTCGCGGTACGTTCCATATTGGCCAGATATCCCATTTCACCAAAACAATCTCCCACCTGAAGACTGCCTACTGTTTTTTTATCTCTTACAACTTCTACAGAGCCGGCAGCAATAATAAAAAATGCATCATCAATATCACCTTCCACGATGATCTCACTTTCTTTTTCATATTCCTGCCATATGCATGCCAGGATGATTTCCCATATTTCCGCATCTGAAAATCCCTGGAAAAAATCCAGCTGTTTTACAACGGTAAACTTTTCTTTAGCCGCCAAATCTTCCTTGGGCTTTTCAAGATAATCAAATGCCAGACTTAAATCTGCGGCCAGATTTAAACCCATCTTGTAACGCTTCTTTGTATCTTTCTCCAATGTATGGTGAACAATCTTCTCCAGAATTTCGGGAATGTCCGAACGATAAGTTCGCAACGGCGGCTGTTTTTCATTGATTATTTTATGAATCAACCTGGAAAAACCGTCAGCAACAAAAGGATGTTTTCCTGCCAGTAATTCATACATGACTATGCCCAGCGAAAATAAATCTGTCTGATTTGTGATGTTATCTTCCTGTACCTGTTCAGGGGACATATAACGTGGAGAACCGACGAATCCCATGGGCATGGTAGCGGAGGTTTCCGCAGTCATTAAATGGGCAATACTGAAATCGCCGATCTTGATATTCATATCCTTGCTGATAAGGATATTGGATGGTTTGATATCACGATGTATTACTCCTACACGGTGTGCATAATCAAGAGCCTTGGCACATTTAAAGACGATTTCAACCACCGTTTCATAAGGAAGTAAATTTTCCGAATTGCAATATTGTTTGAGGGTCTGGCCACCTTCAACAAGCTCCATCACTATGTAACATGTTTCACCCTCGGCACCGGCATCCAGAATTTCAATAATATTCGGGTGCTTTAATTTGCCGGCTGTGTGTGCTTCATTGAAGAACATCTTGCGATAACGCGCACCGGCTTCAGGGCTTTTGAGTGACTCGGCGAGAGCGACCTTTACGGCCACAGTACGATCGGTAAATGGATCGTAGCCCTCATAAACAATCCCCATGCTGCCACGGCCAATCTGCCCTTTTATCTCATACTTGCCAAGTTTTTCAGGTACGTTGGTAGTCATTCAAGTTATATTATTATCCAGGCTAAAATTGATTTCAGACTGAACCAGAGTCCCTCAAATTTATATTTGTGGTTGATATTCTTAACATTATTTCAGCCACTTATATTACAATACTACTGTAAAGTGGCATATCTTGGTAGGGTCAGTGTAGTCATTTAGATAATAAATCCTGAATGGATGCCCTGATTTTAAATACTGTTAAATAACCTGAATACTGAGGATTAACCTCTTCAAATAACATGCAGGCCGTTATACTGGCAGCGGGTGTTGGACAACGTCTCGGTGATACTTTTGACCACAAACCGAAATGTCTGCTCAAGTTTGGTGATGCCAGTCTGTTACAAAGGCATCTGCGCATACTCCGGCACTACGACATATCTAAGATTATAATAGTGACTGGATATCAACCCGGTTTGATTGAAGAGGAGATCTCATTCTCGGACGCTGTGGATATCACTACTACTGTACATAACCCAAATTATAAAAAGGGAAGTATAATCAGCATGCTGATCGGACTTGAACAACTTGGTATTGGACAGGATTTTATTTTGATGGATGCTGATGTTCTTTACGATCACCGGATTATCTACCGGTTAATCAATTCAAAAAATAATAACTGCTTCCTGCTAGATCAGGATTTTAAACCTGGCGATGAACCGGTAAAGCTTTGTGTGCATAATGGACACCTCGTTGATTTCCGGAAACAGATCGGCAAGGATCTGGAATTTGATTTCCAGGGTGAATCCGTAGGATTCTTCCGCTTTAGCAGAGAAACTGTAACCAGGTTAATAACTCAAGCCAAGGCATATTTGAACCTGGGTGACGATAAACAACCTTATGAAGAATGCATCCGGGATCTCCTGCTTGAACATCCTGAAAATTTCGCGTATGAAGATATCACCGGGCTGCCCTGGATTGAGATCGATTTTCCTGAAGATGTGATGCGGGCAAGAAGTGAAATACTCCCGCAGATTACGCAGGTACAAATGTGATGGCAATTAATAAAGCAGATTTAAAAACCCCTGGAAAGAGTACGCAATTGCACCAATTGCTGATGTCGCCTAAGCTAGAATTCATCATGGAGGCGCATAATGGAATTTCTGCGCGTATCGTTGAGCAGGCGGGATTCAAGGGTATATGGGCGAGCGGCCTGGCCATGTCAGCGCAATTTGGTGTGCGTGACAGCAACGAAGCGAGCTGGACACAGGTGGTCGATATGCTTGAATTCATGTCTGATATCACTCACATTCCGATATTGCTGGATGGTGATACAGGTTATGGAAATTTTAACAATATGCGCCGTCTTGTCAAAAAACTTGAGCAACGCAAGATCGCTGGCGTCTGTATTGAGGACAAGCAGTTTCCGAAACTCAACAGCTTTATTGATGGAGAACGTCAACCACTGGCAGATATCAATGAATTCTGCGGAAAGATCAAAGCAGGCAAGGACAGCCAGCAGGATCCTGATTTCTGTATTATTGCGCGTATAGAAGCTTTCATTGCCGGCTGGGGACTCAGTGAAGCGCTACGGCGGGCAGAGGCCTATCACAAGGCGGGAGCAGACGGCGTTCTGATTCACAGCAAACTCTCCAGACCAAATGAGATCCTCGAATTTGCAAAGGAATGGGCAGGACGTTCTCCCCTGATAATCGTCCCAACCACATATTACAGTACCCCCACTGAAGTATTCCGCCGTGCAGGCATCAGCATGGTGATCTGGGCCAACCAGATGATCCGCGCATCTGTAGCTGCCATGGAAAAAATCAGCCGGGAAATACAATCCAGTGATTCCGTCGCCAATGTTGAAGATAACATTGCCCCGATAAAAAGGATATTTGCATTGCAGGGAGCGGATGAACTGGCGCGCGCACAGGAACGTTATCTGAATATCGGTCGGACTGAAACACATGCGATTGTACTCGCGGCCAGCCGCGGCAATGCACTCCATGAACTGACTCATGACAGACCGAAAGTCATGTTGACCATTGGCGGGAAAACATTGCTCCGGCGCTTATCCGATGAATTCAAAATACAATCGATCAATAAAATCACTGTCGTTGCCGGATATAAAGCCGATGCGATTGATACCAGCGGCATTGAGTTATGCATCAATCATAACTACGAATCAACTGGAGAACTGAATTCCCTCCTCTGTGCAAAAGAGCGCTTTCATGACAGCATGATTATTACTTACGGTGATCTGCTGTTCAGGGGATATATCCTGCGCGATCTACTGGACACCCCCGGAGAAATTGTTGCCGTCGTTGATTCCGCCCTTGAGGATAGTCATAAAAGCGGTTCGCCCGATTATGTCTATTGTTCAAAACCGGATGATCGATCCATGTTCAGCCAGGACATTGACCTGCGTCATATCTCGGAGAACGAGGCATGTGATATCGGCGACCCATCAGGCCGATGGATCGGAATGTTACGTGTTCAAGGTGAAGGGCTGGTCTGGTTAAATAACGCCCTGACTGAATTACAGAAGCGCAAGGATTTTTCCAGTCTGACAATCCCTGATCTGCTGAATCATCTCGTTGAACAAGGTAACCCAGTCAAGGTGCACTATATTCATGGTCATTGGCTGGATGTGAATTCGATAGAAGACATCGATCGTGCAGGTGACTTTACCAAGTGACGTGCAAGGACGATGTATATGGATATACGAGTGCCGTGGGCGAAGGACGACGTAAATGGATTTACTAGTTTGACGAGAGACAGGAAGTCGGGAGTCATCGCTGGAACGGCTGATGTGCATGCGACCTACATGGATGTAGGAAGGTAGAGCAATGCAGGACGACTATAGGGATATAGGAGGTAGAGAAAGTCAGGAACATTTTCTCGAGCAATTGCCGAGATGCACGAATGTCGCGATGATAGGACGACCTACACGGATGTCGGAAGTGCAGATAACGCAGGAGCAGTTATCTGCCGACCTACACGGATGTCGGAAGTGCAGATAACGCAGGAGCAGTTATCTGCCGACTTACATGGATGTATTAGTGCCGCGGATGCAGGACGACGTAAATGGATTTACTAGTGTCGCGAGAGGACAGGAGTCCGAAGCGACTGCTGAGAGCGGCTATCAGAGAGCGACCGCACAAGTGCCGTGGGCGAAGGACGACGTAAATGGATTTACTAGTTTGACGAGAGACAGGAAGTCGGGAGTCATCGCAGGAACGGCTGATGTGATGATATATATGGATGTCGAGAGTTACTGCACAGGAGCGGCCCTGATGGTAGCGAATACGTCAAAAAGATAAATACGAAGGAAGGCCATTGATCCAGGCAGAAGAATTTGTCGAGGCTGCCCGCAGGTTGGGTTTCAAACGTTACACAGGTGTACCCTGTTCCTTCCTGACGCCCTTTATCAATTACGTCATTAATGCTGATAACCTCGAATATATTTCTTCCTCCAACGAGGGTGATGCATTGGCAACTGCGGCTGGCGCAGCGATTGGTGGTGAACGATCGGTTGTCATGATGCAAAATTCCGGGCTTGGTAATGCAGTCAGCCCGATTACATCACTCGCCTGGGTGTTCCGTATCCCCGTTTTGATCATCTCCACACACCGTGGCGCGCCAGGCGTAAAAGATGAACCACAGCATGAACTCATGGGCCAGATCACTAGTAAATTATTTGACACTATGCAGATACTCTGGGAACCGTTTCCGGATGAAACAGCATTGATTGAACCGGCCCTGCAGCGCGCATTGAACCATATGCAAAAGGAAAACAGGCCGTATGGATTTATCATGCATAAAGGCACTGTTGCCAAACATCCATTAAAGAAGGATTCCGTCCCGCGTATAACAAACAGAACGACACAGCGTAAACACTTCGCGAGCAAGAGTGATAAAGGACTGACAAGAGGCAGCGTACTACAACACATTATTGATCTCTCACCGGAATCTGAGACAGTCATCATCGCTACGACCGGCTACACCGGCAGGGAATTGTTTGCACTCTCTGACCGGGCCAATCATTTATATATGGTGGGTTCCATGGGCTGCGCCTCATCTCTCGGCCTCGGATTGGCACTTGCACGGCCGGACCTGCAGGTTGTCATTGTTGATGGCGATGGCGCGGCGTTAATGCGTATGGGGAATTTCGCCACTATTGGCACGTATGGCGGTCCAAATCTTATACATCTTCTGCTCGACAACGAGGCACATGATTCCACGGGGGCACAGGCCACCGTCTCCGGTAATGTGCAGTTTGCCGATATTGCCTCTGCCTGCGGTTATGCCGTTGCCTATGATGGTGATGAACTCAGCCTGATCGATGAATTATTATCAACCGAAAAAGTTACAGGCCCGAGGTTCGGGCACCTGAAAATAAAAACCGGTACGATGGAAAATCTGCCACGGCCGGATATTAAACCACCTGAAGTACTCCGGCGGTTGATGCAGCATATCGGTACGAGTTTCTGATGAAAAAACAAATATTACTCAATCCCGGCCCTGTGAATCTCAGCGAACGTGTACGCAAAGCCCTGCTGCAGCCTGATCTCTGTCATCGCGAAGCTGAGTTCGTTGATTTGCAGAATTCAATCCGCAGCAATCTGCTGGATATTTATCAAATGAGCTACATCCAATGGGCCGCCATACTCCTGACCGGATCAGGAACCGCGGCTGTGGAGTCCATGCTTACCAGCATGATCCCGGACGATGGTCACGTGTTAATCATTGAAAACGGTGTGTACGGTGAACGTATGTCCAGGATGGCGGAGATCCACCATATAAAATACACAGCACTGCACCATGTCTGGAATGAAAAGATCAACCTTGATCAATTGAATACCGCGCTGAAACAGAATGATATTTCCCATGTAGCGGTTGTACATCACGAAACCACCACCGGCCGATTGAATAACCTGTCAGAGATTGCGGACATATGCAAAAAGAAAAACATTCCGTTACTTGTGGACGGTGTGAGCAGCTTTGGCGCAGAACAAATTAACTTCACTGACTGGAACATCGGCGCCTGTGCCGCAACCGCGAATAAATGCCTGCATGGCGTGCCGGGTACTGCGTTTGTGATTGTCCGGCGCGATCTTATAAATCAGGCGAACGTGACGTCTCGCACACTTTATCTTAATCTGAAAGATTATCTCAAACAACAGGATGCCAACGGCACACCGTTTACGCAATCCGTGCAATGCTTCTATGCACTGGCTGAAGCACTGATTGAATTTAAAGAAGAAGGTTGGCAGACACGTCAAAAGAAATACAAACAACGCATGAAGATCGTACGCGATGGCCTGACTTCACTCGACATTCAACCGTTGTTGAATGAAAAAGAATGCTCATGTGTCCTGAACGCCTTTCACCTTCCAAAAGGCATGACCTACGAACAACTCCATGACACGCTGAAAGAAAACGGATTCATTATCTATGCCGGCCAGGGTGGACTGGCAAAGACCATCTTCCGCGTATCCTGCATGGGTGATATTACAGAAAAGGATATGCAACGATTTGTTTCTGTAATAAGAGGTTTGTGAATATCAATTTGTTTCCAGAAAATATTGGAACGTGCTTGTGAGGAAAGAAAATATAGCGTTTAATCCAGTATGGCTGGCCCCACGAGAAATATAATATATGAAAGTAATTGCAAAGAGACTTATTCACCATTTAGGTTTTAACATTTGTGTACAACCGCTATATCCGTCGGATCTCGATCAGGAATCTGTTGATATTATTCGCAGAGTTAAACCATATACAATGACCAGTACTGAACGTTTGTTTTCGCTGATTCAAGCAGTCAGATACGTGCTGAAAACGAACATCCCGGGTGATATTGTCGAATGTGGTGTCTGGCGCGGCGGAAGCATGATGGCAGTGGCATACACACTCAAACAGCTTGAGGTATGTGACAGGGATTTATATCTGTTTGATACTTTTGAAGGCATGACAAGACCTACCAATGATGACATCGATTTCCAGGATCAACCAGCCTCAAAAAGATTTGAACGTAGTCAAAGGAGTAACAATAGTTCTGAATGGTGTCATGTCTCGATTGAAGATGTACAACGCAATCTGTTTACTACGGAATATAGCAAAGAAAGAATAAAATTCATCAAAGGCAGAGTTGAAGATACAATTCCTGATTCCGCACCGGGCAAAATTTCAATACTAAGACTTGATACGGATTGGTTTGAATCCACCCGGCATGAACTTACTCACCTTTATCCGCGATTGTCCAAGGGTGGTGTACTCATAATTGACGATTATGGACATTGGCAAGGGTGCAGAAAAGCGACGGATGAGTATTTCGCCCAACATAACATATCCATCCTTCTCAACAGAATTGATTACACTGGAAGAATTGCTGTGAAGTCATGAAACGCAAGCTTGACCATTTAGCGATTATTTGGTGATCCAACCCGTCAGTGTGTGTTTCATTGCATCTTCCACGGAAAGATCGATTGGGGTAAGCCAGTCCTTCGGCATAAACAAACTGAAACCACCTATCTGGTAGCTCATCGGAATATAAACGACCGCCTTGCTGGTATTGTCTTGGATGCCGCCCGGCATCCCCTTGAGTTCAGGGCGCATGATGAACCCGACTATTTCAACCGGCAGACCGGGCCATTTGACCGCCACTACCTTGCCGAAGCGCCCGCCCTGTTCCGGCGCAAGATAATTTGTCAGCTCTTTGATGGCATTGAACAAGGTCTTGACCAGAGGGATGTGCCTGAGCAGTTCCTCAACAAGATTAATGGGACCACGCAGGATTCGCGAGGACATCAACACGCCGAGGATGAAGATCGCGATCAGGCTGATCGCAATCCCGGTACCTGCAATATACGGCACATCGGGGAACAACCAGACGAACCCCTTGTTGGCCAGTGAATCCGACCATACGAAGAAATAATAAAGCGGGTAGATGGTCAGAATCAGGGGCAACAGCGTGAAAACACCGTGCAAAAAGTATTTTGTGAAAGTTTTCATGAAAGTCTTCATGATGATTCCCTCATGTTGTTACCACAGGATGTTTTCCGAACACCGCGCGCGGCGCTTGGGTCAGGCGGGCACGGAATGCCACCGGTGTGTTACCGGCTGTCAGGCATTCTGCACTTGCCGTGCGCTTCGGGTCTGATGTGAATTGCCGCAGATAAAATCCAGGAAGGCTTCTTTGGTGAGACCGGCATCTTTCAGCATATCCTCACGTGAGCCATGCTGTATGAGCCGATCAGGTAAACCATAATTGATAATCCGCCGGGTAATACCATGTGCGGCAAGCACTTCGTTGACCGCACTGCCGGCACCACCCTGAACAACATTATCTTCAATTGTCACCAGAAGATCGTGTGTCTGTGCCATTTGCAGGATCATCTCATCGTCGATGGGTTTTACAAAGCGCATGTTGACAACGGTAGCATCGAGTTCCTCGGCAGCGGCGAGCGCGATATCAAGTACCACACCGAAAGAGAGTATTGCGATTTTCTTTCCTTTGCGCCGCGACTGTGCCTTGCCAATCGGCAGCGCGGTCATCTCCTTCTGTACTTCCACTCCGGGGCCGCTGCCACGCGGATAACGTACCGCTGCGGGTTGATTGAGCATGAAACCGGTATAAAGCATCTGCCGGCATTCATTCTCGTCAGCAGGCGCCATGATCACCATGTCGGGCAGACAGCGCAGGAAGGAAATATCGTAGGAGCCGTTGTGTGTTGGTCCATCGTTGCCGACGAGCCCCGCGCGATCGATCGCGAATAATACCGGCAGCTTCTGGTTAATAACATCGTGAACGACCTGATCATAGCCGCGTTGCAGAAACGTTGAATAAATCGCGACAACAGGTTTCAAACCATCGCAGGCCATGCCGGCTGCGACCGTGACACTGTGCTGCTCGGCAATACCGACATCGAAGTAACGATCAGGGTGTTCTTTAGAAAAGCGAATGAGATCGGAACCTTCGCGCATGGCTGGTGTGATTGCGACCAGCCGTGGATCAATCGCTGCCATGTCGCATACCCAGTCGCTGAAGATCCTGCTGTAAGTCGGCTTGGACGGTTTGCCTGAAGGCACGATACCCTGTTGTGGATCAAATGGCGTAACACCATGATACTTGACCGGGTCCTCTTCGGCCGGTGCGTAACCCTTGCCCTTCTTGGTAATGATATGCAGAAATTGCGGTCCTTCCAGCTCGTTGACATTACGTATTGTGGCCAGCAAGGCAGGTAAATCATGGCCATCAATCGGGCCGATATAATTAAAACCGAGTTCCTCAAACAGGGTACCGGGAACGATCAGTCCCTTGACGTGTTCCTCGGCACGGCGTGCAAGTTCCCAGGCAGTCGGCATCTTTGAAAGCACCTTTTTACTCCCCTCCTTGACCGTCGTGTAAATCTTGCCGGACAAAATCTGGGCAAAGCGGTTTGACAGGGCGCCAACATTCGGAGAGATCGACATATCATTGTCATTGAGGATCACCAGCAGGTTAATGCCCAGATCGCCGGCATGGTTCAATGCCTCGAAGGCAAGACCGGCTGTCATGCCGCCGTCGCCGATAATCGCGACTACCTTGCGATCACTGCCCGTCTGTTTTGCCGCAATCGCCATGCCGAGTGCTGCACTGATGGAGGTACTGGAATGGCCCACACCGAAAGCGTCATACTCGCTCTCATCGCGTTTCGGGAACGGGGCCAGACCCTGCCATTTACGAATGGTATGCAGGCGATCACGCCGCCCCGTCAGGATTTTGTGCACATAGGCCTGATGGCCGACATCCCACACCAGCCGGTCCTCCGGCGTATTGAAGATATAATGCAGGGCGATGGTCAGTTCCATCGCGCCCAGGCTTGCCGCAAAATGCCCGCCGCTCTGACTGACGGTATGCAACAGAAACTCACGCAATTCTTTTGCCAACGGGATCAATTCCGACTCGGGCAGGTGGCGCAAGTCCGCCGGAGAATTGATCCTGTCCAGTATTGGGGTATTAAGTGTATGGTTCGTCATTTATCAAGGATATTAGAGATACAGTAATTTTTCATTATGTAATTCCCTGCCAGCCCTTGCAAGGAATCCGCATGCAACTCCTGCCTGCAAGCATACTCAAACAAAACCAGTGATAGATAGAAAAATCCGCGCTGTACATTTATGCGGGCTTACTTTATCTTACTCATTTTATGGGGAATTTCAGGCCAATCTGGATAAAAAGTGCCTGCTATTAACTGACAGGAAAAAACAAATGGGTGTCCCCCTGATCCAGCAATATCGCGTTGCCACGTATATCATGGGCAAAAAAATCCGGCGCGAAAAACGCTATCCTCTGGTCCTTATGCTGGAGCCGTTGTTCCGCTGCAATCTTGCCTGTACCGGGTGCGGCAAGATTGATTATCCTGATGAGATACTGGATAAACGCCTCAGTTATGAGGAATGCATGACGGCTATCGATGAGTGCGGCGCACCCGTCGTTTCCATTGCCGGAGGGGAACCGCTTATTCACAACGACATGCCCAGGATCGTCGAGGGTTTCATCGATAAAAAGAAATTCGTATACCTTTGTACCAACGCCTTGCTGCTCGAGCGCCACATGGGCGATTATTCCCCGTCTCCCTATCTGACTTTTTCCATACATCTGGACGGAAATCGCGAACGTCATGATACCTCCGTGTGCCGTACGGGCGTCTTTGATAAATGCATTGAAGTGATCAAACAGGCCAAGGCGAGAGGTTTCCGGGTGACTATCAATTGCACCCTGTTCCAGGGCGAATCTGCCGGGGAAGTGGCAGAGTTTATGGATACGGCTACGGCACTCGGTGTTGAAGGCGTCACTATCTCTCCCGGATACAGCTACGAGCGAGCGCCCCGTCAGGATGTCTTCCTGAAGAAGAAAGAAAGTAAACAACTGTTCCGGGATATCTTCCGGCTGGGCAAAGGTAAAAAGTGGAAATTTAACCAGTCCTCACTGTACCTCGATTTCCTGGCAGGCAATCAATCTTATATGTGTACTCCCTGGGGTAATCCAACCCGTAATGTATTCGGCTGGCAGAAACCCTGTTATTTACTGGTCGGAGAAGGTTATGCGACTTCATTTAACGGGTTAATGCAGGAAACTGTTTGGGAAAATTATGGTACCGGGCGTAATCCGAAATGCGCCAACTGCATGGTCCATTGCGGTTATGAGGCAACGGCCGTGGATGATACTTTCAGACGGCCCTGGAAGGCATTACAGGTTTTCTTCAAGGGCCCGCGTACACAGGGGCCCATGGCGCCGGAAATGCCCATACTTTACAACGACGAATCTTTTCCAAAACTTAAGCTGGTCGCAGAACAGGGACAGTCTGTCAGCTCCTGCAATAGCAAAAAACACGTCGCCTGATGGACTGGAGCCTGCTGGCTCTCCCCGGTTTCCTGGCGTGGTTGATAATTCTGATCCTGCCCTGGCGTCCCTGGAGCACGCGGGAATCACTGGATGCTGATCCGGCCTTACAGGCTGATCTTTCCCGCGTCACGGTATTGATCCCGGCACGCAATGAGCAGGATGTCATCGCAGAAACTCTGGATGCCCTTGCAACGCAGGGCCATGGGCTTCGAACTATCCTGATTGACGATCAATCGACAGACGCAACGTCTGCAATAGCAAAACAAAAAAATGTAGAAAACTTTAAGATCATTAACGGTCAATCCGTTCCGCCCGGCTGGAGTGGAAAATTGTGGGCACTGGAACAGGGACGTCGTCAGGTGAATACTGAATTCATACTCCTGCTGGATGCCGACATTCAATTGCAACCCGGCACCATTGCGACATTATTACTAAAGCTTGATCAGAAACAACTGGACATGGTCTCGTTGATGGCCCGTCTCAGGATGAAGAATTTCTGGGAAAAATTGTTGATGCCGGCATTTGTCTTTTTCTTCAAGCTGCTTTATCCCTTCCATCTATCGAATTCAATTTCACAACATGTGGCCGCAGCGGCAGGCGGATGTATATTGATAAAATCCTCAACACTGACAGGGATAGGTGGATTTGAGAGCCTCAGAGAGTGTTTGATTGATGATTGTGCCCTGGCTAAAAAAATCAAGAACAACGGCGGCAGGATCTGGATTGGATTGACTCATTCTGCAATCAGCCTCAGGCGCTATGCACACCTGCAGGTGATCTGGAATATGGTGGCGCGTACCGCCTTCACCCAGTTACATTTTTCCTGTTTTCTGCTGATATTGTGTACGTTTCTGATGCTGGCGGCATTTGCTCTGCCGATCATCGCCCTGGTGGCACCTGCCATTCCGTCGAGAATACTCGGCATACTTACCCTGGCCATTATGTTCAGTTGTTATTTACCTGTACTGAAATATTATGCAATGAATCCTTTATGGGGTCTTAGCCTGCCTGTCACCGGTATGCTTTATCTGGCCATGACATGGTCCTCGGCGCACCGTTATCTTTTCAGGACAGGCGCCCGCTGGAAAGATCGTCACTATCGAATTCCCGGCCCAAAATAGTGCAACTATCAATCGTGGGAAG
>Ga0326597_10006402_pt1 | contig 16139 bp, 20 predicted proteins | sample RVTome_12_FD_203789 | JGI IMG/M metagenome (GOLD analysis project Ga0326597, IMG submission 203789) | Soil microbial communities from uranium-contaminated site in the Upper Colorado River Basin, Wyoming, United States - RVT100D185 | ecosystem: Environmental > Terrestrial > Soil > Contaminated >...
CGAGCCCCCGGGCCCTTGCGCGGCCCGCGAGGGCCGGGGGGCGAGCCCCGTGGATCAGCACCCGCCCGCGGAGGCCGGCCGCGGCCATGACGAGGCTGTGCGGGTGGTCGACGGTCTCGGCGATGCCGATGGCCTCCTCCCCCGCCGTGATCCCTTCGGCGAACTTCCCGCACTCGGCACGGCACCAGGCCAGCCACGCGCGGCAGAGGACCGAGGGGAGGCCCACCATGCCGAGATGGTCGTGCCGGAGTTCGCCCTCGAGCGCGTGCACCCCCCGGGTGAGCAGGTCGATGGCCCGACGGTAGTCACCCAATGCGTGGAAGGCCTGGCCCAGGCGGAAGGTGGTGACCACCCGAAAGGGGAAGTTCCCGAAGTCCACCGCGATGGCCAGGTCTCGCTGACCGGCCGCGACCGCCCGCTCGTGGTCCCCGGTCCACCACAGGTGCCCTGGGTTTTGCGGGCCATCCCCCACCAGCTGGTCCAGGTCGCGAGCGGGCAGACCGGCCCCGGTATGCCGGACATAGCTCAGGGCCTTGCTCCATCGCTCGGCCCGGAAGGCGTGCAGGGCGAGCCAGTCCGCGTGTTCGGCGACGCGTTCGGGATACAGCCCCTCGAACGCCTCGATGATCCGGGCGTGGAGGGCGCGCCGACGCTCCAGCACAAGGCCGCCGTAGGCGACCTCGTGGGTGAGAGTGTGCTTGAAGGTGTATTCGAGGTCGGGGAAGAGCCTCGCCTCGTACAGGAACTCGGCGGCCTGCAGGTGCGCGATCCCGCGCCGGATCTCCTCTTCCGAAAACTCGGCGACGGCCCGGAGGAGGGCAAAGGGAAACTCCCTTCCGATGGCGGCCGCGGTCTGGAGGAGGCGCTTGGTCTCGGGGGCGAGGCGGTCGATGCGGGCCGCCAGCAGGGCCTGGACGGTGGCCGGCACCTGGACGTTCGGGAGGGCCGTGGCCAGGCGATAGTCCCCCCGCTCGCCCACCAGCGCCCGTGTCTCGGCCAGGGACCGGACGCTCTCCTCCAGGAAGAAGGGATTCCCGTCGGTCCGCTCAACGAGGAGGGCCGTGAGGGGCCGCAGCCCGGGGTCGGCCCCCAAGAGGGCCCCGAGCAGGTCCTCGGCGGTCTCGGGAGGCAGGGGGTCGAGGACGAGGCGCGTGAAGTAGGTCTTGCCCGACCAGTCATGCCGATATTCGGGCCGGTAATTGACCAGGAGAAGGAACCGGGCGGTGGGCAGGCTCTCGACCAGGGCATCCAGGAAGGACTGCGTCTCCGGATCCACCCAGTGCAGGTCCTCGACGATCAGGAGGACCGGCTGGACCTGGCTCTCGCGCAGCAAGAGGTGCCTGACGGCGTCCTCGATCCGTCTCCGCCGTTGCGGGCGCTCGAGCGCCTCCCACTCCTCGTCGCCGGCCGCCGCATCCACGAGGGCGAGCACGGCGGGCAGCGAAGGTTCCAGGGAGGGGTCCAAGGTCCGGATCTTGCTGAAGACCCGCTCGCGGACCATCTCCCGCTCCTCCCCCTCCCCGATCCCCAGGTACTTCTTGAGGAGACCCAGCAGCGGGAGGTAGGACGTCGCCCGCCCGTAGGAGACTCCCCGGCCTTCGAGGACGAGCCACCCGCGGGTCCGTTGGGAGCGGATGAATTCCCAGACGAGGCGGGACTTCCCCACCCCGGGTTCCCCCACCAGCGCCACCGCCTGGCCGGCGCCCGCCTCTGCCCGTGCCAGGGCCTGCCCCAACGCCCCCAGCTCGGCCGCCCGTCCCACGAAGGGCGTGACTCCCCGCGCGGAGGCCGCATCGAACCGCCCCCGGGTGTCCCCGCCCCCGAGGAGCTCGACCACCTCCACGGGGTCGGCGAGCCCCTTCACCGGAATCCTTCCCAGCGGTCTCACCTCGAGCAACCCCTCGGCCAGCCGCCGCGTCTCCTCCGTGAGGAGCACGGTCCCCGGTTTCGCCATCTGCTCCATCCGTGCCGCCAGGTGGGTCGTTTGCCCCACGGCGGTGTAATCCATGTGGAGGTCGCTGCCGATCGAGCGGACCACCACCTCGCCGGAATGAAGCCCCACCCGGATCTGTACCGGTACCCCGAGGGCCTGTTGGATTTCCCGGCCGACGCGCGTTACCCCTTCCTGCATGCGGAGGGCGGCGAAGCATCCCCTGGCGGCGTGGTCTTCGTGCGCCACCGGCGCCCCGAAGAGCGCCATGATGCCATCCCCCATCACTTGGTTCACGGTCCCCTCGTAATGATGGACGGCCTCCATCATCCGCTCCAGCACGGGATCGAGGAGCCTCCGCGCCTCCTCCGGATCCCGGTCGGCCAGGAGTTCCATGGACCCCTTGAGGTCCGCGAACAGCACCGTCACCTGCTTCCGCTCGCCCTCCAGGGCGCTCTTGGCGCCGAGGATCTTTTCGGTGAGATGGGGGGGCGTGTATCCGAGGGGAGAGGCGAACCGGAGATCGCGCTCCGGGGGGGACGCCAGGGCCTCCCCACACCCCCCGCAGAATCGATCGCCCGGATCGTTGGCGAATCCGCAGTGACCGCAGGCGATGGAGAGACGCTGACCACATGCCGAACAGAACTTCCGTCCGGGCTTGTTTTCCACCTGACAGCGAGGGCATCTCATGCCGGGGCCTCGTCTCCTCGACCCGTGCGCGACCCGAGGGAGACACAAGGGTATCCAGCGGAGCCGGGGCAGGTCAAGGAGCCGGAGCCACGTCCACCGGGGCCGGGTTGACACCCTCGGCGGGCTGACCTAGAGTCTCCGACGACGCCCGGGTGGGACATCCTGAGGCGGGCGGGATGTCGGCGGCCGAACCGCCGCAGCGCCGGCGGGGTGCCGGTTGCCCTGCCAGGAGGGAAGGGACGTTGCCGCTCTACATCGATGTGCATCACCGCGTGGAGGGGTTGACCGAGGAGGCGGCCGCGGCCGCCCACAAGAAGGACCTCGAGATCCAGCACAAGTATGGTGTGAGGTACCTTCGCTATTGGTTCGACGACGCCACCGGCAAGATCTTCTGTCTCGTGGAGGCGCCCAGCAAGGAGGCGGCCATGGCGGTCCATCGTGAGGCCCACGGCGGCGTCGCCGACGAGATCTTCGAGGTCAAGGAAGGTTCGTGACCGGGGTGCGCCCGAGGCCGGGCTGAAGAAAGGAGATACATGATCCGGCACCGCGTGGTTCGGGAGTGGCCCACGGGACTCCGCGAGGTGGCGCGGGGGGTGTATGCCTATGTGTCCCCCACGGGGGACTCGGGGCTCACCAACGCAGGGCTCATCGTGGGGGAGCGGGTGGCCGCGGTGGTGGACACGCTGCTGGCACCCTCGCTCACGCGGGCATTTGCCGACGCGCTGCGGAAGGCCACCGACCTGCCGGTGACCCGCGTGATCAACACGCACCACCATCACGATCATACGGGAGGCAACTGGGCCTTCCCGGATGCCACGCGCTACTCCTCTGCGGCGGCGCGGGACCTGCTGATCCGCAAGGGCAAGCCGATGGAGGTCTATCGCGCCCTGCTGCCCCGGTTCGCCGCCGAGTTCGAGACCGTGGAGATCCTGTTGCCGGACGTCACGTTCGAAGGCCCCTGGAGTATCCATGATGGACGGCGCGAGATCCGCATCATCCCCGCAGCGCCGGCCCACACCTGGGGCGACGTGATGGTGTACCTGCCCGCGGAGAAGGTTCTCTTCGCCGCCGACGTGGCGTTCCACTACGTCACGCCGCTGGTGAGCGAAGGCTCCATCGAGGGCTGGTTGCGGGCCTGCGACGCGGTGCTGGCCCTGGATGCCGACGTCATTGTCCCGGGCCATGGGCCGATAGGAACGCGCAACGACTTCGAGCTGATGCGGGGGTACTGGCTGCTCCTCCGGAAGGAAGGCGGCCGCTCCCTGGACAAGGGCATGCCCCCCGCCGAGGCCGCGCGCGCCTTGGACTTGGGCCCCTACAAGGAATGGGTGGCCTGGCCGCGGACCCTCTGGAACCTGCACCGCTGGCAGGCGGAACGGCAGGGCCCCATCCCCGACCTGGTGTCGGACGATGTGGCCCTGGCCATGCACGACGCCATGAACGTGTGGCGAGAGGAGGGATTGCGGCGCTGAGGGGCATCGGGAACATCGGGCATCGAGCATGTCCCTGCTGACAACTGAGCACTGACGGCTGACAGCGCCGTAGGCCCGGGCCCATGGGGCCCGGGCCTACGGCTTGAAGAGCTGGTCCGGCCTGATCTCGGCACCATTCAGGAACACGGTCCCCATGACGGGCACTGGGTTCGTCAAGGCCTGGTGCACGAAGCAGCCGTTCTCGGCATTACGGATCACGCGAGCGACTTTGGCAGGATCTTCCTTCGATTCGACCTCCACCGTCGCCTCCATGCCGACGATCCCGCCCTTGACCTTGTTCGCCAGCACCGAGCCTTCCGTCCGGAACTGGATCTTCAGCTTCATGCGTACCGTGTCGATCTGCGTCTTCAGCATGTGGCCGTACCGGCCGATCTGGGTCATCATTCAGAAGGCGTAGGCCATGCTGAAGTACGCCAGGGGCGGGGGCGCCGAGCCGCGCCCCCCAAGCTGGGTCCCCTCGTCGCATGCGATAGTGAAGTACTCCGTCTGGTTGCGGCAGACGGTGGCGACCTTCAGCATCGGGTCCACGCCCGCGGCCTCGACCGTGAACACGATGTCCCGCTTTGTGATACCAGGGTCGAGCCCCTCCGGCAGGCTTGCACTCGTCATCCCCTATCTCTCCTCATGGCCTTTGCGCGACTACACCCGTACTGCGCTGGCACCCCGACCTGCGTGTCCCCGGAGGCGCACCGAAGCTGACAACTGTGCCTGATGGCCCCATAGTCGTGGGCGCGCCACGCCCGTGGCTACGGCTTGAAGAGTTGATCCACCTTGATCTCGGATCCGTTCAGCAGCACGTTGCCCTGGACGGGCACGGGGTTCGTCAGGGCCTGGTGGACGAAGCAGCCGTTCTCGGCGTTGTGGACCACGCGCGCGATCTTGGCGGGGTCCTCCTTGGATTCCAGGTGGAGTTCGGACTCCACCCCGAGGCACTGTCCCTTGACGGAGTTGGCCAGCACCGAGCCTTCCACCCGGTACCGGACCGTCACCTTCATCCGCACCTTGTCGATTTGCACCTTCAGCATGTGGCCGTACCGGCCGATCTGGGTCATCATTCAGAACGCGTACGCCGAGCTGAAATAGGCCAGGGGCGGCGGGGCCGAGCCGTGCCCGCCCAGGTGCTCGCCCTCATCGCACGCCAGCGTGTAATACTTCTGGTTGTTGTGGTTGGCCGTGCCGACCTTCAGCATCGGGTCCACGTTCGTCGCCTCGACCGTGAACACGATATCCCGCTTCGTGACGTTCGGATCGAGTCCCTCGGGCACCTTGCCTTCCGTGGTCATTCGCGTCCTCCTCTCATGTCTCCTGGTGGTTTGTTGCCATCACCGCCGCGCCGCGTCAACGCGGAGATGGCGGGCCCTATCCCCCGCCCGCGCCGCGCTCGATCCGGCGCAGGACGGCCTGGAGGTCTTGCATGGACGGCTGGCCGCGATAAACGTAGCGGATCACCCCCGCCTTGTCGATCACGAACGTCTTGCGGTCGAAGAAGGCGCCACCGAAGGCCGTGGCGTCGTGGGCCTTGGCCACGGTCTTGGTCGAATCCGTCAGGAGGGGAAGGCCCAGCCCCAGGGAGGCGGCCGCCCAGAGTAGACCAATCACGATTGCAACCCCCACACTCAGAGCCCGATCCATGCCACCACCTCTCGCCCCCCCCACCGCGTCCCCGCCACTCTGCCTGCGGCCAAGCTCGGACTACGTCTCCCCTGCTCCTCTGCGCCCCTGCCCCTCTGCCCCCCCCCTGCGGCCGTCAGCGTCTCGGGCGCCCCCGCTCGTTCAGGAGCAGGTAGATGCCCACGCCGGTCGCCCCCGCCCCGGCGGCGGCCCATGCGACCTGCCACGACAGGTTCTCCCAGTCTGGCCTCGTCATCAGGAGGAGCAGCAGGGACAGCATGCCGGCCATGGCCAGCAACTCGCCGGCCCATTCCCGGGGGCGGATCAGCCACGATCGGAAGAGGCCGCGCCGGGGACTCACCGCCCCCCCTTCCGGCCGGCCGGCCGCCCCACGGTGACGACATGGAGCCCGCCCAGGTGGATGTGGCACGGCCCGCCTTCCAGCGCCACCTGGAGCTGTTGGATCCGGTCCCAGTCCCGCCGGGTGCGGTGCCTGGGAACGAAGGTCGTGGTCGTCTGATCGATCCGGAATTCGCGCCAGCCGCTGAAGTCGAGCGCGACCGGCGGGAACTCCCAGCGATCACCATCCGATTCCCAGAGGCGCAGGCGCAACCGGGCGCCGCACCCCTCCGCGTGCACCCACAGCGTCACACCCTGGTCGGCGCGCAGGGGCGGCATTTCGAGGCCGAGCGCCCCCGTGGAATGCGCCCCGGGGTCGAAATCCACCCGCAGACTGCGTGCTTCGCCCCGGCGATACTGCGCGTCCTCGATCCAGGCCGTGCGCACGGCCCGCGCCTCCTCCGGCGTGCGGAACCGGTCCACGCCGATTCCGAAGCGACCGCCGGACCCCTCCACCGGCCGCACCTCATCTGCGTCCGCTGGGTTTGCCATCCACAGGAAAACCGCGCACGCCGCCGCCAGCGCGGACGGGGCCCGCACGGTCGGAAAGGTGGACGATGTCGTTCCCATGCCCCATGGCCGCCCGCCCCGACCCCGGGGAACGGAGCGAGACATTATAGTCAGCCCCCAGCCCAGCGCCAAGCCTTCATTGGCACCATTCATTGGCACCAGCGGACTCGATGCGTTACGGTCTGTTGACACCCTTCGGAAGCCTGGGATAGATTCGGCCATCGTGGCCGCCTTGATCGAGTTCCGCAAGGTCAACAAGTGGTTCGGGCCGCTGCACGTCCTCGCCGACATCGAGCTGGGGATCCAGTCCGGCGAGGTGGTGGTGGTGTGTGGCCCCAGCGGGTCCGGGAAGAGCACGCTCATCCGGTGTATCAACGCGCTGGAGCCGGTCCAGTCGGGGGAGGTCGTGGTGGACGGGATGCGCCTCACCCAACGCGGCGTGGACCTGGTCAAGCTCCGGACCGAGGTGGGGATGGTGTTCCAGCAGTTCAACCTCTATCCCCACATGACCGTGATGCAGAACCTCACCCTGGCTCCCGTCAAGGTGCGCCGGCTGCCCCCGGCTGACGCCCAGGCCGTCGCCCGGAAGCTGCTGGCCAAGGTCGGCATCCCGGAAAAGGAGGAGGCCTACCCGGCCCGGCTTTCGGGCGGCCAGCAGCAGCGCGTGGCCATCGCCCGCGCGCTGGCCATGCAGCCCAAGATCATGCTGTTCGACGAGCCCACGTCCGCCCTGGACCCCGAGATGATCAACGAAGTGCTGGAGGTGATGGTAAACCTGGCCCGTGAGGGGATGACCATGGTGGTGGTGACCCACGAGATGGGGTTCGCCCGCCGCGTCGCCCACCGCATCGTCTTCATGGACGAGGGCCGGATCGTGGAAGAGGCGCCGCCCGAACGCTTCTTCGCCCGGCCGGCCCACGAACGCACGCGCAATTTCCTGAGCAAGATCCTGACCCATTGAAGGCCATCCGCCTCCGTCGCCGGAGGCGCGGCCCGGTCCGCTGCCGGCGGACCAAGGAGGACCCGATGCGTCGCTGGATCGTCACCCTGGCGGCCGTGGCCATCCTGGCCACGGTCATCGTACCCGGCGGGGACCTGGAGGCCGCCGAAGGCGCCCTGGACAAGATCAAGCGCACCGGCGTCATGGTGGTGGGTACCCGCACCGCCTCGCCCCCCTTCGGGTTCATCAACAAACAGAACGAGTGGGTGGGCTTCTCCATCGACCTGGCGCGCCTGGCGGCGGCGGAGGCGGAGAAGAAGGTGGGCCGGCCGGTGAAGGTGGAGCTCAAGGAATCCACGCCTGCCACCCGCATCTCCCTCCTCTCCAGCGGGGCGGTGGACCTGATCGCCGGCACCATGACCATCACCCGGGCCCGCCGGGAGAGCGTGGACTTCAGCCTTATCTTCTTCGTCACGGGGGCGCAGTTCCTGGTCAAACAGGGAAGCCCCTTGAAGAGTATCAAGGACATCGCGGGCAAGCGCATCGGGACGCAGCAGGGTTCCACCAACGAGAAGATCCTGCGCGAGCGGTACCCGCAGGCCCAACTGATCACCTTCCCGGACCAGCCCGCGGGCTTCACCGCGCTGGCCCAGGGCCGGACCGACGCCTACACCAACGACGGCATCCAACTGGCCGGCCTGAAGGCCAAGGCGCCTAACCCGGCAGAGTGGGTCATCGTCGGCGAGTTCTACAGCTACGAGCCCTATGGGATGGCCCTGCGGAAGGGAGACGCCGATTTCCGGAACGTGGTGGACTTCGCCCTCATGGGCGCCATCGAGAGCGGGGAATACTTCAAGCTCTACGAGAAGTGGTTTGGGCCCAAGGGCGAGGTGCCCTACGCTCTGACCCCCGAGGCGCGGGCGCTCCTCGAGCTGCAGGTCATCCCAAAGTAGGAGCGCGCTCCGCACGCGACCCGAGCGAAGCGCGCACCCGCAGGCCGCCGGCGAGGGCCCCCGACCGCGCCGGCGGCTCTGTGTTTGGAGGCCCCCGTGCTGCAGTACGAGTTCAAGTGGAACATCCTGTGGAGCCAGCCCTACGCCGGCTGGCTCCTGGCCGGCCTCGCCACCACTCTACGCCTGGCCGCCATCGGCTGGGTGATCGCGTGCCTCCTGGGGATCCTGGCCGGGGCCCTCCGGACCGTCCCCTTCGCCCCCGTGCGGCTCCTGGCCTCGGCCTATGTGGAATTCTTCCGCAACGTCCCCCTGCTAGTCTGGATGTTCTTCTGGTATTTCGGCGCCCCCCAGGTGCTGCCCGCGGCCGCCCAGGACACCCTGAATCGCCTGGGCGTCGAGTTCCTGGCCGCCGTGATGGCCCTGGGGGTGTACCACGGCGCCCGCTTCTCCGAGGTGATCCGGGCCGGCATCCAGTCCATCCCAAGGACGCAGCTCGAGGCCGCCCTCTCCACCGGCCTCTCGGTGGCCCAGGCCTACCGGCACATCATCCTCCCCGTGGCCCTGCGCCTGATCATCCCGCCCCTCACCAACGAGAGCCTGAACCTCCTCAAGAACTCGTCCCTGGCCCTCACCATCGGCGTGGCCGAGGTGACGTTCCAGACCCGCCAGATCGAGTCCTACACCGCCAAGGGCATCGAGGCCCTCACGGCGGGTACCCTCATCTACCTGGGGCTCTGCCTGGGCATCTCCGTCCTCATGGCGCGCGTGGAGCGCCGATTCGCGATACCCGGCATGATCGCCCGCGCCGGCGCCGCCGAGCATTAGGAGGCTGCTGAGAAGGGCCCATCTGCGGCGTTGGCCCGCTCGCGCGCCGCCTTGCATCTGGACCCTTTTGAACAGCCTCCAAGAACAAGAAGAGGACAAGTGATACCGCAGAAAGCTGGAGATTTCGAGATCGATGTTTGACTGGGGCGTCATCGTCTCCAACGCGCAGTTCGTGCTGGTGCAGGGACTGCTGGGCATCGGCCAGTTCGGCGGCGGCACGCTGAAGCTGGCCATCCCCGCCATGGCGGGCGGCTTCGCGCTGGGCATCGTGGCCGCCCTGGCCCGCATGGCCCAGCGGCCGTGGCTGCACTACCCCGCCGTCGTCTACATCGAGGGCATGCGGGGCATGCCGCTGGTGATGGTGATCTTCTGGTTCTACTTCTTCATCCCCATCGCCACCGGCGTCCGCCCCCCCGAGTACACCATCGCCCTCACCGCCTTCGTGATCTTCGAGGCCGCCTACCTGGCCGAGATCGTGCGGGCCGGCATCCAGTCGGTGCCCCGCGGCCAGACCGACGCGGCCGTGGCCACCGGCCTGAGCTACAGCGAGATGATGCGCCACGTGGTGCTGCCCCAAGCCGTGCGCAACATGATCCCGTCCCTTGTGACCCAGTTCATCGTCCTCTTCAAGGACACCTCCCTGGCCTCCATCATCGGCATGATGGACCTCACCAGGGCCGCCCAGGCCGTGAGCCAGCGCGAGATCCGCCCCTTCGAGATGTACCTCTTCATCGCCGTCATCTACTGGCTCTGCACCTACAGCCTGTCCCACCTGAGCCGCCGCCTGGAAGCCCGCCTGACACACTGAGCCCTCCCGCGGCACCATCCGCCATCCTCGGGTGCCTCCTACGACACGAACACGGCCCTGGTTTGTTTCCTCATTGGAAGCGAAGGCATGGGTGTCGGAAATGCGAAACACGCGGGGGAACGAAGGCCGGGAGCCGGCAGGGAGCTGCCCTACGTATTCTCGTAGGCGGCAAGGAACTCGTCGCGCGAGATGCCTGCCTGGGTGCAGATGGTTCGCAGCGTGGAACCCTGGATCCGCGGATGGTTCGGCATGGTCAAGGGAGTGCTGCCGGAATCCCCAGGACTTCCAACGCTGTGACAACGCGCCGTTTCGGCGCATCAACAGGGAACTTGGACACTACAGCTCACTCCCAGCTTCGGCGACAAAGGCTTCAAGCACGGGCGATTCTGTCTCGAGGGCATCGTCCCCAAATGTTTCCAGGTGGAAATGGATCGCGGATCGCACCTCCGCGAGAGCCTGTTCATAGGTATCGCCCTCGGCCACAACCACCCCCTTCATCCCCAAGGGGTATGCGACATATCCATCGGCATGCTTTTCAACAACCACCTTGAACCGTTTCATGCTCGCCCCTCATGCATCGCAGCGCGGGCCGTTCTGCGGGGCCATCCCCATGCGCCACCGTCGGCGCGGAACGCCCTGGTGCTGCTCGTCGAAACTATATCACAGACAGGAGGATCCCACTATCCGGGTCCGCCAATGCAAACTGAACTCTTCGCCGACTACGACGTGAGCGGCAGAATGCGCTCGCGATATTCAGGATAGGCAGCCAAGAGGTCCTCGCGGCGGGCCTGCTCGTAGTCGGCGAAGTCGAAGCCGGGGGCGACGGTGCAGCCCAGCAGCGCGAAGCGCCCGCCGGGGACGAGGCGCGAGCCCTGCCACACTCCGCGCGGCACCACCGCCTGGGGGCGCATCCATTGGAGCAGGTCCGTTCCCAGCGTCACTACCCGGCCCGAGCCGTCGGGAAACAGGTGCAGCATCTCTACCGGATCGCCCAGATAGAAGTGGAAGACCTCGTCCGACGCCAGGCGGTGCATGGCCGAGACCGTGTCGGGCGTCAGCAGGTAGTAGATGGCGGTGCCGAAGGCGCGCGCGCCCGCGTACCGGGCCGGCAGCGCCCCTTCCGCCACGCGCTCCTCGGATCGGTAGGTCTCCGTGAAGTACCCTCCCTCCGCCGGATGCGGGGTGAGTCTCAAGAGCGCCTTGACCTCTTCCGCCGTGATCATGCCGCCTCCTCGCCCCCCAATCCCCTGTTTTCGCGCAGGACGCGCCCCGCTTTCCTTGGCGGCTCAATACTCGAACGGCCGGGGGGCGATGAGCGCGATGTGCGGTGCCGGGGGGAGGCCGGGGGCCGGGCGGCCGGCCTGGAAGGCGCGCAGGAAGTCGGCCACCGGCGTCAGGGCACCGGGCGGGGATCGCTCGGCCCGCAATACCTGCTCGGTCAGCGCCGTGTACTCGTCGAACTGCCGGCGCGCGTACAGGATGCGGGCCAGGGCCAGGCGGCTGCCCGGCTCGGTCCCGGACAGGTCCACGGCCTTCCGCAGCTTGGCCTCGGCCTCGGCGTGGCGCCCCATGGCCTCCAGGCGCGCGCCCAGGATGCGATAGGCATCGTAGAGGTTCGGGTCCGCGCGAATGGCCTGTTCGAGCCACGCCACGGCCCCGGCGCGGTCCTCCCGGTCCCAGGCGATGCGCGCCAGGTGCAGGGAGGGCCGCGGGAAGGCGGGGTCCAGGCGGACGGCCTCGCGCAGGGCCCGCTCGGCGCGCTCCCCGTCGCCGTCGCGGACGTAGAGCTGCCGGCCGATGGCGGCGAGCTGCTCCACCCGCTTCGCCACGTCCCGGCCCCCGGACAGCCGGTTCCGGAGGAGGGCCTCCACAGCGGCCCCGTCTCTTCCGGTCAGCTTCAGGGGAATCAGCTCCGCCCGGATGATCGCGCCCGCCAGGCGCACGAAGCCGTCATCGGTGAGCCGGGCGGCGAACCAGAAGAGGCACCGCCACTCCTCCCGGTTGCCCAGCGCGGCCAGCCGCAGCGCCGGGAGGATGGCCGCGTCCGGCTGCTTCACCAGGCGGTCCTGGTAGTCGCTGCAGTAGTTCCGGCCCGGCTGGAGCAGCTCGTATTCGCGGGCGAGGTGCCGGGCCTCCGCCAGGTCACCCTTCTCCATGGCCACGTCGATCTTCAGGTTGCGGACGCGGTCCCGCCAGGGGTCCCGGCGGGGCGCCCGGCGCGGGGCCAGCCCGGGCGCGTATCGCGCCACCCACTCGCGCCACCAGGGGGTCTCTTCGTCCTCGCCGGCCAGGAGTTCGTCCAGCAGCGGCAGGGCCCGATCGTACTCGCCCAGGCGCACCGCCAGCGAGGCCGCGGCGTAGGCCGCCCCCGGATCGTCCGGCGCCAGGGCCCTGGCCCGGCCATACGCCTCCTTCGCCTGGTCGAACTCGCCCAGGAACTCCGCCACCCGGCCGAGGGCCAGCAGGGGCTCCGGCGAGGACGGGCTCGCGGCGGCCGCACGGCGGGCCGCCGCGGCCGCCTCGTCATAGCGCCGCTCCGCGAAAGCCTTTCGCGCCCGCTGGAGGTCCCCGCCGCCCGGCCCGCCCGGATCCTCATCGTGGTCCGCGGCCGCTGCGGGCCCCAGCGCCAGGGCCGCCGCCACCAGCACCCAATGCGACCGCATCGCAGTCCCTCGCACCCTACCAGGCCGTGGAGGGGGTGGGCCCCCGCCGGGCGTCCACCCCCAGCTTGTTGTTGAGGCCCTCGCGCACCGACCGGAGGCTCGGGTCGAGCCGGTTCGCCGCCAGGAGTTCCCTGATGCCCTCCGCGTCGCTGCCGAGATTGATGAGGACCCAGCCGGCGCCGGCGTGGGCCTGGGCGCTGGCCGGGTCCATGGCGATGGCCTGTCGGAACACCGGAAGCGCCTCCTCGTACCGGCGGAGAGCCCAGAGCCCCTCGCCAAGGTTGCGGAGGGCGTTCCAGTGATTGGGGTTGACGGCCAGCGCCTTGCGGTACCACTCGATGGCCTGCTCGTCCTGCCCCTCCCGGGCGAAGAGCAGCCCCATGTTGCTGTAGGGCCAGGTGAAGGCCGGATCGGCGGCGATGGCCTTCTGGTAGGCCCGCATGGCCTCCTGCGGCTTGCCGGATCGGAACTGCAAGGTGTACCCGACGACGTTCAGGGATTCGGCCAGCTTCGCCGGGTCCTGGGCGGGAAGACGGTTCCGGAGGAAGGTCGCCGCCTCGGCGCGCACCCGCAGGTTCGCCGAGTTCCGGACCCGATCGTTCAGGGCGAGGCGCGCCAGCCGCACCAGGCCGCCCTCGGTGAACCCCTTCCCGGCGGAGAGGACGCACTCCGCGGAGGCCGGGTGGAGGAGCATGGCCAGCAGCGCCTCGGTGTCATTCGAAAGAGGGGCGACGGGGTCTTCGCAGTAGTCGGCCCCGTCGCGCACCCACCCCTCGCCGCGGGCAAGCCGCAGGGCCCCGTCCCGATCGCCCGCCTCCACCAGCACATGGAAGAGCCGCTCCGCCACCTCTTCCCGGGAGACGCGTGGACCCTGGAGGAGGTTCGTGAGCCGCTCGATCCCAGACCGCGAGCGGGACTCCGGCGAGGCGGCCAGGGCGGCCCGCAGCCACTCCACCGCCTCGGCGGTGTAGCCCATGCGGTCCGCGAGGGTCCCGACGCGGAAGAAGCGCGTCGCCGAGGGGGCCAGCCGCGCCGCCGTGTCGAGGGCCTCCATGGCCTCGTCGAACTCGCCCAGCAATTCCGCCACCTCGCCCCGCTCGGTGTGGGCCGTGGCCGACGAGGGCGCCTGCCCCACCGCCGCCCGGAAGCGCTCCAGCGCATCCCGATAGGCGCCCGCCTTCAGCTCCCGGCGTCCCTCTTTGAGGAACTCGCCGCCTCCGCCGCCCCAGACGCCGCACCCACCGACCAGGAGGAGGATAAGCCCGGAAACGGTACAGCCCTTCAGGGCACCTCCGGCTCCAAAGGGCTGCCGCGCCCGCGCGCCCGCGATGCGGGAGCGCGTTCCGTGCGATCCGGGGTCCCCGTGGACCACCCCGCTGCCTCCTCTGCCGCCGCCCCGCTGCGGCAGGATACCCTTAACGGTGAATCCCGCCCGTGTCAAGGCAAGGTGTTCCCGCGGCAGCCCAAACCCGCCGCGGGCCGGCCGCTTGACACCCCCCGGGAACGGGCATAGGCTCCGTTCGTTCTCACGACGTCATCGTTCAGTCCTCCGCGGAGGCCGCGATGCCCCTGCCCCAAGACCCTGGACCACCTTCCAACGCCCTCGTTGGCCATACTGCAAGCCCCCTTTTTCTCCTCGTCCTCTTTGCCGCGCCGCTCGCTGCCGATGCGCAGCCACCGCCAATGGCCGCGCGCATAGGGTTCCTGATGGGGGGTTCCCCTTCCACGAGCGCGCCCCTCCTCCTGGTGTTTCCGGACGCCCTCGCCTTCGCCCACCGGACCCGGATCGTAGACCGGGCGGCCAAGCACCGGCTGCCGGCGATGTACGGCGCCCGGGAGATGGTGGAGGCCGGCGGGCTCGCGGCTTACGGGTCGAGCCTGGGCGACCTGTTTCGGCGCGCCGCCCCCTACGTGGACAAGATCCTGAAGGGCGCCAGGCCCGGCGACCTGCCGGTGGAGCAAACCGCTCGGTTCAAGCTGGTGATCGATATGAAGACCGCCAAGACCCTCGGCCTCAAACTCGCCAGGCGATCCTCATCCGCGCCCACCAGGTGATCGAATGAGGAGCCAACCATGAGGCGCTTAACGGCTGCGTCCATCGCCACAATCACCCTCGGCCTCCTCGCGGCACCGCTGACCGCCGGCGCGCAGCAGGCGATGAAAGGTCCTCGGGTAGGCGTCCTGTGGCCCTATTCGCCCACTATCGCCTCGCCTTTCGCCGCGGCATTTCGCCAGAGCCTGCGCGAGCTGGGCTATGTGGAAGGACAAAGCATCGCCATCGAGGAGCGATGGGCCGAGGGCAGGCTCGATCGCCTCCCTGCCCTCGCGGCCGAACTGGTCCGGCTCAAGGTGGACATCATCGTGGCAACGGCGACGCCAGCGATGCATGCTCTCCAGCAAGCAACCAGGACGATTCCCATCGTCATGACCCTTATCACTGATCCTGTGGAGAGCGGCTTCGTCGCCAGCCTTGCGCGGCCCGGCGGGAACGTTACAGGGTTGAGTCTCATGCACCCGGAGCTCAGCGGGAAACGCCTGGAGCTGCTCAGGGGGGCTACCCCAATGGTCTCCCGCGTGGCCGTCCTCTGGAATCCCGCCATAGGGCTATGGGCGCGCCGCCATAACATCGTAGAGTGATTCTACTTGATTCGGTCCGCCATAACATCGTGGAGTGGTTTTGCTCCTTCTAAACCCAGGTCCCCTCTGGAAAGCTGGCAATGGGGAATGGGGCCACTTGCGATTCACTCCACGATCTTATGGCGGAATGTTACTCTACGATGTTATGGCGGTAACCCCCTAGGAGAATACACAGGAGGGCGTCCCGATCGGTCCCGAGGCGATCTTGGAAGAAAACTTCGTCGCCGACGTTTAAGGCGTGGCGCGTGAGCGTGAGGTGGGCGACGGTCGCCTGGCCTTTCAGGGCAGTGATGACACCGGGCGGCACGGGAGGAACCTGCTGGGCGACGGCCTGCAAGGGGAGCAGCAGGGAGGCCCCGAGCGCCAGCAGACACTCGACCACCGCACGGCTGGGACTCCGCCAGTAACGCATGATCGATAGTCCCCCTCTGCTTCAAGGGACGCCGGAAAACGGCAAGGCCCTTGACCGCACCGGGCCAAGGGCCTACGCTTCGAGTAGCGCCGCACCTGGTCCGATCAGGTCGCGGTGGTCAGAAGGGGCTTGCCGGTGACGCGGTGGCCCCTTCGCTTTTCTGGGGAGAGTGGCAGGAGAAGCCGCCGGTGTCAAGGGGCAGGCGTCCACGACCAGAGCTCACGAGCAACGCTGGTACCAATTCCCCCAGCGGTCGCGCCCGCTGACG
>Ga0326597_10006403_pt1 | contig 16138 bp, 15 predicted proteins | sample RVTome_12_FD_203789 | JGI IMG/M metagenome (GOLD analysis project Ga0326597, IMG submission 203789) | Soil microbial communities from uranium-contaminated site in the Upper Colorado River Basin, Wyoming, United States - RVT100D185 | ecosystem: Environmental > Terrestrial > Soil > Contaminated >...
CATGACCCACGACCGGGTGGCCCTCATAAGAAGAAATCGACCAGCCGAAGCCGTAGTAGGTTGACTCGCCGTTCGCGAGCGAAAACGGCTTCCACCACTTGTCGAGCGAGGCCTGGCTCAAGAGTCCCGTGCCGTAGAGCGCACGATCCCACTTCGCGAGGTCGTCGACCGTCGAAAGGAGCGACCCCGCCGCGTAGGGAAGCGTCATGCTGAGGTATTCGGCGTTCTCGAACTCCGCGTTGACGCCGTCGTAGCCCTGGGCCCGTTTGGGAATGATTCGAGAAGAGCTCCCGTAGTAGGTCTGCGACATTCCGAGCGGCTCGAAGATCTTCTCGCGCAGGTAGGTCTCGTAGGTCTTTCCGCTGGCCTTCTCGATGATGGCGCCCAGGAGAACGTATGCGGAGTTGTTATAGGCGTACTTCTCGCCCGGCTCGAAACCGAGGGGCTCGTCTCGGAAAAGGGCGATGATCTCCTCGACGCTCATGTCCTCCCGCATCCTTTTTCCAAAATCCGGCATGTCGGTGTAGCTGCGGATTCCCGAGGTGTGCGCCAGGAGCTGCGCGATGGTGATGGTGCGCCCCGAAGTAGGGTAGTCGGGGAGATGCTTGCGGAGGTCGTCCTCGACCGAGAGCTTACCTTCCTCCTCGAGGAGGAGGATCGCCGCCGCCGTAAACTGTTTCGTGACCGAGCCGATGCGGAATACCATGTCCGGCTGGATCGGGATCCCCTGCTCGAGATCGGCAAGCCCGTAGCCCTTGTGGAGCAGCACCTCCCCGTCCTTCGTCACCCGGACGGCGGCGCCAGGCTCGGTCGCGGGATAGTAAGCAGACGCGATGGCGTCGAGGTCGGATGCGATCTCTCCGCGGCCGGAAACGAGAAACGACGCGAGAATCAACGATAATGACTTCAATGAGAACCTCGAAAGGGCCCAAGTATCTCGCAATCTGTTGCCTTCTCGCCATCCCTTTCGCCGGAAACGCATATGCACAGGATCGCCGGGTCGAGATCTCGCCTTTCGCCGGAGTCCAGTTCGGGGGGAGCGTCCTTTCGCGGCCGGGTCGGCTCGAGATCGAGCCCGATCTGACCTACGGAGTGGTCCTCGACGTTCGCGTGCGGCCCGACGCCACGATCCAGATACTCTACGGCCGGCAAGACACGACACTCGACTTCCTCAGCAACGATCCGTTCTTTCCTCGGCACGTCCGGGTTGGCCTCGCCGTCGAGTACTACCACCTCGGAGGGGCCGTCGAGTTCGGCGAGAGCCGGCTCAGGCCCTACTTCGCGCTCGCCGTGGGCGCGACGCGCTTCGACCCCAAGGTCGAAGACGTGGGGAGCGAATGGCGCTTCTCCATCGGCTCGGGACTGGGGGTCAAAACATATCTCTCCCCAAGGTTCGGCCTTCGCCTGGAAGGGCGTGTCTGGCCGACATTCCTCCAGACCGACGGCGGCTTCCTCTGTTCGCTCCCCGGAGCCTGCCTGGTCTCGGTCGAGGCGGACTTCCTCACGCAGGGAAGTGCTACCGCCGGGTTCTTCGTGGCGTTCTGACGGGCGTTAGAATAGGCGCCATGGCGTCGTTCCACCCCCTCGTCAGCGAATGGTTCGAGACCCGGTTCGGCCGTGCGACCGAACCGCAGCTCCAGGGCTGGTCCCTCATCGCCTCGGGCCGCGACGTCCTGATCTCGGCGCCGACTGGCTCGGGGAAGACCCTCGCCGCGTTTCTCCTCGCCATCGACGGTCTGGTGAAGGTCGCGAGCGAGGGCGAGCTTCCGGAGTCGGTCTCGGTCGTCTACGTCTCGCCCCTGCGGGCGCTCAGCAACGACATCCACAAGAACCTCGAAGTTCCCCTCTCAGGGATCCGCGAGCTCGCGGAGCGGCGAGGCGTTCCTCTTTCCGCGATCCGAACCGCGGTGCGCACCGGGGACACTCCTCTGGCGGAGAGGCGGAAGATGCTTCGGGCGGCGCCGCACATCCTGGTCACGACCCCGGAGTCGCTTTACATCGTCCTCACCGCCGCGAAGAGCCGGGAGCTTCTGCGCAGCGTCGAGACGATGATCGTGGACGAAGTCCACGCGCTCGCCGACGACAAGCGCGGCGCCCACCTCGCTCTCTCGCTCGAAAGGCTCGATCGTCTGGTGACCGAGGCCGGTGGAAAGCGGCCCCAGCGCATCGGTCTTTCGGCCACGGTGAAGCCGGTCGAGGACGTCGCGCGCTTTCTGAGCCCCGCGGCGGAAATCGTCCAGGTGGGCCACCGCCGCGACATGGAACTCTCGGTTGTGGTGCCGAGAGACGAGCTCGGAGCCGTCGCCACGAACGAGATGTGGACGGAGATCTACGATCGCCTCGCGGAGCTCATCACCTCCCACCGAACGACGCTCGTCTTCGTCAACACCCGACGACTCTCGGAGCGAGTGGCCCATCATCTCGAGGAGCGGCTGGGGGAGAAGGCGATCCTCGCCCATCATGGAAGCCTCTCGCGCGCTCTTCGCCTGCGGGCGGAGGACGGGCTCAAGGGCGGAGTCATCAAGGCCGTCGTCGCCACCGCGTCCCTCGAGCTCGGAATCGACGTAGGAACCATCGACCTCGTCTGCCAGATCGGGACGCCGCGCTCTCTCGCGGTGCTCCTCCAGCGGGTAGGCCGCTCGGGGCATTTCCTTTCCGCGACGCCCAAGGGGATCCTCTTCGCCACCACCCGCGACGAGCTCGTGGAGTGCGCGGCGCTCGTTCGCGGAATCCGCAAAGGGGAGCTCGATGCTCTCGAGATTCCCGAAGCCCCTCTCGACGTTCTCGCGCAGCAGATCGTGGCGGCGGTCTCGGCCGACGACTGGGGGGAGGAAGAGCTCTACCAGGCGTTTCTCCGCGCGTACCCGTACCGCAATCTCGCGCGCTCCGATTTCGAGGACGTCGTCGAAATGCTGTCGGAAGGAATCGCCTCTTCGCGCGGACGGGCCGGCGCTTACGTTCATCGCGATCGGGTGAACGGTCGCCTCCGGGGCCGACGGAATGCGCGACTCACCGCGATTACCTCCGGGGGAGCCATTCCCGAGAACGCGGCCTACTTCGTCGTGGCCGAGCCGGAGGAGAAGATCGTGGGCACCCTCGACGAGGACTTCGCCGTCGAGAGCCTGGCCGGCGACGTCTTCCTCCTCGGTACCCACTCCTGGCGCATCCGCCGCGTGGAGTCAGGGAGGGTACGCGTGGAAGATGCCAAGGGCGCCCCGCCCTCGGTTCCGTTCTGGCGGGGAGAAGCCCCCGGGCGGACGCTGGAGCTTTCGCGCGAAGTATCGGAGCTTCGTGAGCGGGCGGCCTGCGCTTCGGGTGAGGGCCGTGAGGACCGCCTCCGCGGTCTGAGCGAAGGTGCGGGGCTCTGCCGCCGCGGCGCCGAAGAGCTGGTCGAGTACGTCGAGGCCGGTGAGCGTGCCCTCGGCGCCGTTCCCTCGTTCACCACCGTGGTCATCGAGCGCTTCTTCGACGAATCCGGCGGAATGCAGCTCGTCGTCCACTCCCCGTTCGGCTCGCGGATCAACCGCGCCTGGGGCCTCGCGCTCCGGAAACGCTTCTGCCGCTCGTTCAACCTCGAGCTCCAGGCGGCGGCGACCGACAACGGAATCATCGTCTCGTTGAGCGAGCAGCATGCGTTTCCGCTCGAGATCGTCCCCGAGTTCGTGAAGACCGAGACGGTGGAGAGCGTCCTCACCCAGGCCCTTCTCGCGGCGCCGATGTTCACCGCGCGCTGGCGCTGGAACCTCTGCCGCTCTCTCGCGATTCCGCGCTTCCGCGGGGGGAAGAAAGTCCCGCCGCCGATCCAGAGGATGCGCGCCGACGATCTTCTCGCCGCGGTCTTCCCCGATCAGGCGGCCTGTGCCGAGAACCTCGCGGGACCGATCCGAATTCCCGATCACCCTCTGGTGAAAGAGACCATCTCCGACTGCCTGCACGAGGCGATGGATCTCGACGGGCTCGTATCGATCCTCGAGGGCATCGAGGGCGGCGAGATCCGGTGCGTGGTGAAGGAGAGCGTCTCGCCCTCGCCCTTCTCCCACGAAATCGTGAACGCGAACCCCTACGCGTTTCTCGACGACGCGCCCCTCGAAGAGCGGCGCGCTCGCGCCGTGCAATTGCGGCGCACGATCGAAGTGGGGGACGCGAGCGAGCTCGGCCGTCTCGACCCCGAAGCCATTCGCCTCGTCGAGGAGGAGTCCTGGCCCCTGGTCCGAAACGCCGATGAGCTTCACGACGCTCTCCTCACTCTGGTGCTCGTTCCGGAGACCGCGGAGTGGGCGCCCTGGTTCGAGGAGCTTTCCTGCGACCGCCGGGCGTCGCCCTTTCGCCTGGGCTCGTTCCGCTTCTGGGTGGCGGCGGAAAGAAGGGATCTGGTTCTGAAAGCGTGCCCGGGAGGGGAGCTCTTCTCCGAGCTCGCTCCTGTTTCCGGGGCGAGCATCGAGAGCGCGGAAGAGGCGGCGACCGCCGTCGTGCGCGGATGGCTCGATTCGACGGGACCCCGAAGGGCGAGTTTCTTCGTCGAGAATCTCGGGCTTCGCGACAGCTTGGTCGAGTCCGCGCTCTTGAGACTCGAGGCCGAGGGCCAGGTGCTCCGAGGCCGCTTCACCGCGGATCCCGCGGACGAGATCGAATGGTGCCAGAGGAGGCTTCTCGCCCGCATCCATCGTCTCACGCTCGGCCGCCTGCGCCGCGAGATCGAGCCGGTCTCGACCGCCAACTTCATGCGGTTTCTTCTCCGCTGGCAGCACCTTGCGGGGAGCTCGAAACTCCACGGGATCGAGGGGCTCGCGCGCCTCGTCTATCAGCTACAAGGCTACGAAGTCCCCGCGGCCGCCTGGGAAAGTCACGTCCTCCCCGCGCGCCTCGCCGACTATCGTCCGGAGTATCTGGACCAGCTCTGCTTCTCCGGCGAGGTCGCCTGGGGACGCCTCTCGAAGGCGACTTCGACCCGCGTGAGCCGGGTCGTTCCCATAGCGCTCTTCTTCCGCGAGGACCTCGACTGGCTGGTCGGCCTCCGGGAAACGGACGAGGGGCAGGAAGAAGCGCTGTCCCGGAACGCCCAGCACGTGAGGTCGATCCTCGACCGCCGCGGGGCCTCGTTCCTCTCGGAGATCGTGAGGTACAGCGAGAGGACGGTAGACGAAGTCGAGACCGCGCTCCGGGAGCTCGTGGCCCACGGCGACGTCACCGCCGACGGATTCGACGCCCTTCGTTCTCTCATGATCCGCGAGCGACACCGCGCCTCCCGGGGACGGTGGTCGCTCCTCGCGAGGGATCCGAGAGTCGTGGAAAACGCGATCGAGCGCTTCGCGAGGCAGCTTCTCGCGCGCTGGGGTGTGGTGTTCCGCGATCTCCTGGCGAAGGAGTCGCTCGCACCCCCCTGGCGCGATCTGCTTCTCGCGTATCGGAGGCTCGAGGCGAGGGGTGAGATCCGCGGTGGACGGTTCGTCTCCGGTTACCTAGGAGAGCAGTTCGCGCTTGCCGAAGCGGTCGAGGTCCTTCGGGCGCTTCGCCGCGAAGAACGCTCGGGTGAGATCCTCGAGATCTCCGCCGCGGATCCGATCAACCTCACGGGGTTCGTTCTTCCCGGAGAGCGCCTCGCCACGCTCTCGAGCCAGACGCTGCGGCTCGTCGACGGAGTCCCCGCAGAGCAGGCCGACTCGGTGCTATCGACGCTCTAGTAGCAGCTCGCGCATCGCGTCTCTTACCAAAGGCCAGGTCGTCGAGTCCGGGTCGATCATCTCGAAGTGTCCCGACTCGGGAGCCTCTACGATGCGTACGTCGTCTCCCGCTGCCGTCGCCCGGTCGAAGTAGCGACGGCCCACGGGCGCCCAATTGTCGTCGTGCTGGCCGAGGAGAAGAATCTGAGGGACTCCGAGAGGCACGAGGTTCATGGGCGAGCCCATGCCGTAGCGTTCGGGCTGTGAGTCGGGGGAGCCGCCGAGAAGCTTGTCGATTACGCTGTCGCAGGACGCCTGCTCGTAGAGATACGCGAGATCGGGCGCGGGGGCGAGAGCGAGAACGGCGCCGGGGAGGACCGGATTCTCCGCCCGGAACGGCTCGCGGTCGGTGAGCTTCGTACGAGCGGCGAGCCAGAGTGCGAGATGGCCTCCCGCGGAGTGGCCTACGGCGAGGATGCGGTCCACGTCCAGCGGATAGGATTTCGCCAGGACCCGCAGATGGTCCGCGCCTCGCGCGACATCCTGAAACGTTCCGGGCCAGCCGCCGCCCGGGTTTCCGACTCTCCGGTACTCGAGCGCCCAGGTGGCGACACCGGTTTCGGTGATCGCCGCCGCGAGCTTTCGCAGGTGCGTGATGTCGAACTCGGAAAGCCAGCAGCCGCCGTGAATCAGGATCGCGACCGGGTGCGGCCCGGCTCCCTTGGGGAGCCGGAGCTCGCCGAACTGGAGAGGGTCATCACCGTAGGGAATGCGCTGATCGGGCGCGGGCGATTCGAAAGACGCGAGGTCGCCCGAGGTCATGAGGCGAGGTTCCTGTGCCGCGAGTAGCGACGAGGAAATCGCCAGGAGCAGGGCAGCGGTTCGAAAGGATCTCTTAGCTCCCGCCACTCGTCCCTTTCACTTTTTCCCGCTGCTCGTCCAGCTGCATGACCATCTGATACGCCAGGTAATACTTATAGACGTTGGCGACGTACTGGACCGTTTCCCGCCCGATGCGCTTGGCGGCGATGAGCTCGACATGATTGAACCAGCGGTTCGGGTCGAGCCCCTGCTCTTCCGCTTCTTTTCTCAGGCGCGCTACGCGGCCGGGACCGGCGTTATACGACGCGAAGGCGAAGAGCTGCCGGTCCACGGGTCGCATCGCCTCGTCGTCGTAGAAATTGTCGACGACCCAGCGGTTGTACTTGAACCCCGCGTGGATGTTGCTCTCGAGGTTCTCGATGTCGGGGATATTGACCGCTTTGTCTCTCGCCGTCGCCGGCATTACCTGCATGACCCCGATGGCGCCGACGTGGCTTCTCTTCGACTGGTCGAGACCGGACTCCTGATAACCCTGGGCCGCCATGAGGAGCCAGTCGAACTCATACTCGCTCGAGTACTTCTTGAAGAGATCGATCATCGCGCGGAAACGCGCGATGTCCTCTTCGCTCCGTGCGTTCTTCACCCACTTCGTGCTCTTGAGGTACTTGTTGATGAGGACGTTTCCCGCGAGCGTCCCTTGCTTCTGCGTTTTGGCGAAAGCATTCACCGCTTCCGCGAGCTTCGGGCTTCCCTTGCGGAAGGCCCAGGCGATGTCGCCTCCGGTCGCGACCGCGACTTCGGGATGGGGCTTCAGGGTGGGGAACACTTTGGCCCACAGATCGACCATGAAGCTGTCCGCGACCGTCGCGGGAAAGAGCCCCGCTGCAACCATCTCGAGCAAATCTCCGTCCTCGAGGAGCTCATCCGCCGGCACCACTTGAACCGGGGCCTTGCCCTCGGAGGCGAAGCGTTCGTTCAACGATTTCAGGTGCTCGGCGTAACTGCTGGAAGCGCGGACGTGAACTTCCTTGCCCGAGAGACCATCGAGGCCCGCGATCTCGGGGCTGCCGGGGCCGGTGACGACGATTTCCGAGATCCCGCTCCCGAACGGCTTGGAGAAGTCGACCTGCTGCAATCGCTCCGGGGTCACGGTGAGGGTCGCCGCGGCGATGTCTCCCCGACCTGCGAGGAGGCGCGGGATGAGCTCGTCTCGTCCGACGGGCATGACGATTACGTGGACCTTCACGTGGCCGGTGCCCAGCTTCTCGTTCAACTGGGTCTCGAACGCTTTCGCCGCCTCGTAGGTGATGCCGAGCTCCCGGCCGCGGTCGACGAAGTACTGCACCGGGCTTTGGACCGTGAGGATGCGCACCATCCGCCGCTCCACCATCCCGTCGAGATCGCCCGTAAACGGCGCGACGAAGGGGGCCAGCCCCGGGGGAGGCGGCTCGGGCTCGGGCGCCGGCTCGATCTCCTCGGGTTCATCGGGCTCAGCGGGCGCAGGAGCGGGTTGCACTGCGGGGACATCGCTGGACCCGCAGGCGCACAGAACGAAGCCCAGAAGACAGGTCGCGCCGAAATGAATCGCACTCTTCATCATTCGGATATCCTATTTCGCCGCCCGCGCCGATACAATACGACCGGGCATGACCCGAGCCGAACCGGCTGCCGTGAGCGCCGAGGAGCTCACCCAGACCTTCGAGACCCGCACCGTCATCGAGCGGCTTTCGTTCGAGGTCGGCGAGAAAGAGTTTCTCTCGATCGTGGGACCGAGCGGCTGCGGAAAGTCTACGACGCTTCGGATCCTCGCCGGGCTCGTCCGGCCCTCATCGGGAAGGGTGCTCGCCCGAGGCCGCGAGGTGCGGGGACCTTTCGAGGACGCGGCGATGGTGTTCCAGTCGCCGGTCCTTCTCCCCTGGCGCCGAACCATCGGAAACATCCTGTTCACCGCGGAGATGGCGGGGAAGGACAAGAACGCCTATCGGGAGCGGGCGATTGAGCTCGTACGGCTCGCGGGCCTCGAGGGCTTCGAGGGGAGCTACCCGCACGAGCTCTCGGGAGGGATGCAGCAGAGGGTTTCGATGTGCCGGGCGCTCCTCCTCGACCCCGCACTCCTCCTGATGGACGAGCCCTTCGGGGCTCTCGATATCCTGACCCGGGAGAGGATGGGGTTCGAGCTCCAGCGCATCTGGTCGGCGACGCAAAACACAGTGGTCTTCGTCACCCACAGCATCACCGAGGCGGTGTGGTTGTCGGACCGAGTGTTGGTGTTGACCGCCCGGCCGGGCGCGGTGAAGGGTATCGTTCCTGTCGACCTCCCCCGCCCGCGGAGCTCGACCACGCTGAAGGATCGGCGTTTCGTCGAGCTTGCGGCCGCCGTTCGAGATCTCGTCGAAGCGGAGTGGGTCGAATGAAGCGGGCCTCAGTCGGAATCGTCGCCGGCGCCTTCGCCCTTCTGCTCGCGTGGGAGTACGGCGTCGGTCCCGCGGGGATACCGGAGTACCTCCTTCCCCGGCCGTCGATCGTTTTTCTGAAATGGTGGCAAACGCTGGCCGTTCAGCTCGAGCACCTAACGGTCACGGCCGCGACGACCCTCGGCGGCCTCCTGCTCTCGCTCGTCGCCGGGCTCCTCCTGGCGCTCGTTACGATTTACGTGAGACCGCTCAAGGCCGTCGTGCTCCCCGCGTTCGCCGCGTTCAACGGCATTCCGAAGATCGCGATTGCGCCTCTCTTCGTGACCTGGTTCGGCCTCGGGGCGGAGCCGAAGGTGCTTCTGGCGTTTCTCATGGGCCTCTTTCCGATCTTCGTGAGCTCGGCGACCGGCCTCGGTGAGATCGAGCCCGACGTCCTCGAGCTGGCCAAATTGGCCGGCGGAACCGAGTGGCGCGTCTTTCGCAAGGTGCGTCTTCCGAACGCCCTTCCCTATCTCACCGACGCGCTCAAGGTGGCGTTCCCTCTCGCCCTCGCGGGCTCGATCGTGGGCGAGTTCATCGGCGGGAACCACGGCATCGGCTATCTGATCCTCTCGGGACAGTCCAACCTGGACACGCCCCTGGTGTTTGCCTCGCTTCTCTCCGTCACTCTGTTCACGACCGCCGGAATCGCGATCGTCGTCCTGGTGGAACGATCGCTTCTGGGATGGAGGCCGTCCCGACGGCGTCAGGGCGGTTCTTGAGTCCGCCCGGGACGACGCTTACGAAGACGCAGTCGGGAAGGAGTTTCGGTATCTCGATCCGGCGACGCAACGCCGACGAGATCCTTATCCACAAGCGGTTTCGCCTGCTGCGGGCGATCTCTCTGGTTCGTCGTGCGCCGCCAGGTCTACAGCCCGGCGGCCTCCAGACCAGTCACACGGGCGAGGAGGGCCTGGCGGTCGTCGAACGTCAAAAAGGTCGTCGCCTCGAGGACGAGGGCCGAAGCAACGTGCAATAGATCCAAGGAGCGGCATCCAATTTCGGAGGAGTGTTCGCACGCGAGCTTTGAAGCGCGGCGGAACACGTCGAACCAGTTCAACTCGGGCCTCGACAGCACTCCGGCGGCGAAGTCCTCGTCGATCGCTCGGACCGACGCGTGAACGGCGTTCGCCGTGGCCTCGCGGCGAAAGAGCTTGAGCTGCAGCGCGTTCTTCATTTCGAGCTCGTGCAGATGTGAGAACGGTATCGGATGCGGAAGCGTGCGTGCGTATCCAGACACTCGATCCGAGCCGGCTTCAGTGACGTACAGTTTGATGAGCGCGCTCGAGTCCAGGTAGGAGGTCATAGCCTCTCTTCCCGATCCTCGGCGATGATCCTGCTGAGCGGTTTTCCACGGACGCGCTTGCCCCAGATGCGTCGAGCACGGCCCGTGAAATCAGGCCACTCCGGTGTTTCGGAGGTTCGGCCTGGCGGAACGATCTTGGCTACGACGCGATGGCGGCGCAGGATGACGACCTCTTCGCCGTCTTCCACCCATTTCATGACTTCGGCGAGATGGTGTTGCACCTGGCGGATCGTCGCCTTCTTCATGTTAGACATTGTGACGCACGAAGGAGGTCGAGTCAAGCATTCCCGCGGGCGGCCTCCTTATAGCGCTCCCACGTAGGCATGAGTGCCCACCATTGAAAATGTATTGACATTTTCAATACTCGACGCTATGCTTCCAGCTGGAGGTAGTTGGTATGGAGCAAAACCGATGGCGAAAACGCCAAACAGGATCAAGGTAACCCTCCTCTTTCCCCTCTTCGATAATGATGGAAATCCCTTCGATCGAGAGACCTGGAGATGGTGGCAGCGAGAGATCGCTCGACGTCGATTTCTCGGAACTGGGCCTCGCCGGTGGAGTGTGGCGAGGGCAGAAAGACCGCTGCCGGTGGATCATGACCGTGATTCGAGAAGAGAAGCTGACCGAGATTCGGGAGTTTCTGAGAGAAGCGCGCATGAGATTCGCGCAAAAGGTGATGTACCTCGACCATCACCCGGTGTTCTTTGAGCTAGTGAAGTAAAACCGACCGGGCGGCGCCGCACTGAGCTTTGAGCGGCACGGCCGTAGAGAAATAGAATGAAGTATGTAAACTCGGATACGGACGTTGAGATCGAGCTGACGGGACTGACGGAAGAGAAGACGAAGTTTTATCGGCAGGCCCTCGAGAAATTTCGCAAGAACGTGGACTGGCTTGTCTTCGAAGAGTTTGTCTTCGGGCCAATGTCCCCGCTCTACTCCGGGCGGAAATCTCGCCGGGAGGTGGTCGAGGACCCGCTTTACCTCGCGCTGGAAGACATGTGGCTGCAGCTCGGCATACAGCAGGGCATGGTTAAAGCGGAGACTACGCAGGAGGATCACGCCGATGGCGAGAGGGGGCAGGAGAACAGGGGCCGGAAGGCCGACGACAGGCCGAACTCCGCGAGAGACCGTCACCTGGCGACTACCCGTTGATCTTCTTGTGCGCCTCCGGGCCCATGCGAGGCTGGAGCGGCTCCCGGTCACGACCTGGGTAGAGCGGCGGCTTCTGGAAGCGCTCCGTGGCCTTCCAGCAAGCGCCTCTGAAGCGAAGCACGGTGTGAACGACCGCGAATAAAACGCGAGCTGGAGCACTGAGAGTGCTCCTCGGATTCTTGGCTCTGGTTACGCGCCGGGGCGGCCTTGCCTCACCTCGGCTCTACCCGCGCGGTTCCGGAAATTCTAAATTGAGAGCGGGGCCGTCCCGTCAGGGCAAGTCGAGCTCGGTCTCGCTCGACGTCTCCGAAGCGAGGGCCAGCACGGCGAACGCCGTGGCAGCATCGGACGCAAGAAGGCGCGTCATCGAGCTCTCCCGGCTCCGGTCCTTGTTGGGAGAGAGCGTTTCCCATCGGCCATCGGCCTTCTGGTTTTGCCGAAGCCATGAGACGGCGCGGGATATGGGCGCGGCGCACCGCGGGTCTTCGAGCTGCTGCAGGACGAACGCCGTAAAGGCGGTCGCGTAGCCGTCGCTCTCTTCGCGCGGAGGTGTTCCATCTTTCGAGGGCCATGGCCCCAGGTCGACGAGTCGGAAACCGCCATCGGGCCGCTGGTGCTGGAGGACCTCGTCCACCAGGCGATTCGTCTCGTCATCCGACAAGAGCCCATCCCAGGCGCTTGCCGCCCAGAGGAGCGAAAGTCGATTGTGGAGGCTCAGGCTCTGCGAGAGTCCACGGCGAAGGTGCGCTCTGAGCTTGGAGCTCGGGTCTGCGGGAGGGCGTGCTTCGTCACCAGCGGACATTCCCGCGACGGCGGCCAGCGATGCCCCCCAGTAGTCGCTTCCGTCCGTCTCCCACGGTCCGAGACCGAAATGAAGCCACGACCAGCCGCCGTCTTCGTTCTGCTGCGTCCACATGTGGCGGAGCGCGGTCTCCGCTTCATCGCTCAGAGAGCCGTTCGCGCGCTTATCCCGAAGCGTAAGCACCAGAGCGTTGATTACTGATTCTGTGTCGCGAGACTGCTCGGGTTTTTCCGCGCCCCGGCTCTCGTCATACCAGACCTTCGCGTCGTTCCAGCCGGTGACGCGAGTCGTCACGTCGGAAAATAGCCCTAGGGCGGGCTCAGGGAGCGAGGAATCCGCGAGCGCGGGCCGCGCGAGCAAATAGGGCATCGCGGTGTGACAGGAAATACATGCGGTCGTGAGTTTCTGCCTCTCCCGGGAGAACGTCGTCCACTCGGCGGCGCGTCCGTCCAGATAGCGCGCGGCGGCGTCTCGATCCCAGGACTCTTCGGCCAGAGCGCCCGAGGCGAAGAACACCGCGGCCAGCGCTCCGCTGAGAGTATTCGAGATTCGATGGGCGCGATTCACGTGGATCCTTCGGTCCGCGAGTATAACACCCCGCGCGTGCACTCCTTCAGCTTGCGGCTCAGGAACCGCCGCTCCGGCTCGCTCGCGGGGCGCGCGAGCTTCGCGATAACTTTCCGCAGCTCGTTCGAGATCCCCGAGGTCGAGCCAGAGCTGGCCGCGCGCTGCCGGGTGGTCAAGAGACGAACGGAGCCTCTGAATCGACCGAGAGCATTTTGGTTGACTTAGTCATTGACTTAGTCTAATGTGGGACAACACCGATGACGGAAGTCAATGTTCATGAAGCGAAAACTCATCTATCGAGGCTCCTCGCGCGCGTGGCGGCCGGAGAGGAGATCATCATTTCCAAAGCGGGCAAGCCGGTAGCCCGTCTCGTTCCTTTCCACGGGCTCCGAAAAAAGCGCGTTCCGGGTATGGACCGCGGGAAGGTCTGGATCGCGGACGACTTCGACGCTCCGCTCCCCCCGGAAGTCCAGAAGCTCTTCGAATGAACGTCCTCGTCGACACGCAGTGCTGGTTGTGGTGGTTCGCCGAAGAAGAGCGCCTCAACGCGGCGGCGCGGCAACTCATCGGCAACGGCGAGAACACCGTCTACTTTTCGGCCGTGAGCTCCTGGGAGATCGCTATCAAATGCTCGATCGGGAAATTGAAGCTTCCCGAATCGCCCGATCGGTATGTGCCGAGACGCCTGGCATCTCAAGGAATGGTGGGGATAGCCGTCGAGCACGTTCACGCTCTTCGAGTGGCATCGCTTCCCGACCATCATCGGGATCCCTTCGATCGCTTGCTGGTCGCTCAGGCGCAAACGGAAAGCCTCGCGCTTCTGACGGCCGATCCTCTCATTGCTGCTTACGAGGTCGAGGCGATTTGGGCGGGTCAAGGCTCCTCTCCCTGGTGACTTCGACGCGTGGGACGACGGTTACGAAGACGTCCTGGGGAAGGAGCTCCTTCTCCATCGGAAACGCGCGTTTCACGAGCTCGATGGTCCGCTTCAGCCGCTCCTCCGACGCTTCGCCGTAGCCCGCGCTCCGCACGAAGGGCGTATCGATGGCGGCCATGGACTGCCGCCATTGCGCCAGCATGAGCTCGTAGTCGAGCGTGGGATTGTGGCGAACGAGGATGCGGGCCGCCTCTTCGGGGTGATCCAGGGCGTACTTCACCGAACGGTTCGTGGCTTCGGCGAAGGCTCGCACTTCCTCCGGGCTCGAAGCGATTCGATCGGCCCGAGTGACGAGGAAGTAGCCGAACGCGTCATAGCCCCATTCGGCGAACGACGAAAAGTAAACGGTCACGTTCCGGGGACCGGCTACGCGCCTCAAGGTGGGGACGTCGCTGTCGATCGATGCGGTGACGAGCTCGGCGCGGCCCTGGAGGAGCAGGGGAAAGTAGATGCTCGGGTCCGCGGAAAGCCACGAAAGGTCCGAGGGCGGGAGGCCCTTGAGGTCATAAATGATGGGCAGCACCACTCGAGCGCTGTCGGTCGAAGAGGCCGCGATGGTCCGACCCGCGACGGATTCCGGGGTGGGATAGGGTTTCAGAGACGCGAGACCGCTCGGGCTCGAGTCCATGTAGACCCCGAACGCTTTCACCCGCGCACCCTTGCCGATCGATTGCACCACCGGGGCCGCCTCGGCGATGCCGAAGTCGGCTTTCCCGCCCTCGAGCGCCGCGATGACGAAACCGCTTCCGGTGGATGGCGAGATCGCGACGTCGAATCCCGCCTCGCGGTAGAACCTCTTTTCCAGTCCCACGAAAAACGGCGCGTGGCGCCCGAGGAACACGTAGTTCGTGAGGAACACGATCGGCTTCGGTTCCGATCCGGCGACGAGCGAGAGGGCCAGTAAAACGATCACCGCGGCTCTTCCAGATAATCGCCGGGACGGAGGTCTCTCCATTTGGGTGGCTCGGCGGTCTCGGGAAAGGAAGGGTCGAGAGGCTTCGTTGCGTCGATACCGAGGCGGGTGCTCAAAAGCCGCGGCCCGCCCGGGCCCGCGTGCCACGGTGGATAGCCCGTGGGGTCGACGCGCGAGATGTAGGACCCGGGAACCTGAAAGAAGGACCGATCGGCCTGGGTCCTCGTCATCACCGCCCACAGCACATTCGCGTCGTCGTAGATGTCGATGTCCTCGTCGACGACGATGGCGCACTTGAAGCGGTAGATGCCGAGGGCGGCGAGAGCCACGTTGACCCCCAGTCCCTCCATGTCTTTCCGAATCTGGACGTAGACGAGATTCCCCGAGCCGCAGACGGGAACGTGGATGGCCCGCACCTGGGGGATGAGGCGCCTCAGCTGAGAGAAGAGCGTCCCCTCCATGCCGAGCGAGAACAGCACAACGTGCTCGGGGCCCACGTTGAAGATGTCGTGGAAGATGGCGTCCTTCCGGTGGGTGATCGCCGTGACCTCGAAGACACGCGCTCGCTTCGGCGGGGCGTAATACAGCCAGTAGTCTCCGAAGGGGCCGTCCTCTTCCCAGAGGTCGGTGCGAATCCTTCCCTCGATGACGATCTCCGCGTCCGCGGGAACCGGCACGTCCACGGTCTCGCAGCGGACGAGGTCGACGGGCTCGCCGAGGAGCGCCCCCATCGTCCCGAGCTCGAAGTCGCCGAGCTCGCCGCGCTGCTGGGAGGCCATGCCCATCGCCGGATGGTGGCCGATCACGATCGCTCCCTCGACCGGGACTCCGCGAGACTCCGCGCCGCGCGAAATCTCGGCGGCATGGCTCAGCGGAGCGAGGTTGACGGTGAGAGACCTCGGTGAAAGCTTCAGATGGCGGTAGATGCCGCCGTTCAGCTTCCCCGAGATCGGGTCGCGAACGACGGTCATTCCCGACGTGAGGTACGGACCCGCGTCCTTCTCGCAGTGGGTCAGGAGCGGAAGCGCCCCGAGGTCGGCGCGGTCGCCCGTCAGGACCACGTCTTTCACCGGCCCGCTCGCGACCTCTCGAGGCGGAATGGGGCGCTCCTGCGCCGATGCGAAGCGGGAAACGACGTCCTCGGGCGATGTGTCGAGCGCGAGCGCCAGATGGTGCTTGCTGGCGAAGAGATTCACCACGACCGGCATGGTGTGACCCGCCACCTTCTCGAACCAGAGGATGGGAAGCTCCCGGTCGGCCTCGAGCCGTTTCTGGAGCGCCGAGATCTCCCACCGGGGGCTCACTTCCTTTTTCACTCTTCGAAGGAGCTTCGGCGCTCGCTCCTCGACGAGGCGCAGGAAATGACGCAGGTCCTTCGTCACCGGTAGAGTCTACCGTATCGGTGATTTCTCCCGGGGGAAGCACGCGGCGAAGAACAGCATCACCCCGAGCGCGAACGCCCCCGGAAGGAACCAGAACCGCTGCCACGAAGCGAGGACGTTGGGATCCGGAACGAGCGCGTTGAA
>Ga0326597_10006404_pt1 | contig 16135 bp, 12 predicted proteins | sample RVTome_12_FD_203789 | JGI IMG/M metagenome (GOLD analysis project Ga0326597, IMG submission 203789) | Soil microbial communities from uranium-contaminated site in the Upper Colorado River Basin, Wyoming, United States - RVT100D185 | ecosystem: Environmental > Terrestrial > Soil > Contaminated >...
GCACCGATTCGATCTCGAAATTCGAGCCCTCCGCGTCCGTCGGCCGGAGGAGAACGTGCCGCGTATCCGCGGAGCCGACCGAGGTGACGGCGGAGGCGGAGACGCTGATGCGATAGGTCTGGAGCTCCCCTCCGGGAACGAGCGGGGTGGTGAGCGCCCAGGGGAAGAGCGAAGCGCGGCTTGCGATCTGCGCGAGGTCGACGGTCTCCGACCCACGGAACGTGATGGCGAGGTTCGACCCTTGAGAGGCTCTCGCGCGCACCACGACCTCATGCAGGATGTCCCCCTCGCCGAGCCCGCTCGAGCGTTCCAGGTGGAGAATGGGGACTTTGGCGGTGGAACGTCCCGTGAGGCGGCCGTCTCGCGTGCGGAGTCCCTCGACGCCGACCCCCGCCTTCCACTGGCCCGCGGCTTGCGGGTCGTCGAAACGCCACTCGGTGGGTGCTATCGACGCCGCCGGAGTCGACAGGTTCTCGATCTGGACCAAGCCGAACTCGTCCACGAGACGCACCACGGGACGATCGGGAGACGACTTTCCACAGGCGGTGAGAAGAACGAGAGTCCACAAGCTTCGACGCATGCCGCTCTGCCTCCGGGCGCGTATGCTATGAGGTGCCGTCCGGTCTGAGCAAGTCTCAAAAGATAGCGGCCGGCGTCAGGGCTCGCTGGGCGCCGTCCCCTCACCCCAGATCCATTTCGCGAACCACTCCTCGTTGTGGGTCATGACCGCGCAGTTCGATTTCGGCTTGTCGATCCCGTGGCCGAACCCTTTGTAGACGGCGAGCCGCACGGGAACGTTCTGGTCCCGCAGTCCCTGATAGAGCTCGTAGGCATTCGGGATGGGAACGCGCGCGTCCTTTTCCCCATGCTGGATCAACGTCGGGGTTCGCGCCCGCCGGATGTAGGTGATGGGGGACGTCTTCGCGTAGATCTCGGGATCGCTCCACGGATCGGCCTTGAGGTACTGGCGGGTGAACGGGTGGATGTCGGTGTTCACGTAGTACGTCATCCAATCCGAGATCCCGGCTCCCACCGACGCCGCGCGGAAACGGTGGCTGCTATGGGTCGCGAGAAACGCGGAAATGTAGCCTCCCTGGCTCCACCCCATGGTGCCGACGCGGTTTTCATCGACGATTCCCTGCCGCACCAGATGATCGAGACCGGACTCCACGTCCCAGGCGTCGCCCACTCCGAGGTTTCGCACGTTGAGAGACCGGAAGGCCTCGCCGTAGCCCGCGCTCCCGCGGTAGTTCACCATCAGGACCAGAGCGCCTTTCGCGACGAACCTCTCCATCGCGTAGTAGCGGCGATCGGCGCTCGTGAGCTTCTGCTGGGCGTCGACCCCGGTCGGACCTCCATGGATCTTGAAAAGGAGCGGATACTTCTTCGACGGGTCGAAGTCATGGGGCTTCACCAGCACTCCCTCGATGGGTGTTCCGTCCGTCGACTTCCAGGAGATGACCTCCCTCCGGCCGAGGGTGAACTTCGAAAGCTGCGAATCGAAATCGCTCACGCGCTCGAGCGTGAGCTCTCCGAGAGGCGAGCGATAGACCTCGGTGAAGCGGTCGAAGCGATCGCCGGTGAACGCGGCTTTCGGCGCTCGGCTGGCGAGAGCGATCGATCCCAGGACCCAACCGTCGGCCGACAGGCGCTTCAACCCCGACCCATCCGGCATCACCCGGAAAAGGTGCCGCTCGGTTCTCTGGCTCGCGGCGAAGTAGATACCTTCGACGCGCCACGCGAGGAGACCTGGGTCCTCGTCGAAGTCCGCAGTCACGATCGCGGGCTTGCCTCCGGAAGCGCCCACGACTCCGATTTCGTCGTTTCCATAGTAGGTCTCGACTCCTCCCGCGGTCACGAAAGCGATGCGATCGCCTTCGGGCGACCACTGCGGTGAGGCGTCGGTCCCGGGCCAGTCGACGACCCGTTGGACCCGCCGGTCCGCGACGTCGGCGACGTAGATGTCCGACAGCAGAGCTGCCGAGGGATCGGGAAAGGGACGGGCGCCGAAGGCGATCCGCCTCCCGTCGGGAGCTACCGCGAAATCGTCCACCGTGAGCTCCCGTCCCTCGGTCAAACGCGAAAGCGCGCGTGTGTCGAGGTCGAGCTTCCATAGATGGGTCATCCGATGGTCCTCGTCCTCCCACTGGAACTCGCCGAGCTCTTTCTCGCGGTTCTCGAGGGCCTCGCCCTTCGGATCCAGCATCGAGAGCACGATCCAGGTCCCGTCGGGACTCCATTCGAAGCCGGTAACTCCGTCGGCGGTGTCGGTGAGTCTTTCCGCCTCCCCGCCGTTCGAGCCCATCCGATACAACTGAGTCTTCCCGGTTCGATCGGACAGGAATGCGATCGAAGCTCCGTCGGGCGACCATTGAGGGTTGAAGCTCGAACGCTCGGCACTCGTGAACGGGAACGGCGCTTCGCTCTCGCGCGCGAGCCAGATCTCGCGCTCGTAGCGGTCGTCCTCCCAATTGGTCTCGGTGACGACGTAGGCGAGGGCGCGCCCGTCGGGGGAGAGGGCGACTTCACCCGGGGACTTCAAGCTCACCAGCTCGTCGATGGTGGGGACCTGCGCCGTCAGAGATCGGGCCACGAGAACGAGTGCCGCGATAGAGATTCGCATGTCGCACCTCCGAGGTTCGAGAGCTTATGTGCGGCTGGCAAGGAGACGCAAGTTCGAATAATCTCCGCCTCATGAGGCGAACGATCGCGCTTGCTTGTCTCGCGCTCTCGACGAGCGCCACCGCGGCTCTACGGTTCGAAGTGCGCTACGCCCCCGGTCTTCGAACCGAGCCCCTGGACGGGCGGCTGCTGGTCATGCTCTCGACCGAGGAAGGGGAGGAGCCTCGATTTCAGATCGACACCTCGCTCGACACACAGCAGATGTTCGGCGTCGACGTGAACGGGCTCGAAGCCGGCGAAGGGGCGATCCTCGACGGCTCCGCTCTCGGGTATCCCGTCGAGAGACTCAGAGACGTTCCGCCGGGGGAGTATTTCGTCCAGGCGCTGGTGCACGTCTACCAGACGTTTCATCGTGCCGACGGCCACGTCGTGAAGCTTCCCATGGACGACGGAGAGGGCCAACAATGGGAGCGCTCCCCCGGGAACCTCTATAGCACCCCGCGAAGCGTGCGGATCGATCCCGCGGCCGACGAGGCCATCCCCCTCACTCTCGATCGTGTGGTTCCTCCGATCGAGCCTCCGCGGGACACCCCGTATATCAAGCACGTCCGCATCCAGAGCGAGAAGCTCACCCTGTTCTGGGGTCGCCCGATGCACCTGGGCGCCATCGTCCTTTTGCCGGAAGGATTCGACGAGCATCCGGAAGCGCGCTACCCGGTTCTCTACGTCCAGGGACACTTCCAGAGCACGTTCCGCGGCTTTCGCGAGACTCCTCCCGAGCCGGGCCTCTCCGGCGAGGCGAGGACCGAAGCGGAGTACGGCTATCGGTTCTACCAGGACTGGACGTCCGGCCGCCTTCCCCGGATGCTCATCGTGATCACCCAGCATGCGAATCCCTACTATGACGACTCCTACGGGGTGAACTCGGAGAACCTGGGACCCTACGGCGACGCGATCCTCGAAGAGCTCACCCCGTACGTAGAGAGGAAATTTCGCGCCATCGGCGAAAGTTGGTCCCGCGTTCTCATGGGGGGGTCGACGGGAGGATGGATTGCCCTCGCCCAGCAGGTCTTCTATCCCGACTTCTTCAACGGGGCCTGGTGCCACTGCCCCGACAGCGTCGACTTCCGCGAGTACCAGATGGTCGACGTCTACGAGAATGAGAACGCCTATTGGATGGACAGCGAATGGAAGAAGGTCCCGCGCGTCGATCGCCGAGAGGTGAACGGGGACCTGACCGCGACCATGGAGGATGCGAACCGGTACGAGTTGGTCTTAGGCGAGAATGCGCGCTCCGGGGGGCAGTGGGACATCTGGCAGGCGGTCTATGGGCCGGTGGGCCAGGACGGCTACCCTCATCCGATCTGGAACAAGAGGACCGGGGCCATCGACGGCGAGGTCGCCGACTACTGGAAAGAGAACTACGACCTCCGCGCCATCCTCGAGCGGAGATGGAAGACGCTCGGCCCTAAGCTCGTGGGAAAGATTCACATCAAAGTCGGGGACGTGGATCATTTCTATCTCGAGCGGGCGGTGCGCCTTCTCGAAGCGTTCCTCGAATCGACGAAGGAGCCGGGCCGGGGGCCGTACTACGGAGGGAGCGTCGAGTACGGTGACGGCCACGGTCATTGCTACAGCGGCGACCCGTCGGTCCCCACGCGGATCGCTCGGCTCACGATCTATCAGAGGCACCTTCCGGTGATGGCGGAGCACATCTTGAAGACCGCACCCCCGGGCGCGGACGTCAAGAGCTGGCGTTACTGAAGGTCAGTAGAATGCTCCCGTGTCATGCTCACGAATCGCGCTCACATGAAGTTCGAAGAAGGAGAAAAAAGGAACTGGACAAACCATCATCAAGACCTGCCTGGTCTTGCCGCTAGAGCCGGACTTTCGGCGAAAGCTTGCCGTTTCGCGATGAAGCTCCAGGCAGTCGAGCTGCTGCGGCTGGGAGAACGCCTGGCGAGAGGAGAGCTTCCCGCGGATGCGCATCCGATGCCATGACCATGCTCCTCGAACGTCTCGGCCTCCATCGCCCGGAGCTTCGCGCCTGGGCGCTCTACGACTGGGCGAACTCCGCCTTCTGGACGACGATCGTCGCCGCGGTCTTTCCCATTTACTTCACCCGGGTCGCGGCGTTCGAGCTTCCTCCCGCGGCCGCGACCGCTCGATTCGCGGCGGCGACCACGTTCGCGATGGTTCTGATAGCGCTCCTCTCCCCGGTCCTCGGCGCCATGGCGGACTACGCCGGCCTCAAGATGAAGATGCTCGGGGCTTTCACCGGGCTCGGGGTCGTCGCCACCGCCGCGATGTACTTCATCGGTCGCGGGGACTGGAAGCTCGCACTCGTTCTCTTCGTCCTCGGGAACATCGGGGTCACGGGAAGCCTGGTGTTCTACGAGTCGCTCCTTCCTCACATCGCCCGCGAGGACGAGCGGGATATGGTGGCGAGCGCCGGATTCGCGCTGGGCTATCTGGGCGGCGGCCTGCTCCTGGCGGTGAACCTCCTGTGCATCCAGAAGCCCGGACTCTTCGGGATCGCAGATGAGGCGACCGCGAGCCGGCTCTCGTTTCTGAGCGTCGCCCTCTGGTGGCTCGGCTTCTCCATTCCGCTCTTCCGGCGCGTGCGCGAGCCCGAACGGCGTCTGGAAAAAGACGAGACCGGACGCGAGAACCCGCTCCGTGTGGCCTTCACCCGCCTCGGGGAAACGTTCCGCGAGCTCCGGACCTACCGCCAGGCTTTTCTGATGCTCGCCGCGTTTCTGATCTACAACGACGGAATCCTCACCATCATCCGCATGGCGACGAGCTACGGCACGGAACTCGGCCTCGACCAGGGCGTTCTCATCTCCGCACTTCTGATCACGCAGGTCGTCGGAATTCCGTTCGCGTTTTTCTTCGGCTGGCTTTCGAAGCTCATCACCGCCAAGCGGGCGATTCTCCTCTCGCTCGCGGTATACGTGGGCATCAGTATCGTCGGCTACCGGATGAAGACCGCGTCCGACTTCTACTTGCTCGCGATCCTGGTGGGGATGGTGCAGGGCGGAAGCCAGGCCCTCAGCCGCTCGCTCTTCTCGACCATCATCCCCGCGCACAAATCCGGGGAGTTCTTCGCTTTCTTCGGAGTGTTCGACAAGTTCGCCGGGATCTTCGGACCGGCTCTATTCGCCGTGACCATCATGGCCACCGGTTCGAGCCGCAACGCCGTCCTTTCGGTCATCGGCTTTTTCGTGGTGGGGGCGATTCTGCTCTCGCTGGTGAACGTCGAGGAGGGACGAAGAGTCGCGCGGGAGGCGGAAGCGAAGCTCAAACGCGCGTGAGAGATTCTCGACACCGTCGAGCGGTTGCCGTAGTATCCGAACGGTTTTCGCCATGATAGAAAGAATCCTAGCGTTTCATTCACAGCTCAACGCCATCGTCTGGGGGCCGCCACTCATCATCGCCCTTATGGGGACGGGCCTGTTTCTCACGATCTGGACGGGCGGCGTCCAGTTTCGTCGTTTCGGTTTCGCGATGGGCGAGGTCCTTGGAAAGCTTCGGTCCAAGGGCCTGGGAACGGGAACGGTGACCCCCTTTCAGGCGGTGGCGACGGCGCTCGCGAGCACCGTCGGCGTCGGGAACATCGCCGGAGTAGCGACCGCGATCCACCTGGGTGGACCGGGGTCGCTCTTCTGGCTCCTCGTCTCGGGACTTCTGGGGATGTGCACCAAGTTCTGCGAGATCGTAGCCGCCATCCACTACCGCGAACCGGACCACCGGGGAGTGATGCGGGGAGGGGCGATGTACATCCTCCGCAAGGGCCTTGGCCTTCCCTGGCTCGCCACCATTTTCGCGCTCCTCACCAGCGTCGCCGCTTTTGGCATCGGGAACATGGTCCAGGCGAACTCCGTAACCGCGGCTCTGAGGGCGAGCTTCGGGCTCGATCCTCGAGTGGGCGCGGTAATCCTGATGGCACTGGTCGCCCTGGTCGTGCTCGGAGGGATCCGTCGTGTCGCCGAGGTTGCCGAGTACCTGGTTCCGTTCATGTGCATCGCCTACGTCGGGGGTGGGCTCTTCGTTCTCATCCGGTTCGCGGGAGAGATCCCGCATGCCATCGGGCTCGTCGTCGAAGGCGCTTTCAACGGACAGGCGGCGGTCGGCGGATTCGCGGGCGCGACGGTGACGCAGGCCCTCCGTTTCGGGATCGCGCGGGGACTTTTCTCGAACGAGGCCGGACTCGGGAGCGCCCCCATCGTGCACTCGGCGGCGACCACGGATCACCCGGTACGGCAAGCGCTCTATGGCATCTTCGAGGTGTTCGTGGATACCGTCATCGTGTGCCTCATGACAGGGCTCGTCATCCTGGTCACCGGAGTGTGGGATCAGGGGCTAACCGGTGCCGAGCTCTCCGCCAAAGGGTTCGAGGTCGGTCTTCCAGGCGTGTGGGGCCATGCCGTGGTCACCATGGGTCTTCTCACCTTCGCGTTCTCGACGCTCATCGGCTGGTCGTTCTACGGAGAGACGGCGGCCGTCTACCTCGTTGGTGAACGAGTCATTCTTCCGTATCGACTGCTCTGGGTAGGTATGGTGTGGTTCGGCGCCACGGGAAGCCTTCGTCTCGTCTGGGACGTTGCCGATACGTTGAACGGTTTGATGGCGGTGCCGAATCTCGTAGCGGTTCTGGGGTCGGCGGCGTTGATCCGGAAGCTGGTGCGGGAGTTCTTCGAAAAGCAGGGCTGAGCTAGTAGTCGAGGCTCAGCCGGAACCGCACCCCTTCACCTTCGGCGGTGGCGAGCATCGTCTCGATCGACGCGAGAGCCTCGGTCAACTCCTCGACTTCGTCGAGCTCGTCGGGATGCTCGAGGAGGAACTGCCGGATGGCCCGCACCACCTCGAGGCCGTCGGCAGCGCGGAACCAGCGGCCCGTCTGTCCTCCCACCGTCGGGGCGTCGAACTTCATGTCTTCCGCGAGGGTCTCCGCTTCCGTCTGGCTGAAGGCGACGAACTCCCCGAGCCCGCGAAGGTCGTGCTCGTGGGCGATGGCATCGAGCGCGTGGCGCACCGAGGCGAGGCGCCGCCCGTCGAATCCGCGGGGCTCGCAACCGGGCAAATCGCGCTCGAGGACGAGGATGAAAGTCAGAGCCACGACGCATTCTCGCGAAACCCCCGCCGCTTGGCAAGGAGCGGTAGACTTCCGGCGTGGGATCGAACGACGCCCTGGTAGCGCTCTTCAAGGAGCTCACCGAGCTCACGATTCTGGACGAGGGCTCGCCGAACGCCTTTCGCGTGCGCGCCTATGAGAACGCGATGGACGCCATCGGGACGTACCGCGGAGATTTGTCGGCTCTCTCGGAGAAGGAGCTGACGCGGATCGGCGGCGTGGGCACGAGCACGGCGAAGAAGATCCGGGAGTTCTTCGAGGCGGGCAGGATCGCGAAGCTCGAAGATCTCCGGAAGAAGTACCCGCCGGAGCTGGTCGAGCTGGGAAAGATTCCTGGGCTCGGCCCGAAGACGCTCCTGCGCCTCCGGGGCGAGCTCGGGATCCAAAATCTGAACGACCTTCGGGCCGCCATCGAGGGAACGACGACCATCTTCTTCTGACTCATACTTCCTTCTCTCGCGCCGCGTCGCAAGACGAGCGCTGATTATGCGGACCTGTTCACTTCGATCGATGTGCGCAACCACAACGAGACGATTCTCCGTCGACTGGCCCATCGTGACAAAGCGATTCTCCTCCGCCGAGTGACGCGGGTCAGGAACCGTCGCCGCCAGTGGGTCGCCGAAGACCGTAGACGCTTCCTCGAGTGTAATTCTGAGTTAGGCCCCACCCTCCGGTGAGGATGAAGCCAGGCCAAGCCATTCACGCAGACGCCCCTCGACATTAGCGAGGTCCGCGGGCTTGAGGGTCCCCAGTGGTCGCATGAGCTTCGCGAGGGGGATCGTAACCACGCCTTGCGCATCGAAGGCGCCAGCTTTAAGAAAGGACACCGAACAAGGCGCCTCGAAACGCGTTCCTCGAAGGCTCGTCGTGTGTGGGACGATCGCTACCAGGGCCCGATCTTGATCGGTCGGTGGAACACTGATCACCAGCGCCGGCCGAACCTTGGCGGCAAGGCCTAGGTCAACTAGCCAAACTTCTCCCCCATGAGGAGGCTTCAAGCCTTGCTCTCGCTCCGGTCGTACTCCAGGAAAACCTGATCCGCTAATTCGACGAGTTCCTTCTCGGCGGGAACATCATGCTCGCTTTGCGCAGCCCTTCGCATGAGCTCGGCCAAGACTGAGGCACGCTCCTCAGGTGACAGAGCTTCGTATGCCTCGAGAACCCCCTTCGCGCCTTCGGTCATGACTCTACATTCCCACTGTGCCCGCCTGCCGTCGCCTGCATGCGGTGGTTAGCCGGGCCGGTGATAACCTGTTCGACTATCAGGCCGCCACTTCGACGGTCGCGTAGAAGTCGACCTGACGAGATGTCCGGCGGGGCACTACCGCTCGTTGACGTGGCCGAGGCGGTCGCACACCATCAGCACGCAGGCCCCGGAGGTGGAGCTCGATCGCCCCTTGGATTCTGCGGAGAGCTGCATCGATCGTCTTGCCGGTGGCAACGCAGCCCGGAAGATCAGGAACCGAAGCACCCCAGTCGCTGTGAGGATCCTTGTTGATGCGGACGAGATAGTGCAACTTCTTCATGTCTAGCCTCGCTTCAGACCCGCCTGCCGCTTGACGGATGCGAACGTGCCCTTCGGCATGTCATCACCCAAGCTCCCGCTCACGGTGACGCGGCCGGCCTTGCTTGGAGCTTGAACTGCCGGTGGCTACCCCCGCGTAACCACCAGGACCCAGCCGTCCTGTTCGAGCAAGCGGATCACCTCACGTACTTTCACCTACCAACGTTACCAGATACGCTCAAATCTGTGCCAGATCAAGATCTACCCAAACTGTCTGCACCGGCTAACGAGCCTGTAGAAAAACCCCCAATTCGGAGCTTGTCAGTCGGCCAACGATAAGAGACGTTATCGGTGCGATAAGGCCTTGAAAACCTCTCGCCTATTGTAAAGCTCTCTCCGATGGGGGCCGACGCATTCCTGCGAAACCCCCGCCGCTTGGCAAGGAGCGGTAGACTTCAGGCGTGGGATCGAACGACACGCTGGTGGCGCTCTTCCGCGAGCTCACCGAGCTCACCGTCCTCGAGGAGGGATCCCCGAACGCCTTTCGCGCCCGCGCCTACGAGAACGCGATGGACGCCATCGGGACTTACCGGGGAGACCTCTCGGCACTTTCGGAGAAGGAGCTGACCCGGATCGACGGCATCGGCGCGAGCACCGCCAAGAAGATCCGGGAGTTCTTCGTGGCGGGCAAGATCGTGAAGCTCGAAGATCTCCGCAAGAAGTACCCGCCGGAGTTCGTCGAGCTCGGAAAGATTCCCGGGCTCGGCCCGAAGACGCTCCTGCGCCTCCGGGGCGAGCTCGGGATCCAGAACCTGAACGACCTTCGGGCCGCCATCGAGGGAAGGAAGCTTCGCGACCTCAAGGGCCTGGGGGCGAAGATGGAGGACAAGATCCTTCACGCCATCGCGCGCATGGGGCTCACGGGGAAGGACAAACGCGTTCCCATCGCCGAGGCGCTTCCCGTCGCGCGGGAGCTCGTGGCGGAGCTCGAGAAGCTCCCCGAGGTCGAGCGCGCGCTCTATTGCGGGAGCCTGCGGCGTTTTCGAGAGACCATCGCCGACATCGACATCGTGGTCGCGTCGAAGGAACCTTCGTCGGTGATGGAGAAGCTCGTAAAGATGCCGAGGGTGAGCGAGGTCATCGGAAGCGGCGAGACCAAGACCTCGGTTCTGACCGCGACCGGACTCCAGGTGGACGTGCGCATCGTCGAGCCCCATCAGTTCGGAGCGGCTTGCCAGTATTTCACCGGCTCAAAGACGCACAACATCAAGCTTCGGCAAATCGCTCTCGAGCGAGGATGGCTTCTCAACGAGTACGGGCTCAGCGTCGCCGAGACCGGGGAAGTGCTCGCCTCCGACACCGAGGAGGCGATCTACCAGGCGCTCGGCCTCGCGTTCATCCCACCCCCGATGCGCGAAGACCGGGGAGAGATCGAGATCGCCGCCGAGGGGAGGCTCCTTTCACCCGTTCGCCTGGACGACCTTCGAGGGGATCTGCACGTCCATACTTCGCTCTCCGGGGATGGCCGCAGTCCGCTCGAGGACGTGGTCGCGGCGGCGACCGCGCGGGGATACTCGTATCTGGCGATTACCGATCATGGAGAGAACCTGGCTTTCAACGGGGTCAGCCGAGAGAAATTTCTCGAGCAGCGGAAGCAGATCGAGGCGCTCCGGCCGAGGTACCCGAAGCTGACGCTGCTCCAGGGGGTGGAGCTCAACATCGGCGCCGAGGGGAGTCTCGACTACGACGAGACCTTTCGGCGGGGTTTCGACTGGTGCGTTGCCGGAGTTCACTCGCAGTTCGATCTCGGTCCTGCCGAGCAAACGCGACGGGTCGCGGCCGCCATGGAGGATCCGACCGTCGACGCCATCGCGCACCTCACCGGGCGCAGAATCGGCCGCCGGCCGGGAATCGACCTCGATATCGACGCGATCCTGCAGAAGGCGGTCCGGACCGGATGCGCCATCGAGATCAACGCCGCCCTCGGGCGGCTCGACGCCTCGAGCGAGGTGCTCTACCGCGGGCGCGAGCTCGACGTGACCTTCGTCATCTCGACTGACGCCCACCACACGCGAGAGCTCGCGCGCATGGAGTGGGGCGTGCTTCAGGCGACCCGCGGTTGGGTCGACCCCTCCCGCATCGCCAACACCTGGCCGAAAAAAAGATTCTTCGAGTGGCTCCGGCGGCGTAGAAGCCGAGGGAGCGCCTAGTCGTCCGGCCTTTCGATCCGGTACCGGGCTCGGAGCTCTGTGAGCTTGCGCGCGCGGCTCTCCTCTCGTCTGACTCTCAGCCAGTCCTCGCGAAGGGTCCAGTCGACGTCTTCCCGGGAGGGAAGCTCCGGCTCGTGCTTTTCCCTCACTCGGACGAAATGCGTGCCCCGGCTCGAGGTTAAAGGTCCGGTCCACTCGCCGATCGTGAGAGACAGGACCCGGGCGGCGAAATCGGCTCCGAACGTCGTCGAAAGCTCGAGCTCGGAGAAGCGGTTCAGGCTCTTGCCGAGCCAGAATTCGTCGCCCCAGCGGGTGAAGTCGTCGCCCGCGCGCAGACGGGACAGGATCCCTACCGGCTCGCCGGAGGCGTAGAACACGTGATCGAAGCTCACCGCGCGGGGGGTCATGTAGCGCTCGGGTTTTTCACGAAACAGACGGTCCAGGTCGGCGGGCGTTGGATCCGGCGGCTCTTCATCGATCAAAAACTCGACCTTGTCGATGAGCCAGCGGCGTATCCGGGGGTCGCCTCGATCCAGACCCTGTCGGTAGGCCTCGCGGAGCAGAACTTCTTCGTCGATGAACTCGGTGACGACGCGCGCGCGCGCTTCGTTCCTGAGCGGGCGCAGGAGGAGCTCTTCGCGCTCCGTCGCGAGAGCCTCGGCGATCTCCTTGGTTACGACGATGCGGTTGGAGTCGGAGGGTGCCCAGAGTGCGTGCGCGAGGAACAAGAGGCCTCCCGCGGCCGCGAACTGCAGCAGGGGCTCCCGAAGGAAGTGTTTAATCCTGCGGCCTTCTCCCATGCTCCCGGGTGAGGGGGCTCAAGTATTGCTCTTCCGTCAACCCCTTCTTCCTCATGGCCACCCCGGTCAAGCACTCGCGGAGCAGGCGGTTGGCATTGAGCGCGGTGGTGTAGCCGGGATCCACCAGGGGATTCACCTCGACGAGGTCGAACCCCACGAGGTTCTTTTGGGCGCAGAGGTTGCGGACCAGGGGAAAGACCTCGCGCGGGGTGAGGCCCCCGGGCTCAGGCGTTCCCGTTCCTGGCGTGTAGGCAGGATCGAGGACGTCGATATCGAACGAGATATAAAGGTGCTGAGGCCCATCGGTCGCTTCCGCGAGGACGCGGCTCATGACCGCGTCCCACCCCTCTCGCTCGATCTCCGCCATCGTGTGGTACCGGAACCCTTGCTCCCGCATCCACCGGAAGCCGTCCTCTCCCGGCCAGTAACCACGGAGGCCCACCTGGATGTAGTTCTTTCCCAGGACGTGGCCTTCGTTGATCAACCGCCGGATCGGCTGCCCGTGGGAGATGAGATGCCCCCCATGGGGTGTGCCGGCGTCGTAATGAGCGTCGAAGTGGATGACGCCCACGTTCTCCTTGCCGTAGACATCCGCGACCCCGGCGACGTTGGGATACTCGAGCGAGTGATCCCCGCCCACGATGAACGGAATCGCGCCCGTTTGCGCCACCTCGCGCACCATCTGCCGAACCGGCTCCATGGTCCTTTCCGTGCTCAAGTAATCGATAGGGGCGTCGCCGTAGTCGACGACGTTCAACTCCTTCGTCCAATCCACCATCACGTGCAAGTGGGGATTGGAGTACGTGCCCCATCCGACGTACGTCTCCGACGTCCGAAGGGCCCTCGGACCGAAGCCGGCGCCCCGCATTCCCGAGCCCATGTCGAGAGGCGCTCCCAGGATCGCCACGCTCACTTGACCCGCTCTCAAGTCCTCGGGCGTCAACGCGACCGGCAAGTTGAAGAAGGTCGGGATCCCCTGCCAGCCCATCCCCCCGGCGAAGCGCTGGACGTTGATCGGGCCCGGGTCGCGCTTCACGTCCTTCGACATGTCGCGGACCTTCTTCCATTCGTTCAGCGTGGGGTCGCTCCCGTCGAGACGGATGACGGCTTCGTCCTCGGGTTTCTCCTGGCTCTCCTCCTGAGCGAGGCCGCCCGCGGCGAAAGCGAGGGCCAGCGTCGCAATCCAGTTCGCGTGTTTCATCGCGGGAGTATACACCGCTCGCCTTGATTCCCAATTCGCGGAAAGGCTAGTTTCTGGAAGGACCAAGAGCTCTCTATCTCCAGGCGATAGAGCCGCATCCGACCCCGCGCCGCTTTTCATCGAACGGCAACGCTTTCCGCGCTATAATAGGGGGTTCCCCCGGGCAAAGTTTTCGGAGAGGTTCAAAATTGATCAAAGATCTGAGCACAATCCGAAATATCGGGATCTCCGCTCATATCGACAGCGGCAAGACGACCCTGACGGAGCGTATCCTCTATTACACCGACCGGGTCCACGCAATCCACGACGTCAAAGGCAAGGACGGCGTCGGCGCGAAGATGGACTCGATGGACCTCGAGCGCGAGCGCGGGATCACCATCGCGAGCGCAGCGACCCATTGCAGCTGGCTCAAGCATCACGTCAACATCATCGATACCCCCGGACACGTCGACTTCACCATCGAGGTCGAACGGAGCCTCCGCGTACTCGACGGCGCGGTGCTCGTTCTCTGCTCGGTGGCCGGCGTCCAGAGCCAGTCCTTCACCGTCGACCGGCAGATGAACCGCTACAAGGTTCCCCGCATCGCTTTCGTCAACAAGTGCGATCGGGTGGGAGCGAACCCCATCCGAGTGCGGGACCAGCTCCGGGAAAAGCTCGGTCACAACCCCGTTTTCCTTCAGATCCCCATCGGCCTGGAAGTGGACTTCAAAGGCGTCATCGACCTGGTGCGCATGAAGGCCCTCTATTTCGAGGGAGAGTTCGGCGAGAAGGTCGTCGAGGGGGAAGTCCCCGCCGACCTCCAGGGGGAAGCCGCCTCCTATCGCGAGCAAATGCTCGACGCGGTCTCCATGTTCTCGGATGAGCTCATGGAAGCGGTGCTCGAAGACAAAGTCCCGGTCGAGCTCGTCGACCAAGCGATCCGTAAAGGTACTCTCTCCCGCCAGCTCACGCCGGTGCTCGTCGGCTCCGCTTACAAGAACAAGGGGGTGCAGCCCCTGCTCGATGCCGTGGTCCGGTACCTCCCCAATCCGATGGACGTCGTCAACGAGGCCCTCGACCTCGAGAGCGAGAAGGAAACAGATACCCTTCCGCTCGCGAGCGACCCGGAGAAGGGCACGGTCGCTCTCGCCTTCAAGCTGGAGGAAGGCCGATACGGGCAGCTCACCTATCTTCGCATCTACCAGGGAAAGCTCGACCGCGACACGTTCATCACCAATACCAGAACCGAGAAAGAGACCAAGGTCGGGCGACTGGTGCGGATGCACGCGGACGAGATGGAGGACATCGACGCCGCGGGTCCGGGCGACATCGTCGCCATCTTCGGGCTCGACTGCCACTCCGGCGATACCTTCACCGACGGCAAGCTGAACGTCGCCATGACCTCGATCCACGTGCCGAGCGCGGTCATCTCGCTCTCGGTGAAGCCCGCGGACAACAAGTCCCAGATCAATTTGATGAAGGCTCTCAACCGGTTCACCAAGGAAGACCCGACGTTCCGGGCGGGCGCCGACCCCGACTCCGGGGAGACCGTCATCCATGGGATGGGCGAGCTCCAGCTCGAGGTCTACATCGAGCGCATGAAGCGCGAGTACGGAGTCCAGGTGGAGGTGTCGCCGCCGCAGGTCGCCTACCGCGAGACCATCACCCAGCGCGTCGAGTACGACTATACGCACAAGAAGCAGACGGGCGGCTCGGGTCAGTACGGCCGCGTCGCCGGCTACCTCGAGCCGAACCCGGGGGGCGGCTACGAGTTCGTGGACGACGTCAAGGGCGGCGCCATTCCGCGACAGTTCATCCCCTCGGTCGAGAAGGGCATGAAGTCCATGCTCGACAAGGGCCGAAAGGTCGGAGCGCCGGTGGTCGACGTGCGCGTGGTGCTGAACGATGGAAAAAGCCATACCGTCGACTCTTCGGACATCGCCTTTCAGGAGGCGGCGCGCGCCGCCTGGCGCGACGCGTACGACCGTGGAAAAGCGCGCGTTCTCGAGCCCATCATGCGCGTCGCCGTCGAGGGTCCGACGGAGCACGCGGGCGGGGTCTTGACGACGCTCATGCAGAGGCGGGGCGCCATCATCGGGCAGCAGGAGTGCTCTAGCATGACTATCACCGAGGCGGAGGTGCCTCTGGCCGAGATGTTCGGCTACGCGACCACCCTGCGCTCCGCGACTCAGGGCAAGGCGGATTTCACCATGGAGTTCTCGCGGTACATGCCGGTGCCCGAGTCCATCGAGGTCGAGCTGGTCGCCAAGGCGGCCGAGAAAGCGAAGGCGAGTTAGCAGTATGCTGAAGGCACAGTCGCGCGCGGGGGAGTCCAATATCCGGTACTGGCCAGGAGACCGAACCACGATGTTTCGCAAGGAAGTCAACGAGAAGAGTCCTCTTCGCATCCTCGAGGGCTCTACCAAAGGCGGGCTCGGCCCGGGGAAGCTCGGGGTGGTGATGGCGCGTGCCGGCGTAGGCAAGACCGCGTTCCTCGTCCAGATCGGTCTCGACGACGCGATGCGGGAGCGGCCCGTTCTTCACGTCGCCCTGAAGCAGGAGCTGGACCACGTCCGCTCCTGGTACGACGCCCTCTTCGACGACCTCGCGGAAGTGACCGAGCTCCAGAACCGCGAGCAGGTTCGCGCTCTGGTGAACAAGAACCGCGTGATCCAGGCGTAT
>Ga0326597_10006405_pt1 | contig 16132 bp, 16 predicted proteins | sample RVTome_12_FD_203789 | JGI IMG/M metagenome (GOLD analysis project Ga0326597, IMG submission 203789) | Soil microbial communities from uranium-contaminated site in the Upper Colorado River Basin, Wyoming, United States - RVT100D185 | ecosystem: Environmental > Terrestrial > Soil > Contaminated >...
CACCGTCGATGGGCTTCCCGTCGGACTCGAGCTGATGGGACGGCCTTTCACCGAGGGGATCCTTCTGCAATACGCCTACACCTTCGAGCAGAGGACGCAGCACCGTAAGCCGCCCGGTACGACTCCGGCGCTGAACCATTCGGCTCGGCCCTCACCGGATTTCAGTCGAGACTGTTGTTGAAGCTCAGTTCTCGGGCCGAGGGAGCAGGGCGCGCCAGTCCAGGACGACGTGGATCGCCGGCGGCCGCGCGGACGCCGGCGCGGTGTTGACGAGGAAGCGCTCTCCGTCGGCGGAGACGTCGTAATGCCAGCGATATGGGTTGGCCAGGATCGGCACCCGAGTCTGGAACAGCGGCGTCGATCCTTCGATCTTGAAAGTTGGGCGGAGCGAAACGCGCACAGCCATCATCACCCGATCCGCGCCCAGGAAAAAGAGCTCCTTTGCATCCTCTCTCCAGTGCGGCTCGGCTCCGCCCTGTGAGGAGACCTGGACGCGCTCCTCGCCGTTCGGAAACGACTGAACATACACTTGCGGAACGCCCGTCTCTTCCGACACGTACGCGAGCCAGAGACCGTCTGGCGACAAAACGCCTTGATACTCGTCGAATCTCGTTTGAAGGATTGCCCGAGGGCGACGCGAATCCGTCGGAAGATCCCACACGTCGAACGACGACGCAACACCACTGGTCGTGAATATCACGTGCGCGCCATCGCGCGAGAAGTGCGTGGGGGCCTTTTGAGTCGGGGATTCGAAGAACATTTCTTCCGGCCGAACGTCGTTTGCGCCCTTCAGGAACAAATGGTTGACGGCCGCCCGATTCGATCGGAACAAAATCTGCGTTCCGTCGGGCGACCATATTGCCCCCGCATCGTGCGTCGGGTCTGACGTGAGGCGTGTGGTGACCCCGCGGCTAAGATCTGAAAGCCAAACGTCCCCCGTGCTGGTTTGCGGATCGACGCGGCCGAATGCCACCCGGCTGCCATCCGGCGAGAGAGCCAGGCTGACATAGTCTGCGAGAGGTGCTGCGGGCGGTCCCAGCGGACGCCCGTCGCGGGAGAACCAAATGAGCTCCCCACTTGTCGGCCAGGGCTCCGCGTAGACGAGCGTGCCCGTGCGCGATACGGAAACGCCCATATACCCGCCGGTCGTGCTCGCGACGTTCTGGAGCAACACCATGGGATCACCTTTCAGGCGGCCGTCCGCCACACTCAACCGCTGCGCGATCAGCGTCGGCCCTCGAAGATACAGAAGATGGTCGTCGACCACGACGGGACCCCAATCCCCGTCGGTCAGACGCGTTCGCGCATTCGATCCGATCGTTCCGAGATAGATTCCCCGAAGGCTCGGGTTTCGAGTGCGGTGAGCGAACACAAAGTGTTTGCCGTCCGAGAGTATCCATGGATATCGATCCAGCGAGGTATTCCCGGAGGCGGTATTCGAGAACGCGGGTTGCGACGACCCATCCGATGTCCAAAGTGACAAACCTGCGGTCGAAGTCGGCACAACCAGCATTGCCCCGTCGGGCGCCCATGCGCCCCCGCGAGTGTCGCGGGTTGCGGCGCCCCTCACGACCGGGAGCCCGCCGCTCAAATCGACCACCTTGATCATGCCCTGCGAGAAAAACGCAATGGAGCGACTGTCAGGAGACCAGAACGGTTCCGACGCGTCTTCGGTCCCCTCGAGAATCCGGGCCGACAGCGCGTTGAGCGTCCGCACCCAAAGCCTGGGAGGACCCTCGGACGTGGCGACATAAACCAGGTGACGGCCGTCGGGCGACAACGCGAACTGCGGCGCAACGACGGATGTAGGAAGAGTAACGAACGCGGCGCCTGGCTCGGGGTAGATCGAAAAGCGGACATCCTGTAAGCGCGTGCTGGACTCCTGGCGCCAAAGCGACGTCACGACCCCGCCGCCGATGGCCGCAAGGACTGCGGTGGCCACCACGGCAACCACCAGGGGGCGTCTCGCAGCTCGCCGCGGAGTCGCACCGGGCGGCGTTGGCTGGTCTCGAGCCAATTGCAATGCCCGCATCAGGTCGCGCGCGCTCTGAAATCGCTCGTCTGGATCCTTCGCAAGGCACGCCGAGACGATGCGTTCGAGCGAGGCCGGCGCGAGCGGCCGGACCGAGGACAACTGCGGGGGATCGCGCTCCACGATGGCCGCGATCAGGCTCCCTATCGAGTTCCCCTCGAACGCCTTTCGACCGCTCACCATCTCGTACAGAAGAGCGCCAAACGCGAAGATATCCGTGCGCTCGTCGATGGCACGCCCTTCGAACTGCTCCGGCGCCATGTACTGCACCGTCCCCGCAATCACTCTCGATTTCGTCACGTCCGACAGAGGTGCGTTCTCCCCCGCCGCTGGCGGAGCCGGTGAGGCCTTCGCCAGGCCGAAGTCCAGGAGCTTCACCCCCGCCCGAGTCACCATCACGTTCCCAGGTTTGATGTCGCGGTGGACGATCCCCGCACGGTGCGCACGGTCCATCGCGGACGCCAGATCGATCGCGTAGGTGAGCGCCTGCTCGAGGGGCAGCGGCCCCTTGGCCAGGCGCGCGGCCAGGGTTTCACCCTCGACGTACTCCATCACCAGGAAATCGATTCCGTCCTGATGACCTACGTCGTGGAGCGTGCAGATGTGCGGGTGATTCAGCGCGGAGATGGCCCGCGCTTCGCGCTCGAATCGCTCGCGTGCCGTCGGATCCATATGGAGCAGCGCGGGCAGGACTTTGATCGCGACGGTTCGGGCCAGTCGTGTGTCACGGCCCTTGTAGACCTCTCCCATCCCGCCAGATCCCAGAAGTCCGCCGATCTCATACGGACCGAGACGCGTGCCCGCAGCGAGTGGCATCGGTGAGTGGCAAGATTATAGGTGATGATTTGTCGAATGGAGAAGTCCTAAACCGCCATCATGTTATAACCTCGCGGGCGGGGCGTCCCGATGACGAAAACCCAACATGCGGGAGCGGGCCCATCCCCCGGCAACGGCGAGCGAAGACGGGAAGGGCACGGTAGAATGAGGGAAGCCATGGCGAAGACGATGGAAAGCTGGGCCAAGGACCGGGGCTACGTGTATCCGCACATCAGGAAGGTCGAAGGTATGTGCGGCGGACGGCCGTGCATCGACGGGACTCGGGTGCGCGTCGTCGACATCGTGTTCCTCCACAAGGAGGGTTACACATCCGAGCAAATGCTCGAGAAGCACCCTGACGTGAACTTTGCGCAGATCCACGCGGCACTCACCTACTACTACGACAACCCGGAAGAGATCGACGCCTACATCGCGGAAGACGAAGCCTGGGACGAGAGGTACGAGCGCGATAAGGCCGAGTTTCTGAGCAAACGCCGAGCCTCGACCTCGCGTTAGCGTGGCTGGTCGCTTCCCTGTCTACACCGACAACAACGTCCACGGAGATCTTGTGAAAGCTCTCCGACGCGCCGACTGGGACGTTGTTCGGGGCGTCGATACCCTCGCTGAAGACGCTTTGGATCCTGAACACTTCGAAAAAGCCGCCGAGCTCGGCCGCGTTCTCGTGACGAACGATCAGCCCTTCGTGGATACCGCGCATCAATGGTTAGAACAAGGTCGCCGTTTCAAAGGAATGGTCACCTGGCCTCGGGCCCACTACAAACGCATGACCATTGGTGATCTCGTCCGGAAGTTCGAGGAGCTGGCTGCCAAAGACCAGGCGTTCGACCCCGACTACCCGATCGTCCGTATCAAGCCGGACTAGCCGAGCTCCTCTTCAGTTCTCGCGCCGAGTGAGGAGCGCGCGCCAGTCCAAAACGACGTGAATCGCCGGTGTCCGGACTGTTGCGGGCGCGGTGTTGACGAGAAAGCGCTGCCAGAAAGGACGGTGTGTTATAACCGAGGTCGGGCATCCCGATGACGAAGAATGTGACGGAGGATCGCCGGATTCGAAGGCATCTGGGTCTCACTTTTCTCCTGTTCGCCGAGCTCGCGTTCGGAGCTCCATCCGTCGTTGCCGATGAAGACAACAAGGTCTTCGAGCTGGGTGGATTCCGCTTCGAGAGCGGGGTCGAGCTTCCGAACGCTCGCTTGTCCTATGTGACCCATGGGGTGCTGAACGACGAGAAGACCAACGCCGTTCTGGTTCCTTCCTGGTACTCCGGCGATCACCATGGCTACGAGTTTCTCATCGGGACGGGGAAGGCTCTCGACCCTGCCGAGTATTTCATCGTGGCCACCGACATGTTCGCGAACGGCTTTTCGTCCTCGCCGAGCAACACGCCGCCGCCGTTCGCGGGACCGGACTTTCCCGAGATCGCGATCCGCGACAACGTGAGGGCGGCGCACCAGCTCCTCAGCGAGGAGCTCGGCGTCCGGCGCCTCCGAGCGGTGATCGGGTTTTCGATGGGCGCGCAACAGGCGCTTCAGTGGGCGGTGAGCCACCCGGAGATGGTTGCGGCCGTGGTCGCGATTTGCGGCAACGCCAAGGAGTATCCGTTCGGGATCGTGCGCCTCGAGGGAGCCAAGAGTGCGCTCATGGCGGACAGCGCGTGGAATGGAGGGCGCTACGACAAGCCGCCCGAGGTGGGCCTCAAGGCGCTGGCGCGCCACTGGGCATCCTGGGGGGTTTCCCAGGAATGGTGGCGCCGTGAGACGTACCGTGAGCTCGGCTACGACAGCATCGAGGCATGGCTCCGGCAGGCAGAAGCGGGCTGGTTGGGGCGGGACGCGAACAACGTGCTCTGGCAAGCGAAGATGTGGCAGAGACACAACGTCGGCGACACCCCCGGCTTCGGAGGCGATTTCGAAAAGGCGCTCCGCTCCATCAAGGCCAGGGTGCTCTTCATGCCATCGGAAACAGATCTGTACTTCCCCGTTGCCGACTCCGAGTACGAGGCCCGCCTCATTCGCGGCGCCAAGCTCGTTCCGATACCGTCGATTTGGGGCCACGGGGCCGGGGCAGGACGAGGCCCGGGAGACACCGAGTTCCTGAATCGGACCATCGCCGCCTTTCTCGAAGGAAGGTGAGTCGCGGACTGCGGTTCAAAGAAAATTTGCGCTTTCATTCATTTTTCTGTTGACAGCTTTCCGGCGCGGCTCCGAAGAAAACCGCGAACGTCACCCAGAACGTGCGCTGGAGCCCTTTACGGCGCCTCACACCTTCTCGAACGATGAGGGGAACCTTCGCAGATGTCGCGTTCGTGAATCGTCGATTAGAAGCGACGCCAGGCAGGGGAAAAAGTGTGTGTTATAGAAGGAGCATGACACGCACCCACCAACTGCAATCGATTTCCGATGACGACTTGCTTCGCCGTCTCGCGGAGCTCACGCAGCAATCGCGGCGGGTCGAGTCCGACCTGATAGCGCATATCGGCGAAGTGGACGATCGCCGGCTCTATGCTCGTGAGGCTTGCTCCTCGATGTTCTCCTACTGCGTAGAGGTTCTGCACCTCTCTGAGCCGGAGGCGTATCTCCGCATCACCGTGGCTCGCGTAGCCCGAAAACACCCGCAGCTCCTCGCGATGCTGGGTGATGGTCGGCTTCACCTGAGCGGCATCGCGATACTCGCGCCGCACCTAACCGAAGAGAACCACGAGCAGGTCCTGGCTCGTGCGACGCACAAGTCGAAGCGCCAGATCGAGGAGCTCGCTGCCGAGCTGGCCCCGAAGCCGGACGTTCCAGCAACGATACGAAAGTTGCCCGCACAGCCCCCGGCGCCTGCCCTTCAACTCCGTCCGGACGGAGTTGAGCCTTCGGCACCTCGAGAGGTGAAGCCTGCCCTGGCCGCTCCCCCGCCTCCGGTATCTCCGAGGCCGGAGCCCCTCTCTCCGGAGCGCTACCGAGTTCAGTTCACGGCAAGCCGGGAGCTCCGGGACAAGCTCGAGCGCCTCCAAGCGTTAATGAACGCGGATCTCGCCGCCGTTATCGAAACCGCGGTCACAGAAAAGCTCGAACGCATCGAAGCCAAGCGCTACGGGGAGACGAAGAATCCGAGAAAGAGTGTTGAAGACTCGGACACATCGCCCAGGTCGCGCTATATCCCGGCGGCGGTGAGGCGCATCGTCCGAAGGCGCGATTCCGACCAATGCCGGTTCGTCGATAGACACGGCAGGCGCTGCACGGAGCGCCGAGGACTGGAGTTCCATCACCACGACCCCTTCGGCCGGGGAGGGGACCATGACCCGGCCAAGATCAGTCTGATGTGTAGGCCCATAATGCTTATTTGGCCGAGCGCGAGTACGGGAAGGGTGTGATCGACAAGTTCCAGCGATCGTGCGGTCGCGTGTCGGAGTCTGCGCCAACGTACGGCTCTCGGTGGTACACTCCGTCTGAGGAATCGTCAGCATACCCCGTCTGGTGAATCGTTAGAAAAGCCCACCCATGAACGGGCGAAGGCTCGGCCACTACGAGATCGTCGGGAAGCTCGGCGAAGGCGGCATGGGCGAGGTGTATCAGGCTCGGGACACGCGCCTCGATCGCATCGTTGCCCTCAAGGTGCTCCCCGCGCATCTGGCTTCGCGCCCGGAGTCGCGCGAGCGGTTCGACCGCGAGGCGCGGATCATCGCCGGCCTGAATCATCCTCACATCTGCACGCTCTATGACGTCGGCCACCAGGATGGGACCGATTACCTGGTGATGGAGCACCTCGAAGGCGAGACGCTGGCGGAGCGACTCGGCAAAGGGCCGCTGCCGCTGGATCGAGTGCTGGAATACGCCGTCGAGATTGCCGATGCGCTGGACAAGGCGCATCGCAAGGGAGTCACCCACCGCGACCTGAAGCCGGGAAACGTCATGTTGACGAAATCGGGCGCGAAGCTCCTCGACTTCGGGGTGGCGAAGCTGAAGCAGGAGGCGGGGAAGAAGGAGTTGCCGGCGGATGAGCGCCTGACCGTGGGCCCGCCGACGGGAGAAGGAACGATTCTAGGGACCCTCCAGTACATGGCGCCGGAGCAGGTCGAAGGCCGCATCGACGATATCGACAGCCGCACGGACATCTTCGCTTTCGGTGCGGTGGTGTACGAGATGGCGACGGGGAAAAAGGCGTTCGAGGGCAAATCGCCGGCGAGCGTCATCGCCAAAATTCTGGACCACGACCCGCCGCCGATTTCGTCTTCAGGAAAGCTGTCGCCACCGTCGCTCGACCGCCTGGTGAAGATCTGTCTCGCCAAAGACCCGGAGGCGCGCTGGCAATCGGCCGGGGATCTCTGTCGCGAGTTGAAATGGATCAAGGACTCGGGCTCGAACGCGCAGGTGCTTTCGCCGCAGGCCTCAGCACCCTTGTGGCGGCGGATCGTTCCGTGGGCCGTGGCGGCGCTGATTGTCGCTGTCTGGATGTGGAGACCCAGCGCGACGCCCGCTGTAAGCCGACTGACGATCGCGCTTCCGCCGGGCCAGCGTCTCGCGGCGCTGGACCAGCCGGCCATTGCCATCTCGCCCGACGGCAAGAGTATTGTGTATGTTGCCATTGACGGCATCTCTCTGCAGCAACTGTACCTGCGGCCTCTCGACAGCCTGGAGGCAAGGCCCATCGCAGGGACCGAGGGAGCAATGTCGCCGTTCTTTTCGCCGGACGGCCGTTGGGTCGGCTTCTTCACGGGCAGAGAGCTGAAGAAAGTTTCCGTGGATGGCGGGCCGGTGGCGACCCTCGCCAATGCAGCCTCTCCCGGCGGAGCCAGTTGGAGCAGCCAGGGAATTCTGGCGTTTCAGTCGCAGGCCTTGCAACAGGTCTCCCAGGAAGGGGGCACGCCTCAGCCTCTTACGAAGGCGGGAAAAACGGACAATTTTCACCGTTGGCCGGAGTTCCTCCCGGGTGAATCGGCGGTGCTTTTCGCTGGTTCACCGACGAATGCCGCTTGGAACAACAGCCAGATCGGAGTCCAGCTTGTCGGAGAGCGCGAACCCGCGATTCTGGTACAAGGCGGGACGCAGCCCAGGTACGCCGCGTCGGGTCATCTGCTCTACGCGCAGGGCGGCACCCTGATGGCCGCGCCCTTCGATGCACGGCGCCGCGCGGTTTCTGGCAGTGCCGTTCGCGTGCTCGAAGGCGTGATGCAGTCGACGGAGACGGGATCCGCGCAATACAGCGTCTCTACTACGGGAACCCTCGTCTATCTTGCAGGAGGGTTGGTGGGCAGAGAAGCTACGTTGGCCTTGGTAAGGCGCAACGGCGAAGAGCAGCTCCTTCCTGCGCCTCCTCGCAACTACCAGTTTCCGCGGATCTCGCCGGACGGAGCGCGGATAGCGGTCTCCATCGCCGATGAGGAGTCGCAGATCTGGATTTACGATGTTTCCCGAGATACCCTCCGCCGGCTGACTTTTGAACGTGATGGGAACATGACCATGGCCTGGTCGCCGGATGGGCTGCGAATCGTTTTCCGATCTAATCCCGATGTGGAAGGAAGCTACCACCTGAATTTGCTGGCAGCGGACGGAAGCAGCGCCGTGGAGCGGTTGGCGACAAGTGATTATCTACCGTCCCCGGGCTCGTTTTCGCCCGATGGGAGACTGGTGGCGTTCATGGAACAGAACCCGGAAAGCGGGCGCGACCTCTGGGTGCTGAACCTGGAGGATCGCAAGACGCAGCTTTTTCTCAAGACTTCCTACGAAGAGACCGCGCCCAAGTTTTCTCCCGACGGAGAGTGGATCGCTTATTCGTCGGATGAAACGGGCCGCCGGGAGATCTTCGTACAGCCCTATCCCGGTCCGGGCGGAAAGTGGCAGATTTCCACCGAAGGCGGTCAGGAGCCGGTCTGGAACCCGCGGGGCGGTGAGTTGTTCTACCGCAGCGGGACCAGGATCATGGCGGTCGATATCGATACGGAATCCAGTTTTTCGGCGGGCAAACCCCGGATGCTTTTCGACGGACCCTACCTTCCGACCTCCGCTAGCTTTCCCTGGTGGGACGTCTCCCCCGACGGCGAGCGCTTCCTCATGCTGAAACCGGTGGAATCGCAAACCTCCGCACCCACCGAAATCCAAATCGTGCTGAACTGGTTCGAAGAGTTGAAAACGAAAGCACCTGTGAAGTAGCCTGCTTCCGCTCCGTCGAACCCACCAGGAGGTGGACATGGCCGACTCCGAGGGTAGTTCCGTGGAACGCCGAGGATTCCTGAAGGGACTCGCCGTCGGGGCGGCGACACCGGCCGCCATGCATGCGCAAGATCACGATCATCAGGACGTCCCCTCGGATCTCACGCTCCGGACAAAGGCCCTGGAGTCTCTGCTCGTCGAGAAAGGTCTGGTGGATCCGGCGGCCCTCGACGCCCTGATCGACACCATGGAGAACAAGGTCGGTCCGCGCAATGGAGCCCGGGTCGTGGCGCGCGCCTGGGTCGATCCCGCGTACAAGAAGCGCCTGCTCGAGAATGCACCCGCGGCTATTGCCGAGCTCGGCTATACCAGCGGACAGGGCGAGCACATGGTGGTCGTGGAGAACGGACCGAAGGTTCACAACCTGATCGTTTGCACTCTCTGCTCCTGTTATCCATGGCCGGTTCTGGGTCTCCCGCCCGTCTGGTACAAGTCCGCGCCCTATCGCTCTCGCGCGGTCATCGACCCGCGGGGCATCCTCCGCGAGTTCGGAACCGAGGTCGCGGAAGACGTCGAGGTGCGCGTCTGGGACAGCACCGCGGAGCTGCGCTACATCGTTCTCCCCGAGCGTCCGGCCGGGACGGAAGACATGACCGAAGAGGATCTCGCCGCGCTCGTCACTCGGGATGCCATGGTCGGTGTCGCCCGAGTTGCTCCCCCGTCCGGAGCCGCCGCATGAACGGCGTGCACGACATGGGTGGCCAGCAGGGAATGGGTCCGGTTCAGTACGAGAGGAACGAGCCTGTTTTCCACGCGCGTTGGGAGGGACGGGTCTGGGCTTTGAACCGGGCGACGGCGGCCTTGCGCAAATGGAACCTCGACGCATGGCGGCACGATATCGAGCTTCTGCCTCCCGTCGATTATTTGCGCATGAGCTACTACGAGCGATGGCTCGTCACGCTCGAAGGGCGTGTCGTCAAGTATGGCCTGATGACCGAAGAGGAGATGGAAAGCGGCAAGGCGGCTCCGGGCTCGACCAAGGCGACACCGGCCCTCACCCTCGCGACCTCTTCCCGCTGGGTGAATCGCGGTATCGCTTCGAGCCAGGATCCGGGGGTCCCGCCGCTCTTCGCGGTGGGCGAGAGCGTGCGCGCCCGCAACGTCAACCCCGTCGGTCACACCCGTCTTCCGCGGTACACGCGAGGCAAGACGGGTATCGTTGCGCGAGACCACGGTGTTTATATTTTTCCGGACACCAACGCGCACTTCCAAGGAGAGAAACGCCAGCACGTCTACTCCGTGCGGTTCTCCGCCCGCGAGTTGTGGGGGGAGAGCGCCTCCCCGCGCGACTCGGTTTACCTCGACATGTGGGACGACTACCTTGAGCGAGTCTGATTCGACGCTCGACCCCGAACGGCTGTCCGACTTGCCGCGCCTTCCCCGCGACGAAGGCGGTCCGGTCTTCGCCGAGCCGTGGCAAGCCCAGGCGTTCGCGCTCGCGGTGCGACTCTCCGCGCAGGGCTACTTCACCTGGAAGGAATGGGCCGCCGCGCTCGCCGACGAGCTGAAGGCCGCAGCGGATCGGGGAGAGCCCGACGACGGTTCCCACTATTACGAACATTGGTTGGCGGCGCTCGAACGCCTGGTTACCTCCAAGCGCTTGACCGACGACACCGAGCTCCTCACGCGAAAAGAGGAGTGGGCCGACGCCTATCGCCATACCCCGCACGGCAAGCCCGTACTGTTGCGGAAGACGGCAGGAGGGACGGAATCATGAAGTCTCGACAAGGTTCGGACCGTTTACGCCGCCACGCCGCGGGCGTGGGTGCGCTCTCACTCTGTTCGGTGCTGCTCGCGACTCCGGCAAGCGCGCACCACGCGATGGGAGGAGCGACCCCCTCGAATGGGTGGGAAGGACTTCTATCGGGACTCGCCCACCCCGTGCTCGGCCTCGATCATCTGGCCTTCGTCCTGGCCGCGGGACTGATCGCCGCGCTCCATCGTCGCGGCGCCATAATTCCCATCGCCTTCGTCGCCGCCTCCCTCATCGGGACGGGCGTCCATGCGCTCGCGTGGAATCTGCCCGCACCGGAGCTTCTGATCTCGCTGTCCGTCCTTCTCTTCGGCGCGCTCCTGATGGCGAGACGACAGAGCCTGCCGCTTTCCATGGTGTTGGCCTCCGCTTCCGGCGTCTTCCACGGGTACGCCTATGGCGAATCGATCGTGGGTGCCGAGATGACCCCGCTCTGGGCCTATCTTCTGGGTCTGGCTCTCGTTCAGCTGGCAATTGGTCTCTCGACCCAGAGCCTCTTTCAGATCGCGGTTCGACGGACTCCCGACATTGAAATCCTGACCCTACGATGGGCGGGTCTGGTCATCGGCGGCGTCGGTCTCGCGTATCTGAGCGCTTCCTGGCTCGGCTAGACGAAACCGGTCCCTGAGTCGCCATTTCGCGGAATTTCACCTTTTTCTCAGGACTGGGACGGTGTTTCATCCACGCTGGCCCTTCTGGGCGAGATGGAGCGGAGCGCCTGGCGGTCGTCGGCACTCAGCCGCTGGAACTCATACCGGCTGAGCGCGACCCGGTGACCATCGGGGTCCCGAACGAACAGAGTGTAGGGAGTGCGATCCTCGATCGGGATCCCCGCGGCCGCGAGCTTCTGTTCCCAGCGCGCGAGGTCCTCGGCCGCGAGGGCGAGCACATGGCCCGAGCCCGCGTCCGGTCCCGTCCCGCGAAGGGTCCGCTCGAGCATCAGAACGGCGTCGCCGGCCCGAAGCCAGATCGATCGGGAGCCGTCCCGCTTCATCTCCTCGAGCCCGAGAAGCCCGCAGTAGAACTCCCGCGCCCCCTCGAGGTCCCGGACGCGGAGAGCGATATGGTGGATGCGCACCCCTCGGATGGTACCGGCTTGCGCTTCGGCCGGCAAAGACGAACAATAGGTCCTGAAAGGAGATTTCTATTTCATGACGAGCTCTGACTCGAATCCCCTCCAGCTCGGAAGCACGGTCCCGAACTTCGAGCTTTCCGTGTACGACCCGGTCAAGAACGATTTCGGGACCATCAGCCTCGACGAGATCAAATCGCAGGGGAAGTGGACCATCCTCTTTTTCTACCCCGCCGACTTCACCTTCGTCTGAGCGACCGAATTCGCTGCTCTGGCAGAGCAGCAGGAACGCTTCAAGAAGATGGGCGCTGTGCTCATCACCGTCAGCACCGACACCCAGTTCGTGCACCTAGCCTGGAGGCGGCACGAGAAGAGCCTCGAGAACGTGCAGTATCTGATGGGCGCCGACCCCTCGGGTAAGGTCTCTCGCCTCTTCGGGGTCTACGTCGAGGACGCGGGCCTCGCGCTCCGCGGCACGTTCCTCATCAATCCCGAAGGCCGGCTCCTCAACTCCGAAGTCAGCTTTTTCAACATGGGCCGCAACATCGACGAGCTGATGAGGAAGTTCAAGGCGAACCTCTACCTCGCGAAGAAGCCGGCGGAAGCCTGCCCGGCGCAGTGGAAGGACGAGGGGGACAAGACGCTCACTCCGGGACCGAAAATGGTCGGGAAGGTGCACGAAGCGCTGGCGAAGTAAAAGCAGCTACTTCCCGCCGTTCTTGCGGCGGCTCAGAAGAAACGCCTTGATGAACGGTTCGATGTCTCCGTCCATCACCCGGTCGACGTCGCCCACCTCGACTTTCGTCCGGTGGTCCTTGATCAGACGATACGGCTGGAACACGTACGAGCGGATCTGGCTTCCCCAGGCGATCTCCTTCTTCTCGTCGTGCATGGCGTCGAACCGCTCCTGCTGCTCGCGGAGCCTGAGGTCGTAGAGGCGGGCGCGCAGCACTTTCATCGCCACGTCCTTGTTCTTGTGCTGGGAGCGCTCGTTCTGGCACTGCGCCACGATGCCCGTAGGAATATGGGTGATGCGGACCGCGGAGTCGGTCACGTTCACGTGCTGTCCCCCGCGCCCGCTAGAACGGTAGGTGTCGATGCGAAGATCCTTCTCGTTGATCTCGACCTTGACCTCCTCGTCGATCTCGGGGAACACGAAGACCGAGGCGAAGGAAGTGTGCCGGCGCTTCGCGGCATCGAAGGGCGAGATTCGCACCAGCCGGTGCACTCCCACCTCGGCGGTGAGGTAGCCGTAGGCGTAGTCTCCGTTCACGTTGAAGGTGACGCTCTTGAGGCCCGCTTCCTCCCCTTCCTGGTAGTCGATCATCTCGGTCTTGAACCCGCGCTTTTCCGCCCAGCGCAGGTACATGCGGAGGAGCATCTCCGCCCAGTCCTGGGATTCCGTGCCGCCGGCCCCGGGGTGGATGCTCACGATGGCGTTCGTCTGGTCGTGCTCTCCCGAGAGGAGCTTCTGGATTTCAGCCTGTTCGACCTCGCCTTCCCACTGGTCCAGATGGGTCTCGAGGTCGCTTTCGACGCTCTCCCCTTCCCGGGCCCACTCCACCAGCGTGCGGGTCTCGTCCTCGCAATGCTGGAGCTTCTCGATGATGTCGATCTCGCCCTGGAGATGGCTCCGCTCCCGGGAGAGTTTCTCGCCTTTGGTCGGATCCGACCAGACCCCGGGGTCGGCGAGCTTCTGCTCTATTTCAGAGAGGGATTTTCGGAGGGCGGCTTCGTCAAAGGTAGCCTCGAACGTCGCTAGCGCGGCGGCCGAGGTCCTCGTATCGGTCGAACAGCTCGTCTTTCATCAATGGCATGGGTGGTCTACTGGGTGATATAGGGTCTGAATTTCTCTTCGTCTCTCAGCTTCGCTGCAACGGACTCCGCCTCGGCGCGGGTGGCGAAGCGGCCGACACGAACCCGGTGAAGCCCGGCGTCGGAGCCAGCCTCGAGATAGGCGCGGTAGTTCTTGCCCCGGAGTCGCGAGAGCAGGGACTGCGCCGCGTCTTCCGTCTTGAGGGCCACGACCTGGATGGTGAACGGCCCGCTATCGACGCCGAGGGTCGTCACCCGTCTCGGGGCGGGGGGCGGCGCCGGGGTCGGGGCCGGGGTTGCTTCGGTTCTTGGCGCTGGAACGGCCTCACGAGGGCTCGGATTCACGGCGTTCTCGGGGCTCGACGAGCGCAGGGGCTCGAGGCGCTTGGGCACCTCGTCGCTCTCCAGACGGGGCGTATAGTCGAGCTCCGGCCGCGCCGCCGCGGGCGCGCGCGGGGTAGAAGTCGCCTTCGGAAGCGTCCCCGCTGCGATGTCGTTCTGAGCAACGGCGAGGGTGGCGTCGCGGACGCCTCGCCCCACCATGACGCCGCACAGAAACACCACCACGGCAATGGCCAGCGCCGCCATGAAGAAGAAGACCAACTGTTTGTTGTTCAACTGGACTTCGTAGTAAGCCCCGTCGTCGTACTCGGCCATCTCCCACTCACTCCTTGATTTTGCGCGCACCTGGGATGCTGGAGCTGCATTGTACCTCAAGTTTTGCTTGAAGTTTACAGGTTTATGTGCTGGGAATTCCAGGCTGGTTCTGGCTCAAAATCGTTGTGGCCACCGTCTCCTGCTCGGCTTTGCCGAACCTTCGGCCGACCTCCAGAAGAAGGGCGTAGGTGAGCTCGTTGAGCCCGTCCACGAGGACGGCTTTCTTGGCTTCGTGAGGCTTGTCTCCGAGGTTTTGAAGGAGCTGATCGAAGTCGACGCGGCCCGCCGTGGCCAGCTCGACGTCCTCGAAGAGGAGGGGAAACTGCTTCGATACCTCGCTGAGGACGTGCTCGGTGAAAGCGAGGGCCTCGTCGTCGTCGACCTTGGCGCGGAGCGACGCGCAAACCGCCTCGAAGCTCCGGTTGTAGTGGTCGACGATCTCCTGAAGCTCGTACTCCAGCTCGATCCCCCGCCTCTCGGACTCGACCGTTCCCCCGCGATCGAGCACTCCCGCGGACAGAAGCCCGAAGAGGATCCGCAAGGTCTCGAAGTTCGGAAGATAGCTCATCGCCAGGATCTGCTCGACGTTGAGCCTGCCGTTCACCAGAGACAGGACCTGCGATTCGTCCTCATCGAGGCTCAACTTGTGACTGAGACCTTCGGCCTGTTCCGAGGGCCGCAACACCGTTTCGAGCGGACCGACGCCGGCATAGATCCGTGTGTAATCCTTGAGCCTCCGGATTCCCTCGAGGATCACGTTGCTGGAGTCGAGGTCCAGGACCATCGGGCCTTCGGCGGAGAGGTCCTTGATCACGAACTCGTACTCCCCTCGAATCCATTCGAAGAGGCTGTAAACCACTGCCTCCGCGTGGCGATGGATGGCGACGAACAGATCGTCGGGACTGATGATCCCCTGATCCACCAGGACGGCGCCGAACTTCTTGTCGGGCTGGATGAGCTTGCTCGCCTCGAGGAACTGGCGGACGGTCGCCTTCCCGGTTTTGATCAGGAACTCTCCCAGGCGATCGTCCTGGGCGTTCGACATCGCGTAAATGATGCGGCCCTCTTTGAAATAGATCGCCTTCCAGCGGCCGGCGTCGTGGAAGTTCAGGATCCCCGTTTCTTTACTCCGGCTGATCGAGGCGAGGAGCTCGGGAAGGCTCGACTCGGAGAGCGAGCCGCGGATACTCAGCTCTTCACTTTCCATGCTCATCGGGAGCACCTCCTCGGATGTGGTTGAGGAACGGGCTGATCAGATCGATGGGAAGCGGGAAAACGATGGTGGAGTTCTTCTCGGCGGCGATCTCGGTGAGCGTCTGCAGGTACCGAAGCTGCATTCCCAGGGGATGCTGGCCCACGATCTTGGCCGCGTTCGCGAGCTGCGTGGCCGCCAGGAACTCGCCCTCGGCGTGGATCACCTTGGCGCGTTTCTCCCGCTCCGCTTCCGCCTGCTTCGCGAGAGCGCGCTGCATCTCCGTCGGCAGATCGACGTGTTTCACCTCGACGGAGGCGACCTTGATGCCCCAGGGGCCGGTGTGGCGATCGAGGATGTCCTGGAGCTGAAGGTTCAGCCGATCGCGCTCGGCGAGGAGGTCGTCGAGCTCCGCCTGACCGAGAACGCTCCGGAGCGTCGTCTGCGCCAGCTGCGACGTCGCATAGAGGAAGTTCTCGACCTCGATCACCGCCTTGATGGGATCGACCACGCGGAAAAAGACCACGGCGCTGACCTTCACCGAGACGTTGTCGTGGGTGATGATGTCCTGTGGAGGAACGTCGA
>Ga0326597_10006406_pt1 | contig 16131 bp, 16 predicted proteins | sample RVTome_12_FD_203789 | JGI IMG/M metagenome (GOLD analysis project Ga0326597, IMG submission 203789) | Soil microbial communities from uranium-contaminated site in the Upper Colorado River Basin, Wyoming, United States - RVT100D185 | ecosystem: Environmental > Terrestrial > Soil > Contaminated >...
CGACGGAGACCGTCCAACATTCCACACATGGCGGGGGGCAGCAAGACGGGTCGCGAAGCCTCGCTTGCCGCAGACCGCCTCACTCCCTAGCGCTAATCGCGACCCGCACGCTCACGGACTTGGTCGCTGAGTCCATGGCCTCCGCGTCGTTCACCGTGATCCTGCTCGGGATCGCCGCCACGATCGCGCTCATTCTGGGCACGGTGGGCATCTACGGCGTCATCTCCTACATCGTGAGCCGACGGACGCAGGAGATCGGCGTGAAAATCGCCTTGGGCGCCCCGCAGGGCGTCGTGCTGCGCTCAATCGTGGCTCAGGGCTTCCCGACGACTCACCGCGTTGGGCGTGACCATCGGGCTCGTTGGCGCCTTCGGGCTCAGCCGTATCCTGGGCTCGCTCCTCTACGGCGTGCCCGCGACCGACCCGCTCACGTTCGGAGGGATGGCGGTCCTGCTGCTGGCCGTGGCGAGCGCCGCGGCCTGGGTGCCTGCTCGCCGGGCCAGCCGCGTGGATCCGGTGGAGGCGCTGAGGGCGGAGTGAGCGCTACAGCCCCAGCCAGTAGCTCACCTTGAGGATGAACCGGTTATCGGCCGGAGCTCCCCACATCTCTCCGAGGTCCCTCCCGAAGGCGAAGTCGCCCGTCGCCGCGCTTCTCTGCTGCTGCCGCTGCCACACGAGGAAGACGGTGGACCCCGGGCGATACTCCCAGCGGAGCACCGCGTTGCCGATGAGGGAGCGGACGTTGAAGTCGCGGTCCGTGAAGGAGAGGTCCGGAGAGCCGTCTCCGTCGAAGTCCACGTGTTGCACTCCATCGACGTCGCGGCAGATGTCTCCTCCGGTACACTGCAGGCCCCCTGCCCCCTGGGCCACCTGGCCCGGGGAGAACGGCAGGAACTCGTAGGTGCCCGCCTGCGCGAGCTGCTTGTAGTCCACATAGTCGCCGGAGGAGAGCAGCGGCTGCGCGAACACTTGGAACGAGAGTTTGGGTGACACGATATAGCTCACCCGCACCTGTACGGAGAGCGTCGTCCGGTCCAACGCTCCGAACAGGTACCGTCGATCGAAGGTCGGCGCGTACGGGACCGCCGACGTGCTGGTCACGTATTGCGCTCCCTGGCTCTGCACGCTGAAGCGCGGCCGGAGGTCGAGGAGGATTCGTTCGGTGGGGCGCGCGTTCAAGCTGCCGTTCACGGAGACACTGCTTCCATCGCCCAGCGTGGCTCGGCCGTAGTCCGCACCCAAGGTTCCCGAGAGGGTCTGCCGGCGATCCGAGTTGAACCCCAAGCTCAGCCCCATGCTGCCGGGCTCCACCATGACGGGGCCGCCGCGGGTCGCCGTCCTGCTGTAGAGGTCCGGCTGCCACGAAAGGCCAATGTTGGCCTCGTGGAACGAGAGGAAGGTGCCACGCGCGTTCAGATTGAAGTTTCCGCCCGTGTAGGACCGCCGCCAGGAGGACCACGTGCCCGCGTCGTCGAGGGCCTCATGACTGAAGTTCACGATCGTCTGCAACTGCACGCTGTAGTTCCGGAAGACCTTTCCCGGCCGAATCTCCCGGTAGCCGATGCGCGTACCTCCGTCCAAGCGCTCCCGGTTCGTGCTGAATCCCACGTCGTTGATCTCGAAACCCTTGGTCACCTCAGCCGCCCATACGGAACCGGTCCAGTGCCGGGTGTTCTGCCGATCGAGTTGGAGCCTCCACTCGGCTCCGCCCAGCGACGTCGCAGTGGAATCGACCTGGCTGCGCGTAGCGTCCGGGCGCTGGAAGTAGTGGTTACTCGATCGCTGGATCGCGACGAGCGCCTCCGGTGTCCCACGTACGTAGCTGCCTGCCAAGAAGCCGGAGAGACGCCACCCGCGGTCGTTCCACTGGTGGTCGAAACGGACGCCCGCGGAGTATGCCTGATCGGTGAGGAAGTCGAGCGTTCCCGCGTTCGGCAGGGCACGCTGGAGCGCCGTGGCGACGAGGCCTACCTGCGACGCCCCGCCGTTCAAGTCCTGCTGCGCCGTCGCCGCCGCGTACCCGGTGCGGGGTTCCGCGTCGAACTCGACGATGTCTCCGGCGACCTGGGCACGCCCTGTCTCCGCCTGAGTGAGGGCGCTGAGGAAGCCGAGTGACAGCCCGCCGACGGAACGTCCTGTCAACTTGGCGGCACCCAGGATCGTCGCGGCGTCGGGGCTCTCGCCGAACGCCGCCCCGTCCGGTGCTTCTCCGTGCGGCGATCGACCGATGCGGCGGCTGTAGAACAACTGGTTCCTGCCGCCGGACAGGCCGAAGTTGAAGATTTGTGCGTCTTCGACGAAGAACGGCCGTTGCTCGTCGAAGAAGGTCTCGAACGCGGTGAGGTTGATCTCGGCCGGATCCGCCTCTACCTGCCCGAAGTCCGGCCGGATCGTCGCGTCGAGGGTATACGCGGAGCCGAGCCCCAGGCGGAAGTCCGAACCGAATCGGCTCGCCGTGGCCGTACCGTCGAAGAACGGATCGCCAACGTCGAAAGGGCCCTGGTGGAAGCTCGACAGGGCGTAAGGGCGCGCCTCGATCCGCGGCACGGATTTGGGAACGATGACGTTCTCGAGCGTCGCGAATCGGCTGACGTTACCCTCTTCCTGTGCCCGTTGGCGGACATAGAGCGCGAAGTGACTGACCTCGGCTCGCGCGACCTGCCTACGCGTGAAGTTGATGCCCCAGGTTCGAGGCCCCTCCCCGGACGTGTATCGGATCTGGCTGAGGGGAATGCGAAATTCGGCGACCCAACCCAGTGAGTCGAGTTGGACCGCCGAAGCCCACACCGCGTCCCAGGTCACGTCCTCCGAGAAGTCGTCGAACATGTACTTGTCCGCCTGCACGCCCGACGCGTTCACCTGGAACCCGTAACCCGTGCGCCGATCGAAATTCGGATCGATGAACACCCCGAACCAATCGAAGTAGGGGCCCCGGTCGTCTCGGCGGACGAGCTGCCTCGCGATGCCGTCCGGATCGGGATCGAACATACGGCCAGCGATGTAGATCGCCTCGTCGTCGATCAGGACGCGGACCTCCGTACGGAGCGTGGCCGGCTGACCTTCGAGCGGCTCGGCCTGTACGAAGTCGGTGCCGAAAGGCGCGTCCCGCCAGGAAGGCTCGTCGAGCTTCCCGTCGATCCGGATCTCCCCCGTCGGGACACCGGGCTCGAGGGTCGGCCGGGGCCGAGCAGCCCCGCCGTCCGCATCCCCGGGTGAGCCCACCTGCTGCGCCCGGATGGCTACGGGGCATAGGGCAGCGGCCACCGCGACCGCGAAGGTGAAGCACAGACGGGCGCGGGCACCGTACCCCGCGATCGAGAGTGGCGTCTCGCGTTCCAAGCCGCTCCTACCTCGCTATGGTGTGGGTCCCGACGATAGCCGTGAGGCAACGAATCCGGACGAATGGCGAAGATTCCAAAGTAACACTCGAAGGCTCGCCAGCGCGTGAGCCTCCTCAGCGCGGGGACAGGTGGCGCATGGCCCGCTTGGCTACTTCCTCGCCAATGGCCAACGAGGCGGTCGCGGCAGGGCTGGGGGCGTTGACCACGTGTACGGCGCCGGCGCTCTCCACCCAGAGAAAGTCGTGCACGAACTCGCCGGTCGGCGTCACCGCCTGCGCCCGCACGCCGGAGTCACCCGGCACGAGATCACCTGCCTGGATCTCCGGCACCAGTCGTTGGAGTGCCGCGACGAAGCGGGCCCGATCGAAGGATTGAGCCAGTTCCCTCAGCACCATGTGCCGATGGCGGAACGTGAAACGCCACAGCCCCGGAAACGTGATCGCGTCCAGGAGTTCGGGGAGATCCACCGTGGTCAGGTCGTATCCCTCCCTTGCGAAGGCAAGCACCGCGTTGGGACCCGCGTCGATCCCACCCGTGACACGGCGGGTGAAGTGAACGCCCAGGAAGGGAAAGCCGGGTTCAGGCAACGGATAGATCAAGTGCCGCACGAGGTGCTCACGGTCCGGTCGGAGACGAAGGTACTCACCCCGGAACGGAAGGATGCGGCAGGGGGGTCGATCGCCGGCCATGTCCGCGATCCGGTCCGAGTAGAGCCCCGCACAGTTGACGAGGACGCGGGTGGTGTGATCCCCCTTCGTCGTGACGATTCGCCAGCCGCCGTTCTCCCTCACGAGCCGACGGACCTCGGCACCCGTGACCACGGAGCCTCCGGCGCCCTCGACCTCACGACGCAGCACCCGGCAGACACCTCCATAGTCGGCGATCCCCTCCTCCGGAACGAGGATCGCCGCGACGCAATTCACATGTGGCTCGATTTCTCGAGCCTCCTCGGCCGACAGGATCCTGAGGCTCTCGAGACCGTTCTGGATTCCCGTCTCGAGCATCGCCCGCAATCGGGGAAGTTCTGCGGCGTCCGTCGCGACGACGAGCTTTCCGCAGATTTCGTGCGCGATCCCGTGGCGCTGGCAGAAGTCGGTCATGCGGCGGATGCCGACCCGCGCCAACCGCGCCTTCTCCGAGCCGGGCTTGTATTGCAGGCCGGCGTGAAGGACTCCACTGTTGTGCGTGCTCTGGTGGCGCGCGACGCCGTCCTCCTTCTCGATGACGCGCACCGATCCGACGCCACGCGCGAGGAGCGCTTGAGCCGTCGCGAGGCCGACGATACCGCCTCCGATAATCGTGACGTCGGACATGGGATCCTGCGCTGGATGGTGGAGGTGAGGTGATCGGGACGGGATACTTTGACTTGCGCAGCTAGGGTACGTTGTACCTTCTCGCGCGCTCCACGACCTCCGCCTGCCCGTTCAGCCGACCCTGCACTCCCGCAGGCAGCGTCCGCGCTCCGTAGTCCGAGATGATTCCAGTCTCCCGGATCTCCCGCAGCGCCCGGTAGGACGCGCCCATCGCGACGCTCAGCAACTGGCCGGCGTAAACCGCCAGGCTCACCCGGTTCCTGCGGATCTCGTCAAGGGGCACGTTGCTCACCGTCTGCATGAGCGGACGACCGAGGGCTTCCCTCGCGCGAGGACAGTCCTCGAGCCGCAAGCCCGACAGGTAGATCATGTCGGCGCCGGCCTCCGCGTATGCGGCGCCGCGGTCGAGCGCCTCCGTCATCGACAGCCCGACGGACAGCGCGTCGGTGCGGGCGATCACCACCAGGTCCGACTCCGTCCGTGCATCGGCGGCTGCCCTGACCTTGTCGATGAACGCGGAAGCAGGCAGGAGCTGCTCGCCCGGCCCGAGGTGTTTGGCCTGATGCGTATCCTCGATCATGATCGCGCCCAGCCCCGCCTTGCCGAACTGCCGAACCGAGCGATAGACGTTGATGGGGGTACCGCCGCCGTCGTCCGCATCCGCCATCACGGGGATGTCGACACTGCGCGCGATGTTTCCCGAGTACTCGATCAGCTCCGTGATGCTGACCAGCCCCACGTCCGGGACGCCATGCATCACAGCCGAGCATGCGCTTCCACCCACGACAAGCGCCTGGAATCCTTCCGCCTGGATCATGCGCGCGGTCATGACATCGTGCGCACCGGGAGCGAGCACCGGTTCGCCCACCGCGATCAGGGCTCTGAAGCGCCCCCCGGGAGACGCCGGAAGGACCTGCGCTTCCGTCGCCTGAGCTCCCCCGACCATCACGCCGCCGAGGACGGCGCTGGTTCCCTTGATGAACTCGCGGCGCGACGGGACTTCCATGAGTGCCTCCTTCGGGACGGTGGGAAGTACCTGGGCAAGATGCGGACGGCCTAGCGGCTCCGCCACGTCTCGCCCGCCCGAATCAACGCGTAGCGGAAAGCCGGAGGGCCGATCAGCTGGTCGACCGCGATCATGGCCACGATGATGGTCGCCACCCCCGCTCCCCACGTGCCGAAGCGCTCCGGCACGATGTTGGCGATACCTAGCGTGACTCCGGCTTGAGCGAGGAAGCCCATCCACGAGTATCGCCTCATCTTCGGAGGGTCGCCCGCCAGCCGGGCTCCCAGGTAGGTGCTCCCGATCAGGGTGATGGTCCGAATCACGATCAAGAGTGTGGCGAAGATCCACACGGTCCGCAGGACGTCGATCCTCAGGTCCGCCCCGGCGACCGCGAAGAACAGCGCGTAGATCGGGAGCGAGTTGGCTTCCAGTCCTCGAAGGAAGGGAGGTCCCTGCCTGGAGAAGTTCTGCACGAAGAAGCCGGCGGCCATCGCGATCAGGATGTACTACAAGCCGAACCGCTCGCCGAGGCTCACCAGCGAGAACGCGGTCAGGAGGAGGATCAGAATCAGGTACTCCCCGGCCTTCCGCAGATACTGGACGAGGAGCCAACCCACCCCGAGGCCCACGACGGAGAGCACCACGGAAAGCAGGACATCGAGGAAGGTGTCGAAGGAGAAGCCGACGGAAGGCTCCGCCACCTCCGTGGCCAAGGGCAGCACCAGAGCGACAAGGACGAGGACCACCACGTCCTTCACGACCGTGAGGCCGAGGACTGTCTCGGTGAGCTGTCCTCTTGCCCGCTCCTCCGTGATGATTGCCACGGTCGTGGCCGGCGACTTGGCCACGGCCACCAGCCCGAAGATACTGTAAGCCCTACCGCGACCGCGACCCTAGGGGGTGCGTCGGCCAGAAACGGAACGAGGGCCCGCCCGAAGTAGACCGCCGCCGCCAAGACCGCGAAAATGATCACGAGCTGCGACGTGAGGATCGACACGATGCTGCCCAGGCGTCGCCACGCCCCGGCCAGGCGCAACTCGCCGCCGGCCGTGAGGGCAATCAAGCTCAGTGCCCCGTCGTTGATGAGGCGGAAGTCCACGACGGCCTGACGCGGGAGAACCCCCAGCACCGAGGGGCCGACGAGGATGCCGAGCAGGAGGAACCCCGTGATGCGGGGCAACTCGACGAAGGCCGCGACCTCTCCGGCCAAGAACGCCGTCAGTACCAGGAACCCGAGGAGCACGGCCCTTCCGCCTGGGCCTCGGTACCCGTCGGCGCTGCTCAAAACGATACGGGTGATGCCAATCAGGACCACGACCGTGACGAGTTGGCTCGCGGTCGTGGAGGCCCTGAGTTGGGTCCAGCGGGTCGTCCGGGTCGACGTGATGGTGGCTCCGGGCGTGTCGAGGGGACGGGGACGGGGACCGCCCCCCACCCCCCCAAACTCACTTCCCGGCGGACTTGCCCTTGGGAGAAGCAGCACCCTTCTGGGATGTCTTCGTTACGGCCGATGTCCGGGCCGCCGCCTTTTTGGCGGGAGCTCTCTTGGCCGCTGCCTTCTTGGCGGGAGCCTTCTTGGCCGGAGCTTTCTTCGCGACGGCTTTCCGACGGGCCGCGTCCTTCTTCTTGGCCGCTGCCCGTCCGCGGTCGAACTCCTTCTTCGCGGCGGTCGTCTTCTTACGGACGGTGTTTACCACTTCGGAAGCCTTCTTCGCCACCTTTTTGGCGGTGCGCTTGGCGGATTTCTTGCGTCCCGGCATATCCTTCTTGACCTCGGCCGCCATCGCCGACGCACTGTGTCCAGCCGCGACCGCCGCGGCCTTCGCGGTCCGGGCCGTCTTGACTGCCTTGCCCTTCAGCTCTCCCGCCTTGGCGACCGCAGCCGTCTTCATCTCCCCTCGCTGCTTCGCCCGCCTCTTGGCGAGCTGAGCCGCCGCCTTCTCCTTGGTCGCTCTCGCCTTGGCGCGCTCCTTCTCCACACGCGCGTCGCCATCCGCCTTGGCCTTCGCCGCCTTGGCCAGGGCGGCCGCAGTGCGGGCTCGCTCCCGCTCCAGCTGCTTCTCGAGACTGGCCTCCCTCTTCGACATCCTGCTCCGATCACCCTTGATCGGCATGAGGTCCTCCAGAAAAGAGACTCGCCCGCCTACTGCTCAAAGATACCGGGTCCGCCCGGGTGAGGGGACCTCCCGCCCCGCGGCTCCTCCGTCAGCTCCTCCAAGCGCTTCCGGGCTCCTTCGCCGAGACTGGGATTGGCGAGCGCACGGTCCCGAAGAACGTCGTCGACCAACTGGCCCGTGAGCAGCCGGAAGACGTCCGTCACCGAAACGGACCCATCACCCCGGAGGTGGCTCACCCAGGCCCCCGCGCCGATCGAGCCCGACAACTCCACGCTCATGTAGAACCCCGGGCGCTGCTCGGCCGTGAAGCGCTTGGTCATATCGGCCCGCAGGAATCGCGCAGAGAGCTTGACGCACGGTAGGCGCGGCTGCGTCACGACGAGTCTCACCGAGCCGATATCGAGACGGTCTCCGATCACCAGAGTCTCCTCCGACAGTCCCGCCACGGTCAGATTCTCGCGGAACGAGCCCGGCGGAAGCTCCGTTCCGAGAACATCCTGCCAGAAGGGATAGTGTTCGCTCGGGGAGGCGTAGACGGCCTTGTCCGGCCCGCCATGGGCACTGAGGTCCGCCTGGCGGTCGTCCTCGAAGCCGAGCGTCCCCAACGCGGCCGGAGCGTGCACGGGCTCCTTCAAGAACCCGGTGCGGTAGATCTTGTCCCGCCAGGTGATCTCCCCGATCCCCCCGACGTTGACCGACACGACTCGGCCTTCGTTCACATCACCTCGGGCTCGGGTTCGGCACCAACGACTCGAAGGTACTCGACCTCGGTGACACCGAGATCTTCAACGAGGACGTCACGCAGTTCCTGGTCGGATACCCCGCGCCCGTGAGCCGCGGCCGCCGCGTCGCGGACCCGGACGCCATCAACGGCCCATGGAGCCCGGACCGCTACCTGGCCGACGCGAGCGGGAACACCCAGCTCCCCATCGGCTCGCAGCTCCCCACGCGGTTCGTCATCCCATCCCTCACCGCACGAGTCCCGGGCGGCATCGTCGTCGCGGACCGCGGCGAGTACCGCGGTGGGCATTTGCGGTTGACGTGCTGGACGAGCTCGCGGACAGGCTCGGCGTCCCGGCCGTCGCAGATCTCCCGTTCGGCCACGTCGACCACAACCAGACACTCCCCGTCGGGGCCCTGGCGAGGCTGGACGCCGAGTCGGCGAACCTGGTCTTGACGGAGGCCGCCGTCCGTTAGCCCCGGCGATGGCCGGGAGTGGCACGGGCTGCGTGGTGCAACGTGCCGACGTGAGTGGGTGGAGCCGAGCTGGCTGAGCGCCTGTCGTGGGGCCGACGCGGGTCCCATGTTGCCCGTCAACGCGACGCCTGCCGCGACTCCCACACCCCGACCATCTCGATCGTGCACGATCTCCGGTTCGCCATCCGCTCGCTCCGAAACAGCCCGGGCTTCGCGCTCGTCGTCATCATCACACTCGGGCTGGGGGTCGGGCTCAATACGGCCATCTTCAGCGTGGTCGACGGCGTCCTGCTCGAGCCGCTCCCCTACACCGAGCCCGGTCGGGTCATGACGCTTTGGGAAGCGAACACGCAGCTCGATATCCCCCAGGACCAGGTGTCTGCCGGAACGTACCGGGACTGGGCCGAACGCGCGGAGACGTTCGATGCCCTGGGTGCGTACAGCTTCGAAAGCTTCATCCTGGGGGGGACCGACCAACCCGAGCGGATCGCGGGGGCACGCGTCTCCCCGTCGGTCTTCGACGTCGTGGGAATCACACCTGAGATCGGACGTGCCTTTCGCGACGACGAGGCCGCACCGGGCAACGACCGGGTGGTGATCCTGTCCGAGGGGTTCTGGACGCAGTGGCTCGGAGGTGATCCGGGGGTGGTGGGGACTTCGCTCACGCTCGACGACGAGCCGTACACCGTGGTCGGCATCATGCCCGCCCGCTTCGAGTTCCCGCCCGACGCCGACGACATCCAGCTTTGGCTGCCGCTCACCATCGACGAGCGTCTCTTCGACGTCCGGGCCATGCGCGTGTACAACGTGGTAGGGCGGCTGGCGCCCGGCGCGTCCGTCGAGCAAGCGCAGGCAGAGATGGACGCCATCGCGAGGGGAATCGCCGAGTCGTACCCGGAGAGCAACAGGGGCTGGAGCGCCGACGTCACCCCCGCGCTGGACCAGATGGTCGGCGATGCGGCGACCTTGGTCGCGATCCTGGCCGGGGCGGCCGGACTGGTACTCCTCATCGGCTGCGTGAATATCGCCAACCTCGTGCTGGCCCGCTCATCCTCCACGGAGCGGGAATTCGCGATCCGCGCTGCTCTTGGAGCCGGGCGTGGATCACTCCTTCGGCGCGCGCTGTCGGAGAGCCTGGCTCTGGTCGTGCTCGGAGGCGGAGTCGGGATCGTCTTGGCCATCGGCGGCGTGTCCGTGCTCCGGGGTCTCATCCCCCCGAGCTTGCCCCGGGCGAACCAGATCCAGATCGACACCGGAGTGCTCGGGTTCGCCGTACTGGCCTCGCTGGCGTCCGGCGTCCTCTTCGGTCTCTACCCCGCGATCCGGTCGCTCCGGCCGAGACTCGTTGAGGTCCTTCAGGACGCCGGGCGCGGGGGATCGAGCGGGCGAGGCACCCGGCGCCTGCTCAACGCGATGATCGCGGCCCAGGTGGCCCTCGCCCTCCTCCTGGTCCTGAACGCCGGCGTCATGATGCGCAGCTTTTCCCGGTTGGTGGATACCGATCCGGGCTTTCGAAGCGAGGGGGTCCTGGTGGCCGCGCTGTCCCTGCCCGAAAACGACTTCCCTGACCGCTCGAGCCAGATCCAATTCTGGACCCGGCTCGTGGACGCCGCCTCCAACCTACCGGGTGTCGAGGTCGCGGGAGCGGTGTCGGCGCTTCCGATGAGCCCGCTCGGCACCGACTTCGATCTTCCCATCCGTATCGAGGGGCGCGAGTCACCCTCGATGGCCGAGCAGCCGAGGGCCGGATACCGCTCGGTCGTGCCAGGCTACTTCCAGACCATGGGAATCCCGCTGGTGCGCGGCCGTCTTCTGAATCGCTTCGATCGCGAGGAGGGCCGGCCCGTCATGGTGCTGAACGAGAGCGCCGAGCGCCTGCTCTTCCCCGGCGAAGACCCCATCGGGCAGATCCTCGGAGTCCCGATGGCCGGCACCATCGAGGTTATCGGGGTCGTCGCCGACGTGCGGCACGCTGGGCTCGACGCACCGCCGGGTCCCGAGCTGTACGTGGCGTTCGAGAACTTCCCGGTCCGGGACATGCATCTGGTACTGCACGCTGGGGCGGACCTCGGACCGCTAGCGCAGGCCGTGAGAGCCGAGATCGCGGCACAGGCGCCTGCGCTCCCGGTGACCCGGGTGGTCACGATGGACGAGCTCGTCTCCGAGTCCGTCGCGCAGCCCCGGTTCAACATGGCACTCCTACTCGCCTTCGCCGTGTGCGCGCTCGTGCTGGCAGCGGTCGGAATCTACGGGGTGATCTCCTACTCGGTGGTCCGAAGAACCGGCGAGATCGGGATCCGCATGGCTCTCGGCGCGGACGCGGTTACTACGTTCGTCCTGGTCGTCCGTGAGACGCTGATCTACGTCGGGATCGGAAGCGCGGCGGGCTTGCTGGGAGCTTTCTTCACGGGCCGACTCGTCCGGGGCATCGTGTTCGAGATCAGCCCGCTCGACCCCCTCACCGTCGTCGGGACCGTCGGGCTGCTGCTCCTGACCTCACTCGTGGCGGCAAGCCTGCCCGCCCGACGTGCCACGTCGGTGGATCCTGTGTCGGCGCTCGGGCGTGAGTAGCAACATTCGATGCCCCCGAGGCTCACCCGTCCAGAGCGACCGCCAAGAGCAGGACTTGCTTAACGGTGCTCATCACCCCGATGTCCGCTCATTCGGTGGCCAGGCGCCGATCTCCGAGGCTCATGGCCCGGGGACTATGTACCTAACCCGGCGCAGCCGGTACCAAAGAGGATCTTGACGGCGGAGAGAAGGGAGTGCGAGATGGGAGGATCGACCACCTTTGCCGTGTACTCCGATGCTCACCGAGCGTTACGCGAACGCCATCCGTGGCGTGATCTCCTGTTTCGACCGCATGCTCATCCAGGGGACGCTGCCCGATATCGCACGGGCCGGCGCGATGACCCGGGAGCTGAACAAGCGCCACATCCGGATCTTCGACTTCACCCAGTTCGCCCAGCCGCTGCGTGAGGCGATCCGCGACAACGCCGAGCGGGTGGCCGAGGGCCACGGCATCATGATCGAGTTCATCCGTAACATCAAGGCGTTCCGCAAGGAGGACCGCGTCCAAGCGATCGTGGCCGAGCGCGGCAGTCATCCCGGGCTCGTCCACATCTTCAGCGCCATGGAGAGCTGCACGTCCTTCAAGCCGTGGCACGACAAGCCGTCGGGCAAGACGTTCCTCAAGGCCGACAGCGGACGCTGCCTGCACTACTACTTCTACTTCATCGACCCCGAGCTCGGGCTGTGTCATCTGCGCGTGCCGACCTGGGCGCCCTTGCGGCTCCAGTTCTGCCTCAACGGCCACGACTGGCTGGCGGCCCGGCTGAGGCACCACGGTATCGGCCACACGCTCATCGACAACGCCTTCGTCGACATCGACGACTTCGAGCGGGCCCAGAAGCTCGCCGACGGCATGAAGGCCAAGACGCTGCACCGTAAGCTCGACCAGTACACGCGGCAGTTCTGCCCCGTGGTGTCTGAGTTCTCCGCCGGCTACCACTGGGGTCTCAACCAGGTCGAGTACGCCACCGACATCGTGTTCCGGCGGCCCGGCGACCTGGCGCCGCTCTACGATTCGCTGGTCCGCACGGCCGTGCACGCCCTGCGCGCCGAGCAGGTGGCCACCTTTCTGGGCAAGAAGCTCGACGCCCGCTACACCGGCGAGGTCGGCAACGACTTCAACACCCGCATCCAAGGCACGCGCATCCGTCATCAGATGGGCCAACCGCCGCTACCTCGAGTTCCTCTCCAGCCTCGACGACACCACCGCGGGTCGGAAGCGCCTCGAGCGTCTCGCCCGGCCCGTGCGTGACGCCAACCGCAGCTACAAGGGCCTCAACTTCTTCGACGCCCACGACGCCGAGCTCCTGCTCGCCATCGTACGAGGCGAGTTCAACATCCGCGGCTTCCAGGTGCGTGATCTCCGCGCCCTGCTGCCTCACCGCACCGGTTCCCAGATCTCGCGCATGGTCAAGCGCCTGCGCATGCTCCGGCTCGTCAGGAAGGTCCACGGCACCTATCGCTACTACCTCACACGACCCGGCCAACGCACCGTCGTCGCCGCCCTCGAGCTCCGCGAAACATGCATCATACCAGCCCTCGCTTCCGCTGCTTGAACCAATCCTGTCCATTTTGAGCGAGATTTACCTGGTAAGGGACTGAAGCGCCCCCGCTCCGGCCCCGCCCGCGAGGATCCGCTGGGCCGTCCTGCTCGCGCGGATCTACGACATGCCGCCGCTGCTCTGTCCCGCGTGTGGCGGCGAGATGAGGATCCTCGCGTTCCTCACCGATCCGCCCGTCGTCTCCGCCATCCTCCTCCACCTCGACCTCCCCCACAAGCCCCCGCCCCTCTCGCCTGCCCGCGGACCACCTCAGAACGATCTCCTCACCGGGCTCCTCGATCAGACACCGGCCTTCGACCCCGCGGAGCCCGACCCCGTCCCCGACCAACGCTTCGCGTCGGTGCCCTCGAGTTCGACCAGTCCCTGCCCGACGACTTCGACCTCTGAGGCTCCCGAGTCACGCCGGCCGCGGGATTCTCCTTCCAGTGACTTCCTCGCCCATCCGCGCATCTCGGCGGCCCATTCGGCTCACTGACCCCCTCCTCTCTGCCGCCTCCCTCGTCACCCCCTGCCCCGTCCTACCTCGCCTCCCGCCGCGAAAGGCCCTTTGAACTTCCTATCCGTGGGGTGTAGCCTCCGTGAGCCCAGATGAGGGTGACGTCTCTGTAGTCGGCGAGGAGCGCCTCGAGCTCCCGCAAGCGGGTCACCTCGACGTGGAGCGTCACGGGCACGCGGTGAGCACGCGCGACATCGAGGATCGCGCGCAGCGCCCTGCCGGCCGGATCGAAGTTGGCTTCGGGGAATCCCGCTCCAGAGAAGTGCGACACCGAGATCTCGCCGATCCCGAAAAAGCCGCCGCCGTTCAGGAGCGAGTCGACGACCTCCGCGATCGCCGGGTCGTCGGACTCCCACGCCCCCCGGTGCTCGCGGTGCTCGGGGCTGACCGAGACGAACGGCACGAGGCGTCGGGGCCACCGCTCGGCCGCACGGGTGAGCCCCTGGTTGTCGATCGCGCGTCCGCGGAACACGATGGCTCGCTCGATCCCCGCTTCGTCCATGAGGCGGACCCACGTCGCATTGGACACGCATTCTCTCCGTCCAGCCAGTCTTCCAATGGTAGGGACAGGCAACAGGGGAGGGCCATTCGATGCTCCGATGCCGCCGCTGGACGTTCCACCTCCGGGCCGCCACGATCGCCACACTCTCGTTCCTTCTGGCGTCGTGTTCACAGGCTGACGATGCGACGCCCCCGATCCGGACGGTGGACGACGACCGCCTGGTCGCCGCGGCCTCGGACACAGCCAATTGGCTGACCTACGGCCGGACCTACCAGGAGCAGCGTCACAGTCCGCTGGCCCAGATCCACGCGGGCAACCTCGACCGCCTGGCGCTCGCCTGGTACGCCGACATGGTGACGATCCGGGGCCTGGAGGCCACGCCGCTGGTGATCGACGGCCGGATGTTCGTGACGAGTTCGTGGAGCATCCTGTACGCCTTCGATGCCGCGACGGGCGAGCGTCTCTGGGTGCACGATCCGGAGGTGGACCGCGCCCATGCACGTTATGTCTGCTGCGACGTGGTGAACCGGGGCGTCACCGCCTGGGGCGACAACGTCTACTTCGGGACCATCGACGGACGCCTCCTCGCCGTCTCTCGCGAGACGGGCGAGCGGGTCTGGGAGGTCCAGACGACCCCGGAAGGGAAGGCGTATGCCGTCACGGGGGCGCCCCGCATTGCCGACGGCAAGGTCCTGATTGGGAACGGGGGCGCGGAGTTCGCGGTCCGGGGCTACGTATCCGCGTACGACGCCCTCACGGGCGAGCTCGTGTGGCGCACGTACACCGTTCCCGGAGATCCGTCCGACGGACAGGAGACCGAGTGGCTCGAGGACGCCGCGAGGACCTGGTCCGGGACGTGGTGGCAGGCCGGCGGCGGGGGCACCGCGTGGGACGCAATCGTCTACGACCCCGAGCCGTACTCGACGGCGTCTTCTCGGAGACCGAAGAGGGTGGGGCGGACTTCCACGAGGCCTCCGAGTTCGAACCGCGCCACTGGCGGGAGCTTCAGCGGACGGTCCAGAAGCGCGTCCTCCGGTACTTCCGCCGCCACGACCTCCTATCCCTCCTTCGGCACCGGACTCGTCGTCGGCTTCCTGCTCCACAACACGACAGAGGGCGTGGGCATCGTGGCCCCCGTCGCCCGGACGGACGTCTCCCTCGGCGGGCTCGTGGCGCTGGGCGCGGTCGCGGGCCTGCCGACTGTGCTCGGCACGTGGATCGGGGCCTTCAGCTATGCGCCCGCGTTGACCGTCCTGTTCTTGGCCGTCGGGGCTGGGGCGATCGTCCAGGTGGTCTGGACGCTGGGCAAGCTCCTCGGGTCGGGCGGAGCGCCGGAGGGCGCTGGCACGGGCCTCGCGGCGCCGCTCAACGCCTTCGGGCTGCTGGCGGGGCTGTGCGTCATGTACCTGACCGGGCTGATCGTTCCGGCATGATTCCGACACTCGATCCGGCGCCGCGTTTCGTCGGTCATCGCCCTGTCGATCCTGGAGACGACGACCTAAGGGAGAAAGATCTCCTTGGGCACGAACCCGGTGACCACCTGAGTGAGATCTACGACCTCGCTCACGCGGAAGTCCACCGCGATGCTCGCGATGGAGAGCGCCTCGGCGGGGGTGAGCCCCTTCTCCTCGACCAGGAAGTTCACGACCTCCCATGTCGCATTGCGTGTCGCGCGGTCGAGATCGAGGTCGATGCCAGTGATCATGTAGTGCGTGTCGTTCTCCGCACGCGGCGTCGCGATCATGCGACCGGGGTGGACGACGAATCGGAAAACGCCGCTGAGCGACTGCTCGATGGCCGTGCCGCTCACCTCGCCGTCGCCCTGGACTCCGTGCGGATCACCCACGTAGAACAAGGCACCGGGATGGAAGACCGGAAGGTATAGCGTGGTCCCGGCCTTGAAGTCCTTCACGTCGAGATTGCCCCCGAACGCACCGGGCGGCCGCGAGCTCTGCACGCCGGGAACGGTCACCCCCGGCTCGCCCACCACCGGATCGGGCGCGACGGCCAGGATGCCCATGAACGG
>Ga0326597_10006407_pt1 | contig 16128 bp, 13 predicted proteins | sample RVTome_12_FD_203789 | JGI IMG/M metagenome (GOLD analysis project Ga0326597, IMG submission 203789) | Soil microbial communities from uranium-contaminated site in the Upper Colorado River Basin, Wyoming, United States - RVT100D185 | ecosystem: Environmental > Terrestrial > Soil > Contaminated >...
TTCGCGGCAAGCATGTCCGGATGCTCGAGGAGCTCCTCAGGTACACGAAGTTCGTGGGAGCGACCGATCCGGCGTCCGGCAAGTGCGCGGTTGAGCATTTCGAGTCGATAGGCATGAGAACCCGCGTCCTGGCATCGCCGGAGGCAACAGAGCTTGCAAAGCTCACCGAGACGACGTATTTCGGCCTGCTCATCGCCTGGGCACAGGAGCTGGAGAGATACTGCGATCAACTGGGCCCGGATTACGAGGAGATCGTCTCGTTCTACGAGGAAGTCGGGTTTTTCCCCTCGGTCAAGTACTTCCCGGGAGTCATCGGCGGCCATTGCGTCATGCCTAACATCGAGATGCTGAACCGGGTCGGTCACTCGGAGATTCTCGAGGCGATCCAGTCGTCCAACCGACGGAAGGTCGAGCGAGATGCCCGCAGGGTTAGGGCCGAGGGGCCGACGGACGCAAGGTCGTGATGCGATCGCGAACGCCGGTTCAGTCCTCGCCTGGGCTTGCGGGTCGCCAACCTGGCAGAGTCGCCGGCGGGGGGCACCTTCGGGGCAAGCGGGCGGCAATGGTTGTCTTTTCCTACTATCCGATGGATCCGCGACCGCGTCGCGCTGCCGAGGCCATTGTCAGGGAGGGTATGAAGGTCGACCTCATATGCCTAAGGGGAGCCGGCGGAGATTCGACGCGTGAGACAGTAAACGGCGTCGACATCCTCCGCCTTCCACTCGAGCGCCGCCGCGGCGGGACCCTCGGCTATGTGTTTCAGTACGCGGCCTTCGTGCTGACTGCCTTGATCATCCTGGCCGGGCGTTCATTGACCCGGCGCTATGATCTCGTCTACGTGCACAATATGCCGGACATCCTCGTCCTGAGTGCGCTGGTACCGAAGGCTTTCGGCGCGAAGGTGATTCTCGACCTCCACGATCCGATGCCCGAGTTGATGATGACGATCTTCAATCTTGACCGGGACAGCCGGTGGGTTCGGATTCTGATGCGACTGGAAAAGTGGAGCATCCGGCGGGCGGATCTGGCGCTCACTGTCAATCTCGCCTGCAAGAGACTCTTCGTGTCTCGGAGCTGTCGGCCGGACAGGATGCAGGTCGTGATGAATTCTCCTGACGAGGAGATCTTCGGGTTTCGGCCACCGAGCGAGGGAAGTACGGCGCGCCCGGGCGCAAGCAAGCCATTCGTGCTCATGTACCATGGGTCTTTGGTCGAGCGAAATGGGCTGGATCTCGCGGTCGACGCACTTGCGCGGGTGCGACGGTCTGTGGCCAACGTGGAGCTGAGGATTTACGGCGCCGCGACACCATTTCTTGCACGCGTGATGGAGTCGGTCCGCGCAAAGGGCCTGGTAGAGGCCGTTCGCTATCTTGGACCGAAGCGACTCGAGGATATCGTCGGGGCCATCGAAGAGTGTGACGTGGGGATCATTCCCAATCAGCGAAGCATATTCACCGAGATCAACACGCCAACGCGGATTTTCGAGTATCTGGCGGTCGGGAAGCCCGTGATTGCTCCGCGGGCGGCGGGTATTCTTGACTACTTCGAGAACGACGCTCTCATGTTCTTTGAGCTCGGCGACGCAGAGGACCTTGCGCGACGAATTGAGTATGTGTGGTCGTGCCCTCTGGAGGTGGTGGAGATCGTCAGGCGGGGGCAGGAAGTGTACCAAGCGCACGCATGGCGCCGGGAGCGCGAAGTCCTTGTTGGGCTGCTGGACGAACTCGTGGGCAGTGGAGACAGAGTGCACTGATGCATCCTCAGGGGGCGGCGGCCGGAGTCGACGGCACAATTACCAAGGAGTGTCGGCAACAGGCGATTACGCGCGCGGATGTGATGCGGAGTCTTGACCTGGTTCAAGGGTGGGTGGAGGAGCACGAGTACTGTGGCTATGAGCCGTTTGACGGCCTGTCATCCTGGGCGCGCGCGCTGGCGTGTGGCAATGAGCTCGGCGAACGCATCGTGCAGCAAGTGATCCGCCAATGCCCGTGGAATCTGCGGCCGTTGCTCGGGGTCTCGCGCAAGGACTCGACGAAGGGCCGTGGCTACATGGCATGGGGATATCTGACGCTTTATCGGGCGACGCGCCTGCAAGAGTACCTGGACAAGGCGCAACTCTGTCTAGAGTGGCTTGATGGGCACAAAGTGGCCCGGTTTCAGCATCATAGTTGGAGCAATCATTATGATTTCGTCGGGCGGGGCGGGGGATATACGAAGGACGACCCGATCATTGTGTGGACGAGTCTGATCGGCCACGCCTACGTGGAGGCGTTCGAACTGACTGGGCGGGACTGGTTCCTGGGCATTGCGGAGAGCGCGTGTAACTGGATACTCCGGCTGCCCCGCGAAAGGACGGCCCAGGGCGAGTGCCTGAGCTATCTTGCCGACCGCCAGGCCTCGATTCACAACGCGAACATGTTGGGGGCGGGGCTTCTTGCCCGGGTGGCCAAGCACACCGGAAGTGACGAGTATCGACGGGTCGCGCGCGCGGCGATGGAGTATAGCTGCTCGCGGCAAGGTGTAGACGGATCGTGGTGGTACGCGGAAGAGCCCAAATACCATTGGATCGACAACTTCCACACGGGCTACAATCTGGACAGCCTGAGGTGCTACATCGACGCCACGGCCGGCGAGGAGTTTCGCCCGGCTCTCGAACGAGGATTGACCTTTTTCAAGGGGCATTTCGTCGAAGAGAGCGGGCGGCCCAGGTACTACCATACCCGAACGTACCCGGTGGATATTCAGTGTGCCGCCCAAGCGATCGACACTCTAGCCCTGTTCGCCGACCGGGATCCAGAGTGTTTGGATCTCGCCAAGAGAGTGGCCGCGTGGACGATCGTGAACATGCAGGATGCGAAGGGCTACTTTCACTATCGGCTGTACCCCCTGCTGAGGGCGACCACCCCGATGCTCCATTGGGGACAGGCGACGATGTTCAAGGCATTGGCGCGCCTTGCCCTCAGGCTGACGTCGGAGGAGGCGGCGTAACGCGTCGGCCTGAGGGTGGGGGCGCTCAGCGCTGTTCGGCGAATCGGGCGGGGCGATGATAGGCGTCCTTGCGGATCCCGGAGAACACGACGTAGTCCGTGAATTTTTCGAACTCTTCAAGACCCCGTGGGAGTTTTGCCAGAGCGATCGACTGTACGACGTGTTGCTGTCTACGGGTGCGAGGAGCGTTTGCGGAGCCACCGCGAAGCTTCTCGTCATCTACTCCGGAGAGAAGACGGTCGGCGACGAGGAGGCAGGGGTTCAGATTGATGCGCAGCGGACGAGCAGCGTCCTCTCGTACGGGGAAAGGCGATTACCGGTCTATGGAAAGAGCGTCACCTTTCGGGACAAAGGAATCGGGCTAACGACGGAGGCACACCCCCGGGAGCCGGCGGCATATGTGGTCCGCGCCAGCGGCCGACTGGTGGTGCGTATTGGCTATGATCTGTTTCGGGAAGTTCGCGTATTGCTGACGGCGGGTCAGCCTCCCGCCAACGCCGGCGTCCCTGTTCTGGAGATCCATATCGCTTTGCTGCGGGAGGTGATCATCTGGTCGGGGACGCCGTTGGTTGAGATCCCGCCTGTGCCAGAGGGCTATCGCTTTATCGCATGCTTGACTCACGATGTGGATCATCCCTCAATTCGCCGCCACAAGTGGGATCGCACCACGTTCGGCTTCTTGTACCGAGCGTGCGTCGGGTCTGTCATCAACGTATGCCGCGGGCGCGCGTCCGTCCGCGATCTGCTGACCAACTGGGCGGCGGTTTTGACGTTGCCGCTCGTTCATTTGGGTCTCGCGAAAGACTTCTGGCGTGAGTTGGGTCGTTACGGTGAGATCGAACCAGGCGCCGGTTCGACGTTCTTCGTGATTCCATTCAAGAACCGCGCGGGACGAACTTGCGATGGCCAGGCACCCGGGCGCCGAGCCGCACGCTACGGTGCCCGCGATATCACGGATGAGATGCGGCAATTGATGGCAGCGGGTTGCGAGGTCGGCGTCCACGGCATCGACGCCTGGCTCGACAGCTCACAGGGGCGCGAGGAGCTGATGGAGGTTGTTCGACTAACCGGAGTGTCAGACATCGGGGTCCGGATGCATTGGCTCTATGGCGGTGAAGGATCGCCGGCGAATCTCGAAAGGGCGGGCTTTGCCTACGACTCGACGAGTGGCTACAACGAAACGGTTGGATATCGGGCGGGTACGACCCAAGTGTTCAAGCCGCTTGGGGCGACGCGGCTGCTCGAGTTGCCGCTCCATGTGATGGACACGGCATTATTCTTCCCCGGCCATCTTAATCTGGCCCCCAGGGAGGCCAGGGACAGAGTGAGCGGATTCATCGATAACGCTCTTCGCTTCGGGGGAACCGTGACGGTGAACTGGCACGACCGAAGTGTCGCACCCGAAAGGCTGTGGGGTCGGGTGTATAGGGACGTGATCGAGGACCTGAAGGGCAAGGACGCTTGGTTCCCAACTGCATCCCAGGCTGTCTCGTGGTTCCGAAAACGCCGAGCGGCAGGTTTTGAATCAGTGAAATGGGGACCTGCAATAGTGCGTGCTAAGGTGTCGGTTGATGTGGACGAGAATCTCCCGGGCTTGCGGTTGCGTATCCATAAGGCACGCGAGCACCGCGAGGGTGCCTGGATCGGCGGCGACGCCTCGGGTGAGTACGTTGACATTGGTTTGAGTCAGGGGACCGAGGCCAGCGTTCGAATCTGAGGCTCGGACGGGAACCGCGTGGCGACAGAGGGAACAGACCTGACGATGATGCGGCCGCAGAGCCTTACGTACGTATTGATCACGCCGGCAAGAAACGAGGAGAGGTTTATCGAAGGCACCATTGAGTCGGTAGTCTCCCAAACCGTGCTTCCGCGGAGGTGGGTGATTGTTAGCGATGGCTCGACAGACCGCACTGACGACATAGTCAGGGAACATGCGGCTCGGAATTCGTGGATCGAGTTCATCCGGAGGCCTGAACACATGGAGCGGCACTTCGCCGCGAAGGTTCGGTGCTTCAATTCCGGGTACGAGAAGTTGCGCGGAGATGAGTACGACATTATCGGCAACCTGGATGCGGACATCACGTTTGAGAAGGACTACTTCAAATTTCTTCTCAGCAAGTTCGCTGAGGATGCGCGACTTGGCGTGGCCGGGACACCGTTCGTCGAAGGTGATGTGTCGTACGACTACCGCTGGACCAACGTGGAGCATGTTTCCGGCGCGTGCCAGCTCTTCAGGCGGGAGTGTTTCCAGGAGATTGGTGGGTATGTGCCGGTCGCGAGCGGCGGTATTGACTGGATCGCTGTGACGACGGCTCGGATGAAGGGTTGGAAGACGAGAACATTTCTGGAGAGAGTGTGCCACCACCATCGGCCGATGGGCACCGCCGTCTCGGGCACGTTCAAGGCCTTGTACCGGCTCGGACGGCAGGAGTATTTTCTCGGGGGTCATCCGCTGTGGGAGTTCTGTCGGGCGGGCTTCCAGATGACACGGAGGCCCTATGCGCTGGGTGGCCTGGCCCTCTTGGCCGGGTACCTGCGCGGGTTGTTAGGCGGGTTCGACAGGCTAGTATCCCCAGAATTGGTCAGATTTCATCGAGCCGAGCAGATGCAGCGGCTGCGGCACGTCTTCTCGAAGATGCGGTCATGAGCAGGGAGTGGAACCCCCGCGCAGGGGCCGGCCCTGACGCGATGAACGGCCAAAGGGCATCCCCCCCGGCGCAGCAGGATGCGGCAGCGCCGGCCCGTGGTCTCCTCATCGTGAACGCGGACGACTGGGGACGCGACCGGGTGACCACAGACAGGACGCTCGATTGCACGCGCAGTGGAGCGGTCTCCTCTGTGAGCGCCATGGTTTTCATGGAAGATTCGGAGCGCGCCGCGGCGCTCGCCAGGGAAATGGGGATCGAGGTCGGCCTCCACTTGAACCTGACGACGTCGTTTTCGGCGCCAGGATGTCCAAGGCGACTCGTCGAACATCAGCAAGAGCTTGCCCGGTACCTGGGGCGACACCGGCTGAGCCAGGTCGTGTTTCATCCCGGGCTCGTCCGTGCCTTCGAATATGTCGTCGCGGCCGAGCTGGAGGAATTCCGGCGTCTGTACGGAGCGGCACCGGACCGGGTCGATGGCCATCATCACATGCACCTCTGCGCGAACGTGCTGCTCGCGCGCTTACTTCCGTCCGGGACGCTCGTACGGAGAAACTTTTCGTTCCAACCCGGCGAGAAGAGTTTGGGGAATGTGCTCTACAGGCGGTTCGTGGATCGCATGCTTGTTCGACGCCACCGTCTCGTCGACTTCTTCTTCTCGCTGCCGCCGCTCGAACCTTCAAGCCAGCTGGAGAGGATCTTTTCCCTGGCTCGGCAGTCCCTCGTCGAAGTGGAGACGCACCCCGTCAACCCGGACGAGTATCGGTTCCTTACCGAGGGGGAGGTCTTTCGGCGAGCCGAGGGTGTGCGGCTTGGGCCCCCGTCGGCCGTACCGTAAAGGCGACAGGCGCGAGCACCTTGAGGACCGCCAAACCACGCGCGATATTCTGCAGGGCGCAGATTGCACCTGAGTCCTTGCCTGTGGTGTTTTTCACTATACACGGCCTATCGCACACAGGAAGCAGAGGTGACGATGCGTTCGGCGGACCAGGATGTGAACTCGGCTCAGGCACGGCCTATCCGATCTCAGACTGACACGATGAGCACAGATCACGCCAATATCCAGATGATGGGTAAAGCGATCAGTGTCCGATCGGCTCAGATTGACGGGAGGACCGTGGTCGTCACCGGCCGGTGGATCAAGGTAGCGGCCCTCAAGGATGAGGACTTGGTAGAAGGTCAAGCTGTGGCAGACCCGCGGGTGTTTGTGGCTCGGCTGAAGGAGACCGGGCTGAAGGTCGACATCTTCACCTTCGCGCAGAAGCTGCCGGACATTGTGCCGAGGTATCCCTACCATCTGGAATGGGACAATCCGGCCGTGATTCCCATCGCGTCTTTCAAGGATTGGTGGGACAGGCGCGTCGAATCCAGCGTACGGCGGGCAGTCCGGAAGGCGAGCAAGCTCGGGGTGGTTGCGAAGGAGACGGAGTTCGATGACGTGCTCGTCAACGGAATAGTCGATATCTATAACGAGACGCCGATCAGACAAGGCAGGGCCTTCTGGCACTATCAGAAAGACGTCGATACGGTGAGACGCGAGAACTCGACGTATCTGGAGAGAAGCGCCTTCATCGGAGCCTACTACGAGGATGAGTTGATCGGGTTCATGAGAATGATCTACGTCGACAAAATCGCCAGCATCATCCAGGTGCTCAGCAAGATGAAGCACTTCGACAAGAGACCGACGAATGCACTGATCGCCAAGGCAGTTGAGGTCTGCGAGCAGAAGGGGATTTCGCACCTGGTGTACTGCTCGTATATTTACAATGACCCGAACAGCTCACTCACGGAGTTCAAACGGCGGAACGGTTTCGAGCAAGTCTTGCTGCCGCGGTACTATGTTCCCCTGACCCTCAAGGGGAAAATCGGCCTGAGGTTCAAGGTTCACCGTACGCTCGCGGAGCGCATTCCGAAACCCGTCCTCGCCCAGCTCCGAAGGATCCGTAAGGTGTGGAACGATCGCCGGGGCATGGTCGAGAAGGAGACCCTGTAGGGAAGCGCCGTGCCTGGAATCGTCGGTCTTGTGACGTTGCTGCCCCGCGAACGGGCGGAGCCGGAGCTCTTCCGAATGGTCGAGGCCCTTTGCCACGAGCCCTTTTACGCGACGGGTACCTGGGTGGATGAGTCGCTGGGGGTCTACGTCGGGTGGATCGCGCGAAAGGATTCCTTCTGCGATGGCATGCCGTTAAGGAACGAACGGGGGGATGTTCTTGTCTTTTCCGGGGAGGAGTTTCCCGAGCCCGGGATCGAGGCCCGGCTCAGGGAACGCGGGCACCGGCTCGACGCTGAGGGGCCGTCGTATCTCACGCATCTCTACGAGGAGGATCCCCACTTTCTGGCGGGATTGAACGGAAGATTCCACGGACTCATCGCGGATCGGATCCACGGAACAGCGACGCTGTTCAATGACCGATACGGGATGCACAAGTTGTACTACCACGAGTCGAAGGAAACCTTCTATTTCGCTGCCGAGGCCAAGGCAATCCTGGCGGTGCGTCCTGAGCTTCGTCGGGTGGATCCTCAGGGGCTGGGAGAGTTCATCGCCTGCGGCTGCGTCATGGAAGACCGGACGCTGTTTGAGCGTGTCCGCGTGCTACCGGGGGCCTCAGCGTGGGTCTTCCGGGGTGGCTCACTCGAGGAGAAGGGAGCGTATTTCCGACCCGCCGAGTGGGAAGGCCAGCCTCTGCTTGAGCCGGAGCCATTCTACCGGGAAATCCGTGAGATCTTTTCCCGAAATCTGTCGCGGTATTTCGAAGCGCGGGAACGGATCGGGATGTCTCTGACCGGGGGACTGGATACCCGGATGATGATGGCCTGGCAGAAGTGCCCTCCGGGCTCCCTCCCCTGTTACACCTTCGGGGGCATGTTCCGCGAGTGCCAGGACGTTCTCGTGGCACGGCAGGTCGCGCGCGTGAGCGAGCAATCCCACGAGGTGATCCCGGTGGGGCAGGAGTTCCTCTCGCGCTTTCCCCGGTACGCGGAGCGCACGGTCTATCTTACTGACGGCTGCCTCGAGGTCGGTCACGCCCCCGATCTCTATGTGAGCGAGCAGGCACGGGAGATTGCCCCCGTCCGGATGACAGGGAACTATGGAGGCGAGGTCCTTCGACGGGTTGTCGCTCTTAAGCCACAGGAGTCACTGCCGGGGTTGTTTCGTCCGGAACTTCTCCGGTACACGCGGCAAGCAGAGGAGACGTTTGGCTCGCTTCTGCGCGGGCACCCGCTGTCCTTCGCCGTCTTTCGGCAGGCGCCCTGGCACCACTACGGCCTGCTCGCGCTGGAGCAGAGCCAACTGTCTGTTCGGTCCCCGTACCTCGACAATGACTTCGTCCGAATGGTCTACCGCGCGCCGGAGGTGGCGCTCACGAGCGACGACGTGTGCCTGCGATTGGTGTCGGACGGCAGCCCAGCTCTTGCGCGAATTCCGACCGACCGTGGTCTTGGGGGGGGCCGGGGCCGCCTGGCGGCGGCCGTCTCTCACGGCCTGTCTGAGTTTTCACGCAAGGCTGAATATGCCTATGACTACGGGATGCCTCAGTGGGTGGCGCGCGTCGACCACCTTTTCCATCTCCTTCGTCTCGAGCGCCTCTTCCTCGGGAGGCACAAGTTTTGCCATTTCCGGGTCTGGTACCGGGACGCCCTCGGGGGGTACGTTCAGGAGATGCTCCTGGATCCGCGGACGCTTGCGAGGCCGTATCTCGAGCGGAACATGGTCGAGACGATGGTGCGAGGCCACCTCAAGGGAGATCGGAACTACACCACTGAGATCCACAAGATCCTGACACTGGAACTCTTGCATCGACTTTTGGTTGACCGGTAGCGATTGCGTGCTCCGCCGCCATTTGCCCGGGTGATGCTGCCGTATGCGTGCGTGATGCCTTGGTTGTCGTTGGCCCGACATCGCTTGTGGATCACCTTGCTAGGATCCTGGACTCGGTCGGGGTCGGCTCGTACCGGAACGACAGCATTGGGGAGGCCCGGATATGTATGAGGCTGAGGTCAACAGCGGCTTCGAATCCATCGATACATTGCCTGCGGCGGTGGTGAAGCGGTTTTCGGAGTTGCGGTCTGAGGTGAAGGCCCGGACGATCCTGCCGTGGGGCGAGCACTGCACGGAGTGCGCCTCGCCCACCTGCTACACCACGTGCGACCTCTACTCGCCGAGAATGGATGGCAACTGTCGTCTGTTCGTTGATGGAATGGTGCGGATCGACATCGAGGACGGTGTGCGCCCATATCTGTTGAAGCTCCGTTTCAAGCAGTGGGGGAAGCTCTGGACGGTCGGGAATCTCGCGATGTACGCGCCGGGCGAAGCGCAGCGGAAGGAGAAGATGAACATGACGGTCGGGGCCGTCGCACGGTCGATGCCGCTGCCTCGGCCGCTCAAGTCGCGATTTCTGGCGAAGGTGGCGTATCGCCGACGACGCGTGACGGAGCTGGCTCCCGCGTCGGCGGAGACGCCGGACTGCTTCTTGCTGGAGTGTTACAATCCCAACCCGCGATCGATTGATCTGACCTTCACGATCCGTCTGCGGCAGCAGGAGTCAGCGCGCGCCTTTCACAAGGCCATTCGAGTGCCGTCGGGGTTCGTACGCGAGCGGGTTGCCGTTGCGGAGATTCGGCGCGCGATGGATCTCTCCCAGCCGTTCGAGGTTGAGATCGTGCCGAACGAGGCAGATGGTGCGGTGCTCTATTTTGGGTTGCTGGATTTCGTGACGTTGGACGTCCAGCCCCAGGCGAGCGCCGCGCCGGCTTCGGGGGCGAAGACGTGGAAATGCATCGTGTGGGACCTTGACAATACGCTGTGGGACGGGACGCTCATCGAGGATGGCCCGGAGGGGATCCGACTTCGAGAGGAGGCCGTGGCCGTCATCAAGGAGACGGACCGGCGCGGCATTCTGCATTCAGTAGCCAGCAAGAACAACGAAGCCGACGCCATGGGAGTGCTGCGGACGTTGAGGCTGGACGAGTACTTCTTGCATCCACAGATCACCTGGGAGCCGAAGAGCCAATCGGTTGCGCGAATCGCGAAGCTGTTGAACATCGGCGTGGAAAGTCTCGCGTTCGTGGACGACCAAGCGTTCGAGCGGGAAGAGGTCAGGAGCGCTCTGCCACAGGTGGCATTAGTTGATGCGGCTGAGTATCAAGACATTCTGTCTCGCGCGGAGTGTCAGGTCCCGATCACGGAGGAGAGCCAGCAGCGGCGCCTGATGTATCGCCAGGAGGAACAGCGAGAGCTCGTCCTGGAGTCCTTCCGGGGTGAGTACGCGACGTTCCTCCGGGAGTGCCAGATCCAGCTGGTCGTCACCCGGTTGAGTCCGGAGAACCTAGAGCGAGTCTACGAACTGGCGCAGCGGACGAATCAGATGAACTTCTCCGGGGCGCGCTACCCGCGCGAGCAGTTGCATGATATCCAGGAATCCAGAGTGCACGAGACGTATGTGATACGGTGCACGGACCGCTTTGGAAGTTACGGAATCGTAGGGTTCGCCGTGGTCGATACCCGCGAACCGAGACTTCTGGATCTGATGTTCAGTTGCCGCATCCAGGGCAAGCGGGTCGAACATGCGTTCCTCGGCCATGTCTTGGATAGGTTCTCGCGGCCTGACCGGCGGGACTTCTTTGCCAATTTCCGGAAAACCGCGAAGAATGCAAGCCACGGGAAGGTGTTCGAAGAGATCGGGTTCGAGGTGATGGGCGAGCAGGAGGGTGTGTTGTCCCTCGGATTCCGCAAGGAGCGCGGCATCCCCCGGGAAGGCATCATCCGCATCGTGGACGCGAACGACGCGGGGCAGTGACGGCCGCGATGCTGTGGGAGAGGCTGCGGGGCCGTTATCAGAGGAGCCTGGCGGCAGCGGTGTGGCGGCGGCCGGTCAGAATGCGGAACTCGGCATCGCTGATCTCGTTCACGTTCGACGATTTTCCGCGGTCGGCCCTGGACGTTGGTGGGGTAATCTTGCGCGCGCACGGCGCCACCGGAACTTACTACGCGTCCCTCGGGCTGATGGATCGGGATGAACCGGTGGGCCGGATTTGTTCTTCCTCGGATCTGGCGGAGGTGGTGGCTCAAGGGCACGAGCTGGGCTGTCACACGTTTGGGCATTGTGATGCGTGGGCGACGGCGCCTCGGGCCTTCGAGGAATCGATTCTGGAGAATCGGCGGGCGCTGAAGCGGATCCTGCCGGGAGCGAGGTTCGAGACGATGTCGTATCCGATCAATTCTCCGCGTCCTGACACGAAGCGGCGGACCGGACGCCATTTCTCAGCCTGCCGTGGGGGGGGTCAGAGGATCAACGTCGGGATGATCGATCTGAATCATCTGCGGGCATTCTTTCTCGAGCAGTCGAGAGACCGACCGGCGGTGATTGTGGACATGATCGACCGCAACCGAGGGGAGGGGGGCTGGCTGATCTTTGTCACGCATGACGTGAGACCCCAGCCGGGCCGGTTTGGCTGCACGCCTGGATTTTTCGAGGACGTGGTCCGGCGGGCGGTGGAATCCGGGGCAAGGGTGCTGCCTGTTGCCCGGGCGTTAGCGGAGGCGTGCGGACGAACAGCCGCTTGTATCGGAGAGGGAATCCCGAGCGATGCCGGTCGAGGATCGTCGCGTGGTTGATCGGCTCGGCGCCGAGGCATATGTTTTCGGCGTTGTCGCGAGGAAGATTCGTGGCAGCCTCGGCAGGCTAAGGGCGCGAGTGCAAGCATGGGAGGTGTCCACGAGGCCGAGCGAAGTCAACTCCGTGGCGTGGTGATGTGATCATGCATGTCAGTGTGTGCGTTTGCACGTATCGGAGACCCGACTCCCTGGGACGTCTTCTGGGGGAATTAGCCCGGCAAGAAACAGAAGGCCTGTTCACCTACTCCGTGGTGGTGGTCGACAACGACAGGGAGGAATCGGCGAAGGCTGTCGTGTTGGCGTTGGCTGAGAAGTATCCGACACCGATTTTGTACTGCGTCGAAGCAGAGCAAAGCATCGCCCGGGCGCGGAACAGGGCGGTGGAGAGCGCGCAGGGGGAGTTTGTCGCCTTCATAGACGATGACGAGGTTCCGATCAACGAATGGCTCCTCACGCTGTTCAAGACCTGCATGGAGCGCGGAGTGGACGGTGTATTGGGCCCGGTCAAGCCGCACTTTGACACAGAACCTCCCAGTTGGATCACGCGAGGGAGATTTTATGAGCGGGCCGACTATCCGACCGGTTTCGTGATTGATGGTGCCAAGGGTCGGACGGGAAATGTGCTGCTCAGGCGGGGCCTTTTCCGCCCTGGAGAGCCAGCGTTCAGACCGGAGTTTGTGACAGGCGAAGACCAAGACTTCTTTCGGAGGAGCATCGCCGAAGGTCACGTGTTCATCTGGTCCAGCGAGGCTCTTGCCTATGAAATCGTTCCGACAGCACGGTGGAAGCGCAGGTACGTCTTGCGCAAGGCGCTAATGAGGGGAAGATACTCGGTGATTGAGCCCACCTTCGGTGTTCTCGATGCGGGCAAGTCTCTGGCGGCGGTGTGCGTTTACACAGTAGCGTTGCCCGTGTTGTGTGTGATGGGGCAGCACCACCTCATGCGGTATCTGGAGAAGCTCTGCTACCACGCAGGCAAGATTCTCGCGTGCGTGGGGCTCAATCCCGTCGGGGCGACCTACGTTTCGGAATAGCGTCGCGGCACCGGGATCTAAAGACGGTCGCGTGTCATGACTGGCCTCCTGGTTCTGTTTGCATTCAGCATCTGCACCCTGTGGCTCTTTTGGCGTGACGTGAAGGAGCGAGCTTCGGTTTCTTCCGCGGTCTGGATCGTGCTGGCGTGGGCTGTGATTTATGGGTCGCGGCCAGTGACGAGTTGGTTCAGCGAGGCGGACCCGGGATCCTATGATGAGGGTAACCCCGTTGAAGCGCTGGTGTACCTATGCCTGATAGTAGCTGGAGTGATGGTGCTTCGGCGGAGAAACATTCGGTGGCCGGCGGTCGTCAAGGACAACGGTTGGCTGTTTCTGTTCTACCTATTCTGGCTCATGAGCGTTCTTTGGTCCGACTATCCTGTCATCACCCTCAAGCGGCTGGTCAAGGATCTGGGCAATGTCGTGATGGTGTTGGTGCTGCTTACGGGAAGGGAGCCAGGCGAAGCTGTCAGGGCCGTCTTCGTTAGGTTTGCCTATGTGTGCATTCCCCTGTCGATAGTGTTGATGCGGTATTTTCCAGAGCTGGGTCGGGCCTTCGCCGGCTATGATAGAAGCGCGCAGATGTATGTGGGTGTGACGACGCACAAGAACACACTCGGCGCGCTCGCGTTGGTTGCGGCGCTGTTTGTTCTGTGGGATCTTCTCGAGCTCCGAGGGAAGTGGCGCGGCCGCAGGATGGCAGAGAAGATCACACGCGTCGCGCGCGGCTTGGTACTGTTGATGTGCTGGTATCTGTTATTGCTGGTGGATAGTGCTACGTCTCTGGTGTGTGCGGTGTTTGGATCGTTGCTGCTCGTCGGCGTCCGTGTTCCTTCGGTGAGACGATACCCTGGGCGAATGGAAGCCTGCGGGTGTGGCGCCGCTTTGGTCTTGTGGTTGTTGGATTCGGAGTTCAATGTCAAAGAGGCGTTCGTGCAGAGCCTGGGCCGGGATACGACGCTAACCACTCGCATCGACGTCTGGCCGATCTTGATTGCTCACCAGGACAATCCACTTGGCGGCGCTGGGTTTAATACTTTCTGGGCGGGACGGCGGCTTGTGGAGTTGGGCGAGAGAGTGGGCGGGATCATTCAGGCGCACAATGGCTACCTTGAGACGTATCTGAATGGCGGCTGGGTCGGCATTGGTCTGCTAGTGATTCTTTTGGTTGCAGCGTACAGGCGGATCAGGAGGCAGTTTGGGATTGGCAGTCCGGAGGGCAGCATTCGGTTCGTCTTCGTGCTCTTGGCCATTATTTACAACGTGTCCGAGGCGTCGTTCAACAAGGTGAGCGTCCTTTGGTTTGTGACAGTGTTCGCTATCATGGAGTATCGAGCGCGTCCGGGCTCGCGGCCGGCCGTCCCGGACAAGGGACAGTCGCGCTCCGTCGTGGGTGCGCATCGACCATGAAGGCACTGGTTGGTGGGCCGGCCTCTCAGTCCGCTGGAGGGAAGGGCTCCGCGCTGACGGTAGGAACCGGGATGCCGAGAAAAGGCACCGATCGCAGATTGGCCCTAGATGCCGTGAAAGGATTGCTGGTGCTGTTGATGGTGCTTTACCATTGGTTGAATTATTTTGTGACGCGCGAAGGCGAGATCTACAGGTACCTGCGCTTCATCACCCCCGCGTTTATCTTCATCACTGGGTTTCTGATTACAAATGTGTACTTGGCGAAGTATCGGATCGGCGAGCGAAAGCTCCACGGGAAACTTTTGGTACGGGGGCTGAAGTTGGTGACTCTGTTCACGGTGCTGAACCTGGGGGCCAACCTTTTGGTGCAGAAGAACTACGATGGCAGCGAGTTGGGCGTCGCGAGATTTGTGGCTAATGCGTCCGCGATATATATGTCGGGAGACGGTAAGGGAGCGGCTTTCGAGGTGCTGGTTCCCATCGGCTACCTGCTTGCCGCCTCGTCGTTGCTGCTGTTGGGGTGCAAAGTGCACCGGCATTTCCTGGTCGGGATGTGGTTGGTATGTCTGGGTGGCGTCTATGTCCTCAAATGGACGAATATCGGAAGTGCCAATCTCGAGCTCTTATCAATGGGCCTGCTGGGGATGGTGGTCGGTTGCTTCCCTTTGGGAGCGGTGGATCGTGTCGCGCGTCTGGCGGTAGCGTGGTTTGCGGCGTATGGCATCTACCTGATGGCGCTGAGCATCTACGACGTGGTGTTCGGGCTTCAGGTGGTTGGGTTGATCCTGAACATGGTCCTTCTCTATATAGCGGCGAAGAGTCTTGGCGACACGGGTGCAATTGCCAGGAAGGTGATCGTACTTGGTCAGTATTCGCTTCTGGCCTACATAGCGCACATCGCCATTCTGCAGGTATTGGCTCGGGCGATGCGGCCGTGGGAGTTGGGCGCGAGCACTTATGTGCTGTCATTGGGGGGAGCTCTGTTGCTGACGTTTCTCACGGTGACGACGACCGTCTGGATGCGAAGGAATTCAACGCTTGCTGATAAGCTGTACCGGGTAGTATTCGCCTAGCCTCGATTTCCACGCCCCCGCCAGCGACTAACGGCTGAGGGACGCGATGGCTCGCAGCGTTGGCCTCTCGGGTCCATTTTCGTTAGTGATATCGAGTACGGGTGAAACGTGTTGATGAGATCCCAAACGATCCTGTCTCTCGCGGAGGGGTGTCGGGACAGGGTAAGCGTCCGGTGAACCCCACCCCCAGCGTTGCGGGGGCGGGCGAGAAGAGGAGGCGTGGCTGGTTCGGGGGCTACGCCGGGGCGAGGGGCTGCGCGGCTTTCCAGTTCCGGGGCAGCAGCTCGGCGCGGCGGGGATTGGGATGCGTGGGGATGCGCTCGAGGACGTCGCGCAGGTAGGCCCACGCGTCGATCCCGTGG
>Ga0326597_10006408_pt1 | contig 16127 bp, 14 predicted proteins | sample RVTome_12_FD_203789 | JGI IMG/M metagenome (GOLD analysis project Ga0326597, IMG submission 203789) | Soil microbial communities from uranium-contaminated site in the Upper Colorado River Basin, Wyoming, United States - RVT100D185 | ecosystem: Environmental > Terrestrial > Soil > Contaminated >...
GGCAGGAGCGCGGCAAGCGCCTCGTGGAACGGCGCCCCGTAGGCGACTGCGAGCAGATAGTTGGTGTAGGCCAGGTTGGTCGGTGCGAGCGGTGTGGCGACCACTGCTTCCGGTGTCAGCGCGAATTCGCGGAAGAAGCCTTCGTGGAGCGTCCGCTCGACGCGCAGCGCGCCGGCTGCGTGTTCGGCCAGCATGATGATCCAGTCGTCCTGCGGCGCTCGGGCCGCGGCAATCGTGAGTGCGCGGGCGAACTCACGCAGATAGAGCGCGTCCTGGACGGCGTAGAACTCGAAGCGCTCGCGCGGCAGTGACCCATCGGTCAACCCCGCGATGAACGGGTGGCGCAGGATTGCAGCGTAGATCGGTTCGATCGACACCCAGAGCTCGTCGGTGAACGATCTCTGGGGTGCGGGGTGAAGTGGGGCGCTCACGCGTTGGTCCTCCAGAAGTGATCGAGCACCGCGACCCGACCGCGGCCTGGTCGAGCGGCATGCCGCAACGCGCCATGCACGTAATCAGTCGCGGCCTCGCACGCGGCGAGCAACGGCATGCCCAGGCACAGGTTAGCTGCGATCGCCGAGGCCAACGTGCAACCGGTGCCGTGGCCTTCGACATCGAGTCGGTCGTGCACGAATGTGGCCGGTTTCTGGCCGTCGCAATAGCGATCGACCATCTGGGCTGGGCCCTGCAAGTGCCCGCCCTTCAAAAGCATCGCACGGGCACCCATCGCCAGCAGTTCGACCAGAGCGGCATCGGCGGCCGCATCGTCACTGATGGGATGGCCCAGCAACAACTCCGCTTCGGGAATGTTCGGCGTAAGGATAGTCGCCAGTGGGAGTAGCCGTGCGTGCAACGCATCGAGCGCATCGGCTTCCAGCAGGCGCGCGCCGCTGGTCGCCACCATCACCGGGTCGAGCACGATCTGCGACGGCTTGTGGTGCTGCAATGCATCGGCAACCGCGCCGATCACTGCGGCGTTGGCAAGCATGCCGAGCTTGACCGCACCGATTCGGAAATCGTCGAAGCAGGCATCGATCTGCGCGCGCAGGAAGTCCACCGACGGCACGTGCACCGCGGTCACGCCACGCGTGTGCTGCGCGGTCAGCGCGGCGATCGCCGACAGGCCGTGCACGCCGTGCGCAGCGAAGGTTTTCAGGTCGGCCTGAATGCCCGCACCGCCGCCGGAGTCGGAACCGGCGATGGTGAGGGCGCTGAGCGGACGGGCGTCGAAGTCGGACATGCAGCGATCGACCATAGCGGCGTGCGCCGCATGCGCGCTGGCTTAGCGCGTTTTCCCAGGATAGAGCGCTTCGATCTCTTTGGCCTCCGGACGCATGTTGTAGTCTTGATCGAGCTCGCCATTACCGCAAGGGCTCTTCACCGTGATGAAGGTCGCAGGCCCGTTGACCGGCCGCGAGCGATGGCGCGTGTTGCGCGGAATATGTATGAGCGTACCTGGACCGACTACCCGATCCTCGTCGCCCAGCACATAGTGCAATTGCCCGGAAAGGACGACGGAGAACTGCTCCTCGTTCGGATGCTCGTGTAACGGCGGCCCTTCGCCTTCGGGCTTGGTTACGATACCGAATTTCATGAACTCCCCGGGGACCGCCCCGGACTCAACATTGGCATTGGTGTTCGAGGGTTTCTTCTCGAGATTGTCGAGCTGATAGAACGGCATGACTTTGTCTCCTTAAGTGTGGTGTTCGGATCGATCGACGTCGATCGACAACCCGGGCAGTGGCAACTGTCGGCTTGAGCAACGGATGATGCACGTTCGAGTTGCCGGAGTCCAGCCGAACCGAGCGCGGCACACGCGTGTGGATCGTGGCGCGAATTCGAGCTTAAACCGTACGATGTGGACAGTCTGCACCTTGCTAGCCCGGCCACCGTTGCAGCATCGGCCCGAAGCGGATGCATCGCCGATGTCCGCAAACTGCCGAATCTGAGTTAGGATCAGCGCGATGGAAAACTTCACCGCAGTCACAGGCATCGCCGCCCCCATGCTGATGCCGAACATCAACACCGACGCGATTTCACCGATGGCAGCGGGACGCTCGACATCGACACATTTCAGCGTACCGACCGCGGCGAGCGTCCTTGGATTTATCTCCAGCGGTGACGAACCATTGGTACAGCCCTTAGAATAACGCCCACAACCACGCACATGCTCCGTTCAAAAGCGAGACTCCAATGACCAACGATCTGAAAGCGTACAACATATTCGACCTGCGCGAGATTGCGAAGAGGCGCGTTCCCCGAGGACCATTCGAATTTGTCGACCGCGGCACCGAGGAAGAGGTGTCTTTGCGCAACAATCGCGAGGTGTTCGACCGCATCCGTTTCAAGACCCGCACGTTCATCGATGTCTCCAAGCGCACCCAGGAGACCGAACTGTTCGGCGTCAAACACAAGATGCCGCTGGTGATCGCGCCGACCGGCACGGCCGGACTGATGTGGTACGAAGGAGAGATTGCGCTGGCGAAGGCCGCGCGGGCGGCCGGCATTCCTTTTACGCTCGCGACCGGCTCCATGACAGCGATGGAGCGAGTGGCCGATGAGGCCGGCGGCGAACTGTGGTTTCAGCTCTACCTGTGGCCGGATCGCACGATGTCGCACGAACTCGTCGAACGCGCCAAGGCCGCGGGCTACAAGGCCCTGGTGGTGACTGTCGATGGCGTCTCCGCCGGCAATCGCGAATACAACATACGCAACGGCTTTACGCTGCCGTTCACCTATTCCCCGACGGCGCTCGTCGACATGCTCATGCATCCGCGCTGGCTGTTCGGCGTGCTGTTCAGGTATCTCGCGACCACCGGCATGCCGATGTACCAGAATTATCCCGAGCGTGCCAAAGCCAAGATGACGGCCGGGCCGATGGGGCGTTCGAGTCTGCGCACCGATGCCATCCAGTGGGATGACCTCGACGCATTGCGCAAAATCTGGCCGCACAAACTGATCGTCAAAGGCATGCTCAACGCCGAAGACGCGGCGACCGCGGTCGAACACGGCGCGGACGGCATCGATGTGTCGAACCACGGCGGGCGCAATCTCGATGGCATCATTTCTCCGCTCGAAGTGTTGCCCGAAATTGTCGATGCGGTCGGCAAGCGCGCCACGGTGTTCTGCGACAGCGGATTTCGCCGCGGCAGCGATGTGGTGAAGGCGCTGTGTCTGGGCGCTGACGCGGTGATGATTGGCCGCGCGACGCTCTACGGAGTGGCGGCGGGAGGTGAAGCCGGTGCAGCGCGTGCGCTAGAGATTTTCCGCGACGAGATTCACCGCAACATCGCGCTGCTGGGCGTCAACAAACTTTCCGAACTCGGCCCGCAGTATCTGAAGTTTATCGATGCGACACTGCGCCCGGCGAGCCTGCGGCCCGCGTTACGCGCGGTGCCCGATGTGAGGGCAGTCGAGGCTTAAGCGCAGGGCGCAGCACCGATCCTCCGGTTTGCATGGCCTACGCCTTGCGTGTGGCGCCTGGCTCCTCGGCGAGCTGGACGACAAGTTTGCCCGTGTTCTCACCCCGGAACAGCATGCCGAGTCCGATCGGCGCCTGCGCCAACCCCTCCAGCACGTGCAGCTTCTGGCGCAAGCTGCCGTCGCGACGCCGCGCGGAAAGCCAGGTGCGCGCTTCGTCGTAACGCGCGTGGTAATTGAACACCAGAAAACCCTGCATGCGCCCGTGCGCACGCGCAAGCCCGCCCAGATTGCGCACCCCATAGGGTTGGGCAGCGTGCGTCTGCGAGATGCGGCCGCATAGCACCACGCGCGCACCGGGACGCAGGTGCCCCAGCGCCGCATCCAACGTCGGACCGCCGACATTGTCGAAATACAGGTCGATCCCCTCGGGGCAAGCGCGCGCGATGGCCTCAGACAGATCCTGCTGCGCCTTGTAATCGATCGCCGCGTGAGCGCCGAGCTCGCCTTTGACGTAGGCACATTTTTCCGACCCGCCCGCGATCCCCACGACACTGCAGCCTTCGATGCGCGCAATTTGCACCGCGATCTGCCCTACCCCGCCGGCGGCGGCAGAGACCAACACGCGATCGTTCGGCCGCAATCCGCCGATGTCGCGCAGGCCGAAATAAGCGGTGACGGCACTGAGGCCGAGTGGGCCGATCCAGTCCTCCGCGCTGCCGAGCGTAAGCGCAAGCTTTTGCAGGTAACGCCCGGCTATAGTGGGATGCGTTTGCCAGCCCAGGCGCGCCTGCACCAGATCGCCTGGTGCAAAACCCTCGGCACGGCTGCTCAGCACGCGGGCGATGCCGCCGCCGCGCATTACCTCGCCTATGGCAATGCCCTGCTGGTATCCCGTTCCCTCGCTCATCCAGGAACGCATGGCCGGATCGATGGACAGATAGATGGTCTCCAGCAACACCTCGCCCGGTTCGGGCGTGCGCGCGGGCAGTGCATCAGCGCTGAAGTTCTCCGGCCCCGGAATTCCGGACGGCCGCGCGGCGAGCAGTAGGCGGTGATTAGTCAACATTTCATGTCGCACGCGTCGCGAGCATTATCTTCGTTGAAGTACGCAAGCCTACATGATGCCATAGCCCGGCAGAAGAAAATCTGTGAGCGCTTCGGAGCGTTCATCCGCCAAGAAATATTCGGGAGCGGTGAAACCCATTCAGTCAGTCAGCACTACTTACCCGCAACGATAGAGCAAGATTCACCCCTAACGCGAAGCCTGCTCAGCCCTTTACGAGTTGGCTTTACCTCGACGGTGGAACGTTCACTTTAGAGAAATACGAGAAGCTGTCGCCGTAAACTGTCAATAGTCGGTCTCGACCCACATGGGACGCAGCACCAACGGCTCGACTGCCTCAGCTCATCGAGGTGGGCTGATCCTCCGCACAGCAATGTTTCCGCAATTTGGGCCAGCGAGCCCACCCACGCACGGCACATCGGCGCACATCAGTTGGGCTCGCCTTCTGAAGCGGGTGTTCGACATCGAGCGTTGCGCGTGTGGCGGCCAATTGAAGATCATCGCCGCCATCGAAGAGCCCGCCGTGATCGAGCGCATCCTCAGACAATTGAGGTTCTCGGCGCAGCCGCTAGCTCGCACACCGGCGCGGCGGGTGAGAGAGTTCTTACGCGTTTGACACTTCGTTAGCCGGAGCAATAGCATGCCAGTCAGTGAAAAATAGCGTTTGAACCGACTATCCACCGACTCCGCTTTGCCGCTACGGCGGCGCATGGAGAGAACCACGATCACCGGCACGGTGCCCTTCTGAACGCCGGCCGCCCACGGCTTTACACGAGGAGACGAATCACATGGCAAAGATGGGATGCGGCCGGGCGGCGGTCGAGGCGCTGCGCGCCGTCGGCGTCGAGAAAATCTTCGGCCTGATGGGGTCGAGCACGCTGGAGATGTACGATGCGCTCTACGACGCGAAGGACATGGAGTACGTCGGCGTGCGCCACGAGAACTGCGGCATGCACATGGCCGACGCGTACGGACGCGTCACCCAGACGCCGGGCGTCTTCGTCTGCGGCCAGGCCGGACCCGGGTCGGCCAACATGGTGCTCGGGCTCGCCGCAGCGAAGATGGCGTACTCGCCGGTCGTCGTCATCACCGGGCTTCCTGCAACGGAGCACCTCGGCAAAGACACTTTCCAGGAGATCGACCAGCATACGCTGTTCCTGCCGGTGACGAAGCGCGTCATGACCGTGCCGCGCTCCGACCGCATACCGGAGTTCATCATCGAGGCCTTCCGCATCGCCGATTCGGGCCGGCGCGGGCCGGTGGTGATCAACATCCCGCGCGACCTCTTCAATCACGAGATCGAGGTCAACATCCCCGCGCCCGGCACCGTCAAGGCACCGCGCGCGGGTGCGGTCGATGCCGCGACGATCGAGGAGGCGAAGGCGATGATTCTCGCCGCCAGGGCGCCGGTGATCCACGCCGGGGCGGGCGTGAAGTGGGGCCGCGGCACGCAGAGCCTGATCAAGCTTGCGGAGAAGCTGCAGTTACCGGTCACCACCTCGGCCGGCCACAACGATCTCATGCCCTACGACCATCCGCTCTACCTGGGCGGCATGGGCCCGCGCGGCAACCGCGTGGCGAGCGGCGTGATGGCCGGCGCCGACGTCGTCATCGCGCTCGGCACGCGGCTCGGCTTCAACACCACACGCTACCGCTACGAGCACATCGCGCAGGACGCGAAGATCGTCCAGATCGACATCGACGCGACCGCGGTCGGCCGCTACTTCCCGGTCACGCTCGGCGTGGTCGGTGACGCGGCGCAGTTCGCCGAAGGACTGGCGACGGCGGCCACGGCGGTCACGCCCGACAAGGCGCCGTGGAAGGACCGCAACGAGAAGGCGCGCAAGGACTACCAGGAGCTCTTGCGGGAGCGCGAGGCCACGGCTGCGCGCACGTCCAAACCGCTGCATCCTGACGTTATTTACTCGGAGTTGCGCAAGGTTGCGCCGACCGACGCAATCTTCACGCTGGATGCCGGCACGACCGGCCTGCAGGCGACCGACAAGCTGCCGTACCGAACCACGCCCTCGCTGCTGACGCCGCTCGACTGCGGCTCGATCGGCTTCTCCTACGCGGCGGGCCTGGGCGCCAAGGTGGCGGACCGCCGCCGCACCGTCATCACGCTGATGGGCGACGGCGGCTTCGGCATGACGCTGGGCGAGGTCACCACCGCCGTGCAGCACAACATCAACACCATCGCGGTGGTGATGGACAACGGCACGTGGGGCTCGGAGATCGCCTACCAGCGCGACTTCTACGACCGGCGCTACATCGGCGCGCACGTCGTCTCGCCGCGCTACGACGAGGTGATGAAGCTCACCGGCGGCGTGGGCTACTACGTGACCGAGGCCGGCGGCACCGCCGACGCGGTGCGCGAGGCGATGAAGGCGGACAGGCCGGCCGTGATCCACGTCAAGGTCGACCCGGAAGCGGTGATCAGCTTCCGCACCGACGCGCTGCGGAAGCGCGCCTAGCGCGCGGGCGTCGGAGGGGGATAGTTGGGCGTGCCCCGCCGGCCCGCGGCGCGCGCCTCAGGCTTTACGCAGTACGCCACGCTCCCTGAACACCTCGACGCATAGGCGCATCGCGGTATTGGAGGCGGGAACGCCGCAGTAGACCGCGACCTGCACAAACACCTCCACGATCTCCTTGGTCGTTGCGCCGTTGTTGTGCGCCGAGGCGCATGGGTTCAGTCTGCACGCCGCAGTGTGCGTAGCCATCTACCAGCGCAAAGAACTCGAACGGCTGTGCCGCTACATCACCCGCCACGCGATCGCCCACGAACGACTCAGCCGCAATGCTATAGGTTCACGATTAACCTGAAGTGGGTAGGTTGCTGTACGGGCAGATCCGCCGGCTTGGCTCCTCTGAGGATTTTGTCCACGTAAGTGGCGGCGAGCCGGTTCTGATCGGCGCGATCTGGCCCGTAGGACATCAAGCCACCAGCATCGACAAACGGCCTTACCGCGTACACCGCCGGTAATCTATGTATAAGCGCAAGGTCCGTAATCCGTTTTCGATGAACGATGGTGAACGGGTCCTCCAAAGTGAGCGGCCCCTGCACGCGAGTCTTGACTGCGGTGCTAAACGCGCCATCAAACTGTTGCGGTCGGTGCACTGGGAAGGTGTGGAGCGTTATCGACAACGCGCGGGCGACAGCTTGTACTTCCTTCAAGTCGTGCGCCTTGTAAGGATTAGCGGCATTCCACAGAACAGCCACACTGGAGATCCCTGGAACGGCATCCTGGAGTACCTCTAAACGCTTTCCACTGAGTTCGGGCAAGAGGTAGGCGAAGCCTGTAACGTTCCCACCTGGATGAGCTAAGCTAGCGACGAAGCGGAAGGCGACGGGATCCGCAACCAGTACCATCACAATAGGAATCGCCTTGGTGGCTTCCTTCGCCGCACGCGTCGCAGCGGGTGCGGACGTGACGATGAGGTCCACGTTGAGTCGGATCAGCTCGGCAGCCATGGAGCGGAGCTTTTCCTCGTTACCCTCCGCCCAGCGGTACTCAACAGTGATGTTCCTCCCATCCACGTAGCCATGTTCTCGCAGGCCTTGTCGGAACGCATCGATGTCGCCCGCCGGTGGTCTCTCCGCCCGCAGGTACCCTATCCTTGGAATATTCGTGGGCTGCTGCGCCACGACAGCAGGGGATGCCGCAAAGGCAACGAGAATAATGAATCCGCAGATCGCCAAAGCTCTCGAGTTCATTTCATAGCCAGTTCCTGGTGTCTGCCATTCACCGAAGAATGTCGCTGGCCTCTTCGGTAGCGGCGCGCGGGATCCTATTGCACGCAGGCGAATCGCGGGAGTGTTCGCCTCGTCGATAATGAACGTCGTCATCTTGACCATGTGTTCGAGCCCTGCACCGACCGTGGCGAGCCCAGCCTTGATATTGTCGAACACCTTGTTCACCCGGTCGCGGAATATCGTACCGGCAGCATTGCCGTACTCGAGGAGTAGTCATCATGAGGCGTTCGCGTAGAGACCACGCCCTGAAGTTCAGGACCGGTATTGCGTTGGAAGCACACAGGTGCGATGTCAAACTCGCCATCGTGCGGGTGACATCACTGCGCGTATCGTTTCTCGCCGGGGCGTTCTGTACCGCGGTGAGCGCTTTGGGGCAGGAGCAGCCCGTCCCGTCGCCAACCCTGCTTCCCGAGGTTACTGTCACCGCCACCCGCGTCGAGGAAGACAGCTTCCGTTTGCCGGTATCGATCGATCGCGTGGTGCGGCGCGCGATCAGCGAGGACAAGGCGCAGGTCAACCTCTCCGAATCGCTCAATGGCGTGCCAGGCGTGGTCGTGCAGAACCGGCAGAACTATGCGCAGGACTTGCAGGTGTCCTCGCGCGGATTCGGTGCGCGCGCGACCTTTGGCGTGCGCGGCGTACGCCTCATCGCCGATGGCATTCCCGCCACGATGCCCGACGGCCAGGGCCAGACCGCCACTTTCGATCTCGGCTCCGCAGAACGGATCGAGGTGCTGCGCGGCCCGTTCTCCGTGCTCTACGGTAATGCCGCCGGCGGCGTGATCCAGGTTTTCACCGAGGACGGGCCAGCCGAGTCAACACTCTCCAGCAGCGTCTACGCCGGCAGCTTCGACACCTACAAGCTCGGAGTGAAGTTCGGCGGCACATCGGGGCGCCTCAATTACCTCGGTAACGTCTCGCGTTTCCAGACCGATGGCTACCGCGAGCACAGCGGGGCGCGGCGCGACCATCTCAATGCAAAGGCGAAGTTCGCCGCGGGCGCGCACGGGCTTGTCACGCTGGTGGTGAACGCGCTCGACCAGCCTGAGACGCAGGACCCTCTAGGCCTCACCGCGACGCAGGTGGCCCAAGACCCGCGCCAGGCCGGCAGCGGCGCCCTCGCCTTCAACACCCGCAAGAGCGTCAGCCAGAATCAACTTGGCCTTACCTACAACCTTGCATTCGGCCGAGACGACCGGATCGAAGCGCGCATCTATTACGGCGACCGCCAGGTCACTCAGTTCCTGGCCATTCCGCTGTTCGCGCAAAATGCACCAACCGCGTCGGGCGGGGTGGTGGATCTCGACCGCGGCTACGGCGGCGCCGGATTGCGCTGGACGCGTGCCACGGAACTGCTTGGGATGCCGCTCACCGGCAGCATCGGGATCGACTACGATCGCATGGATGAGCGGCGTCAAGGCTTCGTCAACGATTTCGGGGTGGCCGGCGCACTGAAACGCAACGAGGACAACGTCGTCGCGCGCACCGATCCCTATGCGCAGGTCGAATGGCGTCCCACGCCGCGCACGACTCTTTTAGCCGGCGTGCGTTACAGCCGTGTGCGTTTCGATTCCACCGACTACTTCTTTGCGCCCAGCAACGGCAACGACAGCGGCTCGATCACCTACACCGACTCGACTGCTGCCGCCGGCATCACCTTCGGCGTCACGCAGGACACCAATCTCTATGCCAACATCGGCACTGGATTCGAGACGCCGACGTTTGCCGAGCTCGCTTATCGCCCCGGGAGCGTTAGCGGTCTCAATTTCGCGCTCCAGCCCGCGCGCAGCCGCCAGTGGGAAGCGGGTCTAAAGGCAAAATTTGCAAACACCATGCGGCTCAACCTCGCCTTGTTTCGCATCGACGTTTCCGACGAGATCGTCGTGGACAGATCGAGCGGCGGGCGCACCGTGTTCAAGAACGCGGCCAAGACCCGGCGCGAGGGCCTCGAGCTGGCGTGGAACGGCCGCTTTGCGAATGGCTTCGAGGCTGCCCTCGCCTACACGTGGCTCAATGCGCGCTTCGAGCAGGCGTTCACGAGCGGAACGCCGCCCAGCATCGTACCCGTAGGCAACCGAATCCCCGGGGTGCCACCACAGCGCCTATTCGGCAAGCTCATCTGGCGCCACGCGCCCGCCGGATTCCATGTCGGCGCTGAGGTTCTACACAACGGCAAGGTCTACGCCGACGAGGCGAACAGTGAATTCGCGCCGGCCTACACAGTCTGGAACCTGCACGCGGGCTTCGAGCAACGCGGTCGCAACTGGCGGCTGAACGAATTCGTCCGCCTGGATAACGTTGGCGACCGCCAAACCATCGGCGCGGTGATCGTGAACCAGGCGAACGGGCGGTACTACGAGCCGGCACCCGGGCGCAATTGGCTGGTGGGGTTCACGGCAAGCCTCGGCTTCTAAATCAGAACCACCCCTCGCCTTTAGAGAAGCACCTTGAGCCGTTTCCGGCTACTGGACAGATGGGGCTACGCAGGAAAAAAGGTACTCCCGGCCGCCCCTGGGCACGCGGGACCGGTGTGAGGCAGTGCGCGTGAAGCGCTTCGCCCGGCTCTGACAGTCTTGACGGATGGACGCTTAGTGGTAAACTTTATGCCATGAAAACAACCATAGATAATGCCGGACGGCTGGTGATTCCCAAAGAGATTCGGCGTGAAGCCCGGCTTGTTCCGGGGGCGCCTCTGGAGATTCGATGGCGCGATGGCCGCATCGAGATCGAGCAAGCAACGGCGTCCGTGCGGCTGGAGCGCCGCGGCCGCCTCCTTGTGGCGGTGCCGCGCAAGAAGCTGCCAAAACTTGCCGCTGAGACGGTCGAGCAAACCCGAACCAGATTGCTTGATGATCGCGGCTCCGGCGCATAACCCGTGCCACCACGGTCTTTTTTTGTTGACACAAGTTGTATCGTCGCAGCGCTCTGCGCATGGCACGCACACCATGTTCGTGCGGTTACGGAAATCGAGCGCAGGCTCAGCGCTCACCAGCAACTAACGACTGCCGCGCACGCCCTTGTCGAGTCCTATGCGGTATTGACGCGGCTTCCTTCACCGCACCGGCTCTCGCCCGGGGACACACTCGCGCTGCTCGAACAAAACTTCTTCGACAGTGCGCGCATCGTGGCTCTTGACGGAAACGGCTATCGCACGTTACTCAGGCGCGCTGGCGAGATCGGAGTTTCCGGCGGCCGCACCTATGATTCTCTGATCGCAGAATGCGCGCGCAAGTCGAAGGCACCCGTCCTTCTCACCTTCAATGCAGAGCATTTCGCGGGGCTCGATGCGTTCAGCATACGGGTAGTAGTACCCACCGCCGAGTTGCGGCAATAGCCTCACCCCGCCGTGCGGGTTACCTACTCGGGTCGCCTAGCCGAGCTTGTAGAACCGGCGCGCATTGATTGTAGCGCCTACACGCGGCCGAAATCGCTCTCGTACAGCGCATCGAGGCGCGCAAGCACGTGCGCCGGAAGCGGCCCCATTGCAGCTGCCTGCAGCGCCTCGTCGATATGCTGAAGTTCGGCACTGCCGATCACGGCGCCGGATACGTCCGGGTTTGCGAGCACGAAACGCAGCGCAACCTGTGCGCGCGTGCCTTCGTCGGTGCCGATCGCGGCAAACACGGCCTTCGACTTGCGTTCGTCCTCGGCGACGCTCGTGCCTGTCGTGAGAACACTCTCGCGCCCGGTTCGCTCATCTGTGGCGATGACGCCAGCGGCAAAAATACGAATCGCCATCACCGCGACGCCGTTAGCGCGACAGGCATCGATAATGCCGCCCAGGTTCTGCCCGGTCCACGCCTTCGGCATGCTCCGGCCCGCGCTCGCGCTCGGGTTGAGCAGATTGTAATAGACCTGTGCAGAATCGAACCGCTTGCTGCGGATCACCTCGCAAACGGATGCAGCTTCGCCAATAGCGGTAATGCCCTTGTGGCGGATCAACCCCTTCTCGCGCAGCCGGTCGAGTCCGTCGGCCACGCCGTTCTTGCCGAGGATCTGCTCCACCGTCATCACGCGGCCACCGGGCTTGGTTCCGATCCGATTGTGCAACTGTAACATGTCGACCGACGAACGCTTGAGCCGCGCGAGGCTTGCCGTCAGGCACGCCCCAATCTGCGCCGGGATATCTTTCAGATTCTCCACGTCGAGACCGAACTTGGTCGAGAGATAAGGCGTCGCCTCGTCGCCTTCTGGCAGCAGCCAGCCAAGGGCTTCCTCCGATTTGCCGTTGCCATATTGCGCGGCCGTATCGATCCAGTTGATTCCGCCGGCCATCGCCCTGCGGATCGCCTCCCGTTTGGTCGCATCGTCTTTGTGGATGAGGATGCCGCCGACATTACCGCCGCCGAAAATGACCTCCGAGACTTTGAGGCCGGTGCGGCCGAATTCGCGGTGTTTCATGCTGTTTCTCCCTCTGGTCGTTTTTGGATGGCGCCACTGTATGACGACGCTTCGCAAATAATCGCGCCGCAGCTGTATATGACAGACTAGTCGCGGACGATCTGCGCGTTCGCCCTCGCTGCTGCAAACAGGTATTCGTGACGCACACCCGACGACCTCCGTGAGGCCTAGGATCGCAATCTCGATGCGCGACGACGTGCCTATCATGCCACGAACCGCGATCAGCCGGTTACCTCCCGTGGCACTGCGGCAAAGATTCCGGGTGCCGAGTTCCAGATGATGAAGGGCCTGGGACATTTCCCGATGATCGAAAACCCGGAGGTGTTTCTCGAGTATCTGCGCCCGGCGCTCGCGCGCCTAAGCGCCAGCCCCGCGGGGTAGAATCGCGCCCGCAAATAGATTATTCCGGATCGATCGAGCGAATCGGAAAACAAACTAAAGACAAAATCTTGCCCTGACCGTGGTCATGGTGTTGGCGATCAAGTTCGCACACGACTACGTCAAGGAATACAACAAAGCGCTTGTCGACCGTTACATAGAGATCGTCAGCCGCCTCTCGGCGCTGCTGATCGGCACATTTGCCCTGGAAATGCTGTTCGAAGGCATCGGCACCTGGCTTCAGGACACGACACCCACCTGGAAACGCTAACCGAAGCTCGACACCCTGTTTCAATCAAGTGTTCAGGTGGCAGGCTGCAAAATGACCGGGTGCTGCCTCGCGCAGGGCCGGCTCCTCCTGGGAACACTTCGGCATGACGTACGGGCAGCGGGTGTGGAACCGGCAGCCACTGGGCGGATCGAGTGGCGAGGGCACCTCTCCCGCAAGGACAAGTTCGTCGGTCTGCGAGTCCGGGTGGTCTGGCAGAACTGCGGAGAGCAGCGCCTTGGTGTAGGGATGCAGGACATTGCTGAACAATTCTTCGGTCGGCGCGTAATCGACGATCTGTCCTAAGTACATCACGGCTGTTTGATGCGCCATGTGCCGGACCGTCGCCAGATTGTGCGCAATCAACAGGAAGGCGACCTTGTCACGTTCCTGGATGTCTTGCAGCAGGTTCAATATCTGGGCGCGTATCGAGACATCCAGCGCGGAGACCGGTTCGTCGAGGACGATAAGTTTGGGCTTCGAGGCCAGTGCGCTGGCCAGGGCGATACGCTGGCGCTGCCCGCCACTGAACTCATGCGGGAAGAGCTGTGCCTGCTCCGGACGCATGCCGACCTCGACCAACACCTCGGCGACGCGTTGATCAATATCGCGCCGGCTGCCCCATTTTGTGACGACCAGCGTTTCGGCAATGATCCGTCCGACTGACATGCGGGAATTGAGGGATGACCACGGATCCTGGAACACGGCCTGTACGAGCGAGCGATACTCGCGCAGCGCCTCCCCTTGCATGTCATGAATCGACTTACCTTGCAGCAGTATGCGGCCGCTCGTGGGCTCATCCAGGCGCAGAATAAGCTTCGAGGTCGTCGTCTTGCCGCATCCGGATTCTCCCACCAGTCCCAGCGTCTCCCCCGTGGCGACCGAGAAATCGATGCCGTCGACCGCTTTCACGTGGCCGATGGTCTTGGCGAACAGAATCCCTCGGGTGTACGGAAAGTGTCTATGCAGGCTTTCAACGCGCAGCAAAGGCTCGGTCATGCGGCAGCCTCCAGTCTCCAACAGTCGGCCGTATGCTCGGCGCCGACGGTGAAAGACGAGGGATAGGTCGTTCGGCAACGCTCATCGGCCAGAGGGCAGCGCGGCGCAAAGCGGCATCCGGGCGGCAGATCGGAGAACACCGGCGGCTGGCCTTCGATCGTCGGTAAACGGCCCGCCTGCTGTTTTTTCATTTTCGGCACCGACGCAATCAGCGCCTGGGTGTACGGGTGCCTGGGATTATCGAACACCTGACGCACCGGACCCGTCTCGACGATGCGTCCGGCATACATGACCGCGACCCGATCACACATCTTGGCCACGATGCCGAAATCGTGCGTGATGAACAGGATCGCCAGGTCGGAACTCTGCTGGAGTTCCTTGAGCAGTTTCAGGTACTGTAGCTGGATCGTTACGTCCAAAGCGGTCGTAGGCTCATCGGCGATCAACACCCGGGGCCCGCAACTAATCGCGATCGCACCCACCACACGCTGCTTCATGCCGCCGCTCATCTGATGCGGATATTGGTGGATCCGAGTTTCCGGCGCCGCCAACTTTACTTTGCGCAACGCCTCGATAACGCGCGTCATCACCGTCTTGTCGTCACCCGGGTAATGCTTGGCAATGGACTCACGCAGCTGGTCGCCAATCGTGAACACCGGGTTGAGCGAGGTCTGCGGGTCCTGCAGGATCATGGAAATCTTGCGCCCGCGAATTCCACGCATCTCGCCGGTGCTCTTGGTCAGAAGATTCTCCCCTTCCAACAGCACCTCTCCGTGCACGGTACGCGCCGCCGGTTGCGGGAGCAACCGCATCAGCGACAAAGCGGTCACGCTCTTGCCGGAGCCCGACTCTCCGACCAGGCCTAACACCTCCCCTTGTCGCAGCGAAAAACTGACCCCATCGACGACCTTCACCACACCCCGGCGCAAGAAAAAATGCGTGTGCAGGTCGCGTACCTCCAGAACGACGTCTCCGCTCATGGTTTCCCTATCACAACTGGCGCAGTTTAGGATCCAGACGATCCCGCAGCCAGTCGCCGAATACGTTGAAGGCGAGCACGACCAGTGTGATGGCGATGCCGGGGATCAGCGAAATCCACCAGGCACTAGCGATCTTCCCTCGGCCCTCGGAGACCATGAGACCCCATGACGGGGTGGGCGGCGGAATCCCGGCACCGAGGAAACTGAGCGACGCCTCGGCCACGATCACGACGCCGACGTACAACGTCAGGAGCACCATGAACGTGTTCAGCACGTTCGGCAGCACGTGGGTCACCATGATGCGCACCGTCGAACAGCCATGCACTCTGGCAAGCGCGACGTAGTCGCGCTGCTTTATCGCCAGCACTTCCCCGCGCACCACCCGGGCAAACAGGGCCCAGAGCAGCAGACTGATCGCGATGACGATAGTGCGTAGGCCCTGCCCCATGGTCACGGCCAGCAGCAAGGCGAACAGAATGGCGGGAAAGGCAAGGGCGGCATCGACAATGCGCATAAGCAGGGCATCCACGCGACCGCCAACGTAGCCCGAGACAATACCGATCGCGAGCCCGACGCCGCCACCCGCCGAGAGGACCAATACGCTCACAGTCATACTCACCCGGGCGCCGTAGAGCAAGCGGCTCAAGATATCCCGTCCGAATACGTCGGTGCCGAGGAGATATTTCGCGCTACCTCCCTCCTCCCAGAAGGGAGGTATGAGCTTGTCCGCCAGGTTCTGGTCGATTGGCGAATGCGGTGCGAGTACGGGCGCAAACACTGCCGCGATCAGCATGGTGAGAATGATGATCATTGGCAACCAAGGTACGTTCTTCATGCGTTTATCATTCCGCTACACGGATG
>Ga0326597_10006409_pt1 | contig 16126 bp, 13 predicted proteins | sample RVTome_12_FD_203789 | JGI IMG/M metagenome (GOLD analysis project Ga0326597, IMG submission 203789) | Soil microbial communities from uranium-contaminated site in the Upper Colorado River Basin, Wyoming, United States - RVT100D185 | ecosystem: Environmental > Terrestrial > Soil > Contaminated >...
CACCGCAAAGCCGCCCGACCGCTACAGCGCTAACTGAAAGCGCGCGGCCGGGCGGCTTTGCTCTATCCACCTACACCACCTCCGGGGACACGACCGAATAGTGGCGCGCCTCCTTGCGCCAACAATCGCAGATGCCTCCCTCTCTACCGTTCGTGGTGAGCTTGTCGAACCACGAACGGCCGCACCATCCGTTCGCTCTTCGACAGGCTCGGAGCGAACGGAGCATGAGGCATCTTCGGAAACTGTAGGGGCTACCCGTCCAGTTCCGGATAATGGCGGAAGATGCCGTCCTCGCCGAACGGCAGCCGGCGGCCGGAGGCGAGGTAGGCGGCGATGCGCGGGCGCGCCGCCACCCGGTCGTGCACGGCGACCACGCGCGGCACCTTCCTTTCCAGCCGCGCCATGGCGCGCGGCAAGGCGTAGCGCAGCCCCGCCACCAGCTGGAACAGCGACAGGTCGGCGTAAGTCAGCCGCCCGCCCACGAGCCAGCCGCCGCGCGCCGCGTTGGCCGCCAGCACCGACTCGAAATAGCCGAGATATTTCGGCGCCCGGTTGCGGCGGAAGTCGTCGGCGCGCCGGCGCGCCTCGCGCTTCTGGTCGGCATAGTAGAGCGACGAGGCGATGGGGTGATGCACGTCGTGCGCCTCGGCGACCGCGTCGGCGATGGTGAGCTGCAGCTGGTGCGTCCACAGCCGCCCCGCCTCCGCCCGCGGCGCCAGCCGGTGGCGCGCGCCGAGGAAGAGGAGAATGTTGGCGGTCTGGCCGATCACCTGGCGGCCGGCTTTCAGGAACGGCGGCGCGAAGGGGATCTGCGCCGTGCCCGTCCCGTCCATCAGCCGCCGCATCGCCGCCATGCCGCGGCGGCCGCGCGCCACATCCGTATAATCGGCCCCCGCCTCCTCCAGCGCCAGGCGCACGAACTCGCCGCGCCCCTGGATGCCGGGCCAGTAATAGAGCTCGTAGCGCATCGGGACCTCCGTTCCGTCCGGTGCCATTGGGATACCGGGAGATCGCCGGGTCAAGCCCACTTCTGTCCGGTTCGGGCTCGTTCACACAAATCGTCATCGCCCGCGCATGCGGGCGATCCACGTTTTTCTTGGTTTTACCTGACGCAACAAAGAAAAAAAAAGGATGGCCGTGACAAGCACACGGCTGTCCGGTTCAGACTCGTTCACACAAGTCGTCATGCTCGGCCCACGGGTCCGCGCTGAGCGCGGCCCGAGGACGGGCTCCGGCCGAGCATCCACGTATTTCTTTTGTTTCTTTGCGGTCAGGAAAGAAAAAACTCGTGGATGGTCGGCCTTCGCCGACCATGACGGTAAAGCGGCGGTTGGCGTCCAGCGACAGCGGGAAACGCCGACGCGCCGCGGAAATTCGCCTTTCGACGGCGTTTGGTATCAAGCCGAACCGGACAGCCGTGGGTCAAGCCCGCGCATCTCTCCGCCGCCCTCCGTCAGCTCCTTTCCGACCCCTCGGCCTTCATCGCCCACAGCATGGCGAGCACGAAGCCCTTGCAGCGCGGCAGCAGCAGGAGCGAGAGCGCCAGCACCAGGCCGGGCCAGAACGCGAGCTGCAGCCCCATATCGGGGTGGAAGCGCTGCTCGACGATCAGCATGGATGGTACGACGATGTGGCCGGTGACGATGATGGTGAGCCACGGCGGCGCGTCGTCGGCGCGGTAATGGCCGTACGGCGTGCCGCAGTCCGTGCAGCGCGCCACCACCTTGAGATAGCGGTGCAGCAGCCGGCCGCGGCCGCACGCCGGGCAGCGGCCGCGCCAGCCGCGCAGGAGCGCGGTCGGCCGCGACGGTTCGGGGATGCCGGGAGCGGTCATGGAAGCGAAGCTCTTTTTCAACGGCGCAATATCAACTGTACTGTCATCCGCCGTTCGCGCCCGGTCTGTCGACGTGCGGACGGCTTCGCATGGAGCATGCCGTTACGGGAGCCCCTCATGCCGCGGCGATGTCCTCGCCGGCCAGCACGCGGCGGATCAGCGCCAGGGTCTCGGCGCGGCCATAGAGGGCGATGAACGAGCCCATGCGCGGCCCTTCGGTGCGCCCGAGCAGGATCTCGTAGAGGGCGCGGAACCAGGCGCGCAGATCGGCGAAATCGTGCCGCTTGCCCACCTCGTAGACCTCGTTCTGGATCGCCTCGGCGGTGGCGTCACCGGGCAGCGCCTCCAGCGTCGTCGCCAGGTCGGCGAGCGCGGCGCGCTCGTTGTCGTCGGGCGCGCGGTAGCGCTTGGTCGGCTTCACGAAGTCGACGTAATAGTGGATGGCATGCCCCACCAGCCGGTCGAGGATGGGCGCGGTCTGCGCCGTCGCCGCGGGCACGTAGCGGCTGATGAAGCCCCACAGCACCGCCGGGTCCTCGGTGTTGCACACCGCGGCGAGGTTGAGCAGCAGCCCGAAGCTGACATGCCCTTCCGGCGCCGGCGGCTCGCCGGCGTGGATGTGCCAGGCGGGATTGTCGAGGCGCTTCTCCGGCGGCTCGTCCTGGAACTTCCCGAGGAAGGCCAGGTAGTCGTCGACATGGCGCGGGATGACGTCGAAATAGAGCCGCTTCGCCTTCTTCGGCGCGTTGAACATGTAGAGCTGCAGCGACTCCTGCGGCGCGTAGCGCAGCCACTCCTCCACCGTCAGCCCGTTGCCGCGCGACTTGGAGATCTTCTCTCCGCGCTCGTCGAGGAACAGCTCGTAGGTGAAGCCCTCCGGCGGCGTGCCGCCGAGGATGCGGCAGATCTGCGACGACAGCTTCACCGAGTCGATCAGGTCCTTGCCCGACATCTCGTAGTCGACGCCGAGAGCGAACCAGCGCATGGCCCAGTCGGCCTTCCACTGCAGCTTGCAGTGGCCGCCGGTCACCGGCACCTCCACCGCGTGGCCGTCCCCGTCGCGATAGGTGACGGTGCCGGCGTCGGCGTCCATGGCAACCATGGGCACCTGCAGCACGCGGCCGGTCTTCGGGCACAGCGGCAGGAACGGGCTGTAGGTGGCGCGCCGGTCGGGGCCCAGCGTGGGCAGGATCACGCCCATGACCCTGTCGTAGTTGCGCAGCACGGCGAGCAGCGCCGCGTCGAACCGGCCGGCGCGGTAGCATTCGGTCGCGCTCTGGAACTCGTAGGCGAAGCCGAACCGGTCGAGGAAGGCGCGCAGCCGGGCGTTGTTGTGGTGGCCGAAGCTCTCGTGGGTGCCGAACGGATCGGGCACGCCGGTCAGCGGCTTGTCGAGATGCTGCGCCAGCAGCGCCTGGTTGGGCACGTTGTCCGGCACCTTGCGCAGGCCGTCCATGTCGTCGGAGAAGGCGAACAGCCTGGTCGGCACGTCGGACAGCGCGGCGAAGGCGCGGCGCACCATGGTGGTGCGCACCACCTCGCCGAACGTGCCGATGTGGGGCAGGCCCGAGGGGCCGTAGCCGGTCTCGAACAGCACGTAGCCTTTTTCCGGCGCGGCGCCGTCGAGCCGCGCCACCAGCCTGCGCGCCTCCTCGAACGGCCACGACCGGGCCGCCGCCGCCATCTGGCGCAGATCGCTCACCCCTGTCCTTTCCTGCGGTTTTGCGGGCGGCGTGACCGTATTCCCCGCGGCCGGACCAGTCAACGAATCCGGCGCGGCGCGGGTGGCGCGGACCGACAGCAGAATTGTCACGGGCCGGGCGCGCGCCGCCCCGCCTCCGTTCGTGCCGAGCCTCCTGAGCGTGGCGAAGGGCGAAGGGCTGCCGGCGGCGCCACCGCGGCGCACCGCGAGGGCCGTGGCAATTCGGCGACCCCGGCAACCGTCCGGCCGGCGCCCGGAACGCGGCCGCGGCCTCCGCGTTGACAGGTCAGAGGCAACAACGGAGGCCGGGAACCATGTCGAATACCGGATGGGCGGTGGTGGTGGTGGTCGCGCTGGAGATCGTCGCCATCTTCGGATACTGGGCGATCGAGGGCGACGAGGCCGGAGTCGGACGGGACGGTACCGCCCGCATCGAGAGCAACGTCAATGTCGACCGCCAGCCGGCGCAAGGCGGCGGCGGCAAGGCCGAGGTCAACATCGACCGCGAGCGGCCCGAAGGCAGCGGCGGCGATGTCGACGTCGAGATCCGCGAGCAGGGATCCGCCGACGGCGGCGAGCCGCAGCCGGCGCGGTAAGGGCCGCCAGGCCCCGCCCTCCCCTGCCGGCCCGAACGGACGGCGGAAACGGCGCCCGCTTGGCGGCCACGCACGCCAGCCGGCAGGGGGTAGCACGGCGCAGGATCGCCCTCTCCCGTGGGGCTATAGGATTCACATATCTCGCGGTGGGATCGTCTCCCTCTCCGCCCCGCGGGGGCGGAGAGGGCCGGGGTGAGGTGGGGGAATCGCCGCTGCCAGGAGCGACGGCGAACCGCGCCTGGTCGCCGCTGCGACAGCGGCAGATACCACCCTCGCCCCCGCCGCCCACCTCACCCGCTCGCTGCGCTCGCACCCTCTCCGCCCTGAGGGCGGAGAGGGTTATTCCTGGTGCGGCAGCGGCGCGGGAAAACGGCATTCGGCACGATGTGTGAATCCCGTAGCCCGTGGGGAGAGGGCGCGAGCGCCAGCGAGCGGGTGAGGGGCGCAGGCGCCGCGTGAAGCCGTCGGCAGCGACGCCGCGGTAGAGCCGCAACCACGTGCCGGATCGGCCCCGTGCGCCGGAGGCCGCGGTGGTCGCAGTGGCGGCGACTCGCGCCGCCGCGGGTTTGGCCCCGGCTTACCATTCGCGAATGTCCGAAAATCAGAAGACGTGGTGATGCGCACGATGTGTCCCTGCGCCACCTCCGCCGCGCCGCCCGATATCCTCGGCACCACCAGCTCCGTCACCAGCCGGCGCTTCGCCTCGGGCGCGGCGACGGCGGCTACGACGCGTGGTGCTCGTCCGTCAGTTGCATCGTGTGTTCGGCGCTGTAGATAGAGTCCTTGGCTCCTCTTCGTTCCGCGGGACGACCGCCCGCCCATCGTCGCCGCCGCCGTCCCGTCAGGACTGATCATTCGGCTGTACTCAAACCACCTACCACGAGTACCGAAACAGATAGCCGAGCTGAACGCACGGCTGTCCGGTTCAGACTCGTTCACACAAGTCGTCATGCTCGGCGAAGGCCGAGCATCCACGTTTTTCTTTTGTTTCTTTACGGTCAGGAAAGAAAAAACTCGTGGATGGTCGGCCTTCGCCGACCATGACGGTAAAGCGGCGGTTGGCGTCCAGCGACAGCGGGAAACGCCGACGCGCCGCGAAAATTCGCCTTTCGACGGCGTTTGGTATCAAGCTGAACCGGACAGCCGTGTGACAAGCACGGCCATGACGACAGAGCGGCGGATGGTGTCCGGCTCTCGATGCGAATGGCGGTGTGCCGCAGAAAGCCGCGCTTATGCTGGGCTACCGCTGGTGCCGAACCGGACAGCCGTGGGTCGAGCCCGGCGGTCTGCCGTCGCGCCGTGCTGGCGCGACGGAGACAAGATGCCCGGGCCTGCGCCCTATCGGATTCACATATCGCGTGCCCGCATAGTCTCCCTCTCCGCCCCGCGGGGCAGAGAGGGTTCCCTGTGTCGCGGCGCCGCGGAAGAAAAACGACAGTCAGCGCGATGTGTGAATCCGATAGGGTCTGCGCCCGGGCATGACGAGGGTTGTTGATGGCGCGGTGGAATTGCGTCCGGCAGGCGCGGAAGCGCGCCCTACCGCCGCGCGCGGGCGCGGGCGGCGGTGGCGAGGCGCAGCAGGGCCTGGGCGCAGACGGCCTCGGCGGGCAGGCCGGTGGTCTTGCACTGCACCTCGGCCTCGGTGAGCCGGTCCAGCACGCCGCCCAGCGCCGCGGGCGGCCAGCGGCGAACCTGGGCGCGGAACGCGTCCGCCTGCTTGTAGAACACCTGCGGGCGCAGGGTTCTCATGGCGGCGTCCGGCGGCCTGCCCTCCGCCACCAGCGTCGCGACGGCGTGCAGGCGCTGCACGTGGCGGGCGCAGGCGCGCAGGATGCCGACCGCCGTCGCACCCTCGCGCCAAGCGCGCTCGATCATGCGCGCCAGCCCGTCGATGTCGCCGCCGGCGGCGGCGAACGCCAGGTCGTCGACGGTCATGGCGGCGCTGTCGCCGACGCAGGCGGCGGCGTCCGCCAGGGTCGCCTCGTTGCCGTCGCCCACGTAGAGCGCCAGCTTCTCCAGCTCCGACCGGCTGACCATGCGGTCCGATCCCAGGTTGGCCTGCAGATAGGCCACGGCGTCGGGCGACGCGGCGATGCGGTGCGCCGCCAGGCTGGAGCGGATCACCTCCGCCAGCACGCGCGCGTCGTCGGCGTAGCAGGCCACCGCCGCCGCCGCGTCCGCGTCCTCGAACAGCTTGCGCAGCTTCGAGCGCGACGGCAGGGCGCCCGCCTCCACCACCACCAGCGCGTCGAAGGCCGGCCCGGCGAGGAGCGTCTCGAACAGATCGGCGAGCCCGTCGGCGGCGTCGCGTATGCGCACGGCGCGCCGCCCGCCGGTCAGCGCCATGGCCTGGGCCTCGTCGGCGAGCCGCGCCGGATCGTCGCGCAGGGCCGCGCCGGTCATCTCGGTCATGCGGAACGGATCGGACAGGTCGTCCACCACGCCCCGGACCAGCGCCTCGGCACGCTCGCGCACCAGCCCGCCGTCGGAGCCGTAGAGCAGCACGGCGCGCACGCCCGCCGGGGGGCTGCGCAGGAACGATGCCGCCGCGCGGGGCTCGACCTTCACCGTGTCACCGGCCGGCCGGCGCGGCCGCCGGCGGGCGGCTCACGGGCGTGAACGCCGCCGGGTTCTGCAGCGCCGCGGCGATGCGCAGGCGGATCTCCTCGGCGAGGACCCGCAGCGCCCGGTTGCGCGCGTCGTTCTCCGCCGACAGGGCGGCGAAGTCCGAGCGCACCCGGTTGAAGCTGTTGGTGCTCACCGCCGAGCCGGCGAACCGGCGCGCATCGCGCGCATCCGCCGGCACCAGCACGAACGACGCGGTCAGCACCAGGTTGGCCCGGGTCGCCGATTCGTCCTTGCGGATGGCGAGGTCGTGGCGGGCCTCGCGCAGAACCACGCTCAGCTCGTAGGCGGGACGGGCCGGCGGTCCCAGCGGCGTCAGACGGTCGAGCAGCAGGTTGCGCAGCTGCTGGCCCGGGCGGTCGGGGATGTTGGCGATGCGGATCTGCGCCAGGCTCGCCGCCGAGCCGCCGGCATCCCCGCCATAGAGCGGACGGAAGCCGCAGCCGGCAAGCCCCGCCAGCATCAGCGTGGCGACGGCGGCGGACAGGATAATGCGGGCCTTCATGATCCGATCATTCCACGAACCCGGCGCCGGGTAAACGACGCCCGTCAGCCCGCCACCACGTTGACGATGCGGTTGGGGACGAAGACGATGCGGCGGATGGTCTTGCCTTCGAGCAGCGCGGCGACGGCGGGCTCGGCCAGCGCCGCCTTCTCGGCCACGTCCTGCGCCGCGTCGCGCGGCAGCTCGATGGTGGCGCGCAGCTTGCCCATCACCTGCACCGCCACGGTCACCGTTTCCTCCACCAGCAGGGCGGGATCGGCCTCGGGCCACGGCGCGTCGGCCACCAGCCCGTCCATGCCGAGCCGCTCCCACAGAGACTCGGCGAGATGCGGCATCATCGGCGCGACCAGGCGCACCAGCGCCTCGAACGCCTCGCGCCGCGCCCAGCGCGCCGGCAGGTCGCTCTCGTCGTCGCTGTCGAAATCGGCCAGCGTATTGACCAGCTCGTAGATGCGCGCCACCGCGCGGTTGAAACGGAAGGTCTCCAGGTCGTCGGTGATGCCGGCGACGGTCCGGTGCAGCTGCTGGCGCAGCTTCGCGGTTGCGTCGTCGAACGCGTCCGGCTTCGCCGTGCCCTTCGCCGCCGCCGCCGTGGGGTCCACCAGCCGCCACAGCCGGTTGACGAAGCGCCACGCGCCGGAGACGCCGGCCTCGGTCCATTCGAGATCCCGCTCGGGCGGGCTGTCCGACAGCATGAACCAGCGCGCGGTGTCGGCGCCGTAGGTGGCGATGATGTCCTCGGGGTCGACCACGTTCTTCTTCGACTTGGACATCTTCTCGGAGCGCCCGGCGGTCACCGCGGCGCCGGTCTTGCCAAGGCGCAGCGTGCCGTCGTCGCCCTTCTCCACCTCGGCCGGCGTCGCCCACGCGCCGTCGGCGGCGCGGTAGGTCTCGTGGCACACCATGCCCTGGGTGAACAGCCCGGCGAACGGCTCGTCGACGCCGACATAGCCGCAGCGTTTCAGCGCACGGGTGAAGAAGCGGGCATAGAGCAGGTGCAGCACCGCGTGCTCGACCCCGCCGATATACTGGTCCACCGGCATCCAGTAATCGACCGCCGTGCGGTCGACGGCGGTCGCGGCGCGCGGCGAGCAGAAGCGGATCTGGTACCACGACGACTCGACGAAGGTGTCGAGCGTGTCGGTCTCGCGCCGCGCCGGTCTGCCGCATTGCGGACAGTCCACGCGCTTCCACGTCGGGTGGCGGTCGAGCGGGTTGCCCGGCCGGTCGAAATCCACGTCGTCGGGCAGCGTCACCGGCAGGTCCGCCTCCGGCACCGGCACGATGCCGCAGCCGTCGCAGTGGATGACCGGGATGGGACAGCCCCAGTAGCGCTGGCGCGACACGCCCCAGTCGCGCAGCCGCCAGTTCACCTCGCGCGCGCCGGCGCCCATGGCCTCCAGCCGGTCGGCGACCGCCGCCTTGGCGCCGGCGATGTCGAGCCCGTCCATGAAGTCCGAATTGATGTGCGCGCCGTCGCCGGTATAGGCCTCGCCGGCGATGGCGAAGCCGGCGGCGTCCTCGCCCGGCGGCAGCAGCACGGGGATGACGTCGAGCCCGTATTTGCGGGCGAAGTCGAGGTCGCGCTGGTCGTGCGCCGGACAGCCGTAGAGTGCGCCGGCGCCGTATTCCATGAGCACGAAGTTGGCGACGAAGACGCGCAGGCGTTTGCCCGCGATCAGCGGATGCACCGCCTTCAGCCCGGTGTCGAAGCCCTTCTTCTCCGCCGCCTCGATGGCCGCCTCCGAGGTGCCGAGCCGGCGGCATTCCTCGATGAACGCGGCGACCGCGGCGTTGGTCGCGGCGCACTCGGCGGCGAGCGGATGGTCGGGCGAGATGGCGACGAAGGTGGCGCCGTAGAGCGTGTCGTGGCGGGTGGTGAACACCTCGAGCGGTTCGGCCCGCCCCTCGAGGGCGAGTTTCAGGCGGAAGCCTTCCGAGCGGCCGATCCAGTTCTCCTGCATCAGCCGCACCTTGGCCGGCCAGCGGTCGAGCGTGGGGAGCGCGGCGAGCAGCTCGTCGGCGAACCCGGTGATGCGGAAGAACCACTGGTTGAGCTCGCGCCGCTCGACGGGCGCGCCGGAGCGCCAGCCCTTGCCGTCGATCACCTGCTCGTTGGCGAGCACGGTGTTGTCCACCGGGTCCCAGTTGACCCACGACTTGCGGCGGTAGACCAGGCCCGCTTGCAGGAAGTCGAGGAACATCTTCTGCTCGTGCCGGTAGTAGCCGGGATGGCAGGTCGCGATCTCGCGCGTCCAGTCGAGGCTGAGGCCCATGGATTTGAGCTGGCGGCGCATGGTGGCGATGTTGTCGTAGGTCCAGGTGCCGGGATGCACCTTTTCCGCCATGGCGGCGTTCTCCGCCGGCATGCCGAACGCGTCCCAGCCCATCGGGTGCAGCACGTTGAAGCCGCGCGCCCGCTTGTAGCGCGCCACAACGTCGCCCATGGTGTAGTTGCGCACGTGGCCCATGTGGATGCGCCCCGACGGGTAGGGGAACATCTCCAGCACGTAGTATTTGGGCCGGCCGGGATCCTCGGTGGCGGCGAAGGTGCCGCGCTCGTCCCAGACCCGCTGCCAGCGGGCCTCGGAATCCCCGGCGTTGTAGCGTGCCGTTGCGCCGTCGCGCGCCATGGTGGTCATTCCGGATCAAGAGGCGTCGAAAGGGCCGGAAATCTGTCACGGCGGGCGCGGCGGTTCAAGGGTTCCGCGCCCCGCCGTCTTTCCGGTGCGCCGCCGGCGGACGGTACGGTCCCGTCTTCAATTGAAAAACCCCGCCGGATGGTTCATTTTTCATCCCAACCGCGATGGCCTTCGGTCGCGACAACAGAGGAGATTCACGCATGAGACCCATTCGCTTGCTGGCCGTGGCCGGCTCCCTCGCCCTTGTCGGCGTGGCCGCCGCCGCGCCCGCCGCCGCCGATGCGGTGGCCGATTTCTACAAGGGGCGCAATGTCACCATCCTGGTCGGCTTCGGCGTCGGCGGCGGGGTCGATACGTACGGCCGGCTGCTCGGCCGCCATCTCGGCGCGCACCTGCCGGGCAATCCCAACGTGGTGGTGCAGAACATGCCCGGCGGCGGCGGGTTCAAGTCCACCAACTACCTCTACAACGTCGCGCCCAAGGACGGCACCTACATCACCGTCATGCTGCCGTCGAACGCCATCGAGCCGCTGATGGGCAACCCGGGCGCCAAGTGGGATACCTTCAAGCTTCACTGGCTCGGCAACATAACCCGCGACTTCGGCTCGTGCATCGCCTCGGGCCGCTCGGGCATCAAGAGCATCGTCGACGCGAAGACCCGCGAACTGGTCGTCGGCGCCACCGGGCCGAGCGCGCTGACCGCCCAGCAGCCCTATACCATGAAAAACCTGCTCGGCTACAAGCTCAAGGTCATCACCGGCTACAAGGGCACCAAGGACATCTGGTTCGCCATGGAGAAGGGCGAGGTGGAGGTGGCCTGCGCCTTCTGGGTATCGATGGCCACGGGTCCGCGGGAGCAGGACTACAAGGCCGGCCGCATCGTGCCCATCGTCCAGTTCGGCACCAGGAAGCACCCCGTCTACGGCAACACGCCGAGCATCTTCGACCTCGCCCGCAACGACGAGGAGCGCAAGGTGATGCAGTTCGTCTTCGGGCTGGCCGAGATCACGCGGCCAGCCGCCGCGCCGCCGGGCATCCCGGCCGAGCGCATCGCTGCGCTGCGCAAGGCCTTCTGGGACGCCGTCAACTCGGACGCGCTCAAGGCCGACGCCGCCAAGGCGAAGCTGATCGTCGATCCGCAGGACGCCAAGGAAACCGAAGCGGCGTTCCGCGAGATCCTGTCCATGCCCAAGGCGGTGGTGGAGAAGGCCAAGCTGGCGATCCGCCGGCCGAAGTCGTAAGGCGCGCGAACGCACGACGCAGGGGGCGCGGCCGTCGGACCGCGCCCCTTTGCGTCGGTGCGAGAACGTAGTCGGCCTCAACGGAAGGCGGCGAGCCGGGTGCGCCATAGCGCGGCATTACGGTGATCGGGCGCTGGGCGGGCCAGTAACGCGTGGAGCGTCCAGTTGCGCGCTGCGCGGGCACGCGGCAGGACGCGCCGCCGTATCATCGCCGCGGTGGCAAACCGGCTGGCGCACAGCCATTCCAGCGCCTCGGTGGGCGGGACGAAATAGGTCGAGAATGCGTGCAGTTGCTCGAACCCGGTCGCCGCCGCGGCAACCGCCCACTCGATCGCAGGCGCGCCGGGCACGATCGCGTCGAATCCGGGCCAGGCGGGCCACAGCGGCTCGTCGAGCTCCCGGTTCGCGCGCACGTCGCTCAGGAACTGCCTTCCTGCGGCAACCGCCCGGCGCCGCTCGCCCGCTTCGGTGGCAGCCCGCGCCAGGGACGATAGCGTCGCGAGGCCAGGGGCCGCAGCGCACGGTCCGGACAGCAGCGCGACAGCCTGGCGCAGGGAGGCGTAGCGCGCCGCCGGCGGCAGGGTCGCATCGCGCCAGGCCGCATAGCGGTCGAGGGCCTCGCGATAGTCTCGTGATGGCGCCGCGTTCCTCCATTGCGCGAACGCGGCGGCGAACGGCTGGGCGTGCAGCAGGGCCAGTCCGTCGCGGGACGCGGGCAACCTCTCCTCCTCGCCCGGCCGGACCAGCAGGCCCGCCGCCGCCAGGCTCGCGGCGCGCGTCCGTCGTGCCGCGAACAGGTTCAGCTCGTACCCGTCCAGCGGCGCGTCGGGCGCGTGCGGCACCAGCATCGGCCCACCCGGGACAAGACGGTAGATATCATAACCCATGGCGCGCAGCGCGTGGGCGGCGGCAAGATCGACGACGGTGTTGGCCTTGACCTCGAACATCACGAGCGGCGCGTGCCGGGCGAAGAAGCGCGCGCCGCCGGCGACGATCTTCGCCTCCTGTCCCTCGGCGTCGATCTTGACGAAATCGGGACTGCCCCAGCGTTGGCGCTCGTCCTCGGCGTCGAGGGTGGTGACGGCTACGTCCTCGCCGGCGGCGTGCGGATCGGCGCCGAGCGCGTTGAGTTCGCCGCTGCCCGCGAAGCCGAGCCAAGCGCGGCCGGGTGCGTCCGACAGCGCCGCGGCGATCGTCGCATGATGGGAAAAGTCGTTGAGCGCAACGCTCTGGCGCAGCATCGCAGCCGCGACAGACGCGGGTTCGAAGGCCCAGACGCCGCCGGTCCGGCCGACCAGCCGCGCCATCGTCAGCGAGTACAGCCCGTGGCCGGCGCCGATGTCGATCGCCCTCATGCCCGGCCTCAGCCAGCGGCGGATGAAACCGATCTCCTTCTCGAACCAGTCCTCCTGTTCGATCGCGACATAGGCGGTCATGGAACGTAGCGTAGCCGGCACGACGACCTGCGTGCCGTCGGCGATCGTCACGGGAATGCCCTTGCCAATCATCGCGGCAAGTGTCGCATCGAGCGCGGGGCCTGTCCATTCACCCGAGCGGCGCCGCGCAGGACAATATCTTGCTTCACGGCCGGCCCGATCGGTTCTTCGGCCTGACGTCGGAGCCGGAGGTGCGTCTGTTCCAGCCCGAGGAAGGGCCGATGCTGCTTTTTCCGTCGCATTTCTGGCACCGGACGATCCCCTTCGTGGATCGCGCGGCGCGCCTAACCCCGAAAGCGCAAAGGTTGCACGTCACGCTTCGGCAACAACCGAAATCAGGGGGAGAAACCGCACCCGGACGGTTTGCCGCAGCGGGCCGGCTATGGCTCCCCCGCCGCGGAGCGACTATATCTTTCTCATGCGCGCGCAGACACTTCTTGCCGTGATCGCCGTGCTGCTCGGGTTCGGCCTCGCGCAGCAGGCGGTCGGCCAAGATCTCGGCCACGGGTCGGCAGCGGGTGGCGGGATCGCGGCGCTTTCGTTCGCCGACGGGGCCGGATCCGGCATGCCGGGCGGCTGCAACGGCGTATCGGCTACGCCGTGCGCCTGTCACGCCGTGTGCGGCGTGGCGGCGCTGCGCCAGGAAGCGATCTCCGCCGAGCCCGCTGTGGGCAGGCACCGCAAGGCAGCCGCGGCCCGGCGCCTCGTCGGACGCACCGGCCGGCCGGAGCCGCCCCCACCGAGAACCCTCGTTCCGGTCTGAACCGCGGCCCGCCCAGGCGGCCGCAGGGTATGCCGACGCGCTGTCGGCGCGACACCAGGAACGAGGAGTTACGGAAATGCGCAAGACTTACAGGATCGCCCTGCTCGCCGCCGCGCTGGCGGGCGGGATCGCCGCCGCGCCCGCGCTGTGGGCGCATGGCACCCGGGCGCCCTCCGGACCCGGCACGGGCCAAGGCATGACGGGCGGCATGATGGGCCAGGGTATGATGGGCCAGGGTATGATGGGCCAGGGTATGATGGGCGGCATGATGGGGGGTAACGGCCCCATGGGGGCCGGCATGATGTCCTCCATGATGGACATGATGCATCGCATGATGGGCGATAATGCCTCCGCCATGTATGAATGGATGCACGGCGGAGGCGGTGACGGGGCGGCGCGTCCGGCACCGCGCCAGGGACCGATGGGTCCCGGCTCATCCGACTGACCGCACGGCCGGCCCGCCGTCCCGTGCGGGCGGCGGGCCGGCCGCCCTTTCCTTGCGGAGGATTGCAATCATGAGACTTCCCGCTGTCCTCGTCGCCGCGGCGACGGTTTTCGGCGCGATTGCGGCCGGTCCGGCCGGTGCGACGCAAAGCACCGTCGACGCCCTCGCCGGCACGACCCACTTCCACGGCATCGCCGCGGTGCGCGACGACCCGTCCGCCTTCTATCTCGCCACCCATCACGGGCTGTGGCGGGCGGGCACCGACGGCAGGGCCGAACTCCTGTCGGAGCGGCGCGACGACTTCATGGGCTTCACGCCGCATCCGACCGATTCCTCGATCCTGTTCGCCAGCGGCCATCCGGCCGGCGGCGGCAATCTCGGGGTGATCGTCTCCACCGACCGCGGCCGCACCTGGCGCAGGCTGTCCGGCGGCGTGCGCGGCCCGGTGGACTTTCACCAGATGGACGTGAGCAAGGCCGACCCGACGGTGATGTACGGTGTGCACGGCGGGCTTCAGCGCAGCGGCGACGGCGGGCGGAGCTGGTCGGTGACGGGATCGCCGCCGCAGGGGCTGATCGCCATCGCCGCTTCGGCGCGCGACGCGGACACCCTCTATGCCGCGACCCAGGGCGGTCTCCTGCGCAGCGGCGACGGCGGGCGAAGCTGGGGACGGGCGCATCCCTCGCCCAATCCGGCGAGCGTCGTCCATGTGGCGGCGGACGGCCGGGTCTACGCATTCCTGCTCGGGACCGGGCTGGTGCGCGCGGCCGATGCGCCGGGGGCGCTGAGCTGGCAGGTGGTAAGCGGCGGGTTCGACGGCTACCTGATGCACCTGGCCGTCGCGGCGGGCGGCCGCCGGCTGTTTGCCGTCGCCATGGACCCGCGCACGCGGCGCCAAAGCGTGACCGTCAGCGTCGACGGCGGCGCAAGCTGGGGCAAGGCGGGCGGGCGGCGCTGAGCCGCGCCGCCGGTCCTTTCGTCGTCTATTTCTGCGTCCGGGCGACGCGGAGCTGGCGGGCGCGGCTGAGGATCTGGTTTTCCAGGTTGATGGCCGTGTCCTTGTTGATGGCGGAATCCGCCCACCCTCCGCCGCCGTTGAGCCGCTGGCGGAACACCGCCACCTTCACGCCGTCGGCGCGCAGCTCGCGACCGAGGATGTAGACGCTCATCTTGTAGCGTTCCTGCGGCGCCTCGGGCGGCGAATACCAGTCGGTGATGATCACCCCGCCGAACGGATCGGCGGAGGCCAGCGGCATGAACGCGATGGTGTCGAGCGAGGCGCGCCACAGGTAGCTGTTCACCCCGATGCCGCCGCCGCCGCCCTCGTTGGCCTTGCCCTTGCCGAGGTCGAGAAGGTTGAAGCCGCTCTCGCCGCCGAAGATGGAATTGTTTTTCTCCGCCGCGCGGTCGCTCTCGTACTTGTAGTCGTCGCCCCGCTTGTCGATGTAATCCGGCTTGACGTCGAGCCCGCATGCCGCGAGCAGGAATCCGGTGCCCACCGCCAGCGCGACGCCATGCGCCTTGCGATCCATCTTCATTGTCCGATCCCGTCCTCGTCCCGTTCCCGATGTTCCCGCCGGTCCCCGGGAGGCCGGCCCGTGGCCGGGCAAAGGGCGGCGGAAAGCCGGCACGATCCCGTGCCTCGATGCGGATATTCAACGCATATTAAGGTATGCCCGGGCTCCATTGCAATGCACCTTGACGACCGCCGGCCAGAGACCGAAAATAGTTGCTAATTAGTTACTAATTTAGTTTTTGATCCGAAACAACAGGCTATCTCTATTGATATCACGATGTTGTATAAAAAGCACATCGTAATATAAATAGCGCAATCGGCCCCTGAGCTCGCTTGACCCTCCGCGGCTGCGGCGCGTATCACCATGCGCTGTGGGCCGACCGGGACGGTTGGCCGCCACTTGCGTTGGAGGGGAATTTGAAAAAGCAACTCTTGACCACGACGGCTCTTATCGCCGCGGGCATGCTGGTTGGCGTGGGCGCTGCGCAGGCGCAGAAGGCGTCGAAGCCGACGCTGACCATCGGCGGCTGGGTCGAAGGCATCTTCGGCGGCGCCGACCAGGACGAGGACGCCACCGGCGTCGGCAACCGCGTCGGCTGGGACAGCCAGTACGACTCCGAGTTCCTGTTCAGGGGCCGGGTGACCCTCGACAACGGCATCCGCATCCGCACCCAGGCCGAGCTTGAGGGCGAAACCTCCGGCGACCAGTGGGACGAGGCGTGGATGGCCATCTCGGGCAGCTTCGGCGAGATCCGCGTCGGCTCGGAAGATGCCGCGGCGCATCTGATGGTCACCGGCTATTCGGGCTCGTGGGCCACCGG
>Ga0326597_10006410_pt1 | contig 16124 bp, 12 predicted proteins | sample RVTome_12_FD_203789 | JGI IMG/M metagenome (GOLD analysis project Ga0326597, IMG submission 203789) | Soil microbial communities from uranium-contaminated site in the Upper Colorado River Basin, Wyoming, United States - RVT100D185 | ecosystem: Environmental > Terrestrial > Soil > Contaminated >...
CCAGCGCGTCGGCGGCACCGACCACGTCGACGACCGCGACGCGCGTGCGCGCGCCAGGCTCGAGCGTCAGCCTCAGCACGGTGCGGTGCGGCGCATGACGCGTCTCGGTCCGGACGGCCACGCGGGCGCGCTGATACCCCCGCACGCGGAGCGCCGCCGCCACGACGTCCGCGATCTCCTGCGCTCGTGCGACGGGGACGGACTCACCGAACCGATCGACGACGTCGCGGCGCAGGTCGCCCTGATCGATGCCGCCACCGCGCGTGACCCCGCCGAACACGACCTGCTCGATCGGGTGCGCCGGGGTCAGCTCGTAGCGGAGGCCGACGCCGTCCCCTTCGACGGCCGCATGCACGACGACGTTCTCGAAGCTGGCGAGGCTCGTCAGGTGCACAATGCTCCGGCGCACGGCCGTGAGCGACAGCGGCGTTCCGATCCGCGGTTCGACCAGACGCAGCAGGGCGTCGTCGGCCGAGGGAGTCCCTTCGACGTCGAGACGCACCGACACCACCCGCCTGCCCAGGTAGTCGCCGACGTCAGCGCGGGCCGCGGTCGCGGCCAGGAGGACCAGCGTCCCCGCCAGCCAGATCCGGGTCCCCGGCATCATCAGAAGGCATGCCTCACGCGGACCTCGACGGCGTACGTCTGGTCTTCATTGCGCGACAGGATCCACGACAGGCGGTCGCTCTCGTCGTACTCGAGGAGGAGGATCTGATCGTTCAAGGACGAGCTGAGGCTGCGGGAGAACGTCAGGTACACGCGGTCCGAGATGCGCTTGCCGATCGTCACGCGCGCCGACGGGTTGACGCGCGGCGAGGTGGAGTAGGAGTAGGGGTCGATGAGCGACGGCGTGAGCTGGAACGTGTCCACGCCGAAGGTCTGCTCCACCACGCGGCCCACCTCGGAGGAGATCGGCGCGGCCAGGAGCTGCGTGGCCCTGGCCGTCAGGATGTCGGTCTGCACTTCGTTCGGGTTCTGCAGGGCGCGCAGCTCCACGTCGGCGCTGCGCCGCACGTCGCTGAACAGCAGGGCCAGGACGTCGGGCGCGGGCAGCGGCGGATCGGAGCTGAGCTGCGGCTGCATGCGGGCCATCGTGCCCGCGGCGCTGACGATAACACGGTAGGTCTGCCCGGGGACGCGCACGCGCGTTTCGGCCTCCACGTCGAAGAAGGGCTCGATCCGCGACGGGTTGTTGAAGTCGATGGCGCCGCGAGTCACGAGGTAGCGGCGTCCCTCGAACACGATCTCGCCGCGATCGACTTCTGCGCGCCCGAACAGCACCGGCCGATCGTAGGTGCCGCGGAGCTGGAGATCGGCGCTCGCCACGAGGCGCGCGAGGTTGTTCTCGATCCGGAGCGTGGACGGCACGAGGATCGCCAGGTCGAAGCGCAGGGGCACGGGGGCCGGCGACGCCGGCGCCAGCGGCGCCGGCTCCTCGCCGCCGCCGAAATCGAAGAGGCCGCCGGTCGGATCGAACCGTTCGGTCCAGGTGGCGCTCCGGACCGTGACCACCCCGCCCAGGGTCGGCGCGACGAAGCTGCCCCGCACGGTGAGGTCGGCGTCGACGGTCGATCGGACGCCCGCCGGGTAGCGGAGCTGCATCCCGTCACCCCGCACGGTGACGCTCAGCTCGCCAGGCTCGTATCCCTCGAGGCCGATGCGCCCGCCGAACTGCACGCGGCCGCCGCCCATCACGGCCGTGAGATCGTCGAGCCCGATGCCGCGGCTGTCGAACTCGACGCTGCCGTTGATCCCGTCGAGCGAATTCGGGAGGGAGAAGTGGCGGATCCGTCCGCCGGTGATGGTCGCGCGGCCGAGGAGCGTCGGCTCGTACAGCGGCCCATCGATGGCCGCCGCGAGCCGCGCGTGGCCGGAACCGCGCACGTTGCGGAAGAAGCCCTGCAGGATGCCGAGGTTGGCGTCTCCTTCGGCCTTCAGGGCGATCCGCTCGCTCGCGAGGGCCACCGTCCCCCCGATGGTGAGCTGCGTCTCGTCGCCGACGAGCTGCAGGTCGTCAACGCGGACGACTTCCTTCGCGAGGGCCAGCCGGATCGGACGCGCGTTGCGCACCGCATAGTCGAACAGGCGCATGTCCAGGCTGTCGACGGTGGCGTCCACGACGAGGCGGCCGAAGGCCGAGAGCGCACCCGTCACGCGCACGGTGCCCGTGGCGACGGCCGTCGTGAAGGGGGACAACCGCGGCACGAACAGCCGGACGTAGGGGTCGAGCGAGGTGTCGTGGAAACGGAACGTCAGCTCCACGTCCTGTCCCGCGGCGAGCGCGATGCGCCCGGTGCCCGTCATGGCCAGGCGCGGCGAGGCCACGCTCACCTCGCCCGTCAGCTCGGTCCCCCGCAGTGCGAGCGCCCCACTGACCTCGCCGACGCCTTCGTCGGCGACGAAGAGATCCTGAATCTGGAACCGGACGTCGTTGCGCGGATCGTCGAACGTGCCGCGGCCGGTCGCGGAAAACTCCAGCCTGCCGGTCGGCTGTGCCCGCGGGAAGGCGAACGTCGTCAGGCGCTCGACCGGGAACCCTCGTCCGTCCATGTCGAAGGAGTACGTGGAATCCCAGCCGATGAACGCGGCCCCCGACACGACACCGCCGCCGCCCGCGACGTTGATGCCGTCGAGCCGGATGCCCGATCCATCGAGGCGGACCGAGGCGGTCCCCTTCTCGAACGGCTCGCCGTACGCGACGCCCTCCTCGATGGTCATCGCCCCGAACCCGATCGGCCGCTCGTACGCGCCGATCAGGGTGAAGACGCCGCTCAGCCGGCCCGCGATCGGATATTCGTCGAGCACGAACGCGTGGCGCACCGACTGCAGGTCGCGGCGGCTGACGCGGAAGGTCGCGTCAATCTCGTCGCCCTGGTCCCGACGCGGATAGCCGAGCGAGAACCGGCCCTCGGCCAGAATCTCCGAGTCGCCCAGGCGCACGACACCCCGGTCGATGGTGACGTACTGATTCTCGATGACGACCTGCGCCGTGCCGTCGCCCCACATCGTGTCCCAGGCCCGGAGGTCTTCCCCGCGGAACACGCCGGCCACGCGCGGCCGGCGGAGGTCGCCGGTCATGACGCCCTCGAACTCGCCGCGGCCGCCGAAGGTGACGGCGCTCGTCGGCGACCCGAGATTGGTGAGGATGCCGGCGAGGACCTGGTCGCTCTCCTGCCAGTCCCGACTCGTCACCGCGAACCGGACGTCCGAGTCGTCGGCCCAGCGCGTGGCGCCGTCAAAGGTCACGTGGGTCGACTCGGTCGCGAACACGCCGGGGCCGACCACCACCTGATCCGGCTCGAACCTGTACGACACGTCGCCGGACACCGGCAGGTGGGCCGGCAGCGGTGGCGGCGCGAACGGCCCCCATGCGTGATGCGCGTGATCGGGATCGGCCGCGCGCGCGGCCTCGAGCGAAGCGGTCATCGGCTCGATGCCCGGCGGCGGCGCGACGCTCATGGATCCCTCGCCCCGGTTCTCGCCGAAACGCCCGATCGGCCAGGCCACCGTATGCCGTCCCGAGGCCCGCCCGGCCATGCGCAGCCCGGGCAGTTCGTGGACATCCGACAGCTCGGCCACGTCGACGCCGGCATACTCGACGCCGAACCGCGCCGTGGCCCGCTCGCGCGTCCCGAGCGGCGCAATGGAGAACCCGAAGCGGGCTGTGCCGCCGTAGAGATCCGAGCCCGCATCGGTCACCTCGAACAGGTTCCTGGTCCAGTGCAGCGATCCGAACAGCGAGGGAAACCGGTACCCGTCGACGCCTGCCTCCGCGCTCAGGAAGTCGCCCGCCAGATCGTGGCCACCGCGGAAGAGGTGGAACGTGCCCTTGAAGTCGCCTTCCCCTGACAGCCGCCAGTCCTCGCGCGCGAAGAACAGCTCGCGCATGCGCTCAAAGTTCACGCGCGACTGCACGGCGTGCGTCTGCTCGGGCCAGCGGTTGAGGTTCACCTCGCCGCGGGCGACCGTCACGGCCCCGTCGGTGTCGATCTCGGCGCGGTCGAGCAGCAGCCGGCTTCCATCGATCGTGAACCGCGCGTTCATGTCGACCCACATGGGCACGTAGTCCTCGATCGAGATCGTGCCGCCGCTAAAGACGGCCTCACCGTGGTAGGTCGGCTCGTTGATGATGTACAGGTCGATGTTCGGGGCGACGATGCCCCACGGCGCGCCGTGATCGACGTACGAGAACTGGCCGCGCCACGCCCGCAGGTAGCGGACCGTCGTCGTGAACGGGCGCGGGCCGGAGGGCTGCGAGGCGTCGCCGCGAATCAGGCGCGGGAAGCTGTGGCCGTCGGACCACTGCTCGACGAGCATGTGCCAGTCGGTCAGCTCGACGGACGTGACGTTGAGCTCCGGCCGGCGGCGGAGCGCCGTCGACCAGTCGAGCGACAGTGACAAGCGGGCGGCGGTGAAGAACGGCTTGTCTCCGGGACGCCGGCCGTCGATTGACAGGTCCTCGATCACCACGCGGCCGCGTGCCACGTGCACCCCGAGGCGACCGATACGCACCGCCCGGCTGAGGCGACGCGATCCTTCACGCTCGGCCAGGCCCTTGAGACGAGGGCCGAGATCGACGGTCAGCGTACTGACAAGGGCCACCGCCAGGGCGGCGGCCGTAATGGCCATCGCCAGGCCGACGTACTTGAACACGCGGTGTCCGAACAGCCGCCCGATCGCGCCGGCGGGCCGCCCGAGGACTCGGAGCACCTTCATGGCGTCTCCTCCCCGGTCACGAGCATCAGGAGCGTGCCCGTGTCGACCGACTGCCCCGGCCGGACCGCGACGTCCGCGACGACACCGCCCTGTCCGGCGCGGAGCTCGTTCTCCATCTTCATCGCTTCGATCACGATCACGGGCTGGCGGGCGGAGACGCGCGCGCCCGCCTCGACGAGCAGGCGCACGACCTTTCCCGGCATCGGCGCGACGATGCGCTCGGAGCCGGTTTCCGCGGCGGCGCCGCCGTCCGGCCGCGCGTGCCGCCGCCATCGGTCGACGCCGATCGGAATCACGGCCGCGCCGAGGCGGATCCGCAGCGATCCGCCCGGATCGCGGTCAACGGCCACCTCCCGGCTCACGCTCCGCTCCCCGTCCTCGATGAGCAGCGACACGGTGTGGGCGTCCACCCGCGCGGCATCGACCAGGCGGCGACGTCCGTCAACCGTCACGACCAGACGGCCGGCCTCCCGGCGAATATCGACCTGACGCACGCCCCCGCTCACCTCGATCTCGTACCGCATTCAGCGCAGCGCCTCGGCCCGCGCCCGTTCCCGCCAGCGACGTGGCCCTCCGTCGCACGGCGGCCGGGTGTCCGGCCATCCAGCCGACGGCCCTCGCGAGAGCTCGAGCGCCGCCGCGAGCACGGCCACTTCTTCGTCCTCGGGCGAGACGTCGATGAACGGCCGGCCGTTACGCGCGGCCAGAATCTCGTCGAGCGACGCCGTGTGTAAGCGCCCGTCGAGAAAGGCCTCCTGCTCGAACAGCCACGTGAAGAACGGGATGGTCGTCCGGATGCCGGTGACGACGTACTCGCCGAGCGCGCGCCGCATTCTCGCCAGCACGCGGGGCCGATCCTCGGCCCACGCCACGAGCTTGGAGATCATCGGATCGTAGAAGACCGGCACGTCGAGCCCGGCGGCCGCAGCCGAGTCGTCCCTGATGCCGGGCCCCGACGGCACCCGCAGTTGCGCGATCCGGCCGGGCGACGGCAGGAAGTTGTTGTCCGGGTCCTCGGCGTAGATTCGGCACTCGACGGCATGGCCAAGCGGTGTCAGCACGCGCTCGGGATCCAGATCGAGCCGTTCGCCTCTGGCGATCCGGATCTGCCAGTGGACGAGATCGACGGCCGTCACCATTTCGGTGACCGGATGCTCGACCTGGAGCCGCGTATTCATCTCGAGGAAGTAGAACCGGCCGTCGCCGTCGAGCAGGAATTCCACGGTGCCGGCGCTCGTGTAGCCGACCGCACGCGCCACCCTGGCCGCCGCATCCGTCATGGCCCGCCGCAGGGCGGGCGACACGGCGAGGGACGGCGTCTCCTCGACCACCTTCTGGTGGCGGCGCTGAATAGAACACTCGCGCTCGACGAACGGCAGCACGTGGCCGTGCTCGTCGCCCAGCAACTGGACCTCGACGTGCCGCGGTCGATCGAGACGCCGCTCGAAGTACACCGCATCGTCACCGAAGGCCGTGAGCGCCTCGGACCGCGCGGCCCGGACGGCGCCCTCGAGATCGGCCGGCGTCGTCACGAGACGCATGCCCTTGCCGCCGCCGCCGGCGACCGCCTTCACGAGCAGCGGGTAGCCAATCGCAGCCGCCCGACGGCCGATCTCCCCTGCCGGGGCGTCGGCCTCGAGCGGGTGCTCCGAGCCGGGCACGACCGCGACACCGGCCCGGAGGGCCGCTTCGCGGGCCGCGGTCTTGCTCCCCATGGTGGCGATGGCGCCCGGCGTCGGTCCGATGAAGGTCAGCCCGGCGTCGTGGACGGCCGTCGCAAAGGCTTCGTTCTCCGCGAGGAAGCCGTACCCCGGGTGGACGGCATCGGCGCCCGATCGTCGGGCCACGTCGAGCATGCGGTCGATGCGGAGGTAGCTGTCGCGCGGCGGGCTCGATCCGATGCCGTACGCCTCGTCGGCGTATCGCACATGCAGGCCGGTTCGATCGCAGTCGGAGAACACGGCAACGGTCGCGAGGCCCATCTCACGGCAGGCCCGGGCCACGCGCACGGCGATCTCGCCGCGGTTCGCAATCAGGACCTTCTTCAACTCCAACTATTCTATCGGCTTGTCGGCGCAGGCTAGAGCGGGATGTTGCCGTGTTTCTTGGGCGGGTTCCGGTCGCGCTTGCCTTCGAGGTTGCGGAGGGCCGCGATCAGCTTGCGCCGCGTCTGGCGCGGATGGATGACCTCGTCGAGGAACCCCCGGCTCGCCGCCACCCAGGGATTGGCCAGTTTCTCCCGGAACTCGGCCACCCGGCGCGCCCGCTCGGCCGCCGGGTCGGCGGCGGCCTCGAGTTCGCGCTTGTAGAGGATGTTGACGGCGCTCTCGGGGCCCATGACGGCGATTTCGGCGCTCGGCCAGGCGTAGTTGAAGTCGGTCCGGAGGTGCTTGCTCGCCATGACGCAGTACGCGCCGCCGTACGCCTTCCGCGTGATGACGGTGATCTTCGGCACAGTGGCCTCGGCGAACGCGAACAGCAACTGGGCGCCGTGCTTGATGATGCCGCCGAATTCCTGGCGGATACCCGGCAGGAACCCGGGCACGTCCTCGAAGGTCACGAGCGGAAGGTTGAACGCGTCGCAGAAGCGCACGAACCGCGCAGCCTTGACCGAGGCGTCGATGTCGAGCGTGCCGGCGAGCACCGCCGGCTGGTTGGCCACGATCCCGACGGACCGTCCATCGAGCCTCGCGAAGCCCACGACGATGTTGCGGGCGAAGTGCTGGTGGACCTCGAGGAACCGCCCGCCGTCGGCCACCGTGTGAATGAGCTCCAGCATGTCGTAGGGTTGGGTGGGTGACTCCGGCACCAGCCGGTCGAGCGTCTCGTCCTCGCGATCCGCGGGATCCCCGGAATCCCGGTGCGGGGGATCGTCGACGTTGTTCGACGGCAGGTACCCGAGCAGCTCGCGTACGAGCGCCAGGCACTCGCGATCGTCCTCGACGGCGAAGTGCGCCACGCCGCTCGTCGCGTTGTGCGTCATGGCACCGCCGAGGTCCTCCTTCGTGACCGTCTCATGGGTCACGGTCCTGATCACGTCGGGCCCCGTCACGAACATGTAGCTCGTGTGGCGGACCATGACGGTGAAGTCGGTGAGCGCCGGCGAGTACACGGCGCCGCCGGCGCAGGGGCCCATGATCGCGGAGATCTGCGGAATGACGCCCGAGGCGAGCGTGTTCCGCAGGAAGATGTCGGCATAGCCGCCGAGCGACAGCACGCCTTCCTGGATGCGCGCCCCGCCCGAGTCGTTCAGGCCGACGATGGGTGCGCCGAGCTTCATCGCGAGATCCATGATCTTCACGATCTTCGCGGCGTTGGTTTCCGACAGGGACCCGCCGAAAACCGTGAAGTCCTGGGCGAAGGCAAACACCTGCCGGCCCTCGACGAGACCGTGGCCGGCGACCACGCCGTCACCGGGGACAACATCGTCGGCCATCCCGAAGTCGCGGCAGCGGTGGGTGACGAGCTTGTCGACTTCCTCGAAGGTGCCGGGATCGAACAGCCGCTCGACGCGCTCCCGGGCCGTCAGCTTGCCGCCCGCATGCTGCCGGTCGAGGCGATCGGGGCCGCCGCCGAGTTCGGCGCGCCGCTCGAGATCGCCGAGGACGTGCTCAGGGTCAGACATTCGGCAAGGGCGGTAGCGCCCGTCAGGCCTTGGAGACCGCCTGCGCCTTCTCCCAGTCCTTCAGGAACTTCTCGAGCCCGATCGTGGTCAGGGGATGGTTGAACAGCTGATCGATGACCGCAGGCGGGCACGTGCAGACGTCGGCTCCCATCCGCGCGGCCTCGATGATGTGCACGGGATGACGGCAGCTGGCGACGAGCACTTCGGTCGTGAACTCGTAGTTGTCGTAGATCTCGACGATCTCGCGAATCAGGCCCATGCCGCTCGCGCCGACGTCGTCCAAGCGCCCGACGAACGGACTGACGAACGCGGCACCGGCTTTCGCGGCGAGGAGCGCCTGCGCGGCCGAGAACACGAGCGTCACGTTGACCGGAATGCCCTCGCCAGCGAGCGTCTTGCAGGCCCGCACGCCGTCGCGCGTCAGCGGCACCTTCACGACCATGTGCGGGTCGATCCGGGCGATGTCGTGCCCCTCGCGGATCATCCCGGTGAAGTCGGTGGACACGACCTCGCCGCTCACCGGCCCCTGCACGATCTCGCAGATGCGCTTCAGGTGCTGCCGGGGGTCGCCCCCTTCCTTCGCCATGAGCGACGGGTTGGTCGTGACGCCGTCGATGATGCCGATCGCCGCGAGCGCTTCGATGTCCTTGATGTTGCCGGTGTCGACGAACAGTTTCATGGCACGCTCCCCGACTGGAGATGGACGATTGTAGCCGCTCTTACCGCGAGGTCTCTTCGACCGTCGCCGACGGCGCGCTGACGTTGCCGGCCTTGTCCACCGCCTGGACGGCGTACGCGGCCCGGGCGCCGGGCGAGACCGTGTCCCGGAAGGTCGTCTCCGGCACGGGCGCCGGCGTAACCGGCGCGAGCGGCCCGCCGGGCGCGCCCTTGAGCACGAGGTACCCGGCCAGATCCGGTGCATCCGCCGCATCCCAGATGAGGCTGACCGCCCCGACCGACGAGACCGCCGTCAGGCCCGACGGCGGCGCGGGCGCGAAGGTGTCCGTCATCGTCACGCACGCGGGCGGCGGCGCGCCGCTCTCGATGGGGACTCCGCCCACGGTTAACACCGTCCGGATCGTATAGCAGCGGGTCGCGCCCCATTCGACTCGGGCATCGTCGAACGACGTGTCCGTCACCGGCATCGTGCTGAGCCGGCTCTCCGGTGGCTCGCTCTTGTCATCGGCCGCATCGGCCCGCCCGACTTCGTAGACATGATGCGCCGCCGGGTCGCCATCGGCGGCGGCCCACCGGATCCGGACGGCCTCCTCGTCGTAAGTCACGTCCGGCGACGCTGGTGTCGGGGGAGCCGGGACGAGCGGGACGGCCGCGCGTCTCGACACCGGTCCCGTCCGTCGCCCGGCCGTCGCGACCGCGATATAGATCCGCGATGGCTGAGCCGGCGTTTCCGGCGTGGGATCCGCCGTCGCGGGCGGCCGCGCAGCCACGGGCTTCGTCTCGGGACGCTCCACCGGCGTCATGACGTCACCTGTGAGAGCCTCCGTGAGGCGAACCGTGGCCCCCTGATCCACGCCCGGGCGCAACCGCGCGGGCGAGGGCTCGGCACCGGGCCGATCGGGGTCCGGTGGATCGTTGACCTCGAGGCTGGCGATTCGGCGGCCAAGCCGCAGGAGGTCCGCGTCGGTCACGTTCGCAGGGCCCGTGAAGGCGTACACGTCGACGCGGCGGACGTTCGCGGGGCGGGATCCGTTGGTATTCGCTCCGGGGACGACGAACTCGATGTGCACGACGTCGCCCCGGCGCGCGGCCGTGAAGCTGTCGGGGCGGGCCGGCACGAGGATGATGGGCGCAAGCGGCGGCCCCTTCTTTCCGCACGCCGCCAAGGCCGCGGCGAGGACCACCGCGGCCGCGATCCGCGATCTCACAGGATGTACCGCGACAGGTCGTCGTCCTTCACGATCGCGCCGAGCATGCGTTCGACGTACGCCTCGTCGATGAGCACGTGCTTGTCGGGCAGGTCCGGGCCTTCGAAGGAGATCGTGTCGAGGAGCTTCTCCATGACCGTGTGCAGACGGCGGGCTCCGATGTTCTCGGTGCGCTCGTTCACGACGGCGGCGAAGTCGGCGATGCTCCGGACGGCGTCGTCGGTGAAGACGAGGTCGATGCCCTCGGTCTCGAGGAGTGCGGTGTACTGCTTGACGAGCGCGCTCCGCGGCTCGGTCAGGATCCGGACGAACTCCTCCCGCCCGAGCGCCTCCAGCTCGACGCGGATCGGGAAGCGACCCTGGAGCTCCGGGATGAGATCCGAAGGCTTCGACACGTGGAAGGCGCCGGCCGCGATGAACAGGATGTGGTCGGTGCGCACCATGCCGTACTTCGTGTTGACCGTCGTGCCTTCGACGATCGGCAGGATGTCCCGCTGGACGCCCTCCCGGCTCACCTCGGGCCCATGGGCGCCTTCGCGGCCGGCAATCTTGTCGATCTCATCCAGAAAGACGATGCCGGCCTGCTCGACCCGCTCGACGGCCGCGCGGGCTACGCCGTCCATGTCGATCAGCTTCTGCGCCTCTTCCTGGGCAAGGTGCTGACGCGCGTCGGGAACTTTCATCCGGCGCTTCTTCGAGCGCCCCTGAAACAGGCCCGGCAGCATGTCCTTCAGGTTGATGTCGACTTCCTCCACCGACGATCCGGAGATGATTTCGAGCGACGGGAACGCGCGCTCGCGCACGTCGAGCTCGACCACACGCGCATCGAGCGCCCCGGCGCGCAGCTGCTGGCGCATCCGCTCCCGTGTGTGCTGCTGCTGTTCGCGCGCGGCCGCCGCGTCCTCCTCGGGGCCAAGCGGGCGCGTGGGCGGCAGGAGCAGGTCGAGCAGGCGCTCCTCGGCGTTCTGCGAGGCCTTCTCGCGGACTTCGGCCTGCTGTTCCTCGCGCACCATCCCGACGGCGAGCTCGGCGAGATCGCGAATCATCGAGTCCACGTCCCGGCCGACGTAGCCGACCTCGGTGAACTTCGAGGCCTCCACCTTGAGGAACGGCGACTGGGCCAGGCGGGCCAGCCGCCGGGCGATCTCGGTCTTGCCGACTCCGGTCGGCCCGATCATGAGGATGTTCTTCGGCGCGATTTCCTCGGCAAGGTCCGGCGGCAGGCGCTGCCGCCGCACGCGATTGCGCAGGGCAATCGCCACGGCCCGCTTCGCGGCGGCCTGGCCGACCACGTGGCGGTCGAGCTCGGCGACGATCTGACGAGGCGTCAGCGACTCGGTGGAGGTCTGCGTGGTCTCCGGCAGGTAGATGGGCACCTTCAGCTCGGCCGGGTCGCGACGTGCGCGGTCGCGCCCGCGTTACAGTTCTTCGAGGGTAATGTTGGCATTGGTGTAGATGCAGATCTCGCCCGCGATGGCCATGGCCTTCTCCGCGATGGCCCTGGCCGTGAGATCCGTGTTGCCGGCGAGCGCCTTGGCCGCCGCAAGCGCGAACGGTCCCCCCGACCCGATCGCGACGATCCCGTCGTCGGGCTCGATGAGGTCGCCGGTGCCCGACAGGAGGAACGTCGACGACTTGTCGAGCACGATGAGCATCGCCTCGAGCCGTCGCAGCACGCGGTCCGATCGCCAGTCCTTCGCGAGCTCGACCGCCGAGCGATCGAGGTTGCCGCGGTACTGATCGAGCTTCGACTCGAAGCGCGAGAAGAGCGCGAACGAATCCGCCGCCGACCCGGCAAATCCCGCGAGCACGCGGTCGTTGTAGAGGCGTCGGATCTTGCGGGCGCCCTGCTTCACCACCGTCTGGCCGAACGTGACCTGCCCGTCGCCGGCGAGCACCGCCTGGCCGCGGTGGCGCACCGCGAGGATCGTCGTGCTGTGAAACATGGAGATTTCTGACTGTATCGGTCGGCGGATCCGAGTGTCAAGAAAACGGGACGCGGCCCGCACTCGGCCGGGGACATTCGGCGGTGGCCCGCTGCCTGGTGCCGTGCACCGCACCGAATCATGGCCGGCTCAGCTTGGCAACCGGCTTGCTTTGTGGAGAGGCTGGAGCCGGATCTCCGGCCCCAGGACCCTGGTGACGTGATGACGAGACACACGAACATTGTGCGCGCGGTGGCCATGGCCGCGGTCTTCGGATGGATGGTGCTGGCGCCGGGCTCGGCCGCCGCGCAGCGGGCCGTGCCGAGAGAGGGGTGGGCACCCCGGGGCGCCTCGGCGGGAGAGGAGTCGGGCCGGAGCGGCCAGGGCCGAGGCTGGGTCGCGCCGGCGGACGCCGAGCCGAAGCGCGACGCACCGCCGAGCCAGAATCAGCCGGCGGCGGGGAGCGCGACCAAGCGGCAGTCCGACGGTGATGCGGACAACCGTCCGGCCACACGCACGCGCGACGACCGCCCGGTCGTCGGCGCGGCGGTGCCTCGGGAGGCGCGGCCGCAGCCGCCACCGCATGGAGGCGGGGTGATCGTCATCCCCGGCGGGTACGGCGGCTACTACCCATGGGGATACGCCGGGCTCGGGTTCGGCGGGTACTACGACCCGTGGTACGGCGGCTACCCGGTCCGCTACGACGAGCGGCGAGACGATGGCCGGCTGCGCCTGAAAGTCAAACCGCGGGAGGCATCCGTCTACATCGACGGGTACTACACAGGGCGGGTCGACGACTTCGACGGCATCTTCCAGAGCCTGCCGCTCGAGCCTGGACCGTACCGCATCGAGATCCGGGCCGACGGCTACGCGCCGCATTTCTTCGACGTCCGGATCCTTCCCGATCGCACGCTCACCTACACGGCGACACTCCAGCCGATTCCCTGAACGCAAGACGGGCGGGCCTGAAAGGCCCGCCCCTACATGGGACCGCCGCTTCCAGGGCCCGCCCTCCATGGGACCGCTTCCGGATCAGACCGGGACGCGCCGCCCGCGCAGGAACACCTGGTAGAGGAGAGCGCCGGCGGCCACCGTGAGCAGGCTCCACAGCGCTTCACGGCCCTGCAGCTGCACGAAGTAGAGGAACACCCACAGGTTCATGGCGACGTAGATCGTCGGCAGCAACGGGTACGCCATGCTGACCCAGCGCGACCGTTTCCAGTCCCGGCGCCGCCGGAACTTGAAAAGCGCGACGACCGACAGGGCCGAGAAGAGGAAGAGCGTGAAGCCGATGTAGTTGGCAAGACTCCGGAACGTGCCGGTGAGGATGAGGATGCAGGCGCACGCGCCCTGCGCGAGCACGGCCACCCAGGGGCTGTGCCAGGTCGGATGCACGCGGGCTGCGACGGAGAAGAAGGCCCCGTTGCGGGCCATCGCGTAGTACACCCGAGGCCCGATCATGCACATGGCGTTGACGGTGGCCAGCAGCGCGACGGCCATTGCGGCGCTGAACAGTCCGCCGCCGCGTCCTCCGAAGAGGGACGTTGCGGCTTGAGATCCGACGGCGAAGACGCCCTTCATGTCTTCGAGCGAATTCGCGTAGATGTAGAGCGTGTTCAGCGCGGCGTACAAAGCAGCGACGACGAGGGTGCCGAGCGCCATGGCCAGCGGCAGCGTACGCTCCGGGTCGCGAATCTCCTCGGCCACGTAAACGGCGGCGTTCCAGCCGCTGTAGCCATAGAACACGAACACGAGGCTGACGGCGAACTGGCCGGCAAGCGGCGCCGACGAGGTGCGTGTCGCGGCCTCCGAGAAGTGACCCCAGTCGCCCTGGCCGATGGTGAATCCCAGGACCAGCAGGCCGCCGACGACAATCAGCTTGGTGGCGGTCAGGACGTTCTGGAGCGCGGCGACCTGTGCGATGCCGACGAGGTTCACGGCCGTGAACAGCGCGACCACCGCGCAGGCCAGCATCTGCGCTCCGCCGATCGTGAGCGTGGCGAACCCCAGGGGCAGGGTGTAGAACGGGGTGCTGTCCGCGGCGAGCGCCGGCACGAAGACCGCGAGGTACGCCGCGATCCCCAGGGCCGCAGCGGCAATGGGCGCCGAGAAGCCCGCGAAGAAGCTCACCCAGCCGTTGATGAAGCCCCACGCGGGACCCCAGGCTTCCGAGAGGTAGACGTACTCGCCACCCGACCGCGGGAAGTTGACGGCAAGCTCCGAGTAGCAGAGCGCGCCCGCAAGCGCGAGGGCCGCTCCCACGAGCCAGATGCCGAGGACAAGAGAAGGCTGTCCGAGGTCGCCCGCGAGAAACCCGGTCGTCGTGAAGATGCCGACACCAATCATGTTCGACACGACGAGGGCTGTGGCACTCGGCGTGCCGAGCCGGCGGACCAAGCTGGGATCGGCGGACACGGTTAGGCGGCCGCCAGGATCATGGGGTGAGGAGTTCCCGGGCAACGGCGTGCTTGCCCACGAGCTTCCACTGCTGCGAGCCGTACTTCGCGAAGACCTCGACGGTGGCGTCGACGAAGTGGGCGTTCTTGAGCATCTCCTGGCGCGGTTCCGTGCCCGTGTAGCCCAGGGCGGATCGGGCGACGATGTCGTCGCTCGTGACGCCGGGCGAGAGCCCTTCAGAACCGGCGACGGTGAGGAAACTGCTGCCCCATTCGTCCGCTTCGCCGGCGCGGCGGAACAGGGCGTTGACCCGGAGGGCGACAAGCGGCTGGTCCGAGACGTTGCGGAGCTTGAAGGTCATCGACGGCACCAGCTTGTTCTTGCCGTCGACAATGCCGGCGTCGAACCACCCGGTCCTGACGTCGAGGATTTCGAGCCCCTGGGTCACGTCGACCACCGGCCCGCCACAGCCGGCGGCGGTGACGCCGAGCACGACGGCCAGCAGGGCCGGGGCACGCACCATGCGCGTATTCTAGAACACTCGGACGTCCATCCGGGCCCTCGCCTGCTCCCGGCTGATCTGGCCCGCCAGAAAGGCCCTGAGATCGTCGGCCCTGACGCTGATCTGAATCGTCCGGGCGGGGCTGTCGCCGACGCCGAGTCGCGGGCTGTCGTCGCGGCGGGCGCCAACCGTCAGCCACTCGCCCGCGGACAAGGCCAGTCCCTGGCTGTGGTTGAGCATTGCATCCATCAGGGCCTCGATGACCTCGGCGCGGTAGGCCTCCTCAGGGTTGCTCAGGATCGGATCGGCCGCGCGCGATTCCGCCGGCGGCGCGGCGGCTGTCGAGGGCGCGTCGTCCGTGCCGGCGGACGGCGCGCTGCGGGACGCGGCCGTGGCGTACGGGGCCACCTGCAGCTCGATCCGCTTCAGGGCCTGCTGCACCTCCGGGTCGCCGCCCTGCGCGTCGACCATCGCCCGCAGGGTCTTCAGGGCGTTCTCGAGCCCGAGATCGGTCTGATCGAGCGTGCGGTAGATCCAGGGCAGCGTGCCCTCGAGATTGGGGACCAGGACGTCGAAAAAGACGCCATAGCCCGCCAGGCGGAACCCTCGGGCCGTGGCCTCCTCGCTGAGCAGCACGTCCGCCGGAATCAGGGCCCGCAGGCGATCGCGCGTGACGGTGGCGCCGTGCTCGACCGCGTGCTCGAGCACCCGCTCCATCGTGCCGATCCGGTAGCGTTCGGTCCGCCGATCCACGTCGCTCCCGATGGAGGGGGGGGGCTGCCCCCAGAGGGGCGCCGCCCATCCCATCAGGCCGATCGCTGCAAGGGCCACGATTCCGCGCATGGTTCCTGTCTCCCTGGTTCTCCGCGCGCCGGCCTGAAAGGCCGCCGCCCACGTTCGCTCTTCGCCGCCCACGTTCGCTCTTCGCCGCTCGCGTTCGCTCTTCGCCGCTCGCGTTCGCTCTTCGCCGCCCACGTTCGCTCTTCGCCGCTCGCCGCTCGCTCTTCGCCGCTCGCCGTTCGACGTCCTGCCGTCCCGTCGCTATCGCTGCGAGACGCGTACGGCCAGATCGT
>Ga0326597_10006411_pt1 | contig 16124 bp, 11 predicted proteins | sample RVTome_12_FD_203789 | JGI IMG/M metagenome (GOLD analysis project Ga0326597, IMG submission 203789) | Soil microbial communities from uranium-contaminated site in the Upper Colorado River Basin, Wyoming, United States - RVT100D185 | ecosystem: Environmental > Terrestrial > Soil > Contaminated >...
AGACTTCAGCGACGTGATCGGGATCCCGCCAGCCGCCGCGGCCTCCTCGACGAGTGCCGTGACGAACGGCGTGGGGATGTCGAACGCCTCGATGAGAATCTTCTCCCCGGCTTTGAGGCGCGTAGAGTGATGGATGAGGATCTTGGCGAGACGGGTCAGGCGTGGGTCTCTCACGAGCGCCTCCTTGCGAGGAATTCGAACGCGGCTCCGTAGGGCCGCTGCCTGCAGGCGGATCTGACTTCGGACGACAGGGCTGCGCGCGGCAGTTTATCAGAGCGGCGCGGGAACCAACAAGACGGGCGCGGCGGCCTTCAAGCCGAATCGCGCCGTCAATGCCCATCTCGTTGCAGGAACGCGAGTAAGAACGTACCCCTTGACACCTTTCGACACGCGGTCTTAGACTGCGGCCGAATCGGCCAGCCGGGATCCTCGCCCGGATTCGAAGGCCGGAACGGGCCGCGCACCTTCCCCGTGCGGCCCGTTTACTTGTTAACGGCTTGACGGCTGTTTCGCCCCGCTCCTATCCTGCGCGGCGAACCCCGACACCGTGCCGATGCCCGGTCCTGCGTCCGTCCCCGCCCGGCGGAGCCGTCCATGAGGAGGTGCTCGCCATGTCCTCGAACCCCCGTACCGAGTTCGTCGTCGCGCTCACCCAGGAAGGCAAGGTCAAGCGCCTCCCGCTCTCCGACTTCCCCTTGCAGCATCGCGGCGGCAAGGGTGTGGTCGGCTCCAAGGTGAAGGAGACGGACGTGCTCCGCTCGCTCTACGCGGCGCGCGAGGGGGACATCGTGCTCGTCTTCACGAACCGGCAGCTCTGCCACAGACTTCCGGTCTCGGAGTTCCCCGAGATGAGCCGGTACGCGGGCGGGAAAGACATCTCGAAGCTGCTCGGCTTCGAAGAAGGTGAAACGGTGTCCGCGCTATGGGTCGGCGATGAGTCGGCGCTCTCGGGCGGGTACCTCGTCTTCGCGAGCGAGCGCGGCGATATCAAGCGGACCTCCGCGGACGAGTTCGCGCGCATGCGGAAGTCGGCCGTGAAGGCGACGCGCGTCGAGGAGGGCGACCGCCTCGTCGGCATCGTCCACTCCGGCGGCAGCGCGCAGGTCGTTCTCGCGACGCGGCAGGGCAAGGCGGCGCGGTTCGCCGAGGAAGACGTTCGCCCTTCGGGCCGCGCGGCCGGCGGAGTCCGCGGCATCACGCTCGCCGACGGCGACGCGCTCTCGGGAATCGCCCTCGCGGAGCCGGGCGATCTCGTGTTCACCGTGACCGCGTTCGGTTACGGCAAGCGGAGTCCGCTCGATGACTACCGGCTCTCCGCGCGCGGGGCGCGCGGCGTGGCGAACGTCAGCGACGTCGGGAAGACGGGCCCCGTGATCGCCGTCCTGCGGGCGGCCGAGGGAGATCAGGTGCTTCTCTCGAGCGCGCACGGCAAGACGATCCGCTTCTCGATCTCGGAGGTCCGTGAAGTCGGACGCGCCTCGGCCGGCGTACGCGCCATGGACCTGGAAGAAGGCGACATGGTCGCGGCCGCGCTCTCGGTGACCGCTCCCGCGGGCGAGTTGCCCGTTCCGGAAGCGCCGAAGGCTCCGGAGGCGTAGTCGGGCGCGCTCCTCCTTCGCGGCCGGCGTGCGCCAGTTCGCCTTCCTTCACGGACTCCATGCTGGGGTGAAGGCCGCTCACGAAGGCGGGCTCGCGCACGCCGATGCGCGCCGCGGCGACGGCCGCTCCGGGAGACACACGTGACCGCCGCCCCAGGCAACCGCTCGTTGAGCGACTTCGCGGCCCCCTGCTATACTTATTGAGCCCCCGTTCACGTCATCCGCATCACTCCGGCGGCGCCTCGACTTTCGACCGCTCATGGCGCGCGCCGGACGCGCGGAATGCCGTGCATCCCTGACCCCTTTCAGTTCAACGTGCATCTCGCGAAGGAGGCATCATGCGCGCCCGGCACCACAGCGTCTGGTTCATCTTCGTCCTTCTCCTTGCCGGCGCGTCCGCCGCGCAGGCATTCGTCCCGCACGCCGCGGACGAAGGGAGCGTCGCGCTCCGGGGCGGCGGCATCGTGCGCCTCGCGGACGCCGAGGCACGAGCGGCGCTCGACCGGAGCGCCGGCTGGCAGGCGTTTCAGGCGGAGCACGGCCCGTGGGAGGCGGTCTGGAACGAAGCGACCGGCACGCCGCACCGGGCGCTCGGCGCCGGCATCGCGCTGGCCTCGTTCGGGAACGAGCCGGCAGCCGTCGACGCGGCCGTCCGTGCCTTCATCGCCGGCAACCCCGGCGTCTTCGGCGGCGGCGTCGCGCTCGAGACGGTCCGCGCGAACCGCGTGCGCGACACCTGGTACGTGAGCTACCGGCCGCTCGTCGACGGCGTGCCCGTGCTCATGGCCGACTGGGAGTTCCGCGTGGGCGCCGAGGGCCGCCTCTTCGCGTTCGGCGCCGACGCCGTTCCGTCGTCGGCGCCCGCGCTCGCGGGGCCGCGGCTGGCTGCCGGAGTCGCCCGCGAGGCCGCGAAGACCGGGCTCGCGTTCAACGTCTCGACCGACAGCGCGGCCGAGAATCCGCGGCTCTTCCTCCTCCCGGTGATGAACGAAGACGAGGTCGCGCTCCGCCCCGTGTACGACGTGCGGGTGCAGACGGCCGATCCTCGGGGCAACTGGATCACGCTGGTCGATGCGGAAACGGGCGAGATCCTCTGGCGCATGAACCGCGTGCGCTACGACATCGGCGGAAACGTCTCCGGGATGGTGCACCCGTACCTGCCGACCGATCCTCTCGCGCCGCAGGGCATGCCGCACATGTACGTGAACGTCGGAGCGACGCAGGCCGTCACCGATGCGGCCGGAAGCTACTCGGCGCCCGCGGCCGGCACGGTCAGCGTGGCGGCGGCGTTCTTCGGAAGCTTCTGCAACGTGAACCGCATCGATGCGGCCGACGCATCGTTCTCGACGAACGCGACCGACCCCGCGACCGTCGACATCGCCTGGAACTCCGGGAACTCGCACGACGCCGAGCGCGACGCGTTCCTCAACGTCAACCTCGCGCACGACTACGCGGTTACGCTCGACCCCGGCTTCTTCATGAACGATTACGAGATGCCGTGCGCCGTCAACATCAACCAGACCTGCAACGCGTACTGGGACGGAACCGGCGTCAACTTCTTCCTCGCGGGCGGCGGCTGTCCGAACACCGCCACGATGCCCGACGTCGTCTTCCACGAGTACGGGCACGGCGTGAACGACAACCTCTACTTCCAGGAGGGTTCGTTCTCCGGGATGATCAACGGCGCCGTTCACGAAGGCATGGCCGACGTGAACGCGGCGTTCTTCCAGGACGATCCGCTCGGCGGCAAGGGCTTCTTCGGGCCGGGGACGTATCTGCGGTCCGCGGACAACACGAACCGCTACCCGGACGACCACGTCGGAGAGGTCCATGAGGACGGCCTCATCATCAGCGGCGCGTTCTGGGATCTCCGCCAGGCGATCGGGCTTCCGCTCGCCGAGCAGCTCGCGCACTTCGCGAAGTACGGGCTTCCCGACGACGCCAACGACGGCGTGGCGATGAACGAGTTCTTCATCGAGACGCTCGTCGCCGATGACGACGATGCGAACCTCGCGAATGGGACGCCCCACTTCGCCGATATCGCCGCATCCTTCAACGCGCACGGAATCGGAACCGGTTTCTGGATCGACGTCGCGCACACGCCGATCGTCGATCAGGCCTCGACGGGGCCGTATCCCGTCCAGGCGGTCATCACGTATTCGGGTCCGATCGGCTCGCTCGACGCGTCCTCCCCCACGCTCCACTACTCGGTCAACGGCGGCGCGTTCGCGACGGCTGCGCTCACGCCCACCGGGAATCCGAACGAGTACGGCGCCTCGATCCCGTCGCAGACCGCGGCGATCGTGAGGTACTACATCACCGCCGCGGACGTCTACGGCGGCACGTCGTCGGATCCGGTCGGAGCGCCCATCGCGAAGACGCACGTCTTCGTCGCCGGGCCGGCCACCGTGCAGTTCACGCACGATCAAGAGACGAACCAGGGCTGGACCGTCGGCGCGCCGGGCGACAACGCGGCCACCGGCGTCTGGGTGCGCGTCGATCCGATCGGGTCGTACGTCGGATCGGCTCCCGCTCAGCCGGAGAACGACCACACGGCGGCTCCCGGCGTCTTCTGCTTCATCACGGCGAACGCGCCCACCTCGGGGTCTCCCGCGGGCACGGCCGACGTGGACGGAGGAAGGACGACGGTGACCACGCCGGTGTTCAGCGCGGTCGCAGGCGGCATCGCGCATCCGACGGTGAGCTACTACAAGTGGTTCACGAACGACCAGGGATCGGCTCCGGGAAGCGACCCGTGGCGCGTGGATATCTCGCACGACGGCGGCGCGACATGGGTGAGCGTCGAGAACACGCTCCAGAGCACGCACGCGTGGGAGCGGAACGTGTTCTTCATCTCGAGCTACGTCACGCCGACGGCGAACATGAAGATGCGCTTCATCGCGGCGGACGAGGGGGACGGTTCGCTCGTCGAGGCGGGCGTGGACGACTTCCAGCTCCTCGGCTTCGCGGCTTCCGTCGCCGTCGAGACGCCGGGCGTACCGTCCGCGCTCGTGCTTTCGCCCGCATCGCCGAACCCGTTCCATCCGAGGACGACGCTCCGGTACGCCGTTCCGGCACGCGGGGAGGTCACGCTGCGGGTCTTCGATGCGGCGGGGCGCTCCGTGCGGACGCTCGTCCAGGACGTGCGTGAGGCGGGACGCTACGAAACTGCCTGGGACGGCCGGGACGAAGCCGGCCGCGCGGTCGCGAGCGGCACGTACTACGCGCGCCTGACGGCGGGCGGCCGCGAGAGCGCGCGGACGCTCGTCCTCCTCAGGTAGGCGCGGCAGGCAGGCATCGGAAAGGCCGGGGCCGAGAGGCTCCCGGCCTTTCCGCGTTTCGGAGCGGCCAGGTTCGTGGTCCGGATGCCGGGGCGAGGAGAGCGGCCGCGCGGGCCGCTGGCGCGCGCCTCAGCGCGGGCGGGCGGCGCCCAGATCGAGCACGCGCCCGGTCGCCTCGATGACGCGGCGGATCTCGGCGTCCGCGGCGCGGCCTTCCGTCTCGACCGCCTCGTGTCGCGGATCGTCGGGCGGATTCCACGAGCGTGCCCGCGAGACCGTGTGGACGGTCACGGTCGGCGTGCCGACCGCGACCGCAAGATGCTTCATCCCGTTGTCGTTTCCGACGAGCGCCGCCGCCGACTCGATGAGCGCCGCGAGCACGGGGATCGAAGGTGCGAGAGGCCCTTCCGCCTCCGCTCGCCGATGCATCGCATCCGTCACGCCGGCGACTTGCGCCTCCTCCCCCGGTCCGCACAGGAAGAGGATCGCGAAGCCGCGCCCCGCCAGCTCGTCGGCGACCGCGGCGAACGCGCGCGGCTCCCAGCGCTTCGGGGCTTTCCGGCTCACCGGAGAGACCGCGGCGACGCGGCGCCCGCCAAGGCGGCCGCCGAGAAGCGCCTTCGCCTCGCGACGCGCCTCCTCCGGCACACGGTACTCGGGCCGGAGATCGCGCGGCACCTCCCCGAGCCAGCGCACGAGGTCGAGCTTCCGGTCCACCGTGTACTTCCGCGGATCGCGACGGACGACGTGGTGGTACGACCAGCGCCGCGGAATCCTCACATCGAAGCCGACGCGGAGCTTCGCTCCGGCGAGGAGCCCGATCCACGCGCTTCGCGGGTCCCCGAGCGTGTCGACGCTCAGGTCGTACCGCTCCGCCGCGAGCGCGCGCGAGAGCGACAGGACCACGGGCACCGCCCCGGAACGCGGGTACGGCCAGACCCGCGTGAGGTGCGGGTTTCCGGCGAGTACGACGTGGTTCGACGGCTCGGTGAGGAAGTCGATGCGCGCCGCCGGATAGAGATGGTGGAGCGCGCGAAGCAGAGGCGTCGTCAGGAGGACATCGCCCAGGCGCCGCAGCTGCAGGACGAGGATCTTCTCCGGAGGCGAGGATGGACGGCGGGCCACGCGATCACTCCTCGACGACGACTCCCATGTGGAGGTACTTCTCGAGACGGCGGTCGAGCAGCTCTTGCGTGGAAAGCGCCCCGAGCCGCGCGAGGTGGCGTGCCATCGCGCTTCGCAAGACCGCGCCCGTCGCCTCCGCGTCCCAGTGCGCGCCGCCCATCGGCTCCTCGAGCACCTCGTCGATGACGCCGAACTTCACGATGTCCGCGGCGGTGAGCTTCATCGCCTCCGCCGCTTCCGGCGCCTTCGCGCGGTCCGACCAGAGGATCGCGGCGCATCCTTCGGGCGAGATAACGGAGTAGATCGCGTTCTCGAACATGAGGACCGCGTCGGCGACGCCGAGCGCGAGCGCGCCGCCGCTCCCCCCCTCGCCGATGACGACGGCAATGATCGGCACGCGCAGCCGCGCCATCTCGCGCAAGTTCCGCGCGATCGCTTCCGACTGTCCGCGCTCCTCCGCCCCGATCCCGGGATACGCTCCGGGCGTGTCGATCAACGTGATGACCGGATTGCCGAACTTCTCGGCGAGCTGCATCAGCCGGAGCGCCTTCCGGTACCCTTCGGGATGCGGCATGCCGAAGTTCCGGTAGAGGTTCTCCTTCGTATCGCGCCCCTTCTGGTGTCCGATCACGACGACGGGCCGTCCCTCGAACGTCGCGATGCCGCCCACGATCGACTTGTCGTCGGCGTAGCCACGGTCGCCGTGGAGCTCGAGGAAGTCGGGCATGAGCATGCCGACATAGTCGAGCGTGTAGGGCCGGCGCGGGTGGCGCGCGAGCTGGACGCGCTGCCATCGCGAAAGAGACGAGTAGATCTCCCTGCGGAGCTTGTCCGCGGTGGCCTCGAGATCGCGGACTTGCTGGTGAATCTCGAGGTTCTCTTCCGTGGCCAGATGCCGCAGATCCTCGATCCGCCGCTCCAGCTCCACGATCGGTTTCTCGAAATCGAGCCAGGTCGCCTTCATCTCCGCCGCTTTCCCTCCGCGCCTCCCACCGTGAACCGCACCTGCTTCGCGGCGCGGTTCCCCAGACGATCGCTCGCCTCGAATCGGACTTCGTGCGCGCCCGGCGAGAGCGGACCTCGCAGGTGAGCGGTGAGCGTGCCCGCCTCCGGATCGTACTCGGCGACGACACGGCGCCCGTCGAGGACGATCGACAATCCTGCCGCGGTCACTCCGGAGCCGGCTTCGCGCACGCTCGCGGAAAGGCGCGAGCGCTCCCCGACCAGAGCTTCGGGTGCCGGGCGGGGATTATAGATGATCGGAGCGGCGTCGTCGCGAAAGAGAGCGTAGTCGGCGAGTTTGCGCACCCGAGCCGTGACCGCGCCCCGGGAGGAATCATAGGAGGACCCGGCGAAGCTCCAGGACGATGCGTCGCGACGGAAGAGCCCGACACGGTCCGCGCGGCCGGGTTCGAGCGCGAAGGCGAGAAGGACTCCGGCGTCGAGCACTCCGTCCGCCGAGGTGAACCGGTACGCCTCGCACACCGGCACCAGACCGTTCGACGGAGGCACGGTTCGGATCACTTCGATCGTGACGAGGCCGTCGCCGAAGAACGACCCCGGCTCGTACTCGAAGTACCCACCGCCGAACACGACCTTCCCCGATGCGTCGACGGGCACGCCCGCGACGCCGAGCCGGGCGCTCCCGGAGGCGCGGCAGCCGGAGGCGGTCACGCCCGACGCGACGATGCGCGCCTCTTCGACCTCGCCTGCGCGCGGCGTGACGAAGGCGCGGTATCCCGCGCCGGCCGCCTCGACCTCGAGCCTCCGCGGGCCCGCCGGCCCGAGGAGCGAGACCTTGGGCGGCGCGGCGAGCGGCTCGCCGGAGGTGATGCGCGCCTCGATGGCGCGCCCGTGGAACTCCGTCTCCACCTCGAGCGCGCACTCGCCGTCGCCCGGCGCGGCCGCGACGAGCGTGAACGGGCCCGCGGCGAGACCGTCCTCGTCGCGCGCTTCGAGCAGGAGCGTCCCCTGCCCCGGCGTCGCGAACTCGCCGTCGAAGCGGTCGCCGTCGGAGGCGGCGAGCGCGCCGAGCGCGCGCGCCTGCGTCGCGCCCGTCGCGCGCCACGAGGCGGTGACCGTGACGGCCGCGCCGTCGGGGTCCACGGCGCGCGCGTGCACCCGGACGCCCGAGCCGGACGGCTCGGCGCCCGCGTCGAGGAGGCGCGGCGGGCGGCCGGCGATGACGTCGAACGATCGCGACGCGCGGTTTCCCGACGCATCCGAGACGATCACCTCGACGCGATGCACGCCCTTCCCGAGCCGGTCGAAGTCGAGCACCCCGTCGCCATCGTGGATCCGCGCGCGCGCGCCCTGCGCGCGCCAGAGCCGGAGCACGTCGCGCCGTCCTTCGCGGACGCGCGCCGGGTCGTAGGTGATCTCGACCTCGTGCGTGCGGAGCCAGGACGCGGAGTCGAACCGGCACGCATAGGTCGGCGCGCCGTCGAGAATCAGCTCGCCCGAGAAGACCGCGAGCGGGTTCGGCCGTCCCGGCGCGTTGTCGCGCGCGCGGACGGCCACGCCGATGCGGCCTCGGACCGGCACGGGCCCCTGCTTCGTCGCGCGGCGTGCGGAGAACGGCCACGCCGCCGTGCGCTCGAACGAGCCGTCGGCGCGCGCGCCGCCGTCGAGCGGCACGAGTTCCACCGCGACGATCGTCGGCGCGATCGTGTCGCGAACCGACAGGCCGTGCACGAGCGGGTTGAGCCCTTCATCGCCTTGCCGCAGCTCGAAGTGGAAGTGCGGCGCGCCCGCGCCCGATTCCCCGGAGGCGCCGATCACCTCGCCGCGGGAGACGGGAAGCCGCCCGGGCGCCGGATAGAGATCGACTTCGTACTGCGAGAGGCTGTCCTGCGCGGCTTCGACGTACGCGCCGATCGCCGGCGAGAAGCGGGAGAGATGCGCATAGACGGCGGTGCGACCGTCGTCGAGACGCACGTAGATGGCGCGGCCGTAGCCGGCGCCGGAGGCGCGCACGCGCTCCACGTGTCCGTCCGCCACCGCGACGACGGGAATGCCGACGCGGCCGCCGGTCGTGAGATCGATTCCCCCGTGGAAGTGATTGGCGCGGTACTCGCCGAAGGTCGAGGTGAGCGCGGGTGCTTCGCGGAGAGGCCATTCGTACGGAGCCGCCGCCGCGAGCACGGCGGCCGTGGCGGCGAGAAGCACGATGCGCGCGGGACCTCGGCCTCTCATTCCCGGACGCTAGCATCGCATTGTGATCGAAGTCAACCAGCCGCCGGCGCGCCCGTCCAAGTTGCGAGTGCCTCTGCAAAATGCAAATGGGGCCGCTGCAACGTGCCCGTATCGAGAGGGCGCGCGCCTACGTCGAGCGCGGGTTCCTTGGAGGCATTCAACTCGATGCGAGGCAAGGAGCCATCCCCCTCTGCGAGCCGGCTTCACGAAGGGTGGTATGCGCCTTGCAGAACTCCGGCAACCGTAGCTCAACGTGTCAGCGGTTCCGTGGGGTCGAGTTGGGGAAAAACGCGCAGGAAGCCCCCGTGCGGGACGGACACGACATTCGGCCAAGGAGGAATGCGATGCCTCGCTCTCTCGCGCGCTACGCTCCCACGACGTTGCTCGCGGTCCTCGCCGTGACACTTGCGGTCGGTTGCAGCGACGAAACCACGACCGCTGTGAATCGACCGGACGACACGACGGACACGCAGCCGCCTCTCAGCCCTGCGTTCGACGAGTGGTCGGCGAAGGACGGCGGACCCCTCGAACTTGCATGGTCCGAGAACGTCGAAGCCGATTTCGCCGGATACAACATCTACCGCTACTCGCCTGACCCGGAGCGCCTGCAGAGCTATGTGAAGATCACCATGATGCCTCTCACCGTCAACGAATACACGGTGGTCGATGCGCAGGCCGGCGTCTACGAGTACTACCGCGTGTCCTCGGTGGATACCAACGGCAACGAGAGCGCGATGTCGAGCCCGGTCATGACGAGCTTCCACTTCCCGTCGGACAATCAGCCGCCGCTGATCGAGCCAAACAACCTGCCTTAGCAGGCGGCGGATCGGTCGCGCGAGTTGCAGCGGAGCCGAAGACAGACATCTATCGCGCGATCCCTCTGCCGGTGAAGGAGAGCGCCGGCAGAGTCGAGACCCGGGGGGCCTTCGAGCCCCCCGGGTTCTCAATTTCATCGCCCACTCCTTGACATCTCCGCCCCCCGCCGATACGGTCGCCCGCATGGACGACCGGCGACGCAGGCTTCTCGCACTCATCCGCGAGCACGGTTTGCGCTTCGGCGAGTTCCGCCTCTCCTCGGGCGCGACGAGTTCGTATTACATCGACCTCCGTAAGGTCACGACACATCCAGAGGGCGCGCTGCTCGCGGCCGACCTCCTTCTCGACGCCATGCGGGGAATCGGCTACGCGGCGGTCGGCGGGCCGACGCTCGGCGCCGATCCGCTCGCGGGAGCGATCGCCGCCCTGAGCGCGATCCGCGGCGAGCCGCTGCCGACCTTCATCGTGAGGTCCCAGCCGAAGGCTCATGGAACAGAGGCGGGCATCGAGGGACAGCTGCCGTCCGGAGGGCGCGCGGCCGTGATGGACGACGTGGCGACCGAAGGGAACTCGCTCATTCGCGCCGCCGAGGCGGTCCGGAGCGCGGGGCTCACGGTCGAAGACGCCTACGTCCTCCTCGACCGCGGCCAGGGCGCCGCGAAGAAGCTCGAAGCGGCGGGGATCGCGCTCCACACGCTCTTCTCGATCGATGAGGCCCTCTCGGGCGCTGAGGTCGAGCGCGCCGGCGAGGAGGTCCCGTTCTCGCGAAGGCGTTTCCCGCTTCCGACCGTGGACGTTCTCGTCGAACTCGACGGCGGCGTCGTCCTCGTGCGGCGGGGGCACCCGCCCGAGGGATGGGCGATCCCGGGCGGCTTCGTCGAATACGGCGAGTCGCTCGAGGAGGCGGCCGTGCGCGAGATGCGCGAGGAGACCGGGCTCGATGTCGAACTCGTGCGTCAGTTCCACACGTATTCGGAGCCAGGACGCGATCCGCGTTTCCACACCGTCGGAACCGTCTTCATCGGGCGCGCGCGCGGCCGGCTCCAGGCGGGCGACGACGCGGCCGAGGCGCGCGTCTTCACGCGCGATTCGCTCCCTTCCCCGATCGCCTTCGACCACGCCCGGATTCTCGAAGACTACTTCGAGCGCCGCTACTGACGCTCCACGCCGTCGAGTTCGCGGCAGGCGCGCGGGGCCGGGCTAAGTGTTGCCCTCCACAAATACGGTGCCGTCTGTTGCGCGGGGACGGCTCGCGCGCGCGAAGCGGCGACGAGTCGATGCCAAAGTGCATCGGCGAGGAGGAGCGACAAAGCGCCCGAGCCGTCCCCGCGCAACCCTGCGGGCTGGGCCCCTGGCGGCCGATCTCTGCGTTGCTTGTCGTCGACGATGCACCTGCGGCATCGCCTCCTCCTCGCGCCTTGATCTCGCCCGCCAGAGGTCCAGCAGACGACATCGTATTTGTGGAGGGCAACACTAAGGCTCGGGCGCTTCCGCGAGCGCGAGATCCGCGGGGATCTGCGACTCGAGGCCCTTCGCGGAGACAAGTCCGCACCCGAGCACCTCGCCGCCGGCCCGAACGATCACGAAACCGCCATCGGTCTCGTACCGCCCGGCGATCGTGCGCCGCGAGAGGAAGCTCACTGCATCGTCCGCTCCCAGATCGATCACGTTCCGCGTGGCCCAGTGGCCCACGATGCGAAGCCCCGCCGTCGTCGGCTTGAGGCCGCGCTTCTTCCGGCGGATCAGCGGCACGCCGGCCGCCTCGAGCTTGAGCGCGCCGAGTTCGGCGGCATGCGGTGAGGCGGCGAAGATCCAGACGGCGCTCCCGCTCTCGAAGAACGTGAACGCGTCGAACCGTTCGCGGGCGATGCCGAAGCGGGACTCGAGGTATTCGAGCGTCCCGCGAACCGTCTCAGGCGCGGCGAAGTCGAGCAACGAAGAACCCCCATGAATCGACGAGATGCGGATAGATGCGGGCCGCATGTCCCAAGCTGTTCCCGTACGCGCGGTCCTTCCATCCCGCGAGCCCGGGCGCGTGCGGCACGGGAAGAGAGACCGGTTCCACGGCGAAGTCTTCGCGCTCCGAGAGAAAGGCATCGACGACCGCTTCGTTCTCTTCCGGAGCGTACGTACAGGTCGAGTAAACGAGAACGCCGCCGGACCGGACGACGTCCGCGGCGCGCTGGAGGAGCCTGAGCTGCACGGGCGCGAGGCGCTCCGACTGCCCGGTGTCCCATTCGAGCGAGCGCTTGGGCGGCACCTCGCGCCAGGTCCCTTCGCCGGAGCACGGCGCGTCCACGAGCACGCGATCGAAAAGAAGGCGGCGCGGGAAGTGCTCTCCGCGATAGCTCGTGACGGCGGCGCAGACGACGCCGAGGCGTTCGAGATTGCTCTGCAGCGCGCGGAGGCGGTGGATCTTCAGGTCGTTCGCGACGACGAGTCCCTGGTCGCCGATCATGTCGGCGATCTGCGTGGTCTTGCTCCCGGGCGCGGCGCAGAGGTCGAGCACGCGCTCGCCCGGCGCCGGCGCGAGCGCGAGAGCGGGCATCATCGACGTGAGCCCCTGCACGTAGTAGTGGCCGAGGAGGAACTCCGTCGAGAGGCCCGGGCGCGTCATGCCGCCCGCGCGAAACGCGCCGGGCACGGGCGCGTCCTCGAGCCGGACACCCACCGCCGCGAGGCGCTCGCGAAGCGCCGCGGAGGTCGTGCGCCGCGGATTGACGCGCAGGTGCACCGGCGGCGGCGCCGCGAGCGCGGCGCGGAACGCATCGAAGTCCGGGATCACGCCGCGGTAGCGGAGCCACCAATCGTTGATGTGCATGCGCGGACGATAGCATGCCGGACTCGTCGCGCCGCTCCGCTTGAGATCGAGGCTACAGGAAGTACTTCGACAGATCGAGTCCGTGCTCGTCGGGATCGACCGTCCCCAGGATCTCGATGTCCGAGGTCGCGAGATCGAGCTCCGGTCCTTCCGCGGGCAGGCCCGCGCCGTCGCGGATCACCTGCACGCGCGGGCGGTCGAGCGATTCGGGCGGGGCGCTCCCGATGACGACGGCCCAAGCGCCGCCCGAGATCCGCAGCACGGTCCCGATCGGGTAGACGCCCACCGCGTTGACGAAGAGCTTCAGCAGGAGCGGATCGAAGTGGCTTCCGCCGTGGGCCATCATGTGCCCGAGGATCTCTTCGCGCCGCAGGGGGCGGTCGCGGTACGGCCGCTCCGCGCTCATTGCGTCGAAGCAGTCGGCGATCGCGACGATCCGGCTCGCCAGATGCTGCGGCCGCGGCATGCGGATCGCGGGGTAGCCGGAGAGATCGTGGCGCTGATGGTGCTCGAACGCGACGAGCGCCGATTCCATCGCGAGCCGGCCCATGCCGCCGAGCCGGAGGAGAAGCCGCGCCCCTTCGACCGGATGGCGCTTCATCCGCTCCCACTCTTCGGCGTTGAAGCGGCCCGGCTTGTCGAGCATGGCGCGCGGCAGCGTCACCTTCCCGATGTCGTGGAAGAGCGCGGCGACGCCGAGTTCGCTCAGCTCCTTCCGCGTCAGTCCCAGCCGCTTGCCGAGCACGATCGAGAAGACGCAGACGTTCACGCTGTGGTGGAACGTGTAGGCATCGTAGTCGCGGAGCACGGTGAGCCCGAGGAGCGAGAACTCCTCCTGGAGCAGGATGTCCACCATCGTCTGGACGACGCGCTGCGCGGCGCGGAAGTCGACCCCGCGCCCCAGGCGCGCCCGTGCGATCGCGATGCGGGTCACGGTGACCGCGGACAGGAACGCGCGCCTCGCGCGCTCCTTCGGATCCTTCTCGGACGCCGATTCCGGATCGTCCTCCGGGAGCGGGCCGAACTCGAGCCACTTCCCCACGTCGGAAGCCCGCGCGAGGAACGTCTCGTACGCGTCGTTCTCCGCCGCCGGCGGGAGGAACGCCTGCACGAGCGCGATGAGATCCTGCTGCCGCGGCGGAACGCCGAAGCGAAGCTCCCCCACGCCGCGCGCGCGCAAGAGCCTCACGACGTGATCGAAGGCCGCGAAGCCGACGGCATCGACGCGGAGCCGCTGATCGTCGAGGAAGAGATAGTCGCCGACCACGGCGAGCCGGAACGCGCCGAAGTGGTGGAAGAGCGCATCGACGCTTCCCGCCAGCTCCGAGTCGGCACGAAGCCGCGCCGCGTTCTGCGCGTCGTGGAGCCGCGCCATCCGGAGCGCGACGGAGAAGCGCAGCACGAACTCGCGCCCGAGGATCTGCTGCACGTCGCCTTCGCGGAGCGTCTGCGATCCGCGCGCGGCGGCCGGCGTCATCTCCATCACGCGTCTCCCCCGCGCCGCACGGCCGGCGTCAGTTCCATCGCCCCGCTCCCGCGCCGCGCAGCCGTTCGAGCGCTTGGCGGCACGCGCGGCGCACCGGGTCCGGCCCGCTCTTCGATCCCGCCTCCAGCGCGGCGCGCGCATCCGCGCCGCCCAGGCGGCCGAGCGCCGCCGCGGCGTGGCACGCCGTCTCCTCCTGGAATCCGCGCCGGAAGAACGACCGCGACTTGAGCGATCTCTCGAAATACGGTGCGAGCGCCTGTGCTCCCGTCAGACCCAGCGCCTCGAAGAAACCGCGTCGCTCCTCGGCGGTCCGCCGGGAGAAATCCCTCCGGCGCACGGCCGAGAAGAGCGGCCCCGCTCCGGATTCGCCGAGCGTCGCCAACGCGAACGCCGCCGCCAGGCGGGCGCGCAGATCCGGATCGTCGAGGGCGCGGGAGAGATACGTGAACGCGTCCTTCCCGCCGAGAGCCGCGTAGGCGCGATACGCCTCGCGGCGCACGCGAAGGTCGGGATGCGAGAGCACGGGCCTCAGGAGCGGGCCCGCGCGGCGGTCTCCCATCTGCTGCAGGATGCCGATGATGTTCCTGACGAGATACCAGCGCCCGTCCGTGAGCCATCGTGCGACGGCCGGCACGTCGTCGCGCGGCCGCGCGCCGAGCGCATCGCAGACGACGTGGCGCGCCTGCCTGTTCTGCAGCCGCCCGAGCATCTCGCAGAGCACATCCACGCACGCCGGCGGAAGGACGGGAACGAGGAGACGCGCCGTCTCGTGCGCTCCGTGATCGCCGCCGTCGAGACCCTTCTCGAGGAGCGCGAGGCTCTCCGGCTCGCCGAGCACCGCGCCGAGCTTCTCCACGGCCGCCGCGACTCCGGGCGGCCGCGGTTCGGCCTCTTCGAGCAGGCATGCGAGGATGCGAGCCGCGCCCGCGAGATCCCCCACGCCGACGAGCGTCCGCGCCGTCCTGACGAGCGCCGCGACGAGATCTTCGGGCGACTCGAGCGCGCCGACCAGGATCTCGCGCACGACCCAGACCGTGTCGCGCGTGAGATCGGCGTGCCGCTCCGCCGCGAGCGTACGCGCCAGATCGGCTTCCTCGTCCGGCGAGAGGAGGAGCACCGGAGACTCTTCGCACCCGGAGAGCGCCTCGTGCGGATCCGCCACGTTCGGCGCCTCCGCCGGCGCCGCCGGGACCGGCGCAGCCTCCGTCTGGAGCAGCTCCTGGATCTCGATGTCGAGGAAGTCCTCGCCGGAGTCGTCCTCCTCGAACGACTCGGAACCGTCGGCCAGATCCCACTCGATGTCGTCGATCACCTGATACCGGATGTGCGGCAGCTCCGATCCCCAGAGGAGCGTGACGAGATCGTCGGCTTCGGCCGAGACGCCTCCCGCCGCGACGACCGCCGCGGTGAACGCCTCGACTTCGGCCAGCTCGATCCCCGGGAGGAACGTGATCTCCCGCACGCCGTCGCGGAAGAAGCGGCGCGCGAGACCGGTCACGTCGTCCGGGTCGTCGTACGCGGGGACGAGATCGATGAGGAAGCGCGATTGCTGCACCTTGAGCCGGAGCGGACCGAACTCCGACGCGACGGCGACGATCATCTCGTGCGCCGCCTCGATGCTTCGCGCCCGCATCGCGCTTCCGGCCGGGTAGATCTGTACGTTCTTCACGGCGCGCGCGAAAGCGAGCATCGCCTCCGCCGCGGCGGCGTGGAGAGGATCCGCGGCGCGAAGTAACGCCGTCGCGTTCGTTCGGATCTCCGGGGACGGCCTCTTGTCAGCGTCCACGTTTCATTCATCGGCT
>Ga0326597_10006412_pt1 | contig 16123 bp, 12 predicted proteins | sample RVTome_12_FD_203789 | JGI IMG/M metagenome (GOLD analysis project Ga0326597, IMG submission 203789) | Soil microbial communities from uranium-contaminated site in the Upper Colorado River Basin, Wyoming, United States - RVT100D185 | ecosystem: Environmental > Terrestrial > Soil > Contaminated >...
AATATCCATTATGATATCGTGAATATTTGCTACCTTGGCGGATTCAACTATTTCATCAACGCGAGTATCGGGATTTGAATATGCAATGTTCTCCTTAATCGAAGTTGAAAACAAAAACGGCTTCTGCAGCACAACGCCGACCTTGCTTCTTAAAAACCCTCTTGAATATTCGCTTATATCCCTTCCGTCTATTTTAATGCTGCCCTTATCCGGCTCATAAAACCGCATAAGCAGTGAAATTATTGTCGATTTTCCTGCGCCGGTCGGACCAAGCAGCGCAATCTTTTCACCGGGCCCAATTGTAAAGCTGACACCGTTCAATATATGCTCGGTCTCGCCTTCCTCATACTTAAAATAAACATCATTGAATTCAATTCTTCCCTGCAAATTCTTTCCGTCATTATCTGAGCCGGTGTAATTTTCCTGCTTGTAATTCAATATTGAATAAATCCTGTCGATTGCAACCGATGTCATTCCCATTTCACTTACCAATTGAGCAAGACGCCTCATCGGCCATGTAACATAAGCCGCATATGTAAAGAACGCAGTGTATTCACCCACAGTAATCTGGTTTGAAAGCACAAAATACCCGCCGGCAAATATTGAAATCGCAAGCTGAAGATAAACAATTATGTCGCTTCCGGGCCAGTAAATCGAGTGCAGCCTTAAGAGCTTCATCCCCCACTGGCGCTTGCGCAGGTTTTGCGACGTGAATTTTTCAATCTCGTAATTCTCCTTTGCAAATGCCTTAACAACACGTATGCCCGATAAGTTTTCCTGTACAAGAGCCGTCAATTTATCCTGCTCAGCTTCGTGCTTTGTCCAAATCTCGCCCTCTTTTTTGAAGAAGTAAACCGAACCGATAATAACAACGGGAAACAAAGCAATCGAAATCAGCGCATAATTCACGTTAACCATCAGCATCATTGCACATGCCCCCGTAAATATCGCTGCCATCCTAACGGACTCAACAACCTGCATCGAAGCAAACTTACGTACAGTTTCAACGTCACCCGTGCATCTTTGAATAAGCTCGCCTGTTGGAGTCTTTCCGTAATACACCATCGGCAAATGCTGAAGATGTGAAAACAGCTTGTCGCGAAGCTTCTTTACCGCCTTTTCAGTTGACGACGCTGAAATCGCGCTTGATGAGAACATCGTTGCACCTCTTAATACTGAAATGACCAGAAATATTATTCCGAGATAAATTAAGATTAACCCTATGTTTTCAATCTTGAGCTCAGGCAGAAACGAATACAGGAACCTTGAAACAACGTCATCGGCTGCAACAACCGAATTTTTGGACACAAAGAATCCGATTATCTTATCGATGGCAATCTGCAGCACCTTCGGCTCAAGCAGTCTGAACCCGATTGACAGAACAAGTAAAACCGCCGCCGAAATGTACCTGTATTTCCATTTCCCGAGTATTTCAAATAATTTTTTAAAACTTTTCATGTATTCTCCTGTTTAAGCCCCCTTTCGTCTCCCCCTTAACAAGGGGGAGTGTCCGAAGGACGAGGGGGTCTAATTTTTCTCCAAAAAAAAACCGCAGACTTTTTTATTTTGTCCGCGGTTTTGTCTAAACTCTTATTATAATGAGGTTTTATCCCTCTAACCTCCGTTTATACTTAACCAACGGACATATTACGCCCCCGTCAAGGATTGTAATAGGTGCTGTGATAGTCACCATGTATGTGATAATAGACTTGTTCATGTAGTTAATGTCTGATTTTCATCCTCTTGGTTTAGTTTATAAAATACCGTTAGTTATTGTTATTACAAACTTAACAATTTTTTTAGTTAGTGTCAAGATTCACTTAAAATTTATTTTAAAATTCAAAAAGCCACCACTTTCGAGATGGCTTTAACACTTTATACCTTATGACCTTGTAAACCTTTAACCGCATCATTTATACCATTCCCAAATCCCATACTGCACTTTCTGATTAACCATCATTCCCGATTGCTTGAGAGCCAGCAAAATCTGCCCCCTGTGGTGTGAATCATGCCTGTTAAATAGCCCATAAAGGTAACGGGATTTTTAAACCCTTTCATCTTGGCTTTGCCCTGAAGAGCATCTTTTAAAAATTTAGCTACTGCTGATTCGGATTCCTTAAAGCTTTTTTTAAGCAAAGCAATTGTAATCTTTGAATCCTTATCAATTTCTTTCATCCTGCCGAGGTAATCCTTCGCGCCGAGCTCAATCCACTTGCGCCTTACGTTATGCATGTGTGCAAACTGCTGGGCAACGTTTCTGCCCTCGCGTTTTGCAATCGGCCTCGCCTCAAGGGATTTTGAATCAAGCGAATCAAGCACCATGAGATTCATTTTGTTGTTAATCTTCCACGCTTCGAGTATCAGGTTTATAATATTTTTATCCGTCATATATTTATTTCTCCTTCCAAAACCGAAACAGCATGACCGGTTAACAATACCCTATCGCCAACAACACTTACCCCGACCGTTCCCCCGCGCGGAGATGCCTGGTATGCTTTGAATTTATCTTTGCCCAGTCGTTTCTGCCAATATGGACCCAGCGCGCAGTGTGCTATACCGGTTACAGGGTCTTCAGGTACGCCTTTTTCAGGCGCGAAGAAGCGTGAAACAAAATCGTACCCGTCCATAAAAGCTTTTGCGGTAATGATTGTCCCCCAGCCGGGCAGGGCGAGCATAACGTCAAATTTCGGGACCACCCGGCGGACAGCATTTTCATCTTCAAGCTCGATTAAATAATTCCACTTAGTCATTCCAACGTACCTTGGCATTGCTCCGCCTATTGAATCGACAAGCTCTTTCGGGTAATCGATTTGCTTTTGGTCAATTGCGGGAAAGTTAAGCCCGATTTCCCCTTTGTAATACTCTGCGCTCAGCAGTCCGCTTCTTGTGTGAAAGTTAATCGGCTTATCCAAATCTGTAATACCCTTTTGCCACATAATATGCGCGCTTGCAAGCGTTGCGTGCCCGCATAAATCGACTTCCGCTTTTGGAGTAAACCACCTTAAACTGTATTCGTCATCCTGTTTTAGCACAAATGCTGTTTCTGAAAGGTTCATTTCAAATGCAATCTTTTGCATTAAGCTTTCGGGAATCATCTCCTGTAAAATGCAAACCGCTGCCGGATTCCCCGAAAACGGTTTATCGGTAAAAGCATCGACTGTATATATCGGTAATTTCATAATACGTAAAAATAATGGAACAAAAATATAAGAGCAAGATACAGTTAGATTATCCTGACCATTTTAATTGTTGTTAATTACTGTTTCCCAAGGCAGGCTTCCAATTCTTTCCTGGCGTCGTTCATAGCCCGTTCAAGCGGCTCACGATTCTCCTTTTTATCGTCATATCTGTTTTTTAATTCAGACATCTGTCCTGTGATTTCGCCGATTCTGTCCATATAGTCAAGCAGCTCAAGCAGTCCTTCGACCAAAACCAAAGGCTGGGTTTGCGCCCAGGCGCGAGTAGATTCTATCCCCCCTCTGAATGCCAGATAAGTCTGGTAAAATTCACTAACCGATTGAACTGCTGCCATAGGAACGCTTGTTTCTGCAGGCGGCCAGGGCAGGATACTCGTGAGGATATTGAAATTACCTTCCCTAAGTTTTTCCAATGCGTATTTATCCCACTCTTTATCTGCTTTTTCCATAAGCTTTAACATCTTGTCCTGCATTACCGTGAGCCTGTCATACATCTCGTTGTACTGTTTCTCGATTGCATCCAGTTCAGCATTGCGCGCATCAAGCAAAGCCCTCTTTTGGTCATAAGCCCTCTGCAAATCGTCGCAGTTTCTGTCAGTGCGTGTGAGTGAAAAGTTCCTCCATTCGTCGCCTGATTCATCTCTGCGGCAGTTTGTGTACTTGCCGTCCTTCTCTTCATACTTAATATAATGGGCTATACGCCGGCCGTCAATCATAGCTCCATCGGGCGCAATCTTTGCGTCAAATTTTGTCACATATACTACAGGTATATCGCAGTCCTTGCACAGCTTTTCATTGCCAGAGCATGCCCAGAACTGCTCGCTTTTCAAATAGACTACCGTATCGCGCTCGATTACTTCGTACTCCAGAGGACTGATGAATAATGTTGTACGCACACTTTCGTAACATGGCTGTGCGGGCGAAAATGAAGCAGTAACGGTGTTGCCGCTCTGCGTAATAACAATAGTCTCGCCGGTATTAAGCCTCCAGGTGCCGGAAAGGTCAAAACGCGGCCACCTTTTTATTTCCTGCGACTGTGAACTTTGCATTAATGTAATGAACACAAAAAGCACAATGAAAAATCGAGTTTTCATATTACTTTTTTTTAACTTTATGGAATTGAAGTTGAACCCAATATAAGCAATTATTCGCCAAAATTATCCTGTAAAAAACAGTGATATAAACAAAAAAGGCCTGCTTGCAGCAGGCAGGCGCTCTTTTGAACGCCTTTAATTTTAAAAATCTGATGAATCTTACGAATCTGATGAATTTTATTTCACCAGCACCATTTTCTTTGTTTCTCTAAATACTGTTAACTGCCCACTGTTAACTGTTAATTGATAATAATACACTCCGCTCGGATAATTCGCCGCATCCCACTGGACTTCATAAGTCCCGGATTTTAAATTCTCATTTACAATCGTTTCAACTTCCCTTCCCAGAACATCATAAATAGTTAGCTTCGCCAATCCGAAATCCGCTATCCGAAATTCGAAATGTGTAACCGGGTTAAACGGGTTTGGATAGTTTTGGGAGAGAGAAAATTTATCAGGGATTTCACTACTAATTTGAACTAAGCCCACAATACTAGTATCTCCATACAAAACTCCTTCGATTAAACAGCCTCTCAATGTAAATTCAACAAAATTCATAACTGCAAAATTTCTTTCACGAACCCGCCCTATACCCTTGGCATATTTTCTAAAACCGCCTGCCTCAAAATAATTCGACCACGAAAACAGCTTCGCCTGAAAGTTTTGGTTAAAAATGTTTTGAGAGCTGGTATCATACCTATACCAGCCATAACCGCAGGTGCAGTTAGCTGAATCACCCCGTGAAGAATTTAAGCTATCTGATAAGCATTCGGTTTGATTCTGGGAATTATATATTAATAAATTCCCCGTGGTCGAATCAATTCTGTAATGCAAATTGGCAGTATAATAAAGGTTTCCGTTGGAAAGATAAACATCATACTTGGAAACATAATAAGTGTGATTGTTTGCATATAGGGTGCTTTGTATTTTCATAGTTTCATAGCCAGGTCCAGGTGCAACTAGTGTGCCTCTAAACCATGTCCATCTGTTGCCAACTTTGAGGGGAAAATATTTGAACAAGTTTGAATCAAGGGGCATTGAATCAATTGCCGAAGTAATGAGAAATAAAAGTAGGATTATTTTTTTCATTTTTTCCCCCAGCTATAAGTTTTTTTATAACTAACAATTTAGATTTACTGCATTATAACTGAATGAAAGTGTATTTTAACCTTCTAAATATAATCAATAATTAAGGGAAAATATCTGCTAAAACTACGTCACATCAACAAAAAAGGCGTTCTTCTGAACGCCTTTAATTTGAAAAATCTTATAATCTGATGAATTTGTAAATTTTACTTAGTAAACACCATCTTCCGCACTTCAACCCGTTCGGGAGTCCGAATCCTGTAGAAGTAAACCCCTGAGGGCAGGTTCGATGCGTTGAAGCTGACCTCATATGAGCCTTCGGACTGCTCTTCATCAACCAGCACAATTACTTCCCTCCCCAGACGGTCGTAAACTGTAATCTTTACGCTCGTTGCATTCTTAAGCGTGTAAACAATCTTCGTTTCGGGATTAAAAGGATTGGGATAGTTTTTAGTATCAAAATATGATTCGCCCGGATTAACCTCCGTTAAAGCTGATTCCTGCTTAAGCTCCTTGCTGTAACGTTCGGAAATCATTGCAATACCTGTCTCAAACGCGCCGGTTTTGAAATCCTTCCCCGCCTGGTATAAAAACTGTATGCCGATGGCTTCGTTTTCCAATATAGAAAAATCCTCATCCTTGCGCTTGGATACAATCTTAAGCTCTTTGGGGTTTATGTTGAAATGAATTTCCTTCCACCCGGAGAAATTAAGCGAAAGCGGTGCCGTTTCAAGCCGTGAATCGGCTGACTCGTCATACTTGCCGTCATGATTCATATCATATAAAACCTGTATGGTAACGCTTAAGTCATTGCTGACCCCCTGAAGCATAACGGAGAGAATGTTATCCATAGCAAGCTGGATTTTCTCTTCTTTCCTAATAAGCCCTGCAAATGTGTTCGGTGCAATCTGCGTATTTCCGGTTGAAATTATCCCGTATCCGTTTTCAAGGTTATCGGCAGTATGTGAATATTTCATTGTAATGCTTCCGCCTGTGTACCAATTCGGAAGCTTATGGTCGCCGAAGCTGTCGATTACAAAAAGATTATCGCTTTGTGAGAGTGTTGTTGAAACCAAAGCCAGCAAAATAAAAAATGTTAATACAAATCTCGTAATGATTTTGAGCAATTAATTACCCCCCGGTAATTTTTAAAAATGGTTTATAAAGTGAAAGAGCTACTTCACCAGAGTCATCCTCTTTACAGAGGAATATTCTCCGACTTGCAGCTTATAGAGGTAAATGCCTGCAGGTAAATCTTCGGCGTCAAACTTAACTTCGTAGTCGCCTGCCGCCTGGTAACCATCAACTAAAACGCGCACTGACTGACCGACAAGGTTAAATACTGTTAATTTAACTTCTGCGTCAGTCTTGAGAGTGTATGAAAGTATTGTAGTTGGATTGAATGGATTAGGATAATTCTGATTGAGTACGAACTTGTCGGGATTACCCTTAAAATCCAAAAGCTGTTCTTTATTATCGGCGCTAATATTTATAGTACCGAAGACAAAGAATAGGCTTAATATTACCGTATATACTTTGTACATCTAACCTCTATATAATTAAAATAAATAAAATACTTATGCAAAGTTAACTATTAATGTTTAGTTTGTCAATATAATTTATACTGTAAACAGGGGATACAATAAAATGGAAAATGGCACAAAAATGCCATTTCCCCCGTTTATAATTCTTTTATAAATGCTTTTATTGAACTTTTACGAAATAAATTCTTTCCTGCCCGTTCCTGTCAATCGCCTTAATCTGAACAGCGTCACCTTCTTTCTTGCCGATAATCGCATCATTTAAGTCGCCAACGTTGTCAATTTTCTTCTTATCTACCTCGGTGATTACCCATCCGTCGGCAATTCCCCTTAAGTAGGTATCGGAATATTTATCGACCGATGTTACTACAACACCGCCTGGAATATTATACTTTTCCTTTACAGTCGATGGCGCATCCGAAACGGTTAACCCAAGCGATTTAATTGTTGTCGATGAAATCCCTTTATTGCTTGTTTCATCCTTTTGCTTGTTCATAGCCGTTTCATTATTATCATCCTGCCGCGGCTTTAATGTAACATCTTTTTCGATTGTCTTCCCGTCCCTGAACACAGTAAGCTTTACAACTTCACCCGGACGCTTGCTGTTGATAATTACCTGCAGCTCGTTGGATGCATTAACTTCCCTGCCGTCGACAGAAAGTATTACGTCCCCCGCCTGAAGGCCTGCTTCATCGCCGCCTCCGCCCTTTTGAACACTCTGAACAAGCACTCCCTTTGCTTTATCGAGACCAAGACCCTTTGCCATCGTTTCATCGACTGTCTGTATCTGAACGCCGATGTATCCTCTGACAACTCTTCCGGATTTAATTAATTCCTGCACTACGGTTTTAACCATGTTAACGGGAATTGCAAAGCCGTATCCCTGGTAGTAACCTGTGTTTGTTTTAATAGCGGAGTTTATCCCTATCAGCTGTCCGTTTATATCAACCAGCGCGCCGCCTGAATTGCCGGGGTTAATTGCCGCATCGGTTTGTATAAAGTTTTCGATATTATAACCGCCGCCGCCAATGCCGATATTTCTGCCCAGCGCACTTATAATGCCTGCAGTCACCGAGTAGTTTAATCCGAGCGGGTTGCCGATTGCAAGCACCCACTGACCAACCTGCACATTATCGGAATTGCCCATTGAAATTTCAGGCAGTCCGTTTGCTTCGATTTTAATGACGGCTAAATCTGTATTCTCATCCGTACCGATTACCTTTGCATCGAATTCCCTCTTATCGGTCAATGTGACTTTTATGCCGTGGTCGCCTGCGCCTTTAACAACATGATTGTTTGTAACAATATAGCCGTCTTTGGAGATAATCACGCCTGAGCCGCTTCCAAACTGCGGTCCCGGGTCGGGCATCTCAAAATCAGGACCGAAGAAAAAGTGAAACGGGTCCTGCTGCTGGTTATCTTTATCGCCGCTTTTCGGTTTCGCTTTTACCGTTATAAAAACCACTGTGGGCGTGACGCTTTTGCTTATTTCCACAAAAGCATCATTTAAGCTCTTAACTTCCGGATTTACCGTTATTGGCGGAGTTGAGTTGAACTCAATCTGCGAGTCAGAGTGAACAACCTTAACGCCGCTGAAATTTGCAATCAGCACTGCTCCGAAAATGAGAGCAAACAGCACGACAAATCCCGCTGCTATAATTGATTTTCTTGACATTTTTTTAATTCTCCTTGATGTTATACTTTGTTATTATACTTTAATGTTATATTTTTAATTTTAAAATTACTCTAAAAAAATCCAAAACCATAGCGGTAATTATATACCCATCTTCTTTGAATTAAATACCTTCTTCGCTTTTAAAAAAACCGTGTTCTCCAAATGATTGCTGAAATAATTTTCAAAAAACCTGTCAATTGCTCTTTCCGATGATTTGGAAATATTAAGACTCATCAATGTATTAAAGTTCCCTTCACCCAATAAATTAAGCGACTTAAGCTCTCCGGGTGAAAATCTTTCTGTGTAAAAATATCTGTTTTCGTTTTTTTTGTCAATATTCTGCCCTGTAAAATTATGTAAATTTATTCCAAACCCGAGGAGCTTTGCCAATTGAAATTCATAGTTAAATAACACATTAACATAATTTTTAGTTGCATTATCAAGATTTTCGAGTGATTCTGCTGTTAAATCGAACATAGCCCTGTTTTCGTGGTTTTCGGGGGTAGTCTTGTTTAAAAGCTCAATAATTCTAAACCCGGTTTGCATTTTGTCGAAATCATCGTAAATACTTTGATGTGTTTTTGAATATTCCGCCTGTGAAATTAAATGCAGTGTCCTGTTCTCTTTATAATAGAACATAAGGCTTAAATGAGCCATCGGCTGAAGAGCACCGCCCCATTTTGTCTTAGTGCTGCGGACTCCCTTGGCAATTCCTCTCAGCTTGCCGTGCATTTTCGAATAAAACGTCACAATCTTGCTCGTCTCCCTATAGTTATCGCATTTTAAAATTATTGCTTCGGTCTTTATTATTGACATTTTCTTATCGACCTACAAATCCTTCGATTCCCTGGATAATGTCTGAATGTAGCTCAGAAACATATGCTTCATTCCCGCGAAGTCATACGGAGGATAATGAACCTTATATTCCGTGATGATTGCCGTAACAAGATTATTCGGCACCAAATCAAAAGCGGGATTCATTACAGGAACATCATCATTAGTAATTTTTTCACCTTTGATTTTTGTTATCTCGGCTGAATCGCGCTCTTCTATTTTGATTTCTTCGCCTGATTGAACATTAAAATCAATTGTTGAGCCCGGCGCGGCTGCGTAAAACGGCACCTTGTGGTAAGCGCAGTTTACCGCAAGCGAGTAGCTCCCCACCTTGTTAACGACATCACCGTTGGATGCAATCCTGTCAGCCCCAATAATCACGCAGTCTACCTGCCCTTCCTTCATGAGATTCGCAGGCATTGAGTCGATTATCAAATCATACTCGATACCGTATTTATCAAGCTCATATGTTGTCAGTCTTGCTCCCTGCAATAACGGACGCGTTTCATCCACATATACAAAAACATCTTTGCCCTGCTTTTTTGCGGTATAAACTATCCCAAGCGCTGTGCCTATCCCCCCCGTTGCAAGCTCGCCTGTATTGCAGTGAGTTAGAATGTTCATTTTATCGACGATTAAATCCGCCCCGTTTACCCCAATACGATTGCACATTTCTGCATCCTCATCATAAATTGCATCGGCTTCGCGAAGAAGCGCGTCTTCTATCGCGCCAATCTCCCTGTCGCTGTTTTCCTTATAGACATTTGCCATCCTCTCAAGCGAGTAAAACAAATTCCTTGCAGTCGGTCTTGAGTTTCTGAAGCTCTCAATGACTTTATAGAAATGAATCTCGAAATTTTTCCTGTTATCACCCTTAAAATTACGGACTCCGAGAACAACACCGTAAGCCGCCGCAATGCCAATCAGAGGCGCGCCTCTTACTTTAAGGGCTACAATTGCATCGACAACGTCTTTATAGTCTTTAATCTTAAGATACTTTTCTTTTAAAGGAAGCTGCGTCTGGTCTAAAATGACGAGCTCGTGTTTATTTGTGTATTCAAGCTTATCTATCATAAGCTAATGCATTAGCTAAAATGAGTATGGGGCTGAAATCCTTTGCTACAAATCAACCGGTTCAAAAGCTGAAAATCTTTTAAACTCGTTAAACCGGTCTCTGATTTCAAAATGCGAAAGGTCGCGCGTTCCTTCAAGCGAAAACTTTTCGACGCAGAACGAGGCGATTGTGCTTCCGAAAATCACCGCTCGCTTCATATTCTCGTATGAAGTGTCGTCGCTCTTTGCAATGTAGCCTATAAATCCCCCAGCAAAGCTGTCCCCTGCTCCTGTAGGGTCGTAAATGGATTCCAATGGATAGGCGGGCGCGCTGAAGATCTCATCCTCATAAAAGAGCAGTGCCCCGTGTTCGCCCTTTTTAATGATTACAATTTTCGGACCGAAGCCCTGTATTTTCTTCGCAGCTTTAAAAAGATTAAACTCCTTTGAAAGTTCCCTTGCTTCCGAATCATTTATTATCAGTACGTTTATATACTGCAATACATCAATAAGCGCGTCATACTTTCCCTGAATCCAGAAGTTCATTGTATCTGCAACCACAAGCTTGGGACTGTTCATCTGCTTGTAGACTTTCTTTTGCAGCTCGGGATTGATATTTCCCAGGCAAATGTACTGGCTTTTCTTAAAGCTCTCGGGAATGACGGGGTCGAAATCCGCAAAAACATTTAATTCGGTTTTCAGCGTATCGCGCGAATTTAAATCGTAGTTATATCTCCCGTGCCAGTGAAAAGTTTTCCCTTCTTCGATAACCTGAAGTCCCTCAAGGTCGATTTCCCTTTCCTGCAGAAAATCAATCTCGGATTTTGGGAAATCTCCCCCCACCACTCCAACCAGTCTTACCGGCTGGATGAAATAAGATGCGGCAACGGAAATAAAGGTTGCTGAACCGCCGGGGGCGCGCTCGGCTTTGCCGAACGGCGTTTCTATTGTATCAAGCGCAAGTGAGCCGACTACCAGTAATGACATTAATTCTCCTTAATTATGAATGCAAATTAGCAATTCCTGTTTAGAAATAAAATGATATTTGGAGTAGAGTTATGGGGGGTGGTGTTTCCCTTTGCTATAAAAAACAACTAAATTGATTTTTTAAATTAAATGTCGTATCTTTTGAAATAAATAACTGAAATTGCGTTGGCTTCTTTGTTTAATTAGAATTCAGCTTTTAAGAATTATAGAAATACTTTAAAAGCAATAAAATTAACACTCTAAATTTTAAATCATAGGAGGCAATATGAAACGCTTAAATCTACATTTTTTCTTCTTCATCTCATTATTCGTTTCCGCATTAGTTTTAAATCCTCTGATTTATTCACAGCTCACTGGTTACAGGGCAGAAGTGCCTATTTGGGTCAAAAACAATTCCGGCACCCCTTTAACTGATTTTCCAGTACAGCTTAGGATAAATACACAATTGTTAATATCTCTTGGTATTCTCAATTCAACAGGCAGAGATATGCGATTTGGAAGCGGTTGTTCCGGTTCCACATTATACCCCTACTTGCTGGGAATGTATCTCAACACAGATAGTACAAAGGTTACAGTAAAGATTCCTTCAATACCTGCAAATGATTCTGTTTTAATTTATATGTTTTGCGGTCATGCAACAGATACTTCTCAAAGTACGTATAATGTATATAACGGCCCTCATTCTTCAACAGATAGCGTAGTTGTAACCTCACCTAATACTGTCCCAAATTCATCCAGAGGATTTAGATTTACTGCAAATTCAAATGTTTTGGTAACCCATTTTGGAAAGAGAATTCCAAATGCTACTCAAAGATACGTTACATTATGGAATTTTACAACCCAGCAGATAATAAAGCAATTCCAAGTAGACGCTGGAACATCGGGGCAATATAACTACAACCAATTGGATACCCCGGTAACACTTCAAACGGGCCAACAATATATATTGCAATTATTCCAAGGAGCCGGTGATATGTACTACTTCGGTACTTCATCTCAAATTGGTCAGCATTTTACATATGGTGATATGAGATACTGTAATAGTTGCACACAAAATACATTTCCAACATTAGTACTTGCAAACTATCATTATGGTACTCCCGATTTTCTGTATTATGTAGTTCAGACTGTATCTCCTGCACCAACTAATAATAATCTTCCACCGGCGGATACAAATACGCCTGCAGCTCCTCAAAATCTTAACGCTGCACAAGGAAACCAGAGTGCGACTTTATCTTGGTCAGCTAATAGTGAATTTGACATAGACTTTTACAAAATTTATAGAGATACGGTAAATAATCCAAACACGGCTGCTTTAGTAGACAGTGTCTCTTACACAGATACAACATATGCAGACAGCAACTTAACCAATGGTGTAACTTATTATTATTGGTTAAAAGCCGGGGACCGGTTCTGTATTCCAAGGGTTAGTAACTTCAGTGCTCCAGATAGTGTAATACCAAATCCAATTGGAATTTCAAACAACGGAAACACAATTCCAAAAGTATATGTATTATATCAGAATTATCCAAATCCATTCAATCCAGTTACGTTCATAAATTTTGATTTGCCTAAAATAACGCTTGTGAGGTTAACAGTTTATGATATTCTTGGCAAAGAAGTCGATGTTCTTGTAAACGAAGCTTTAGCTGCAGGTAAATATAAGGTTGATTGGAATGCTGAGAACTATGCAAGCGGAGTTTATTTCTATAAAATTGAGGCAGGTAATTTTATCGAAAGAAAGAAAATGATTGTTGTTAAATAGCACTTTGTGGATGATATTATGTTATCGAATATAAGAAAAATGACTATTTTCAAGTAGTATGTGACAATAAAGCTATTCTTTAAACAGGGGCGTTTGAATTAGCGCCCCTGAGTTTTAAAATGAGAGTGGCTGTTATAACCTACATCTACCAAAATCCGTTAAATAAATGACATATTTATTAATTGATTTTAGGAACTAAAAACCATATTATTACAAATTCCTAAATTAATTTAACAAATATAATGAGATTCAAGAGCAAATTTTTACTAATTTTAGCTGTTTTTTTAACAGCACTTAACCTGTTTTCGCAGGTTGACAATAACCAGCTCCAATCGGATATGAAGTATCCTCTAAGACTGATTAACCCATACATGAATGTTGCGCCGACTGAACTGTACGGCATTGATGAAATAACCATATCATTTGGGCCGTTCGATAATTACAGGGTTTCGACCACCAACGGCTTTGCCGAAACCGATATTGCCGTTAATCCGCGCAATCATTTAAACTTTGTGGGCTCCGATAACAGGGTTACCGGTTTCGTGGGGACTCCCTGGGTTTACTATACAACAGACGGCGGCGTAACATGGGGTAGTACTGCAATATCACCAAACCAGGGCGACCCTGCTTTTTGCGCCGATAGTTTGGGGAATTTCTATCTTGCAGTGCTTTCCAACGGCGTCAGGGTTTACAAGTCTTCAGACGGGGGTGTAAGCTGGACTAACCTCGGAAACATTGTTAATAACTCGCAGGCAGATAAAGAATGGATTTGGGCAGACCAGACCGCAGGACCTTACCAAAACCATGTTTATATGGCTTACGTAAACTTTGCAACCGGCGCAAGCGTCGATTTCTGGAGAAGCACAAACAACGCTGCAACATGGTCATTCGTGGGCAATATGGGTTCCGGCTCGCCTAACCCCGGCCCGGACATTGCAACCGGTCCCAACGGCGAAGTTTACCTTGCCTGGTATAATGGAGGAACTTTAACCAAGAGGTCAACAGACGGAGGCGCCACCTTCAGCGCAGATATCAGGGCGTCGATTCACAATACTCCCGGAACTATAGGGGGAGGCGGTAGATACGTCTTAAAGGGTGACATTCGTGTTAACGGAATGCCGCATATCTGCGTCGATTTATCAAACGGTCCAAGAAGAGGGTATATTTACAATGTTTATGCACATCATCCGTTTGGTCCGGACAAAGCTGATATTAACTGCACCCGTTCTACAAATAACGGAGCATCTTGGGACTCTGACAACCCCGTTAGAGTTAATGATGATGCCACGCTTACCGACCAATGGATGGCTGACGCTTCGGTCGACTCTCAAGGGAGACTCTGGGTATTTTGGTGGGATTCAAGGAACGACGAAACGAACAATTTACTCACAGATACTTGGGGAGCCGTATCAACAGACGGGGGATTAACATTCACAAACTTTAAAATCGGCAACCAGAACTTTAACCCCAATTCAATCAGAATCAGTCAGGGAAGCCACTACTACCTTGGTGATTACCAGGGCATTTCAGGCAGGACCATTACATTTCCTTTTTATACAGGTCAAGGCAACACCTTGCATGACTATACGGCATATCTGCCTGATTTCGGAATTTCATTCAGCGAAACATCCGATACTATTCAGCCCGGCGGAAATTCTACCGTTAGGGTGATAAGTCCCCTGCTTGGCAATTACAGCGGACAGGTAAGCTATACGTCGGTTATTACTCCGCCGCCGGCATCGGGTACTATTAACGTAACTTTCAGTCCGAATAACACGATTACATTTAACGGCAATCCTGATTCGCTGACTCTGAATATCTCCGTTTCAGGCGATGTTCCTCTTGGTACATATATTGATTCCATCAGAGGGACTGAATCATCAGGTCCAAGGACTCACGTGAGAACATTCCAAATAGTTGTGGGCAACCCGCAGGGAATACATATTACAAGTACTGAAATTCCAAAGATTTACAGCTTGTTACAGAACTATCCGAATCCATTTAACCCTGTAACAAATATTAAATTCGGGCTGCCAAAGACTTCAGTTGTATCGTTAAAAGTCTTTGATATTCTCGGAAGGGAAATTGCAAACCTCGTAAACAACGAAAGCCTGCAGGCAGGAAGTTATTTATTTGACTTCGACGCTTCAAACCTGCCAAGCGGAATATACTATTATAAGCTATCAGCAGGCGAGTTTTCCGATGTTAAGAAAATGGTTCTTGTTAAATAATTTCTTAATATATAAGGTGTAATTACTAAAAACAGTCAGGCATAGAGTCTGGCTGTTTTTAATTTATAGCGTCTATTTGCACATAATACTTTTTAAGTTATATTAGTAATAATCTTTATCCTAAAATAAACTGCTTAAATGAAAGCCAAATTTACAATTTTGGTTTTAATGTTCACCTTCTGCTGCCTGCCGAATACAATCTCGCAGGATTTTAACCTTTTTAACCCAAGCAATGAGCTTTACCTTTTTTCCGCTTATGATGAGGGGGCAAATGCATTCCGGTATAATCCAGCAGTGCTTGGCTTGGGACACAGACTTAATGTAACAATAAATGCTTTTCTGCAGAATCACAGGGGCACGGTATATTTGAACGAAACTGATTTTTTATTCAACGCCGGTGTGCTTGGATTAGGATACAGAGGTTTCGTAGAAAATAATCCTTATAGGGACAGGTCTATAAACCAATTTTCACTTGGGCTGGGATTTGGCAATAAATCAATTTCAGCAGGTATGGTTTTTGAAGCATTATTGGTTTCCGGGGGCATTACCCCGCAGGATTTTCAGCCGCAAAAAGAAACCAAGTATAAGTTTAGCTTAGGGCTTTTATACAGGCCATTGACTTTTGTTTCGTCAGCCCTGACTTTTAAATCATACGAATCC
>Ga0326597_10006413_pt1 | contig 16120 bp, 15 predicted proteins | sample RVTome_12_FD_203789 | JGI IMG/M metagenome (GOLD analysis project Ga0326597, IMG submission 203789) | Soil microbial communities from uranium-contaminated site in the Upper Colorado River Basin, Wyoming, United States - RVT100D185 | ecosystem: Environmental > Terrestrial > Soil > Contaminated >...
TCCCTCACTTCAGCGCAATCCTTTTCTTTAACAACATCCTTTTCTTTAACAAATCTCGCCTTCGGCATACTTTCACCACGCGCTGCTAAGCGTGGCAGAGCATCGTTGACAAATTTCGAAAATCCTCCGCTTTTCGACCCCTTCGAGAGGCTGTCCCAGGTTTGTGGAAAGCAGGCCGATGGTCTGTAGTTGGGTGTGCACATTTACCAATTCGTTCTTGCCGGCCTCGCTGAGATAGGGACTGCGCCTGTACGGGATTTCGCTGAGCGTGGAAGCAAGATCGTTCGCTCTCAGTGCAGCCTCTGCGATATGGTCGTTGGCAATGAGATTTAGGAGTTGGTCCATCCTTTCACACGCCAATTGGATTTCATCGGCCAAGGTCCGTACGGTAATCGCGTCTCGTGCCTGCATGGCAGCTTTTGATGCGCGTCCGGCTCGAATCCATGCCAGCAAGCTAAAGACAAAGCCGAACATGCTTGCGGCACCGACGATGAGGGTGAACCTGGGCGTTTGAGCAACTGCTTCCAAGATTTGCCAAAGCTCGTTCATTCACCCTCACAGCTTATACCCGAATTTCCGCAGCAGTTCTTTGCGGGCGTCGGCGTCGGCTGGGGTCTCGACGCCTTGGGGCGGGGCGCCGTCAATCACGCCGAGCACGCCGCGCCCCTGCTCGCTCTGGGCGACGACGATCTCGACCGGGTTGGCCGTGGCGCAGAAGATGGAGCAGACTTCCTGGACCTCGCGGATGCGGGGCAGCAGGTTGATGGGGTAGGCGTCCCGGATGAGAATGACAAACACGTGTCCGGCGGCAATGGCCTCGGCATTGCGGATGGCGGCGCGGCGAAGGTCTTCGTCGTTGCCTTCCGAGCGCACCAGGCACGGGCCGGAGGCCTCGTTGAACGCCAGGCCGAATTTCGCGCCGGGGACCGTCCCCACGATCGCCTCGTAGAGGTCCTCGACGGTCTTGATGAAATGGGACTGGCCTACGATGAGGTTCGACCCATCGGGCAGTTCCATCCGAACAGTGCTGAGTTCCATGGAATCCTCTGAATCCTCTTGGCGGGCGGAGATTGCCGGGAAGCCCGGGAAACCTCAGGGCGCGGCATCCCGGGAAAGCGGTTGATTCCTACAAGGTAGTACTGCGGGCCGCCTTCGCGCGTTCTTCGACGTCAGCGCGGGAGGCAGCATCGGCACGACTGAGACGCTGAAAAGTTTCGGCAAGCTCTCCCCGGGTCAGAAGGCCTTTTTCCTCCAGGACTGACACCATGGCGTTCACCATGATCCGAAGCGTGCGGCGCTCCTGCTCGTCCGCGTCGCTCGGGGACAGGGTGGCGCCGGACTGTTCTCCCGCGAGAGGCGCCTGCGGAGAAGGAATCCAATCATCGGGAGGAAACTGCACGCCCCAGAAGTTCTCCGCGTCCCTGAGCTCGATGCCCAGACCATAGAACCCGGCCTTGTCTGGTTGCTCGCTGACCCAGACGACCTTGCACTGCGTCTCGCGTTCCAAATGGGGAATGTACAGCATGACCTCGGAATCCGTTACCAGCATCTGCTCTGACAGCAACAATCCCCCATGCCTGTTTACGTATTTGGTCGTGGCCGGGGCTCGGGTTTCGCTTCCGTCCGGGTTCTGGCTCCGCACTTCGAGCGGGATGGTAACGGAAATCCGCGAGCTCCGGCGCAAGTCCTGCGGCGACGGCGACCTTTCGTTTTCCGGCATATCCCCTCCCCCTCTAATTGATTCGTTTATCATACCCCGCCCATTCCCGCTCGCGGAGTTCAAACTTCTTGATTTTCCCGGTGGAGGTCTTGGGGAGTGGCCCGAACGTAACGTGCTGCGGGCACTTGAAGTGGGCCAGTTTCTGGCGGCAAAACTCCACGATGTCCCGCTCGGCGGCCTGTGCCCCGGGCTGGAGCGTCACGAACGCCTTCGGGACCTCGCCCCACTTTTCATCGGGAACGGCGATCACGGCCGCTTCGAGCACGTCCGGGTGATCGCAGATGGCCTTTTCGACCTCCTGGGTCGAGATATTTTCCCCGCCGCTGATGATAATGTCCTTCTTGCGGTCGCGAACCTCAAGATATCCGGACGGGTGGAGCACCGCCAGATCGCCGCTGTGAAACCAGCCGCCGCGGAAAGCATTGGCCGTGCCTTTGGGGTCCTTATAGTAGCCCTTCATGACGATGTTGCCCCGCATGACGACTTCGCCGATCGTTGCGCCATCGGCCGGAACGTCGCGCATCTTGGCGTCCACCACGCGCAGACCCGTTCCGGCCAGCACGTGCGGAACACCTTGCAGCGCCTTGATGCGCGCCCTTTCCGGCAGCTCCTTTGCGTTCCATTCCTCGCGCCATTCGCAGAACGTATACGGGCCGTAGGTTTCCGTCAGGCCGTAGAGATGGACGATTTCCATCCCGAACCGCTCGCCGGCCCGAATCACGGCCGGGGAGGGCGGAGCCCCCCCGGTGGCCACACGGAGCGGATGCCCCAGGCGGAAGTCCCGCGCCGCCGGATGGTTCACGAGCGACGACAGCACGGTCGGCGCGGCGCAGAAGTGCGTGACGTGATGCGTCCGGATGGCGTCCAGAATCCTTTGCGGGTCCGGGCTCCGGAGGCAGACGTGCGTGGCTCCCATCGCCGTCACGCCCCACGGAAAGCACCACCCGTTGCAGTGGAACAGCGGAACCACCCAGAGATACGCGCTGCGGCTCTGGACTTCCAGAAGCTCCGTCACGCCGAGGGCGTTCAGATAGGCTCCCCGGTGGGTGTAGACGACCCCCTTGGGTTTGCCCGTGGTGCCGCTCGTGTAGTTGATCGAGATCGAATCGTTTTCATCGTCGAGGCGGAAATCCGCGAACTCGTCCTCTCCGGTCGCCAGAAAATCCTCGTAGTCGTCTCCTTCCAGCGGGGATTCCGCAGCCGTGTCACGGACAATCACAAAGCGCCGCGTGGCCTTGAGCCGGGAGGCGACGGGCGCGATCAGAGAGGCGAGTTCCGAATCCACGACCAGCAGCTTGGCTTCGGAGTGGTTCAGGATGTACGCGATCTCGTGCGAGTTCAGGCGGGTATTGATCGTGACCAGAAGCGCCCCGGCCAGCGGAGCGGCAAAGTGAGCTTCGAGCATCGCCGGAATATTCGGCGCCAGATACGCGACGCGGTCGCCCGGCTCGATTCCTGCGCGGCGCAACGCACCCGCAACGCGGTGCACCCGGCGGCGAAACTCGGCGTAGGTGTAGCGCTGGTCCTGGTGGATCACTGCGGTCTTGTCGGCGAAGACGACGGCGCTGCGCTCGAGGAAGGAAACCGGCGTCAGCTTGCTCCAGTGCACCGGGAGAGACAGGTTTGCCTCGTCTGCAACGCGAGCGGCGAAGCGCGCGGCCCTGCCGGAGGAGGAGCCGGAGGAGGAGGAAGGACGCTGTGCGGATTTGGGCCCTTTGGCTCTCGTTGCCATCGCATTCCCCAATCGTGATCGGCCTTGGTGGAACTCTTGGCGGGGAGCATTGTACTCCAAAAGACGGCAAGGTTTGCGCACGAATGGTGTTGGAGAGGGATTTAAAACAAGGACCAGCCGGTCCCATTGTGTCCGAAAGAAAAAACTTCCGGATGAATGATCTCGGCAAGGATTTCGAGCGATTCGGCGAGGCGCGGGCCGGGGCGGTTGAAATATTGATTGCCGTCGAGGAGACAGGTGCGTTTCCTGCGCATGGCGCGGAGGCTGCTCCATTGGGGCCTGTTCGTGAGGGCCGGTAACTCCTGGCGGGTGCGGGAGATATCGAATCCGCAGGGGAGGATCAGGATCACCTCCGGATCGGCGGCGACTACGTCGGACCAGTCGAGGCGCGGCGAGTGGCGGTCGGGCTCGCCGAACAGGTTCCGCCCGCCGGCCATGCGGACGAGGTCGGGCATCCAGTTTCCGGAAGACATCAACGGATCAATCCATTCAATACAGGCGACAGTCGGCCGCTCGGGCAAAGCCTGCGCACGGTGTTCGATAGCGGCCATGCGGGTGCGCAGGCGGGTGACTAGCTCGTGACCCCTCTGCGCAATCCCCAGCGCCTCGGCAACCCGTTCGATGTCGGTCCATACATCCGCTAAGCCGTTTGGCTGCAAGGAGATAATCTGCGGCTGGGAGCCGGTGAAGCTCTGCAGGGCTTCCTCCACGTCCCGCAGGCTGACGGCGCACACTTCGCACTGGGTTTGCGTAATGATGTGGGTGGGCGCAAGCGAGGCCAGCAGGGCTGCATCCACGCGATAGACGCTCAGCGCATCTTCAAGAATTTCTCTCACTTGGCGATCAATCTCGGCGCTTCTTGCGGCGACGCGGAACTGCGGCGCGGTGCAGACCGGAAGGCTGCCGACGGCGGGCGGGAAATCGCACTCGTGCGAACGCCCCACCAGAAACTTCTCCATCCCCAGGGCACAGACGATTTCGGTGCTGCTCGCAATCAGGGAAATTATCCTCATTCCGCAGAGCCGCCTTCCCCCGTCCATTGTACCTGATGGCCGCGTATCAGAGTGGAACGGATCGGCATGCAACCGCAAGCGAAGCTGGCGAATCTAAATGGAGCAGGAGAGTTGGAGATTGCTGTTGCCAGAAATCATACGTATCAAAGTGGGTTATCTTGACCGGGCACTTTTCCGGGAGCATCATTAGTAGTAAGCGGACAAAGTAGTAAGCGGACAACAAAGAAGCGAATGGCATACGAATTGCGCTGACTAAAGCGGTTGCTGGAAATTGCAGGAAAAGCAGGTTCTTCGCTCCGCTCAGAATGACCGCTCAAGATTGTTTTTCAGCAGCCTGTGAAACCTGAGCGAAACAAAAGCGTGGCCGAAGGGTTTGATGGAGTGAAAGGGGACCAGGTTATGAAACGTTTCAGAATTCTCCTTACATTGGCGTTGGTGTGCGGAATCGCGGGGATTGCTTCCGCAGACGTGCTGATGCTCAAGAGCGGACAAGCCATCACAGGAAAATATGTGGGCGGCGACGAAACGTCGGTGGCGTTTTCGTCGGAGGGAAGGGTGCGGACCTACCCCGTCGGCGACGTGACCAGCATTACGTTTGCGGCAACGCCCGCCGCCTCTACTTCTTCCGCGTCGCCGTCCTATTCCTCGGGACGGAGCAGCGGCCCGCTGCCGGAGGCCGATGAGCCGCCGGTACTGCGGCGCAGGACACCGGCTCCGGCGACCACATCGCGTTCGCCCGATGAGCCGCCCGTACTCCGCCGCACGACACCGGAAGCGGCGACCACGAGCAGCGCGAGCACGGCAACAGCCCCGGAGACCCCGGCGACCCCAGCTCCCATGAACGTCATGATTCCGGCCGGTACCGAGATCACCGTGCGGATGATTGACGGCGTAGACTCCTCGGTGAACCAGATTGGGGAAACGTTCCGTGCCAGTCTGGATGAGCCGATTGTCGTGGACGGCAAAACGATCGCTCCGCGCGGCGGGGACGTGACCGCCAAGCTGACGGAAGTAGCGCAGGCGGGCCGGGTCGCAGGGCGTTCGGAGCTCTCGCTCATTCTTCTCGATATCACCATCAACGGCCAAAGGCATGAAGTGACGACGGGCGAGGTGTACGAGGCCGGCGCTTCGCGCGGCAAGCAGACGGCGACGCGCGTCGGCGCCGGAGCCGCCATCGGCGCTGTGATCGGCGCCATCGCGGGCGGCGGAGGCGGAGCAGCTCGGGGCGCCGCAGCCGGAGCCGGAGCCGGCACGGCGATTCAGGTTCTGACCCGAGGCGAAGAGGTCCAGATTCCGCCGGAAGCCCGGCTCGTCTTTACGCTTGCATACCCGTTGGATATTTAGCTTCTTCCGGAAAGAACAGAACGAATTGCAATGGACCCGCCGGGAAAGTTCCGGCGGGTTTCTTGTATTTATCGCAGCTTCGTTGCTCGGTTTCGGAGAGCAGGATAGGAACCCCCGCTTGCGAAGAGCTAGATGAAACCACCGCTTGCTTACGCGCGCGGCTCGGATTGAAGAACAGCTCCCCGGGAGACGGAAGTACCGGCTGTAGGTCAGTGCCGGGACGTGGTGATGCGATGTGAACGCGAAGCTGGGTGGTCGCTCCTTTACAGTCGCGGCTCAGGATGACAAGCGGAAAACAAGAGCAGGTCCTTCGCTGCGCTTAGGATGACAAGCGCAAAGCAGCTCCTGCGTCGCTGCGTTCGTCAGGAGGACCGCAGAAGGCGAGTGGGCAGGAAAGCGTCGGCCAGGGTTGGCTGCGAAGCGAGGATCGGGGGCTTGCCGCGCAGGAGCCAGCCGGAGAGGATCTCGGCGGTGATGGGCGCGAGCAGGATGCCGTTGCGGAAATGGCCCAGGGCGGCGAAGTAGCCGTCGAGCGAAGTCGGCCCGAGCATGGGAAGCCCGTCGGAAGAGGCGGGGCGCAGCCCGGCCCAGAACTCGGTCAGGGCGCTCTGCTCCAACTCGGGGCAAATGCGCAGCGCGGCGTTCAGCAGGCCGGTCAACTGGCCGGCGCGGGGCGTCTTGTCAAAACCTACCTCTTCCATGGTGCTCCCGATCAGGAACCGTCCGGCGGAGCGCGGCACGACGTAGATGTGCGCATATCGCGCCACGTGGCGCAGGTGCAGCGCATCGCTCTGGAGCGCCAGCATGTGTCCCTTGACGGGACGGATGGGAGCGGGAGCGAGACCGGGAACGCGAATCGACCCGGCCCAGGACCCGGCCGCGTTGACCACCTGACCGGCGGGAACGCGATCGTTCTCCAGCCGGAGGCCGAGAGTGCGCTTTCCGTTGCGCTCGACTTCGAGCGCGGCCTTTCCCAGGATGAATTCCACGCCGCGGATGCGGCAGCTTTCGACCAGGGCCCTCATGAGAAGACGGTTGTCGATCTGGTGATCGCCCGGCAGAAAAAAGGCTCCGGCGAACGGGGCGAGCTGCGGCTCGCGGTCGCGCAGCTCCGAGGCGGAAAGCTCTTCGAGCGGAACGCCCTGGCTGCGCTGCCAGGCCAGCGAGCCGGCCCAGGATCGCCGCTCCTGCTCATCGGCAAACAGCACGAGCGAGCCGATGGCGCGGTACTGGCAGTCGATGCCGGTCTCCGAGAGAAGCTCGGGAGCAAGCTGCCGGTAGCGCTCCAGGCTGGCGCGGCCGAGGGCGAAGACCGGGCTTTGCTCTTCCGCCTCGGCCGACGGTGCGAGCATGCCGGCCGCCGCCCAGGAGGCCTCCTCGCCGGGCGCGCCGCGCTCGACCACCGCAACGCGCACGCCTTCCCCGGCGAGGGCCCGCGCGAGCGAACAGCCGATGACTCCGCCGCCGATGATGGCTACGTCAGGTTGCATGGATCTAAAACCCCCGCTTGCTTCCGCGCGCGGCTCTGATGAAAAGCTCCGCATGCCGGTTCCATTATATGCCGTTGGAGGCAGTGGATAGTGATTAGTGGATAGTGGATAGCGGCTTTTTCCTTTGCAGAACAGTCCCGAAGCGATAGACTACTCTCGCCTTCTTCCGATTGCGCTTTGAGGCCCGCGACAGAAAGAAATGCCTCTACTTATCAAGTTCCAGATCAGTCAGGAGGGGCTCGGATCGTGCGGCGCAGACAAATCACTCCGCATCGCAGTCTCCGGCGGCTGGTGTTCCGGCGGGAGGCGCTGCTGCAGGGGATTGCCGTAGCAATCCTGGTTGACGCGGCGCTGGTGTGGCAGGGGTCGCAGGTGCTCGGGGGGCACTCGCGGGTGGTGGAAGCGCTGCTGCGGCTGGCCGGAGTGGCGTGGGAGGAAGGCAAGGAGCTGACCCTGCTGCCCGGCGTCACGGTGGGGCTGCTGAGCACGAGCTATCTCGATTATCAAGCCCATCCTCTCTACCCCTGGTATTGCTTCGGCGCGGCGACGGCGCTGGCGGCTCTGGCGGCCCGGTACTGCCCCGCTCCCTTGAGGCCGCTGCTGTGGCTCGGGCCGCTCAGCCTGGGAATCACGCTGTTTTACCTTGCCGCCGTCTCGCCCACCGTTCCCTACAACCCGGAAGATTTTGCGACGATCTGGTATCGCGGCGAAACGTATCTGTGGCTGATCCTGCCATGGATTTTCGCCATGAGTTTCTACGCGCTGAGCGTCCCGTGGCGGCTCAAGGCGACCTGGCTGGCGCTGCTGCTGCTGTACTCGTTCCTGTGGTCGGCGATCCGGCTGGCGACGGCTCTGGCCACGTTCCACTATCTCGGGTCTCTGTGGATGCCCCTGTTCTATTTCGTGTTCGGCTTCCTCGCGGATTTTCTCTACATTGTGGCGTTCTATTCGATGGCGGTCGACCGGGCGGCGGGGGTTCTGGGGAAACAGCAGGAGGCATGGCGATGAGCGTGGAAGCGATGATTGTGGAAGCAATGCTCGTCGCAGCATCCCAGGTGATCGCGGTGGTGGTGCTGCTGGTTGTGGCGGCGTATACCGTGCGCCATTTGTTCTTTGCGCAGCATCGCCTGTTCTCCAGCCCCCGGATGGATTACACGGACCTGGCTGGATTTCACCTGCCGTCCGTATCCGTGCTGATCCCGATGCACAACGAGGCGGCGGTGGCGGAAGATATTCTGGAGGCGCTGGCCGAGGCCGACTACCCGCACGATCCGGACCGCCTGGAAGTGATCCTGGTCGACGATCACTCGACCGACGGGACCGGGGCGATTCTGGATGAGTACGCGGGGCGCTATCCCTGGATCAAAGTGATCCACCGGAGGGGCGGAAGACGCGGCAAGGCAGCGGCGCTGTCTTACGGGACGCGGGAGGCGCGAGGGGAAATCCTGGTGATGTTCGACGCCGACTACGTGCCGGGCAAATCGCTTTTGAAATTTCTGGTGGCGCCCTTCGCCGATCCGGAGATCGGGGCGGTGATGGGGCGGGTGGTGCCGCACAACGTGGGCACGTCGCTGCTGAGCCGGCTGCTCGACCTCGAGCGGGCCGGCGGCTACCAGATCGGCCAGCAGGCGCGCTACAGCCTGGGATTGATCGCCCAATACGGCGGCACCGCCGGGGGAGTACGGCGCTCGGCGCTCGAAGCGGCGGGCGGGTGGGACCCGCACGCGCTGACCGAGGATACGGACCTGACGCTGCGCCTCGCGATTCGCGGCTGGAAGATCGCCTACGTCAACCGCGCCGAATGCTACGAGGAGGTGCCGGAGACGTGGGAGAGCCGGAGGCTGCAGATCGAGCGGTGGGCCGTCGGGCACACCGACTGCCTCCACCGGCACCTGGGGGCGCTGCTGCGCTCGCCCTATCTGACGCGCAGAGAAAAGTGGGACGGGGCGTTTCTGCTCGGCGTGTATCTGACAGCGCCGCTGATTGCCCTGGGATGGGCCGCCACGGCGATTCTGTTTTTCCAGGGAAGCAGCTATCTGCCGGTTTGGACGCCCTTCTTCCTGGCGAGCACCTGCTGCAACGCGCTGGGGAATTTCGCGTCGTTTTTCGAAATCGGGTCGAGCGTCCTGCTGGACGGGACCGGGCGGCGGGTCCGCCTGCTGCCTTTGAATGTTGCGAATTCCCTGTTCAGCACGGCTACGGTGACGGTGGCGCTGGGGAAGTATTACGCCAGCCGCGTCGGGGGCCGGAGGCTGGGCTGGAGCAAGACCGAGCGGCACCGCAACGGCAATGGAAATGGCAATGGCAATGGAAACGGAAACGGCCCCGCGAATGGGAACGGCGGCTCCTATGCCAACGGGCGCGGCCTGAACCATATCAAGGCGCGCGCGGCGGCGCAGGGCTCCGGAGGAGAGTGACGATGTTGGGCGTGCCGATGGCGGGTTACCTGCTTCTCCTGCTGCTGTTCTTTTTGTTCTTCTCCGTGAGCCTCTATTTCGGCTTTCGGGAATGGCGGCAGCCGTCCGACGCCATCCCCCTTGCGATGGATGTCGATTACATTCGCGTCGAGAATTACTTCGGCCGGTCGTTCCGCGCCAAGATGCAGCAATGGATGCAGGAATGGACGCAGGAATGGCTGGCGGAGCCTGAGCCGAACGGAGCAGCCGCCGGCAACCGGTCGGTTGCGGTCCGGCGCAGGACGGCCGGCGGCGAGCAACTGCTGCTGGTCCCGGGCGGCCGCATCGGGAGCGGAGAAGAACGGGAGATTGTTTATTCCGAGGGGGACCTGACGCTTGCCGATGGGTCGATCTTCCGGCGCGAAATCTACTGCCGGGGCCGGTTCAAAACGGAAGCCGGGGTGCGACTGCAGTCCGTTGCAGCCGACGGGGATATGGTGCTGGGGGCGGACGGCGACGTGGCGAGGTGGGTGGATGCGCAAGGCGGGATCATAATTCAGCGCGGCACGGTGGTGGGAAGCCGGGCGAGTTCGCTCGCCTCGATCGAGCTCGAACGGGGGGTCTCTGTGCAGTCTTTGTACGCGCCCACGGTTTCCACTGCCCAATACCGCGCGCATTCGGATTCCGGAGGCAATCCCCGTGGCGAAGATTCTTCGTTACTTCCCGTGGCGCAATCCGGGGCCGGCGGCAACGGCTCGGACCCGCTGGCTGTGCCGCTGTTCCTGGAAGGCGTCCGGTGTGTACGGCTGGATGCGGAGACCTGGCTGGCGCAAGAGGACGTGAAGCTGCCTTTCGGGAGCCGCATCGAGGACAACCTGATCGTGAAGGGAGTACTCACCTCGGGAGCCTGGTGCGTTTTTCTTAGAGACGTGAAAGCGGCCCGGGTCGAGCTGGGCGAAAGCAATCACGCCCATGGAAATCTGGCCGCGGAGGGTTGCCTCCAGGTGGGCGAGGGGAGTTTTGTGGCAAGGAACATTGCGGCGGGAAGCGACGTGCGGCTGGCCGCCGGAGTGCGCGTGGGGCGGACAGAGTCGCTTGCGGTGGTCAGCGCGGCGGGCGAAATCATCCTGGAACAAAACGTGACGGTATGCGGAAAGCTGACTGCCGGCCGGCGGGTTCGGACGGTCTGATCGATGACCAGCAACTCAACGGACAACAGGAATGCGCAAGCGCGAGGTATTCGCAAATGGCGCGTAGCAATGCCAAAGGGCGGATTTCTGTGGCCCCTGCGGGGCTGAGCGCAGTGAGACCCGAACGCTATCCAGCATCCATAAGAGCGGACTAGAGGAGATTTACTGTTACTGTGCAGCGTTTCGTTCAGCCGTCCCTTCGGGACTCGATCCGACAACCGAAACCAGTCCCAGGATTTGCATCCTGGGCTATTCTCAACCGCCCCTGCGGGGCTCAAAGAAGGAACCCAACGCTATTCGCCATGCATAAGAACGGACTAAAGCGTTTCTCTTGTTGCTGTAAATCGGCGGGTCTGTCGCCCCTACGGGGCTTGCTCGGATCAGCGCCCAGGAATCCCACGGCTTGCGCCGTGGGCCACATTCTTGCGCCCCTGCCGGGGCTGAAAGCAGCCGGACTGAAAACGTTATACACCATCCGTGAAAACGGTCTAGCCGCAGGGCTGCTTGCCGTTCTTCTTTTCCCGTTTGCGTTTTCGCTTCTGTTTCCGCTTTCGGTTCACTCCCAGCAAGGTTCGGGGGACGCAGTTCCGCCGGGCAGCGCTCCCCGCCGGTTTCATTTGGAGCTGACGAGCTTCGAGAACAACGTCAGCAATCAGTTGGGGAATTGGGCGGGAGGAGGGCTGAGCCTGGCCTACAAGTGGTCGGACCGGCTGACCACGACCGGGCAGATTCTGGGGCAGCGGCGTCCTGGAGAAGCGCAGCCTCTGCTGGCCGCCACGACGCGGATCGAATGGTTCCCATGGCTCTATACCGACCTGGCATTGAGCGGCGGCGGCCCGGACGATCCGGCGGCGTTCTTTCCGCGCGTCCGGTACGACTGGACGGTGAATGTGAAGCCCCCCGTGCCGGGACTGATCCTGAACGGCGGATTTACGCAGTTGTACTTCGGCGATCCGGTGCGAGGCCATGTCGTTCGGGCCGGCGCGGTCTACTACTGGAGGCGGTTGGTCTTTCAGGGGACGTTGTTTCTGAACACCAGCGAGCCGGGAAACCAGAAGTCCAAGGCCGGAAACGGGGCGGTGCAATACGGCGAGGAAGGCCGCTACTGGCTGGGAGTGGTGGCGGGCGGCGGCCGGGAAGCCTGGCAGACGCTCGCTCTCACGCCGCAAGACGCGGAGTTCACGAGCTACAGCAGCTCGGTCTTCCTGCGCAAGTGGCTCGCTCCCACCTACGGGGTCGTCACGTCGTACGGCTATTCGGTGAAGCGCGGCGCCTACCGAATCCACAGCGTGGACTTCACGTTCTTCCTAGATTTTTGATGGCAAGCACAAGCTCGTCACAGTCGAAGTCTTCCAGCGCCGCCAACGCCTCGAATTCCTGCAGGAACTCGTCGAGGCTTGCCAGATAGAGAACGGGGAAGCCGGCCTCGGGGCGAGCTTCGAGGATCATCCCGATTCCCTCGTCCTCGCCGTGGCCGAGAACGCGAAGGACGGCGAGCAGCATCAGCGGGCTGCGGTGGATTCCGGCGGCGCAATGGAACAGGATCTTGGCGCCCGGACTTTCGAGGGCATCCAGCGCGAATTGGACGCCGGTCCAGAACAGGTTGGGCGGCTTGGGCAAATAGTCGTCCTCGCAGCCGTTCCACAGCACGCGGACCCCGGTTCCTCTACTGAGCCAACGGTTGTCGAACTCGATCTGCATATTGATGACGTGGGTAATCCCGGAGCGGGCGAGCTCCCGCATGTCCTCGGCCGTGCGGATGGAGCTGCCGATGGCCAGGCGGTCGGTGACGAACTGGTAATCCAGCATGAGTGAGACCATTGACCTTTGGTGGGGGAAGGGGAAGAGAGAACTAACAAAACAATAGAATACCGCTTGGCGGGACTTTCTGCAACAAATTTACGGCGAGCCACTCCTCCGTGAAAATTCTTTTCAGGAAAGAGTGGCCGCCGGCGGGAACGGGGAAAGCAAACAGACGGCTATTTCGGGGCGCGCTTCCGTTTGGGAGAAGCCTTTGCTTTGGACGCCCTGCGGGCCGGGGCTTTCTTCTGTGGGACGCTGGGCTTCTTCTTAACGCGGGCTTTCCGCGCGACCGGGCGGGCTGCTGCCTTCCTTCTCTTTGGCGGGTTCTTTGCGGAGCCTTGGGCCGGGCGAGACTGGGCGGCCTTTCTAGGCTTGCCAGCGGTCCCACGAGCGGTCTTCTTGGCCTTTCGTGCAACCACCTTCACGGCTTTCCGGGCGGAAGTCTTCTTTTTGGCATTCTTTTTGGCCTTTTTAGGCGCAGCCGCTTTCCTGGGGGCGGCCTTCTTGGCGTTTCGCGGGGCCGGGCTGTCCGCGCTCGCCTTGGCAGGCTCTTTCCGAGGGGCGGGAGCCGGCAGGACCGTCGGCGGCGGGGGAGCTGGCGCCGGGGCCACTTCGTGGACGGGTTCGGGCACTACATCCGGCTCGGAAGTTTCTTCTTCAGTCACCTCCTCGTCGGCAAGGTCCTCGTCGTCCTCCTCAAACTCCAGCCGATATCCCTTGTCTTCGTCGTATCCCCCGCCCAGCTCGTCGTACTCATCCATGTCGTCGTCGTCCAAGGTCAAATACCGAATCTCCTCGGCGTTCATGATTCCATCCTCCTCGTGTCCCGGAGCGATATCAGAGTTGAATCCTTTGGCTGCCTCTTGCGGACAAGCCCGTGCGGGGGCTTCCGGTCCTGGTATAACCGGCACCAGGCAATCCAAAATGGGTTGTAGCGCATCCCGCAGAACGTGTCAAGCCGAATCGCCGGGACATCTGTTACACTGCGGGAACTGGCCTGAAATCTGAACGCGAGCGAGACCGCAATGGCCCAGCAGGCGGTGGAACACGTGCGCCGGTTACGAGGCGGAGCGCAATCGCACTTGATGCGCTGCGAGGATGGGCACTACTACGTCGTCAAGTTCCGGAACAATCCGCAAGGCGTACGAATCCTGGCCAACGAGCTGCTGGCCGGAAAGCTGGCGCTGGCGCTCGGCTTGCCGGTGGCCTGCCCGGAGGTGATCGAAGTAGACGACTGGCTCGTCGAGCATACGCCGGAGCTCTATATCGAGCTGCAGAACCGGCGGGAGCGGTGCGCGGCCGGGTTTCAGTTCGGCTCGCGGTTCCCGTGCGACCCGCTGCGGACTCCCGTCTATGATTTTCTGCCGGACGCGCTCCTCGAATCGATCGCCAACCCCGATAGCTTCCTCGGGATGCTCGTGTTTGACAAGTGGACCTGCAATTGCGACACGCGGCAGTCGGTGTTCTACCGCGAGCACGGCGAAGATGCCGCGCGGTATCGGGCGGCGATGGTGGATCAGGGGTTCTGCTTCAACGCGAATGAATGGAGCTTCCCGGACGCGCCGCTGCGGGGCATCTACATGCGTGCTTGCGTCTATGCGGGGGTGGTCGGGCCGCAGTCGTTCGAGCCTTTCCTGAGCCGGCTGGAGCACCTGGATGAAGAGATCCTGGAGGAAGCGGCGGCCTCGGTCCCCCCGGAGTGGTACGACGGCCGCACCGACGACATGCGGGCGCTGCTCCGGACGTTGGCGGACCGCAGGAAACGCGTGGCGCGAATGATTTTCGAGATGCGCGAGTCTCCCCGACAACCGTTTCCTTCCTGGAGGATCAATGCCTGAAGCACTTCCTGAGAAAAACCATCCTGAGAAAAAGAAGAACTGCGAATATTTTCTGGCGTATTACGTCCCGTCGGCTTTGCGGGAAACCCGCGTGGCCATCGGCGTGGCCCTCTTTGAGGAAACGGGGCGGCTGGTGGGGCAGCGCTTCACGCAGGACTGGCGGGCGGTTCGCTGCCTCGATCCGCAGGCCGATGTAAGACTGCTGAGCCTGGCGGCCGCCCAACTCCAGGACTTGGCCGAGGAAGACTTGGCGGGCGAAGAATTTGCGGGCGAGGCGGCTGCTGCGCGGCCCGATGCGGGGAGCGATCCGCTCCCGGAAAGCTACTCCGGGAAATTGCGCCGGATGGAACAGGACTTTGCCGGGTCGCTCCAGCTTTCCCCGCCGCGCGGGGTGTTGACCGACAACCCGGAACAGGAGCTGGAGCGGCTCTTTGCGGAATACATTGCGCCCCGCCGCGCGGCTCGGCTTCCTCCGGTGCATCGGCCGGGAACGCGTCCCTGGGTGCGCGCGCAGCTGGCGGAAGCGGTCCGCCGCCACGGGTTGTGGGAGCGGTTCGAGCGCGACGTGCCGGTCGAGCAGTTCACCGCCCCGGGGGACGGTTTTCGCATCGACTTCAGTTTTCGCCCAAATGGTGTGGTCGAGTACCTGCATGCTCTCTCCCTGGAGCGGGACTGGACCCAGGCGAAGCTGCTCGGGTACACCTATTGGCGAATCCGTGAAAAGACCGCTGCCCGGCTGACCGCCGTCGTGGCGGACGCCGACCCGGCGATCCCAGCCGTCCAAAGCTGCCGCCGGATTCTGACCGAGGCGCAGATCGCCGTGGAGCCGCTGTCGCGGGTGGATGCGTTTCTGGACCGGGTTCTATCCGGGCCGCAAGGGTAGCCGAGCGGTGGTTTCATCGGCGCGCATCGCCGACAAGATAGACCACCGCTCCCTTGCGGGCGCGGCTCGGACTCCATTGTCGTTTATGAGTCGCGGCTCTGATTCGCCGGTGTCAAAGTCCTTTGGCGATCCGGTCCGCTACGCTACAATGGGGCAAGTTCCGAGGTTTGCGTTCGAATATTGAGAACTGGAAATGGCCACTTGGATCCTCGCGCAGAGCGTTCTCCCCTCGCTGACGGCGAAGACTGTGGTCGAGATTGCGATTCTGGGGCTGCTGCTCTATCAGGTTGTGCGGATGTTCCAGGGAGCGCAAGCCTCCCACTTCCAGGTTTGGCTCTCCGTCCTGGCGGTGCTGTACCTGGTGGTGCAGTGGGGATTTTCCACCTCCGGGTGGCTCCTCGATGACATCGGGCCTTACCTGTTGCTCGCCACGGTGATCCTGTTTCAGGCTGAAATCCGGAGAGGCTTGGCCAAGATTGCGCGGAACCCCTTCCGCGCCTGGTTTTCCTCGTTTGAAGCCAGACATTTTCTGGAAGACGTTCTTCTGGCGATCGGGCGGCTGTCGGCTCAGAAGACTGGGGCATTGATCGTTCTGGAGCGCGAAACGCCGCTGCGCACGTACGCCGACAGCGGCATCCCGCTCGAAGCGCGCTTGAGCTACGACCTGCTGGTGACGATTTTCCAGCGGCAGGCGCCGCTCCACGACGGCGC
>Ga0326597_10006414_pt1 | contig 16118 bp, 12 predicted proteins | sample RVTome_12_FD_203789 | JGI IMG/M metagenome (GOLD analysis project Ga0326597, IMG submission 203789) | Soil microbial communities from uranium-contaminated site in the Upper Colorado River Basin, Wyoming, United States - RVT100D185 | ecosystem: Environmental > Terrestrial > Soil > Contaminated >...
CCGCGGCCCTTGAGGAAGCGGCGCAGGGTGGCCTCGCAGACCCGCGTCCCTTCCGGCAGCACGTGGTCCTCGTGCAGCACCTGATGGAAGAGCTTGACCGAGAGCCGGCGGTGCTGGACGCGATGGCGGGCGATGAGCTCGGCCGCGTCGTCGTCGAGCTTGCGGAACGAACCCTTGTCGGAGCGGGTCTTGGGGAACAGCGCGTCGAGGCCGCCGCGGCGGTAGGCGGCGAGCCAGCTGCGCAGCGTGGGGACCGCGAAGCGGCGCAGCGAGCCGTCGGGGAGCGGATGCTGGCGCGCTGCCACGCGCGCCAGCACCTGGCTGACCACTTGGTCGGTGAGCGGGCGCGTCGCCTCGCTGATCAGGCCGTAGCGGAACACCGCCCAGTCGCGGGGCGTCGGGGTCTGGGGTTGAGCCTTGTCTTCGATCACGAACCCACCTCCTGCGGTTCGCTCACGGAGGGGATCTCCGCGAGCGCGGCGCGCAGGATGGCGGGTTCGCGCTCGCGAGGCGCGTCGGATCGTGTGGAACGGCTCGAGCGCGACGCGCGGCTTCCCGTCGCGCACGGCTGCGGGCGGCGGCATCGAGCAGCCCGCGGCCGAAGACGGCGCGGAAGCTCCCCAGCAGGGAACCGCTGATCGCCCCGACCAGGCCATCGAGCTGGGGAGCCTCGGGGCGATTCTCCGACCACGACCCGCCGGTCTTGGGGAGCAGCCAGGCCAGGGCGGCTCCCACCAGGCGCCCCCGGACCAGGGCGCGCCAACGCTGCAGGGTACGCGGCGACACCACCTCTTCGCCGTGGCCCGCATGTCCGGTCCATTCGCAGGCGGCCGCGATCCCATCGCGCACTACGTGGACCACGGTCTCGAGCACCGAGGGGATGGTGAACCGGCCGCGCCACAACTCGGCCGGGACCAGCGAGGTGGTCTGTCCGCTGCAGAAGCGCACCCGGCGGATCGGCACCGCACGGAACACCTCGCCGGTGGCCCGCTCGACGCCAAGAACCCGCGTCATCCCCGCTCCTTTCGCCGCCGGTTGAGTCCCCCGACTGAGGTCTGATCGACCTGGACCTCGGTCGCCGGCGGCCTGCCCGCCCGCGCCCAGGGCGGCCCAACGCCCACACTGCGCCTTCCCGCTAAAGGGTGCAGTCTGCCCCTTCATCCGCCTCATCTCCTCCCGCCCATGCCCCGCCTTCTCGGGGCCGGCCAGCGCCTGCCTCGTTACTTGACCCAGATCGAAGTCCAAGCCTTCTTCCGCGCGATCCGTTCCCTCCGTGACCGCGCCCTCTTTGCGCTCGTCTATCACTACGGCCTCCGGGTGGGCGAGGTGGCGCTCCTGCGGCGCGGGGACGTCGATCTCGCCCGCGGCCGCATCGTCGTCAAGCGCCTCAAGGGCGGGGCCTGGACCGAGCAGCCGCTCTTTCGCGCGACCTCGAAGCTCCTCGGCCGCTACCTGCGGCGGACGCGCGGCAGGCCCGAGGCTCCCCTCTTCGCCGGCCGCCGTGGAGCACTCCGCAAGCGCCAGATCCAGTCCCTCTTCGTCCGCTACCGCGACCGCGCACACCTCCCGAGTCGCTACACGTGCCACGGGCTGCGCCACTCGATCGCGACGCACCTCTTGGACGCCGGCGTCTCGCTCGAGTTCGTCCAGGATCATCTGGGGCACCAGAGCATCCGTTCCACTTCCATCTACGCCCGCATCACCGATCACCACCGCGCCGCGCTCTTTCAGCAGCTCGAGCGCTCGCCGTGGATCGTCCAGCCGGAGGTGCCGGGCGATGGTGCCTAACCAAAGGCATCCCACGTGTCCTCTGCTGTCCACGAACCACCCGCCCCCGTTTACGGAGACATTCCGTGATATTGCGATCTCTCGTGTGAGCGCTTGCCGGTCTTGGGTGGGCGCCGCTCTTGGTCAATGCGGGCGTCCCCGCCGACACCGCCTGGACCGGGAACGGAGTGCGCGTCTCGAACGGTGTCGGCGCCGAGAACCAGCCGACGCTGCTGCGCTCGGGCGCCGGTGGCACTTTCGTCGTGTGGTGGGACGACCGGGACGGAAGCCTGAGCGTCCATGCGCAGCACCTCTCGTCCACCGGATCACCGACCTCCGGATGGCCCGCGGAAGGGCTCAAGATTGCAGATGGAACGGGATCTGGTTTTCAGGAGTACCCCCAGCTCGTTCCCGACGGCAGTGGCGGCGCTGTGGTCGCGTGGATGGATACGCGCGGCTCAGGGGGCCCATCCCTAGACAACATCTACCTCCAGCGGATCGACACGGCGGGCAACCCGCTGTGGCTCCAGGCCGGCGTGGCAGCGATGGCGCTGGGGACGGCGTACTCCTGCTTCGGGGTCGCATCCGACGGTGCGGGTGGGGTGTTTCTTGCTTGGGAGGACGGGCGAGAGTCTCCAGGTAGGTCTCCCTATCGCGCCTATGCGCAGCATCTCGACGCGTCGGGTCAACGCCTCTGGGGTGCAAACGGCGTTCCCCTGAGCGTCGAGACCGGGGATGACCAGTTCTGTCCGAGGGTCGTGCCCGACGATGCCGGAGGCCTGATCGCCTCCTGGACTGACCTCCGACGGTTTGCTGTCAGCGGCATGCGGGACATCTACGCGCAACGGCTCGATGCCTCCGGCACAAGGCTCTGGGGGGATAGCGCGCTCGCCGCCTGCATCGGCACGAGCTCAGGGGGAGCGACCGAGATGGTTTCTGACGACGCCGGCGGTGCGATCATCGAGTCTTGCTGCACGGCCACGGGCGGGAGCGTAGTCCAACGCTTCGGCCCGACGGGCACCAGGCTTTGGGGCGCGAGCGGAGTGCCGATTTCAGGCTGCGGCGGAATCGCACCAGACGGATCCGGCGGAGTGATCGCCGCTTGGGGCGTACCCGCGGCCCACGAGGTGCGTGCCGAACGCGTGAACGCCTCCGGCACCGCGCTCTGGGGCTCGCCGGTGGTCTGCAGTGGGGCCACGCCCGATGTGTATCCGTTTCTCCGGCGACACTCGATCGCGCCCGATGGCGCGGGTGGAGCGATCATCGCCTGGGGTGACACACGTAGCGGCCCGGGCATGTTCCCGCGTCTGGAGTACGCGGATGTCTATGCGCAGCGCGTAACCGCGGACGGCGCAGTCGCTCCGGGTTGGCCGACGGCGGGCCGGGCGATCTGCACCTTGGACAGCCTTCAGGGACTCGTGGCAACCGTTCCGGATGGTGAGGGAGGCGCAGTCATCGCCTGGGAGGATGATCGCGGGCTCAGACGGAACGTCTATGCGGCGCGCGTAACCGCGGACGGCATCGTTGCGACGACGCTCTCGCTGGTGAGCGCGGTCGCGGTGCCGGGTGAGGTCCGGCTTCGCTGGTCAGGATCCGAAGTCCTCACGGCCATGCTCTACCGCTGCGTCGGCTCGCGCTGGCTGGCGATTACCGGGCTGCTGCCGGACGGACACGGTCTGATCGAGTACGTTGATACTGACGTTGAGGCGGGAAAGCGCTACGGCTACCGGCTGGGTGTCCGCGAGGGCGGCCTCGAGCGCTTCTATGGCGAAACGTGGGTGGACGTCCCGAGCGTACTCCAGCTGGCACTTGAGACACCCTACCCGAACCCTGGCGACGCGGACTTCCTTGTCGCTTTTGCACTCCCAACGGACCAGCCCGCGGTCATTGAGCTCCGCGACGTTGCGGGCCGAAGGATCGTCGTCCGCGAGGTCGGCGACCTCGGGCCCGGGCGCCACACAATCCGTCTGCGACCGGAGATCCCGCTTCGCCCCGCTGTCTATTTTCTCCGGCTCCGCCAGGGCGGGAGCTCAGTGGCCGCCAAGCTCACGATCCGGTCTTGATTGTGTTGGGTGGTTGGTTCCAGCGTGCGAAATGGTGGCGAACGAAGCGGCTCCCGAGCCTGCTTGGTTCAAGCGCGTAGAATTACAGGATTCTGCCCGACCTCGCCCGGCCACAAGCAGCGCACGATCGCGCCTGGAGCGAACTGCCCGCCCGTGACCGCCACAGGCACAGGGGCCTGAGCCTCGCCCCCACCATTCGGCCGGCAGCGGTCCCAGGGCCGAGCGGGGCGAGGCGCGACGGGAAGCCTCGTGTCCGCGCAATTGCCAAGCCGCGGCACGGCTTGTTTGGGGACCCGCCGCAGTGCACGACGCGCGCTGGCGAGGCTATCGCGTGACGACGCCGCGCGCCGTCAGTGTGTCTCGCTCGAACTTGAGCCGGATCAGGTACACCCCCGGCGAAAGGCCGGAGCCTCCACCGACCGGCAGCACATGGCGGCCGGCTTCGAGCACGCCCAAGTTACGCCCGTACACCCGCCGTCCCGCGACGTCCATGACGTCAAGCCGCACCTCTCCGGGCGAGGGGAGCGTGAACGCGACGAGCGGAGCTCCGACGGTGGGATTGGGCAGGAACCCCTCAATGGCGAGCGCGAGCTGACGTGGGACTTCCACCCAGGCCTCTTCGGTCAAGTGAACAGCCGCGCCGTCACGGTAGGCCAGGCGGTAGGCATAGCGCTTCCCCGGTAGGACGGTGTGATCCTCGTAGCGTAGTCGGTCGGGCCCAACCGTCAGCGCTGTCCCGATCGACTCCCAGGCTTCCACTTCCGATCGGCGCTGGGCCGTGGCATCGAGGGTGCCGGCCCCGGGGCCGTGCCAAGTCAGGATCACACGGTCCGGGAGCCCCTCGGCGCTCACGAGCGAAAGCTGAGCAGGAACGGTCGGGTCCCAGACGACCTCCTGGCTCAGCCACTCGTAGCGCTTGTCCACGCTCTCGCGGCGGATGCGATAGCGCAGAACCTCGTTCAAAGGCGCCTCGTCGGTCCAAGTCAGTTCGCCGTCCGGCCCCGCTCGCACCCGCGCGACCGGCTCGTAGGCCCCTGAGCCCCGCGCGCGCAACACCGCCCACCAGGTCTCGGGCGCCGGCTCCGAGAGCGTCCAGCGCACGAGGCGGGCTCCACCGACGGGGTCGATCCGGGGAGCGCCCGCCGTGGTCGTGGTGTAGGTGTGCGCCCAGAACATCCCGTCGAAGTCCCGGCACCACGCCACCCACACGTCGCCGTTGCGGTCGCGCGCCACCGTGGGCAGGTTCCCCCCCTCCGAGTCCGGTAGGTTGTCCGCCACCGTGAATCCCGAGTCGGTGGGCACGCAGACACAGATGGTCTGCACGGCGTTGTGGGAGTGGTCGGCGCTCCACGCCACGGCCGGGTATTCTCCCCCGTCCTGGCTCATGTCCACCGACTTCGTAAAGTACCCCTCGGGACGGCGGTACGCGCAGGTCAGGCTCTCGGTCGAGCTCCAGGCCCCGTCGCGGAAGGTGGCGATGGAGAGGTGGTCATTGAGCGTGGCCCACCCCAGCCACTGACCGCCGCTCGGGCGGACTCGAAACTGGGGGCTGATCACGAAACGCCCGTGAACGGGAGGGGCTGGATGCTCGCTCCAGCTCGTCCCGCGCAGCAGCCCCCAGAGCATCCCGTCGCGGTCGTTCGCCCACACGACCAGGGCGGTCGTGTCGTCCAGGGTGGTCTCCGCCACCCCGTTTCCGCCATTGCCCGGCACCTCCAGCCGCTGCCACGTGCCGATGGCGTCGGACTGGAACAGCCGCAGCATCCCGGCGTCGCTCTTCACCGCCCAGCGCCGTGTCCCGCGCACCGCCCCGCTGTAGGCGAACGAGGGCCCCCACACCACCGCGATCGTGTCGGGCACGGGAATCTCGTCCCCTGGCGCCTCGGCCATTACGAAGGTCACGTACAGCCCGAAGTCCCCCTGCGGGTCCACGGTCTGCCAGATCAGCGGCCGGCGATCCGACGGCGCGGACACCCGCTTCACGAAGGCGACACCGTAGCCGAGATTCCACAGCGGCACCCAAGCCGTTTCCTCCCAGCGCAGGGCATACGTGTCGCGGCCGATGCCGCCCACGGCACCCGCGTAGACGATCGGACGACCCAGCGCATCGGTGTCCATTCGATCCGGAGCAAGCCACGTGTGCCCGGGCACCTTGAACGTGTCCACCGCGGTCCACGCCCGCCCCGGCGTGATCGCCGCGGCGTCCCTGGCGCTCGCGCCCAGCAACAGCACAACGCAGCAGGCAGCAGCGAAAGGCACGACGGAGCGGGACAACGAAGCAGCCAGCATGGGAGGAATCCTGACATGACTTGGCAAGAGTGGCCCTTCCGAATTCAAATGGAGGCCAGAAATACTCTGGTATCAGCGACAAAGAAGATTCTACTTGACGATCTGGGTAGGACGGGAGCGAAATCTCACGCCAACGACTCCATGCCGAATGGCCGCTCGGACGTCCTGGCCGTGCCTCCCCTCGAGCGTCCTCACGCCGACCCGACCCGCTGGAGCCGGGAGAAGCCGCTTCATGTGATTCCCTACCTGAAGGAACGCGGCGGCTCACGCTCTTGGGAGCACGTGTTCCGTGGAGGCTGACCGTGAACGCTCGCTCGTGCTGGGTGCTCGCCGCTCTCCTGCTCGTCGCCTTCCTTGCGCCGGAGGCTCAAGCCGACGCCGTACGCTGCGAGGTGCTGCCGGACTCGGTCCAGAGTCCGCAGTACTCGGTCGAGAAATTCTTCTCCTTCCGGCCGGGTGCAAAAGGCCAGGACCTAATCTACCGCGACGTCGAGTTCCTATGGGATTCCTTGTATGTCGGAGGGCTCACGGAGGACGTTCAGTCAACGCTCAGAAACCTCGCCCACACCCTCGTGGACTCCGCAGGCAGGAACCCGTTCGGCGCGCCAATCTCGGACTTCCACCTCATCTATGACTACTTCCGCAGGGAGGGGGGCTTTTACAATCCGACGGACCCTAAGGACACGGCCTCCGTCGTCGTAGGTACGAAGGATGACCTTGGGGGGAACGTCTCCGCTTACAACCCGAGCGACCGATCGCATGTGGACACGTACTTGTGGAAGCCGACACGACCGATCAACCGCGGAGGGGCGTACCCGTCCGCATTCATCAGCGGCGAGGAGGACCTCACCACGGGACACTCGAGCGAGGACGTGAAGCCCGCGAACTCTATCGAGATCAAGGGGCCGCCGGAGTCAAGCATGATCGACCTCGGCGGAACAGGGTGGACCAAGCCGGACGCCTTCCGCAACGTCGTATTCAATCATGAGACCCAGCACTCACTCCCGCCTGCGCAGGGTGCCTCCATGACCTCCGAGCTGTTCTCTGCAGGTGCGGAGGCGATCGGCGGGAACGCCGACACGTCGGCGGTCGATGAGGTTCCCTACACGTGGTCGCTCATTGCATACCCCAGTGGCGGGCCGATGGGCTGCTCGGATGTCCGCAACTTCGGCTCCAACTACCAGGCGCGCAGCGCGTTCATGTCGTACTTGGCGTACAACTTCAGGGGTGCCGACACCTCCGCGACGTTCGCCGGGCTCAACGACGATTTGCTACGGCGCTGGGCACGCAGCGGGCGCCACTTCTCAGATTTGCGCCGGCTGTTGGCCGACGACAGCTGCGGCACGTGCTTCACGAAGACCTACTTCCATCCCGGCGGGAGTCCGCTGGACACGACGAGCCGCCTCGGGCTCATGCTCCACAATTGGCGCGTCGCGAACTACGTCAACAATTCGGCCCTCGACGAGGGGGAGTACGGATACCCGCCGCAGTTCGGCTTCGCGCCCTCCAAGCAGCTCAAGGCGTGGCAGTCCTTCGACGGCTGCGGGGTCGTGGACGACGTCATCGCCATTCCGCCCGAAGTCACCCTAACCAGCCGGCAACTGACCCGCGACACGACCTTTGCGGGCTCGCGGTCGTACGAGGGCACGAACTACCCGCTCGTCCTCCAGCCGCTGGGCTCGGAGTACTGGGTGGTGCGCAGCGACCCATCGCTCGGTAGTCCAGGCCAGGACCTGATCGTGCGGGTGAGCCCCGAAGGTCTCGGCGTACTCGAACACAAGTACTTCGCGTGCGGTTCGCCACAGAGTGCGCAACGATTTGATGGCCGCTTGTACGCCTCCGTCGTCGGCTATCGCGAGCAGAACGAGCAGGGAGGTGTGCCGGCCAAGCTCTGGCAGCATCCCGAGTGGGCGGTCAGGAGCTTCTCCCCTCGATGGATAGACGTGGACAGCCTGGCCGACGACCTCGAGTTCGTGATTCCGTCCTTTGGCGACTCGATCAAGGCGGCAATCGTCGTCCTGAGCCTCGCCGACGGGCCTCAGACGACCCTGCAGAGCCAACCGGTGTTCGTCTATACGGAGCTCCTGAAGTATCGCCTGCACCTGGCGGTTCGAGCGGACACCATGCCGCCGAGCAACCCCGAGTTCGTAGGCTTCAACCAGGCGATCCTCGAGGATCAGGCATCCTGGTCGCCGACGGCGGATACCCTCGTCTACACTGAGACTCCCGCCTCGGGCCACTCGCAGATCTACATGCGAAGGACGGCGATCCACAAGGTGCCAGTGTATGGGACCAATCCGCCATTCAAGCAGAAGCTGCCCGACTGGTCTCCACGGGGGGACTGGATCGCCTGGTCGCAATTCCGCTCCGCTTGGCCGTACGAGGACATCTATGTCTACAACCGCGTCACGAGCGAGTTCCGACTCCTCACCCCGGGACTCGAGGGAGCAGATCTGTGTGCGGTGTTCCAGCCGAATGGCCAACGTCTCGCATACATCGTGCACGTCGTCGACCAGCAGCAGGAGCTCGGCCCGTGGGAAATCCGGCGGATCGACCTGAGCGGCGCCCACGACACGGTGCTCGTCTCCAGAGGCAGCGGGGCGAACATTCGCTCGCCGCGCTGGAGCCGCGATGGCAAGTGGCTCTACTTCACCGCGAACGACTCGCTCTACGCGGTGGGTGCGGACGGCGCGATTCGGGGCAAGGTGGTCTCACGGGCCGCAGTGGCCGACTCAGTGACCACGTTCGACTTCTCCCCTGCAGGCGGCAGAATGGTACTCGAGCAGCCGGGCATCGCCAGGTTCCCGCAGGCGTGCAACTTCCTGCAGGACACAGTGCTGGTCAACCATGCCACGTTCAGGCGCTTGGCGCTACGTGACACCCTGACCAAGTTCGATGATCCGCGGTTCTACGTGTCCGGGGCGCAGTTCACGCACCCGCGCTGGTCGCCTGACGGCACCCGAATCGCGTTCACATCGGACCAGATGGACGCAGCAGGAGCCGAGCGCGACCTATACGTCGGCTGGGTGTCGTGGAATCGTCCGCCACGGTTCTCTCCCGAGCCGCGCGACACCGTGCTCACGGCATGCGGAAGCTTTTCCATGGACCTCGATGCCACCGATCCAGACGGCGAGGCAGTGACGTTTGAAGCCGCGTACCTTCCTGCCGGTGCCACGTTCAACACTTCCAACGGGCTGCTCACATGGGATCCGCCAGTCTCGGGCGACCATTACGTCGTCTTCAGGGCCCTCGATGGCTCCGGCGGCGTCCATTCGAAGGTGGTCCGCCTCTCGGTCCCGGACAGCGTCCGGCCGGCGAAAGTGGAAACTCTCGCGGCCGAGTTCGTGTCCTTCAACTCCGTCGGGTTGACGTTTATCTCGGTCGCAGACGATTCCCTCGAGGATGGCGGGGCGGCGTGCAAGTACGTGCTCAAGCGGCACACCCAGACCATCACCGAGAGCAACTGGAACAGCGCTACGAACGTGACGGTGTCGGACCCACCGCAGAGCCCTGGAAACGAGGAGCTCATCCAGGTCTCGGGGCTCCAGTCGAATACGACCTACTACTTCGCGATCAAGACGCGGGACGAGGCGGGGGACCACTTGGCGGCGATCAGCAACGTCGCATCAGCCCACACCCTGAGCGGCGGGGGTGGCGGGATGTCTGCCAGGCGGACCGGGCCGGGGGAGGCGAGCGTCCGCGGCGCCGAGGCATCGATCGGCTCCGCTCCGAGAGAAGTCGAGGCTGCTGGGCTCAGGCCCAGTACACAGGCCATGGCCGCGGAACTCTCGAAAGCTGGTGACGACGTCGCCTGGCGACTCTATCGGCTCGGGCAGGATGAGACATCGAGCCTCGCCGGGTCAGGCGGGGAGCCACGGCTCCTGTTGCAGGTACCCGACGGAGAGGGCTGGAAGACACGCGCCTCGTTCAGCCTGGCCGTGGACTGCTCGGTCTTCGCACTGCGGGCCCCCCGGTCCGAGCGCGGGCGGGCGGTCGTGGTCGGCGGGCACGATCTCGTCATGGCCGCCGCCGAGGCTCGCGGTGGAGCGAAGGCCACCCATGGCGTCCGCGCCTCCGCTGCCGATCACAGCCGACTCGGGAGCCTGCTCACCAATCTGGCTCCGCCTGCGGGCGTGATCGAGATCGCCTCGGGGGACACGCTCGGGCTTGGCTACGAGGCGATGGAGACCGAAGCCTCGCCCGTGGACTGGTATCTTCTCTTCCGCAGGAGCGGCGCGGCGGTCACGATGGCGGCTGCGACCGGAGGAGGGGCCGAATTGCCGAGGACCTTCGCCCTGGAGCAGAACCGACCCAACCCGTTTTCCTCGCTCACCACGATCCGCTTTGCCCTGCCGCGCTCTGAGCACGTCCGGCTCGAGCTCTTCGACCTCGCCGGGCGGCGCGTGGCGACGCTGGCGGACGGCGGCTTCCCGGCCGGGTTCCACGCGGTCGACTGGAACCGTCGCGCCGATGGAGGGCGGGTCGTGCAACCTGGGGTGTACATCTACCGCATGGAGGCCGGGGCGTTTCATGATCGAAAGAAGCTGACTCTTCTCCCATAAGGACATCGTTGGTGTGTTCGGAGCGCCGCATTCCGCGGCGCTCCGATCTCGTGGTCGCGCCATTCGCGCGGGGCAATCGCTTCGAACGGAGGAGGGCGGTGGCTTGGCCGCCGGCGATGAAGCCGGCCCCAATGGGAACGCCAGAAAACTGAGCAGCGAACTCGGCTTTTCGATTCGCCCAGTGGGTGGCGCCCGCGACGAACACTGCACACTTGAGCCCCAGGCGCCGCCTTCGCTAGTCAATCTTCGGGTCAATCCGCGCGGCGGAATTGATTCCAGCGGCGTTTACTGAAATTCCTGTTGTTTCCGAATAGGCACAGGCCTACGTTGACACTCCCTCGGACGACTCCCGCACCACCTCGAGGTTCGCCGTGTGCGCTGGCCGCGCTCGCTGGAAGGCTCGAGGCTCTGCTGACTCCCTGCCGGTAGAGTCTGCTCCGCGGCTGCGCCCTGCACGGCTCGACATCCGCCACCCACGCGCGACCCGTTGCCTCGCGAGTGTGGCCAGGCGCGCTCAGCTGCGAGCCCCCGGGACGAACCGCGACGCCGATCAACTGCATCACCCGACCTCCCGGCCGACGAGTATCCCGACGACGTGCACGAGCTGGACCTGGTGCGCCATACGACCCACCGCAGTGGCATGATCTTGAGCTCGCGAAGAAACCGGAATGCTGCCTTGAGTACCTCGTCGTGCACGAACTCGTACACCTACTATTGAGCGCTGCATTGAGATGTAACGGCCCGACCGCCCGAAAACCAGCGAGAATGGCCCACTGAACCCACCTCGGTCCGTTGCATTCTCTGCGCTGTCGTCAATAGAGCGCGGGCACACTGATCGGTTTGTGGCTTTGATGGACCAGCATCTCCCGCGATGGCGTCAATACCGAAGCGAGTTGAATGTATCGCCGTTGTCACACGAGAACTGGACTTACTGAGGAAACGGGCGAGGGAGGTACTCGCGTGCGCGTCCACGTCGGAAGACACAATCTCGAGACGATCCGTGAAGCTGCCAGGACGCTAGGCTCCGCCGACATCGAATATGCACTCGACTGCCTCGAAAGCCAGGCCAATCTTCGCGAGCCCGCATGGGGACCGGCAGAGCTCTTCGTAGAGGTTACACTGTTGCCGCAAGCGAATGAACGGCACACACAGTGTGACCTCATTTTGTGCTTCCGCGATCGGGCAGCGGTCATCGACATAAAGCGCAAGGAACTTAAAGGGGTCGAGCTACAGCGGACCCGCAATCAGATTGCTGGTCAGCGCAAGGCAATCGGGCGCAGGGCGTACGCCGCAGGCTGGGATGAGCAGTGTGCCGTGCCCATGGTCTTCGTCCCTGAAGCGTCGGCTCAGGACATCGCGGAGCTTCGCATGGCGCTCGATGCGGATCAGGACCGCCACTTCGTCGTGGCCGGGAACTTGCGCGACGCGACGTTTCTTCCAACGGTTTGCATGACCCTCTCTGCCAACGTACGTGAGACACCGACCCCCCGGAAGTTTAGTGTAGAGGGCGAGACGGGAAACGAGGATGTCCACGACCATGGAGGGGGTGCAGTTGGCGCAGGAGACCGAGGTGGTGGCGAAGGCGGCGCGCCGGCGGTTCACGGCCGCTGAGAAGCTGCGGGTCTTGCGCGAGGCGGACCGCTGCACCAAGCCCGGCGAGCTGAGCGCGCTGCTGCGGCGCGAGGGGCTGTACTCCTCGCACCTGTCGGCCTGGCGTGAGGCGCGGCGCCGGGGTGAGCTGGCCGGGCTGACGCCACGCGCACGGGGTCCGAAGCCAAAGCCGGTGGACCCACGGGACCGGAAGCTGGCCGAGCAGGCCCGCGAGATCACGCGGCTCCAGGCGCGGCTGGAACGCGCCGAGGGGTTGATTGCCGTCCAAAAAAAAGTCTCGCAGCTCCTGGGCATCCCGCTCGAGAGCGACGGGAAGGACTGATGCGGACCGTGACCGAGCTCGGGCCACGGCTGGGGATCGCGCCGACGTGCGCGGCGCTGGAGGTAGCCCGAGCCAGCTACTACCGCGGGCTGGCGCCGTCGGTCGAGCTTCCGCCGCGGCCCACGCCGGCGCGGGCGCTCCCGGCCGAGGAGCGCCAAGCGGTGCTCGAGGTCCTGCACGAGCCGCGCTTCGTGGACCTGGCGCCGGCCGAGGTCTACGCCACGCTGCTCGACGACGGCCGCTACCTGTGCTCGGAGCGCACGCTGTACCGGGTGCTGGCCGAGAACGCCGAGGTCCGCGAACGACGCGACCAGCTCCGGCATCCGTCCTATGCCGCGCCGCAGCTGCTCGCCACGCGGCCGAACGACGTGTGGAGCTGGGACATCACCAAGCTGCTGGGCCCGACCAAGTGGACCTACTACTACCTCTACGTGCTGCTCGACGTGTTCAGCCGCTACGTGGTGGGCTGGCTGCTGGCCGAGCAGGAGTCGGCGCGACTCGCCGAGCAGCTGATCGCCACGAGCTGCGACCGGCAGGGCATCGCGCCGGGCCAGCTCACCGTGCACTCCGACCGCGGCCCGGCGATGACCTCGAAGCCGGTCGCCCTGTTGCTCGCCGACCTGGGCGTCACCAAGAGCCACTCACGGCCGCACGTCGCGAACGACAACCCGTTCTCCGAGTCCCAGTTCAAGACCCTGAAGTACCGGCCCGAGTTCCCGGAGCGGTTCGGGTCGCTCGAGCACGGACGCAGTCACTGCGGGGACTTCTTCCCCTGGTACAACACCGAGCACCATCACGTCGGGCTCGGGCTGTTCACGCCGCATGATGTGCACTACGGTCTGGCCGAAGCCAAGCACGAGCAGCGGGCGCGCGTGCTGGCCGAGGCGTTCGCCAGGAACCCGGAGCGGTTCCCGAACGGACGGCCGCAACCGAAGGCGGTGCCGAGCGCGGTGTGGATCAACCCGCCGGTGAACGACGTCGACCGGTCGAGGACCGAAAACACCATCACCCACGAGTCGCGCGAGATCGCGATCGTCGATCCTGGGGCATCCTGCGAAGCCGTTCTCGCGGCTGATTGCCCCGAGAGCCCAGATCTCATCCCCGAGGACTTGTGCATGGCCGTTGCTCAGTAAACTCACGAAGCGAGTGTCTCAAAGTCGTTGACAGGTTCCGACCACCAGCGATGGCCTTCGGAGTCTCGCGCCCCGTACTCGCGTTGCCCGTAAGGCTGATCGGACGGTACGGAATCGATCTTTGCTCCGGCCGCACGAGCACGAGTGAAGTGGACGTCAACATCGCTGACATGTACGACAAGCCCAGCGCCGGCCATGTCTACCGCCCCCGGTGAATCGAGCTGGTGCTCCGCCGTGATGCGGTGAAGCCAGTTCGTCGTCCCACCAACGCGGACCTCGCCATGAACAGGTTGGCCGTCTCCAGCGCGCTCGACGCCCCCAGACTCGAAGCCAAAGGCTCGAACCAGGAAGTCATGAGCCGCTTGGATGTGGCGACATACCAGCACGGGGATGACCCGCTCGAATGTAGCCACGTCTCCTGGCCCTCCCAGCCCGTCCAACGACACTGCCGCTGAGCTGCGGCGCGCCTGCCGTCGGGCGGGCTCAGGTCGAACACCGCTCGCATGAACGCCCGGCGCCCAGTCACGATGTCCCACCTCACCGCACGCCGCCGGCTCCAGCGCCCGGTTAGGCAGCGGGGCGTGGCGCCCCCAATGTCGGCCGCGACCTCAAGAATAGTACACGCTCTTCGCTACGCCGTGGATACGGCTTACCGACTCGCGCAGAGCCGAGAGCGAGAAGGATCCTATTGAAAGGTGCATGAGTAATGCAATGAACAGACGCGTCAAAGTCGGAGCCCCGAGTGCGTGATGCAGCTCCACTGCCGCTGGGGTGAATGCCGGAGCTCTTCGAGTTCGGCGATCAGGCTCAAGGCGGGCTTCGTCGAACAAGCCTTTCAAACCACAGCGAGAGGCCCTTTTTCAATCACGAAGTTCCATCGGCTTCAGTCTTCTGCTCATTCGAGGTTAGGCCCCAGCTGAAGGCGCCGAAGGTCGGTTTGCAAGCGCGCGCCTTACAACATCTGAGACCGTCTCCGACGTGATGCCTCGCTCCTGGCAATACCTGGACGTGAGCCAATCCGCGACGTCCCTTGCGCCCTTACTTGCGTTGCAAGAAGCGCAGCACCTCGCAATGTTCTCCCGGGTCACGATCCTCGCGTCGTTGACGATGTGCTCCCGGGTCGCTCGAGCCTCGCGGCTGGTCCGGGATGAGCCAAAAGCGACACCGCAGTAGACGCAGCGCCTGTCTCGCTCCGCGACCTCGCGCTCCAGCCAATCGGGGATATTCCAGCGGTTCATTCCTTGCGTCCATGCCGTCATCTGTACGTGATGTGCCTAACCCTCGGGTTCGGCGGCGGCCCGCGGAGCGGGCCGGCCAATGCTACCGATTGCTATCTGGCTCCTCGATGGTACGAGTTGCCCGCAGCCGCCGTCCCTGCTTCAGGGCTTGGTCGCCCGGAAGTTAATGCCGACCGTGCCAAACGCGCTCGCGCTTGACGCCTGCGGAGCCCCGTCGAAAACTTCGGCCTTCCAGGTGATTTCGAACTCGGCAAAACCGGCAGCGACGACCGTCGCTTCGAGCTCTGCTTCCAGCAGAGCACCGGCAATTCAACCGGTCCAAAGACCTATCTGTTTTTTCGCCCCCTCCGGCACCTCCCGGTTGACCAGGATGTCGCCGATCTGAAGCCGCCCACCTGAGCGCAACACGCGGAACATCTCGCCCACGACCTTCTGCTTGTCGGGAGTGAGGTTCAGCACCCCGTTGGAGATCACCACGTCGGCCCAGCCGTCGGGCACCGGGAGCGCCTCCATGTAGGCTTCGCGAAACTCGACGTTGTCGATCCCAGACGCGGTGGCGGCCGCGCGCGCCTTCTCAAGCATCGCCGGGGTCATGTCGATGCCGACAACTTCTCCGGTTGGGGCGACCATGCGCGCAGCGATGAGCGAATCGATGCCCCCGCCTGAGCCGACATCGACAACTCGTTCACCAACGGCGAGTTCGCCCATGGCGAAGGGATTTCCGGTGCCGGCGAACGACTCGATGGCCAGTTCCGAAACGCCCTTCAACCACCCGTCCTGATAGCCGACGATCTTGGTCAGGCGACGGCCAGTGTGGAAGTGAAATCCCTTGCCGGGATGCTCGGCCACCTCCTTGTATTCGCCCTTGATGGCGTTGCGTAGGGTCTCTGTATCGACATCGACCGGCTGGGCCACGCGCGAACGGTTTGCCGTCATCGACACTCCCCTTCCATAGGTGTTCCCGCAATCGCAACTGTGGGCACTTGCCCGATTGTCCCGCAACCAGAATTCGACGGAACTGCGTATCCACTTACACCGACCCGCGAATCGCGGGACGACCGCCCCGGGTTCTCCGGAGAGCTCGCTACGTGAGTGTTTGAGGCCGAGGCGCGAGCCGCTACGCCCCCGGTGCT
>Ga0326597_10006415_pt1 | contig 16117 bp, 16 predicted proteins | sample RVTome_12_FD_203789 | JGI IMG/M metagenome (GOLD analysis project Ga0326597, IMG submission 203789) | Soil microbial communities from uranium-contaminated site in the Upper Colorado River Basin, Wyoming, United States - RVT100D185 | ecosystem: Environmental > Terrestrial > Soil > Contaminated >...
GCCTATGTGGAGGCCGCCGCCAACCTCCTGACCAACCCCAAGCTCGACCCGTTCGGCAAGATCCCCGAGTTCAAGTACGCGGCCGCAAGGGTGGAGCCGCTGGGCAAGGGCAAGCTGCAGGCCGCCGAGTGACACCGACGGGTCGCGCGCGCGCCAAGCTTGGTGTATAGACCGGCACGCCATGCCCCACCAACCCGAGATCATCACCTTCGGCTGCCGCCTCAATGCCTATGAGTCGGAAGTCATCCGCGACAGCGCCAGCGCGGCGGGGCTTGAGCGTGCGGTGATCTTCAACACCTGCGCGGTGACCGCCGAGGCCACCCGCCAGGCCCGCCAGGCCATCCGCCGGGCCCGGCGCCAACGCCCCGAGGCGCGCATCATCGTCACCGGCTGCGCCGCCCAGATCGAGCCTGAGACTTTCGCCCGCATGCCCGAGGTCGATCAGGTGCTCGGCAATGCCGAAAAGCTGAAGGCTTGCTCCTATGTTGCGGCCGATTTCGGTGTCGCCGCCGAGACCAGGGTGCGCGTCGACGACATCATGTCGGTACGCGAGACCGCCCACCACATGATCGACGGGCTGAGCGGGCGCACCCGCGCCTTCATCCAGGTGCAGAACGGCTGCGACCATCGCTGCACCTTCTGCATCATCCCCTTCGGGCGCGGCAATTCCCGCTCGGTGCCGGCCGGCGAGGTGGTGGCGCAGGTGGCTCGCCTGGTCGCGGGCGGAACCGCGGAAATCGCCCTTACCGGCGTCGACATCACCGCCTGGGGCGCCGATCTGCCGGGAACACCCAGGCTCGGCAACCTGGTGGCCCGCATCCTCAAGCTGGTGCCCGGCCTCAAGCGCCTGCGCCTGACCTCGCTCGACATGGTCGAGGTCGACGCCGAGCTGATGGCGGCAATCGCCGGCGACCAGCGTTTGATGCCGCATTTCCATTTGTCGCTGCAAGCCGGCGACGACCTGATCCTGAAACGCATGAAGCGCCGCCACAGCCGCGCCGATGCCATCGCCTTCTGTGAAGCGGTGCGCCGGGTGCGCCCCGATGCGGTGTTCGGCGCCGACCTGATCGCCGGCTTTCCCACCGAAACCGAGGCGATGTTCGCCAATACACTCCATCTGGTGGGGGAAGCCGGCATCACCTATCTGCACGTCTTTCCCTTCTCAGCCAGGCCCGGCACCCCCGCCGCCCGCATGCCGCAAATCGACGGTACCGTGGTGCGCGCCCGCGCCGCGCGGCTGCGCGCCGAGGGCGAGGCCCGGCTCGCGACGTTTCTCCGGGCCGAGGTGGGCCAGACCCGCGCGGTGCTGGTGGAAACGGGCGATCGCGGCCGCACGCCCCATTATGCCCCGGTGCGCTTCAACGCGCCCGCCGTGCCCGGCCGCATCGTTGCCATGCGGATCACCGGCGCCAGCGCCACCCGACTGGAAGCCAGGCCGGCGCCATGAGCGGGTTTTTCAAGAAACTCTTCAACCGCGTCACAGGCCGCAAGGGCGAGGGCGAAGCGCTGCCCGCGCCCGAGGCCGTCCCCGAGGCGCTTGCGGCCGCCGTCGAGCCCGAGCCGGCACCACCGCCAGCGCCGCCCCCGCCGGTTGAGGAGGAAAAGGCCAAGCCCAGACCCAGGGCAAGTCCCGCGCCGAAGGCCAGGGCCAGGCCGGCGCCCAGGGCCCCAGCCGGGCCCGAGCCCGCGCCCTCGCCGGAGCCTGAGGTCGAAACGGCGCCACCGCCGGTGGCCGCCCGCACGCCGGCGATCCCGCTCGAGATCCTGCCCGAACCGCTGCCGGCGGCGCGTCCCGGCATCGAGGAAGATATGGCCCCGCCGCCGCCGCCGCCCACTCCGGCACCCAAAGGCGGCTGGATCACCCGCCTGCGCCACGGCCTGTCCAAGTCGTCGCGCTCGCTGACCGGCGGTATCACCGACATCTTCACCAAGAGGAAGCTCGACGCGGCCACCCTGGAAGAACTGGAAGACCTGCTCATCCAGGCCGACCTCGGCATCGACCTGGCCGCCCGCATCACCGCCGCCGTCGCCAAGGGGCGCTACGACAGGGAGATCGACCCGGGCGAGGTGCGCCGCATCCTCGCCGCCGAGGTGGAAAAGGTGCTCAAGCCCGTGGAGGTGCCCTTCACCTTCGACGAGACCCAAAAGCCCTTCGTCGTCCTGGTGGTGGGCGTCAACGGCAGCGGCAAGACCACCACCATCGGCAAGCTCGGGGCGATCGCCGTCGACGAGGGCTTTTCGGTGTTGCTGGCGGCCTGCGACACCTTCCGCGCCGCCGCCATCGAGCAGCTTGCCGTGTGGGGCGAGCGCATCGGCGCACACGTGGTGAGCCGGCCGACCGGGGCCGATGCGGCGGGCCTGGTCTACGATGCCCTGGCCGAGGCGCGCCGCGCCGGCACCGACATCGTCTTCATCGACACCGCCGGTCGCCTGCACAACAAGGCCGACCTGATGAGCGAGCTGGAAAAGATCGTGCGCGTCGTCAAGAAGCAGGACGCAACCGCCCCCCACGCCGTGCTGCTGGTGCTCGATGCCACCACCGGCCAGAACGCCATTGCCCAGGCCGACGTCTTCACCCGCATCGCCGGGGTGACCGGCATCGTCATGACCAAACTCGACGGTACCGCCCGCGGCGGCATCCTGGTGGCGATCGCCGAGCGCTTCGCCCTGCCGGTCCATGCCATCGGGGTCGGTGAAACGCTCGCCGACCTGCAGCCCTTCGATGCCGCCGCCTTTGCCCGCGCCATCGCCGGACTGGATGATGAGAGGGCGGCATGAACGAAACCCATGACAAGGCCCTGCGCGCCATGCCGCCGCTGGTGAAGATCCTGGTCGAGGCGGGCCCGCTGGTCGCCTTCTTCATCGCCAATGCCCGGGCCGGCATCTTCTGGGGCACCGGCACCTACATGGTGGCCGCCGCCATCGCGCTCACGGTGGCGTGGATCATGACCCGGCGCATCGCCATCGTGCCGGTGGTGACGCTGGTCTTCGTGCTCGCCTTCGGGGCGCTCACCCTGGCGCTCCACGACGATACCTTCATCAAGATGAAGGTGACCCTCATCAACACCCTGTTCGGCGCCATCCTGGCCGGCGGCCTGATGTTCGGCCGCTCCCTCCTCAAACCGGTGTTCGGCGAGGCCATGGCGCTGGATGATGCCGGCTGGAAGAAGCTGACGCTCAGATGGGCGCTGTTCTTCTTCGTCGTCGCCGGCCTCAACGAGGTCGTGTGGCGCAGCGTCTCGACCGATACCTGGGTCAATTTCAAGGTCTTCGGCATCCTGCCGCTGACCTTCGTCTTCGCGCTGGCCCAGATGCCGCTGATGCAGCGCCATGCCCCGCCGGAAGAAGAAGGCGCGGATTAGGGTGCAGTCTGAGGTCGCTTACCAATCCCAGAGCGGGCGCCGTCACGCCCGGCACCAACGTGGCTCTTTGACCCGACTCGGAAGTTTGGCATTCGTGGCGACAAGACCGGTTTGCGCAATATTTGACCGCGCTCGACGATGGGCTTGAACGTCCGTTTCCAGGTTAGCTTCGACCGCTGGATGGTGAGCGCCGAAAACGGCAAATTCGACCCGTTTGAAACATTTCCATCTCCGAAATTGCCAAGCGCTCCAACTTGAGCATTTCCAGTCATTTCCATTGATGTTAGCTTGCCTGCAATGGATATTCCTCGCACACTTGAAGCAGCAGCAGCGACGGCGAAAAACCGCCTGGAGTTGTGGTCTGACGTCATTTCGGAACTGCAAATGACAGCGGTGATTGAGGTGGGCGTCTTTCGCGGGGACTTTGCCCACCACATATTGCAGGGCTGCCCAAAAATTCGCCAATACTTTATGATAGATCCTTGGAGGCATTTGGATGACTGGAACAAACCAGCTAACAAATCTGACATTGAATTTGAGCAAATCAAGAAAGAGGCAATTCAAAAAACTGCATTTGCCGAAGACCGGAGAATCGTCCTTCAAGGGAAAACGTCGGAGGTTTCCGGGGAGATAGCGCAGAATAGTGTGGATTTCGCCTATATAGACGGCGATCACACGCTAAGGGGCATTTCTATCGATTTGCCATGCATCTGGCCAAAGCTTAGGGACGGCGGAATCCTCGCTGGCGATGACTTCTGCCCCTCGCTGTGGCAACACTCAACACAGTTTGAACCAACATTTGTCTATCCTATGGCAGTTCATTTTGCAGAGGCATTGGGTTACATCATCTATGGACTGCCGTTCAATCAGTTCGCGATCATTGTGAGCCGTTCGTCCAGTAGTTCATTTGCGTTCCGTGATCTTACTGGTAAGTACAAATCAACCGCAGTACGTGATCTACTTCAGATGTAACCTAGATCTTTTCGCAACGGAGCCAGAATCAGCTTGACTTCCTCTTCCACCTCGGTGAGATATTGGTGGTGGGGCTGAGCCGCGCGATCAGTTTCGATCACGCTTTCCAGCGTGTTATCCACTGCGGCAGTTCCTAGCCACCGCGTCACAGTCGTGATCATTGCCGATGGTGTGTTGAGCAGGTCCTCAAATCGAACCTCCAAATACCGGCCATTTAGGTGATCGCGGGCATAGGCTCTCGTTGTCGCAATCTGCTGGATGGTTGTGTAGGCCATGTTCAACGCAGGTGAATCGCTCAAGGATTGCTCGGGTTCAATGCCGCAATGGCGGTAGGCAAGCGGTATTGCGACGCGGCCGATTGGATTGTCAAATCGCGCCGTCATATGTGTTCTGCGCAGGCATGTTGCCAGTGGATCCCTGAGAAGATGAATATAGCGGGCATCACTAAAGGCAGCGTCGAGCTCAGGCAGCAATAAGATGCTCTCTGGCAACTTGAACCCCCACAGCCCTTGTGGCTGCCCCTTTTGAAGCATTCGGGTCGCTGATTCACGAATTTCGGGCACAATCCCGTCCTTTTGGAATTGTGCTCGACGCTGAAATTTGTTCAGCACGCCCTTGTATATGGCTTGAACCATTTCCATGGCATCACCGGAAACATTGATGTCGCTACCAAGGAATACGCCGGCATCGGCAACCAGCGTGGAAAGAAGTCTGGAGCCAGACCCGCCGCGTGCAAGCAGGACGATTGGTCGGTTCAACAAATCACCGCGGGCTGTTGGAGAAATAGCTCGAGAGAGAGTATTTTCACATTGAGCTCGCCAATTTGGCCATTTGCGATAGAGATATTCCTCGCTGCAAACCATGTCCGCAACGAATGCGGGGATTTTCCTGTCTCGAATTTTTGGCGAGTCCTCTGGCACCTCAATAAGGTCACCATATTCATTTGCATACTTGTGGATAGTGGGCGCATCGACTGCGTATGTCTTTCGGCTGCGCGCCAGCAAGGTTGACGCCATGTCCCGTCCGATGTAATGAATGCTGGGCAATAGATCGTCAAACTGCACATTGGCGGATTTACGCAGCACCATCAACTGTTCGTCAAGTCTCGCGACCTCGACATATTTTCGGCCATTCAGTCGGTTCGAATACCCATGTGGATCGCTCCAGTGTCCCGTGATGTCGCCACCGTCGGTCCAGCCGACCGATCCCACCATGCCCCAATCAGGATCATCTTTTTCAAGTTCAGCGAGCGACTGCTCGAATTGCCGCTGCCAGCCGTCTGGCAAAAGCACGTCCTCATGAACAACCGCAATCAACTCGTGCTGCGCCTGGGCAATGCCTGCGTTAACTGCCTCCGACAAATTATCGTAGAAGATATTATTCCGGTTATCTATCGTGATCAGCTGGTTCAGCGGATCGTTCACACACTCTGAGCGGAGAATGTTGTGAAAATAATCGCCCGAAAACCATACGATTACAAAACTGAGCGGCCGTTTCGGTCGCCCGTTGGTTTTCGGGAGTATTGGAAATTCCCGTCGAGTTATGGCACCCTGTTCTTTTGGCGATCGGGTGGCTGAAATTAACATCGGGCGCGAACGTCCATCAATAGGTGTGGCTACCTCTGGCGCCCTTTGTCCGTCCGATACGAGCGGGCATGATGGCACCATTTGGGCGATCAACAGACTCTAGACCGCTGTCAATGCGACGGTCAAACCGTGCCTATCCGGTTGACGCAGACGGATGCCACAGTTAGGGGATTCCCACCATGAACATTGAATTTCAGTACCAGATGTTGCGGTTGTCTGCGTCAACCGGATAGGCACGGGTCAAACCAGGGCAAAAGCAGTGGTTCTCAAACCGTTTTCCAATGTCAACTCGCACTCTTGCGACGTCGTGAACCACAGCAGTGGTGTCAGGAAACACCCCGCAAGCGGACTTGGCAGCAAGTCGGACGGTCGAGACGATAAATGCGTTCATGCACTTGCCTCACACCGCGTCGCCGCGCGCGCCCGGCGGGTTGGTGAAGGGGGTGAAGTCGCGCCTGCCGCCAAGCGTGCCGTACTGGGTGAGCGCCCAGCGCACGGAGGGAAAGGCGAGATCGGACCACGGCACCGCATCGAGAGCGAAAAACCCCACCTCCAGGCTCTCGATGCCGGGCGCCACGTGCGGGCCGGCCAATCGCGCCAGGAACATCACCTGCACCTGGGCGATGCGCGGGATGGAGTAGACCGCAAACAGCCGCTCGATGACGATGTCGGCCTCGGCCTCCTCGCGCGCCTCGCGCCGCGCCGCGTCCTCGGCCGTCTCGCCCAGTTCCATGTAGCCGGCCGGCAGGGTCCAGTAGCCGGTGCGCGGCTCGATCGCCCGCCGACACAGGAGAACGCGCCCGTCCTCCACCACCAGCGAGCCCGTCACCACCTTGGGGTTGTCATAGCGGATGAAGCCGCACTCGGCGCACACCTCGCGCTCGCGGGTATCGCCGTCGGGCACCTGGCGCACGAAATTGCCTTTATTGTCGGCAGGCGTCATGGCCATCACTTCGCTCAATTTGAAGCATGTTGCTCAACCATTGGTTCAGTACGCCGCGGACCCGCCATCGACAGGCGCCAGCCCATCCGTCATGGTGAACACTTGCGTAACGTGTCTCGCGCGTCGCCACTCTAGGTTCGCGATTGCACCGGCGCAAACTTGATATACCCTAGTGGTGCGACCCAAACGGATGGTCCCCATCGGTTTGGAGAAGTCGCGCCACCAGATTAATAGCTTGTGGGCTGACTTTTCCAAACAGATGAGTACCATCTGTTTGGGTCAGACCACGAGCGAGCGGCCAGGGCGAGAGGACTTCAGAATCGGGGGAACGGCTTAGCGTGCGCTATTTCCGAACGACGAAGTCTCCTCCGGACAGATGCGGATGAAGGACCGGGACGATGGCGAAAGAAACCCATGCCGGGGTGCTCGGCAAGTCACCATACTTTTTGCTCAAGCGCGCGGCGCAGTTTGCCGCCGCGATCTATGCCAGGCATGTCGGGCGCACCGGGCTGACGGCACGCCAGTTCACCATACTGAAGGCGGTCGAAGCCAACGAGGGCGCCAGCCAGACGGCGCTGGTGCAGATCACAGGCATCGACCGCTCGACGCTGGCCGACGTGGTGGCCCGCCTCGTCGACCAGGGTTATCTCAACCGCCGCCGGCGCAGCGACGACGCCCGCGCCAATACCGTGCGCCTGTCGGCGGCCGGACGCCGCGCCGTCAGGACCATCTCGCCGGGTGTCGAAGGCGTCGATCGGGACATCCTTGCCGCCTTGCCGCGCAACCACCGCAAGCCCTTCATCGAGGCGCTCGCCGTGCTGGCCGCGAAGATGGACGGCAACGGCGGGCGGGAATCTGCCGGCAAGCCCGCACCTCGGCCTCGCCGCAAGGCCGTGAAGTAGCCAAGGCCGGTGAACTGATCGACATCAGTTACCTTCGCGCGCGTGTGGAGACGGGGCGGGAATGGAGAAAGGCCGGACGCCGTACCCACGATGACAGGCGAAACGGAACGACGTCGCTGTTCGCCGCGCTCGACGTGAAGGCCGGACCCATCGTCGGCAAATGCATGGGCCGGCACCGCGCCCATGGAATGAGGTGGTTTTGCTACCGGGGCTGGCGTGGTAAATGGACCCGTCGTAGTCAAGGAGACTGCACGCTTGCAGCAAGCGGCTGGCGCCCGGTTCATCGTGACAGGCGCCCAATGTACGGCGGCCGCGATCGAGGCGGCCTATTGTGCGGCCAAGACCAAGTCATGGCTGATGATCGGAATTTTCGGCGACCAGCCGGTCGCCGATCGGGACTTTCATCTTGTCGGCAAGATTGCCGGTGGAAGCACGCACCGCAAACATGAAAATGCCGGCGATTCCCCGTTCCAAGAAACGCTTTGTCTCGATTAGGATATTTGCGTAACGAGCAATCTCCACGACCTGTTCGGGCTTTTCGAGAATTTTGAAATGGCAGGCGCTCGTGTCAGATTTTGGGAGCGGACCAAGCGGTTGCGGCAGCATCCAGTCGATTTCCCGCAGGCGTTTCCGCAGATCGATTGCGGGGCTCTCGTGGGCAAGAAGGGCCCGAAGGTCGATGTGCTGTTCGGATTGTGGCGCGATATCTGCAAGGCCGGCAACTTCACCCGCGATCAAATTCCATTCCGCGAGGCAATGTGGCTGTCAGACATGAAGTTCCATGGGTTCGGGCCGGAATACAACAAGCGCTACCTACCGTTCATCGGATCGGGTGGCGAGCCGGCTTCATTCATCCTTCACATCAAAGGTTTCAACTCGCGATCGAGGCTGCTAAAGGCAGCCGTCAATGCGCTGATCCGGCCGGCCTTGCCGCGCCCAAGGCGATGCGCCCGGAATGCCCATGACTAGCCGGCCATCGCATGCCATCCGGTCGCGACACATCGCGCAACCTGCTCCATGAAATCCGCATCCACCACGGACCGGGCGATAGTCATCGAGCTAGCTGGCCTGCCGGGTGCCGGCAAGACGAGCATTTGCGAGCAGGTTGGCGGCAGGTTTCTCAGCCGCGGGGACATCGGCATCGCCCGGCTGCGGCCGAGCCGTGAACTCTGGCGGGTTTCCGTTGCCGTCCTCCGGTTGGCGTTCAGTATCCGCCCGTTCTCGCCCACACGTATCGGACGGGCGTTTGATCTCATCGCCTTCCTGCGTTACTACATGCGCAACTGCGGGCTACCGGTCATCGTGGACCAGGGATTGGTGCAAAAGCTGTGGTCTACGCTGATCGAATCGCAGAGTTATTCCGACAGTGCGCTGGAGGACACTGTTGATGCACTCGCCCCATTCGCTCCCGATGTGCTCGTGTTCCTGGAAATCCCGCCGGACGTGGCAGCAGAAAGAATTGCAGCCCGCGTGGGCGGCAACAGCCGGTTCGATTTGCAAAGTGAATCGCAAATCGCATCACGCCTTCGGCCCCTGAGCGCACAATATGCGAAAATACTCGGACTCGTGGCGCACAACAGGGACATTTGCGTCCTCAACCTGGATGGCACAGCCCCCGTTGCGGAGAACGCAAGGCAGCTTACGGACCTGTGCAAAGGCAGACCCGCCAGAGAAGTCTCACCATCTGGTCAATCCGGCAACAGTCAAAGTCTTGACGGTTGATATGCTCTCTTGGGCGGGTTGAGCAACTCCCCCGCCTGTGGCGGCGGGCTGCCAGCGCTCCAACGGCGCGCAAGGATTTCGTCCACCAGCGTCTTGTCCTCGGGTTTGTCGACATCGATCGCTGCCTCGGGCATCGGCATGACAACCGGTCGGGCGACAACGCCGATTCTTCCCGATGCAAGCCGGAAAGCGGTCTCGAGATTGAGCGTGCCGGTAAGGAAGCGAAGAAGTGGCATCAGTCCGAATGCCGCCACCAGCATCAGGGGCCGCTTGCGGTTGGCCTCGATCCTTTCCCAGAAGGCGATGGCCTTGTGCCCACGTGGCGTCAGGAAGCCGTAGAGATTGCAGCCCGAGATCCGATCCCCGCCAAGGCGCAGAAAGGTGCGCTTGGCCTCGGGGTATCGCGAGAGGATGGTTTCGGCGCGGGCCAGTCCGGCGGTCACGTCGGCGCCGGAGGCTTCAGAGGCAGCCATGAAATGATCGAGCATGGCCTTGTCGAGGAGGGCGTGGTCGGCAGTCGTCACCAGCACCGGGCCATCGAACCTGGCCGCAGCGATGGCGGCGGCGGCGGAGGCAGCAGCCGTTTCGCGGGCTCTGACGATCTCCACCCGGCGGTAGAGCGAGCCCAGCGCGGTTGCAACCGGAGTTCCGTCCTCGATTACCACCACGATGCGCGCAATGGCGCGATGGCGGGCAAGCGCCCGCACAACTCGGGCCAACATGGGTTCTCCAGCCACCGGCAGGAGGCATTTGTGGCCGACGCCGAAGGCGCGGCAAAGAGGATCGCCCGGGCGCGAGGCCGCGAGCACCACCGCATGCCAAGCCGGCCGAGCCTCGACTTGTGGGCTCATAGCTTACACTCGTAGACCCGGTAGGTCTTGTAGGGCCGGGCCCCAAGGGCATCGAGCATGCGACGCATGGGCCAATTGTCCTCGAGAATCCATGATAGCTCGGCCCGCCGGGTGCCGCGCGCCAGATGCGCCTTTCGGATGAAATCGATGCTGGCAAGCGCCAGCGTGGCGCCAAACGGACGACCATGAAACTTGCGCTTTACGCCCATCAGCGGCATCCGCACCGCTTGAGGGGGGCGGGCGAGCAGGTGCCACAGAATCTGCATCCAGCCGAAGGGCATGAGGCGGCCATTCAGCCCTTTGATCCACCCATTGATGTCAGGCAGGGTGAGGGCCATGGCGCAGGGTTCGCCTTTCCAGGAGGCGATAGCGATATAATCCTCGCCAACCAGCATCTTCAGATTCTTGCCCAACAAATCGATTTCCGCCTGCGTCATCGGCACGAAACCCCAGTTTTCGCTCCAGGCATCGTTGAAGATTTCCATGATAATGGAAAGATCGCGATGGAGGTTCTTTTTCGACAGCGTCCGCACAGACAAGTCGCCCGAGGCGTAGGCCTTGTCGACCATCGCCTGCATTGGACGCGGCAAAGGCGTCTCGCCGTCATGATCATATGCAAGAACATCGATGACCTTGGCGAAACCCAAAGCATCGAGATGAACCGCATACCACGGCCGGGCGTGCCCCATCATGATGCGCGGTGGATGATTGAATCCATCGATGAGCAGGCCGGTCTCGTCGTTGATGGAAAGACTGAACGGTCCCGTCATGCGTTGCATGCCGCGGCCGCTCAGCCAGTCAGTGGCAGCGCCCGCCAGAGCAGCGAACACTCCACCGTCATCGATGGCATCGAGAAAACCGAAATGACCGGTTGCGTCGTGGTAGCGATCGAGGTGCAGCCGGTTGATCTGGGCCGAGATGCGCCCTACCGGTTTACCGCCCCTGAGCGCCACGAACAACTCGACCTCGGCATGTCGGAAAAAAGGGTTGCGCTTGCGGTTCAGATGATCGAAGCGCTCGAGATAGAGCGGGGCGATCCAGTTCGGATCGTCACGAAACACCGCAAAGGGTACATCGAGAAAGGCTCTCAGACCGGCCTTGTCGCGCACCGGGCGGATGACGATGCTGGAGTTCATTGCCGTCATGCGGATTGCCGCCGGGGCCTTGTTGCCGAGGCAATTCGGGCATTGCTCGGGATGTTGACCATGCTCACACCGCCTGCTTCAACCTTGTAGAGATGAGTGGCGATCTTTGCCCAGGCGGGCCGGTGGGTGATGGCAACGATGGTATAGCGCCCGGCCAGTCCGGCCACACCCTTGCAGATCATTCTTTCGGTCCCGGGATCGAGCGCGCTCGTTACTTCGTCTAGGATAAGGAGCTTGGGGTCATGGACCAAGGCGCGGGCGATGGCGATGCGCTGGCGCTGGCCGCCCGACAAACGGGTGCCCATCTCGCCGACATCACTGTCAAGACCCTGCGGCAGCGAGCGTACGAAGTCGAGGGCACCGGAGCGTTCGAGGGCCGTCTCGATCTCGTCATCGGAAAAGGCGGCATCGCCCAGCGCAATATTCTCACGCACCGAGCCATGCAGCAGGCTCAGCTCCTGGGGCACGTAGCCAATCAGCCTCCGCCAGGCGCTCAATGATAGCTCTGTCAGCGGCACGTCGTCGATCAGCACGCGGCCCTCGTCGGGCGTGTTGAGCCCGATGATAAGGTCGATGAGGGTAGTCTTGCCGGCCCCCGAAGGGCCCTGGAGAACGGTGATGCTGCCGCTCGGAATGATCATGTTGACATGGTGCACCACCGGCTTTTCAGCATGAGCGAAGGTGACGTCTTCGAAACGACAGCCGCGATTGAAGCTGGGCTGGCGCGAGCCAGGATCGGGCTCGCGACTGGCGAAGAGCTCCTCGGTAAGTTCGCGAGTGCGCCAGTAGGCGCTTTCCGTTTCCACCGCCAACTGCAGGAAGCCCTGGATCTTGGAGGCGATCGAGACGATCTGTATGAATATGAAGCCGGTGACCACCAGTTGGGCCAAGGGGACGTGCCAGAAGACCGAAGCGAAATAGATGCCGGTTCCCGCCGCGCTGACCATGAGGAAATCCTGGCCATGGGTGAGGCCCTGGCGGGCCAAAGCGCGAACGATAAGGGCGCGGCGCAGCTTTTTGATCTTGGCCGCGAAATAGGCCGTGAAGTGGCCCTGCCGGTCCATGGTCTTGATGGGCTTGATGTTGTTGAGCGCATCGGAGACCAGGATGACCAGCTCGGAAGTGCGGTCGGTCTGGCGAAAACCCGCCTTGCGGCCGATATGGGTCAACCGGCCGAGGGCCAGTACCAGCAGCCCGCCGATGGCGAGGCCCGCCAGCGCCAGCTTCACCGACACGAACACGGCGACAACGATATAGACCAGTCCCTGGACGGCGAAGGAGACGAAGCGGGCGGCCAGGTAGTAGGCATCTCCGGCGCGGGTGCAGTCGTTGGAAATGGCGTTGGAGATGCGCCCGACGCGGCGGTCGACGAAATAACTCCAGCGGGCATCGAAGAGGGCACCAAGGAGCTTCGTCCTGAGGTTCACGGCCACGTCCGCGACGGCGATGCCGGCATAAGCCAGCGCCGTAAACGACAGAAGATTCTTCAACAGGAAGGTGATGATCACCGCGATGATGAGGATGCCCAGCGTCGGCTCCAGGTTCAGTGTCGCGAAGGCATCCTGGACAATCTGATAGAGCGGTGAAGTGTTGGCGCCACTGCCGCTTTCCAGCCGTGAGACAATGGGCAGCAACATACCAAGGCCGACCGCCTCGCAGGCGCCGGCCAACAGCAGGCAGGCAAGCACCCCATAAGGGTGAGTGCCCTCGGCGCCGAAGAAGATGCGCATGACCCGCAGCATGGCGCCGTCAGTCCTTCCAGATCAATGTCGAGGGGTCAGATATCACTGAGCTTCTCGGGATTGGCATCGGCTCGCCGCACCGCCGCCTCGAAACGATTCTCGTAGCCTATCATGTTACGGCGCGGTTCCTGATAGAAGGCAGTGAGCTTGATCAGCCCCAGAATGGTCGCATTCAGCGCGCGGCCCACCAAGCGCATCGGTCGGTCGAAGTCGAAAAGGAGAATGACCCGCTCCTCTTCGGTATCGTTCCAGACCTCATGCTCGAAGGTGTCGTCGAAGACGAACAGTTCGCCTTCCTTCCACACCTTGATCTCATCGGCGACACGCAGACGGCAGTGCTCGTTGTCCTTGGGGACGATGAGGCCGAGATGGGCCCTGACGATGCCTTTGGTCACTCCGGTATGGGGGGGAATATGATATCCGGGGGCAAGGATGGAAAACCATGCTGTCTGCAGATTGGGAACCTGCTCCAGAAGGCGGGTGGTCACAGGTGCCATGGTGCAGTTCTTGTTCATACGCTTACGGAAACCGTAAAGAATGAAGGTGCGCCAGTTCTTCTCCTTGGAGATGCGCCACTGGTCGGGCGAAACCTCCTGGAAGGCCGGGATAGTTTCGCGATATTTGAGTATTTCTTCAACCTCGGTACGAATCTGGCGCCAATTGTCGGCAAAGGGTTGAAGGTAGGGAAAGTGCTTGTTTTCAAGCACCGGCGTGTCGCCCACCAGCGACTGCCGCGACTGTATGCTGGCAAGGGCATAAATCATCTGCTTGCCGAAGCGCTTGACGATCTTATAGCGTCTTTTACGTAAGGGCTTCGCCGGTTTTTGCGGATTGTCTGTGGATGTTGCGACCATGGGGCCTGAAATACCGGTTGTTGAGGGGGAACTCAACGGGTGGCGGGGTTCGTGCGATCATTTGCTGATCCGAGGCGACCGTGCCCATCATAAGGCGTAAGGTGGTCAAGAGCCAACACCGAGGAGAGTTTCTTCCCATCGGCAAGGCGGCGGAACCAGCCCGGGGACATCCACTTGGCTTGGCCATCCACATTGGGAGCCGAGTGGCCAGCGCGGACGTCGCCAAGCCATAGAGTGCGGGTTTCCAGCGAAATGCGGGTGCGACGGGTGTGATTGGGCACGCCCGCATGGGCATGAGCGCCGGAGAAAACCAGCATGTCGCCCGGCTCGATGACCACAGGACAGGCGGGCGCGTCGCCCACGTCCTCGCTCAGATGGGGGATCATATCGTCGGCCGCGAGCGCCGTGCGACCGCCGCTGCGGGCCCGCTCCAGCACGGCAGCAAGATCGAATAGCTTCGTTGTGTTGGCGAGCGGGCGCGCCCACAGACTGGGATAGATGGCGACCGTACGGCCGGCAGTGATGGGCCAGACCGGAGCCCACCAGTTCACCTGGGCATAGCAGTTGGAGCCCCAGGTGTCGCGATGGAAGGCGACAGTGGACGTGAAGCGGGTGCGCGGATAAGCCCGCTCGAGGTCGTGATGCAGCTGAAAGCGCAGATGCAGCCGGTCGTGAAACACTTGCGTCGGATCGAAACCCAAACGTGTGAAAACCTTGCCCCACAATGCGCGAATATCCGCGCTTGCCGAATAGCGGCGCTGGATATCGCCGTAGCGGGCGACCTGTTCGTCGTGGCTGAGGGCGGCGTGACTCAGTTCCGGTTCGATGGCGCCGAATTCGGCTTCCAGCCGCTGGCGTGTCGCGGCGATCAGTTCGCGCACCGGTGCCGACTGGCGCCAGCACAGCACCTCACCGCCATAGATCGCATCGTGCAGGTGGCGCATGCCCATGTCCGGGGTGATATCTGTGGGGCGCAGCGGCGGTAAGGCGGCGGTCATGCTTGGCATGGTATGCAAGAGCGATGTGGAAACGACTTGCCTTTAGCACAGTTTCACGTGCCGTGCTGCATCCATGGTTCCGGCTGCGACGCGGGCTGACGCTGGGGGTGCGCATCGTGGTGCACGACGCTGAAGGGCGTATCCTGCTGGTGCGCCATACATACGCACCGGGTTGGCTGTTTCCAGGCGGCGGGGTGGAACGGGGCGAAACGGCAGCGCAGGCGGCGCGGCGCGAACTGGCCGAGGAGGCCGGGATCATCGCCGCAGGCCCGATGAGCCTGTTCGGGCTGTATGCCAACGAGGAGAATTTTCCCGGCGACCATGTGGCGCTCCTGGTACTCGAGAGCTTCGAGCAACAGGACCGCAAGACGTCGGTGGAAATCGCCGAAATGGGCTTCTTCAGCCCGCAGGAGCTTCCTGTCGGTACGACAGGCGGCACCTTGCGGCGGCTGGCCGAAATCGCCGGCGAGCGCCCGCCCGAGGCGGTGTGGTGAAGTCCTGCAACTTGATATGGACCGCTGGTCTGATTGATGATATGGAGCCGTTCTGGCAGTTGAAATCAGACGGTCTGACAAATATGGCCATTCATTGGACCATCAGCCTGCGACGACGCAGTGTCCCTGCCGGCGTGCACCGGCTCGCTCAGCGCTCCTGAGGTCACGGCAAACCGTCTGCCGCAAGGAGTAGCGTCTCATTCCTTGCGGAAGACAAGGCCATGTCAGCCCCAGCATTTGTAATCCAGCCGGAACGGTCCAGCGACCAGCCTCTCATTGAAGATCTACTCGATCAGGTGTTCGGCCTCAGCCGCCGCATCAAGACGTCCTATCGACTGCGCGAAGGCGAAAAGCCGATTGCAGGCCTGTCCTTCGTGGCCAATGGCGCCGACGGGCGCCTCATCGGCGCCATCTCCTTCTGGCAGGTGCGGATAGGAGAGGCCGGCACTCCGGCGCTGCTGCTTGGACCGCTGGCCGTGTGCCCAGCGCTGCAGGGCAAGGGCATCGGGCGCGCCCTCATGCGCCAAGGCCTCGACCTCGCCACGG
>Ga0326597_10006416_pt1 | contig 16117 bp, 12 predicted proteins | sample RVTome_12_FD_203789 | JGI IMG/M metagenome (GOLD analysis project Ga0326597, IMG submission 203789) | Soil microbial communities from uranium-contaminated site in the Upper Colorado River Basin, Wyoming, United States - RVT100D185 | ecosystem: Environmental > Terrestrial > Soil > Contaminated >...
CGACTCGCTCGAGCACGCGATTGGCGCGGAAATCGCCGGCCTCGGTGAAGAGGCGGTCGCGAAGAACCTCGAGCACGCCCTCGGTGCCTACGATGCCATGGCCTCGCACGCCGGCACCGTGTCCGAAGGCACCGAGGCCGACGCGCTCGACTACAGCGCGCCGGAGTGGATCGAGATGCCTCTCGAGGACGCCGGTGTCGCGGCCCCGGACATCTACGCCGCCGCGACGAGCGTCGAGGTGAGGACCGGGCTGTGGCGAACGATGCGTCCGATCATCGATTACGAGCACTGCAGCCGCTGCACCTGGGTGTGCAGCACGCTTTGTCCCGACAGCGCCATCAGTGTGGACGCACGCGGTTCGCCGAACATCGACTACGACCATTGCAAAGGCTGCCTGGTGTGCGTGGCGGTGTGCCCGCCGCACGCTATCCGCGCCGTGCCCGAGCGGCAGGCGCAGGAGCTTGCGGCATGAGTCGCGTGCTGCTCACCGGCAACGGCGCCGCCGCCTGGGGTGCGCGGCTCGCGGCGGTGGACTACGTCCCGGCCTTCCCGATCACGCCGCAGACCGAGATCATCGAAACCCTCGCACAGTGGTTCGACCTGGGTGCGATGCAGGGCAAGCTCACGCTGCTCGAGTCCGAGCACTCGATGATCACCGCGGCCGGCGCCGCGGCGGCCACAGGCGTGCGCGTGTTCACGGCGACATCGAGCCAGGGCCTGCTCTACGGGATGGAGATGGTCTACGCGGTTCCCGGCTGGCGCGTACCGTTCGTCCTGGTGAACGTCTCGCGCGGGCTCGCGAGCCCGATCACGCTCGAGTCGGATCACAACGACGTGCTGGCGGCGCGCGACTCCGGCTTTCTCGTGATCGTCTGCGCGACGTGCCAGGAGGTGCTCGATTCCGTGCTGATGGCGTACCGGCTCGCCGAGGACGCGCGCGTGCGGCTCCCGGTGATCGTGAATCTCGATGGCTTCTGCCTTTCCTTTACGCGCGAGCCGGTGGAGATCCCCGGCGAGGCGCAGGCCAGGCGCTTTCTGCCCGCCTTCGACCCCGGGAAGATCAGCTTCCGCGCTTCGAAGCCCATCAGCCAGGCAGTCGCGGTGCTCGGCGGCACGCCCTATTCCTATTTCCGCTACGAGACGCACCTCGCCTCGCTCAACGCGCTGCAGGTGTACGGCGAGGTTGCCGATGCCTTCGCGAAGGAGTTCGCACGGAGCCACCCGGCGGTCGAGGCCTACCGCGCCGACGATGCCGAGATCGTGTTCTTCATGATGGGCGCGTTCGCGACCAAAGCGAAGGCGGCCGTGGATCGCCTGCGCGAGGCGGGCGAGCGGGTGGGCCTGCTGCGCCCGCGGTTGCTGCGCCCGCTGCCCGCGCAGCGGCTGCGCGCGCTCCTTGCCGGACGGCGAGGCGTCGCGGTGATCGACCAGAATCTTTCCACCGGCAAGGGCGGCGTACTGTTTATGGAGCTCGCCTCCGCGCTCTACGGCATGCGCGATGCGCCGCTGCTCGCGAGCTTCATCGGGGGGCTGGGCGGGCGCGACATCTGTGCCGAGGAGTTCTACGAGATGGCCGCCGTCGTGCGAAGTGCCCTGCGCACGGGCGAGGCGCCCAAGCCTCGGCTGCTCTACACGCGCACCGAGCTGCGGGAAGTGAGAAAGCTGCAGGCGATTGCCGCCGCGGAACGCAGCGAAACCGGAGGCCGGCGATGAGCGACGCCGTCATCCGCCGGATGAAGGACCTGCCCTCGACCCACTTGCTGGGGTCGGGCACCCCGATGTGCGCGGGCTGCGGCGGGCTCGGGGCCCTGCACGAGATCTACGACATCCTGGGCGCGAAGACCGTGTTCGTGAACGCCGCGGGCTGCATGACGCTGCTCTCGGTTTATCCGTTCACGCCCTTCCGGGGCTCGTGGCTCTACACCGCCATGGCTTCGGCGCCGGCGGGGGCGCAGGGCGTGCGCGACGCGCTCGACATCTTGCTCGAGAAGGGGCGCATCCCGCCCGGGGAGGACCTGGCGGCGGTGGTGCTCACTGGGGACGGCGCGGCCTACGGGATGGGGCTCTCGGCCACCTCAGGGGCAATCGAGCGCAATCTCGACTTTGTCTACGTCTGCTACGACAACGAGGGCTACGGCAACACCGGGCAGCAGTTCTCGGGTGCCACGCCGCACGGAGCGCAGACTTCGATGAGCACCGGACGGAGAGGTTACTTCGGCGACAAGAAAGACCTGTTCGGAATCTGGACCGCGCACCGTCCGGCGTACGTCGCCACCGTCATTGGCGCCGAGCCGCTCGACCTTGCGAGGAAGATCGAGAAAGCGAAGAGTCTTAAGGGCCCCCGCCTCATCCTGGCGCTCGCCCCTTGCCCGACCGGCTGGGACTTCGATCCGCAGCACGCGGTCGAGGTCGGGCGGCTCGCCGTGAGGACGGGGGTCTGGCCGCTCAAGGAGTATGTCGATGGCCAGATCGTCCACACGCGCACCCCGCATCCCCGGCTCCCCGCGGAGGAGTATCTGAAGACGCAGGGGCGCTTTCGGCATCTGTTCGAGCCGCAGCGCAACGACGAGCTGATCGGCGCGATCCAGGCGCGCGTGGACGCCTACTGGGCAGCCAACGGATAGCGGATCGTGAAATCGCCGAACAAGAGTTACTGTCACCGCGGCGGCGGCGAGCCGCTGCTCGGGGCGACGATTCCCGAGCACTTCGCCGCGGTCGCGCAGCGCTTTGCGGACCGCGACGCGGTCGTGTCGCTGCCGCAGCAACGCCGGCTGACCTACCGCGCGCTGTCGGAGGCGGTGGACGAGCTCGCCCGCGGCATTGCGGCAATCGGCTTCGCGAAGGGCGAGCGCATCGGCGTCTGGTCGACGAACAACGTCGAGTGGCTGCTCCTGCAGATGGCGACCGCGCGCATCGGCGCGGTGCTGGTCAACATCAATCCCGCCAATCGCACGCGCGAGCTCGCCTATGCGCTCCAGCGCTCGGAGGTGCAGGGGCTCTTCGTCATTCCTCGCTTTCGCGCGAGCGATTATGCGGGCATGGTGCTCGCGCTCGTGCCCGAGCTCGGCAAGCCGGGCGCGCGGCTCGCGAACGCCGATTTCCCGCACCTGCGCAAGGTCGTGATCTACGACCCGGCAGCGCCGATGCGAACCGATCGGCCGGCCGAGGGCTTCGTCTCCTGGCAGGAAGTCATCGCCGCGGGGGCCGGAATGTCCCGCGAGCGGCTCGATGCGCTCACCGCGTCCCTCGACACGGACGACGCGATCAACATCCAGTACACCTCGGGCACGACCGGCTTTCCCAAGGCGGTCGTGCTCACGCACCACAACATCCTCAACAACGCCTATTTCGCCGCCCGGGCGATGCGCTTCACCGAGGCCGACCGGCTGTGCATCCCGGTGCCTTTCTACCACTGCTTCGGCATGGTGCTCGCCAACCTCGCGTGCTTCTCGGTGGGCGCGTGCGCCGTCATCCCCTGCGAGCATTTCGATCCGCAGTCCTGCCTGCGCGCGGTCCAGGACGAGCGCTGCACGGCGATCCACGGCGTGCCGACCATGTTCATCGCGGAGCTCGAGCACCCGGACTTCGCGAGCTTCGAGCTCGCGAGCCTGCGCACGGGCATCATGGCGGGCGCGCCGTGTCCGCCCGCACTCATGAAGCGCGTGATCCAGGAGATGCACTGCCGCGAGATCCTCATCGGCTACGGCGAGACCGAGGCCTCGCCGCTCACGCACCTCACCTCGCGCGACGACAGCATCGAGCGGCGCACTGAGACCGTGGGCACGAACCTCCCGCACCAGGAAGTCAAGGTGGTGGACGCGAAGACCCGCGCCACCGTGCCCTACGGGGAGGTGGGCGAGATCTGCTTCCGTGGCTATCACGTCATGCTTGGCTACTACGCCGACCCCGAGGCGACGCGCAAGGCGATCGACCAGAACGGCTGGCTCTTTTCGGGCGACCTCGGCACCATGGACGAGCAGGGGTACGTTCGCATCACCGGGCGGCTCAAGGAGATGATCATCCGCGGCGGGGAGAACATCTACCCGGCCGAGATCGAGGAGTTCCTGTTCAGCCACCCCAAGATCGCGCAAGTCGGCGTGTTCGGCGTTCCGGACGAGCGTTACGGCGAGGAGGTCATGGCCTGGGTGCAACTGCACGCCGGCGAGCGCGCCACGCAAGCCGAGATCCGCGACCATTGCAAGGGCAAGATCGCCCACTTCAAGATCCCGAAGTACGTCTGGTTCGTGCAGGAATTCCCGATGACGGTCACGGGCAAGCTGCAGAAGTTCCGCATGCGCGAGCTGGCGATCGAGAAGATGGCGGCCACGTAGGCGGTTGCGCCCGCGGACCGCAGGGCCGGTCAAAGCGATGTCCCCGAGCGTTCCGGGTCCGGCCCCTTTCGGGGCCGCACGCACAGCAGATCCGGCAACAAGAACAGCCCGGCGTGGTGCCAAGCCGTTGTGTGATCTGGCTCCCCGAGTAGGGCTCGAACCTACGACCTGCGGATTAACAGTCCGTCGCTCTACCGACTGAGCTATCGGGGATTTGGAAAACCGGCTATTTTAGGGATTTCTGCCAGACCAAGCAATCAAATGGCCCGGCTGAACAGGGGAAAGTGGCGCTGGCTGGCCCTCGGGCTCATCCTCGTCGTGCTCGCGGCGATCGCGACGCCGTTCCTGGTACCGATCTCGGGCTTCATCCCCGAGCTGAGCGCGCTTGCCTCGAAGAAGCTCGGCCAGCCGGTGACGATCGCCGAATTGCGCCTCGAGATGCTGCCTTCGCCGAGGGTCGCGATCCACGGGCTGCGCATCGGAACGAAGGACGAGATTACCGTCGGCAAGGCGCATATCGTGCCGGAGCTGCTGGCGCTGCTCGGGGGACGCAAAATGGTGCGCGAGATCCGCGCCGAGCACGTGCGCGTTCAGGAGCGCGCGCCCGCCATGCTGCGCACCATCCCGAAATCCGAACCGGGCGGCGAAGCGCTGCTGATTCAGCGCGTGGTGCTGCGCGATGTCAAGTTCGAGCACCGCGCATTCAAGCTTCCCGAGTTCGACGCCAACGTCGAGCTCGCAGCCGACTTGTCTGCGTCGTTCGCGAGCTTCGTGACGCGCGACGGCACCCTCAGGCTGAGCGTCGAGCCCGAGGGACCGGGCAAGGCGCGACTGCAGCTCTCCGCAAGCAACTGGCGCTTTCCGCTCATCGCGGCGCCCCTGCTGTTCGAGTCGCTCGAGGTGCAGGGTCGCGTCGACGGCAGTCAGCTTGCGCTGCAGAGCGTGAACGGCCGGCTCTACGGCGGCTCGATCGCCGGCAGCGCGAGTCTGGACTGGTCCAGGCAATGGCGCGTCGAGGGCAAAGCCGACCTTGCAGGGGTGGCGCTGGTGCCGGTGCAGCGGGCGCTCGGCAAGAAGAACCCGCGCCTGTCGGGAAGGCTGGGTGCGAAATCCACGTTCTCGTCCACCGCTCGGGCGCCTGCTCAGCTGCTCGACGCGCTCGTCCTGAATGCGCCGTTCGAGGTCGCGGATGGCGCCTGGCAGGGCGTCGACCTGTCGAAAGCGGCGGCGCTGCCCATGGGCCGGATCGACCCCGGCGGCGCGACGCGGTTCCAGGAACTGGCGGGCAGGTTCGGGCTGCGTGGCAGGCGCATCAAGCTCGAGGATCTGTGCATCCGCTCGCCGAAGCTGGTTGCCGGCGGCTACATCGAGGTGGCGCCGGATCAGACGCTCGCCGGAAAGCTCGACCTTTCGGTCGCGAAGACAGCGGGCTTCATCGGCGTGCCGGTGGCCCTCGCGGGGACCACTGCGGACCCGAGTGTGCGCCTCACGAAGGCCGCGCTGATCGGGGGACTCATCGGCACCGTGCTGCTGCCGGGCATCGGCACCACCCTTGGCGCCTCGGCCGGCAACGCGATCGAGGGCAACTCCGGCTGCAACTAGGCGGCTGCCGCGGCCGCCGCGCTACTGGATCACCTTGGCGATCGCGTCGGCCACGTAGTCGACATTGCGCGTGTTGAGGGCCGCGACGCAGATGCGCCCGGTGTCGATCGCATAGATCGAGAATTCCTCGCGCAGCCGGCCGACCTGCTCCTTGCTCAGGCCGGAGTACGAGAACATGCCGCGCTGGCGCAGCACGAAATCGAAATCCGCGCCCTTGACGCGCTCGCCGATCTTTTCCACCAGCAGCTTGCGCATGGTCTTGATGCGCTCGCGCATGCCGCCAAGCTCCTGCTCCCATTGCGCGCGCAACTCGGGCGTGGCGAGCACCGTGGCGATGATCTGGCTGCCGTGAGTGGGCGGGTTCGAGTAATTGGTGCGCACGATGCGCTTGACTTGCGAGAGCACCCGCGCAGCCTCCTCGGCGCCGCCGGTGAGGATGCTGAGCGCGCCCACCCGCTCACCGTACAGCGAGAACGACTTCGAGAACGAGCTCGACACGAACACCGGGCTGTAGGCGGACGCGAACAGGCGCACCGCCTCGCCGTCGCTGTCCAGCCCGTCGCCGAAGCCCTGGTAGGCAAGATCGAGAAACGGCACCAGCTGCCTCCCCTTGACGCTCTCGAGCACGGCTTTCCATTGCGGCGCGGTCAGGTCGACTCCGGTCGGGTTGTGGCAGCAGGCGTGCAGTACCACGATCGAACCTGCTGGCAGCTTGTTCAGCCGCGCCAGCATGGCGTCGAAGTTCACGCCGCGCGTCTTGGCGTCGTAATAAGGGTATGCGCCGACCTTGAACCCGGCATGCTCGAACAGCGCCCGGTGGTTCTCCCAGCTCGGATCGCTGATCCAGACCTGCGCCTCGGGGCTGAGGCGCTTGAGAAAGTCGGCGCCGATCTTGAGCCCCCCCGTGCCGCCGAGCGCCTGAACCGTAATGACGCGCCTGTCCTTCAGCACCGGCGAGCCGGCACCGAACACCAGCTCCTGCACGGCGCGGTCGTACGCGGCGAGGCCGTCGATCGGCAAGTAGTTGCGCGGCGTGGCCGCTTCAACGCGCTGGCGCTCGGCGCGCCGCACACACCCGAGCAGCGGGACCTTGCCCTCGTCATCGGTGTAGACACCGACCCCGAGGTTGACCTTCCGGGGGTTCTGATCGGCGACGAAGGCTTCGGTGACGCCGAGAATCGGATCGCGCGGCGCCATCTCGACGCCGGCAAGCAGTGATGGGCTCATGTCTGGAGAGTGGAAAGCGAGGTTGTTATTCTAACGGCCGCCGTGCTGTGCGAAAATCGATTTTTTCCGAGGCTTGTCGACCACCGCGCGCATGAGCTCCGTGAAGATCGCCCGCGAGGCGCCACCGAAGCCGCTGACGATTTCGTACCCGGGCAGCCCGTTCCGCCTGCACCAGCCGTTCCAGCCGGCAGGCGATCAGCCCGAGGCGATCGAGAAGCTGATCGAGGGCATCGGGGAGGGCCTCGCGTTCCAGACCCTGCTCGGGGTGACCGGCTCCGGCAAGACCTACACCATGGCCAACGTCATCGCCCGGCTCGGCCGGCCGGCGATGGTGCTGGCACCGAACAAGACGCTTGCCGCCCAGCTGTACGCGGAGTTCCGCGAGTTCTTTCCCGAGAACGCGGTCGAGTACTTCGTCTCGTACTACGACTACTACCAGCCCGAGGCCTACGTCCCGGCGCGCGATCTGTACATCGAGAAGGATTCCTCGATCAACGAGCACATCGAGCAGATGCGCCTGTCGGCGACCAAGTCGCTGATGGAGCGGCGCGACTGCGTGATCGTGGCAACCGTCTCGGCGATCTACGGCATCGGCGACCCGTCCGAGTATCACGGCATGATCCTGCACCTGCGCCAGGGTGAAAAGTTGTCGCAGCGCGACGTGATCGCGCGGCTGGTGGCGATGCAGTACGAGCGCAGCGAGCTCGACTTCCGTCGCGGCAGCTTCCGCGTGCGCGGCGACGTGATCGACGTTTTCCCGGCCGAGCACGCCGAGCACGCCGTGCGTATCGCGCTCGACGACGACCAAATCGAGCAACTGCAGATTTTCGATCCGCTCACCGGGCGGGTGCTGCATCCCATGGCGCGTTTCACGGTCTATCCCTCGAGCCACTACGTGACACCGCGCGAGACCACGCTGCGCGCGATGGAGGCGATCAAACTGGAGTTGCGCGAGCGCATCGAGTTCTTCCAGAGGGCAGGCAGGCTGGTGGAGGCGCAGCGCATCGAGCAGCGCACGCGCTTCGACCTCGAAATGCTCGCCGAGCTCGGTTTCTGCAAGGGCATCGAGAACTATTCGCGGCACCTGTCCGGGCGCCAGCCGGGCGAGCCGCCGCCCACCCTGATCGACTACCTTGCGCCCGACGCGCTGATGATCATCGACGAGAGCCACGTCACGATCGGCCAGCTCGGCGGCATGTACCGCGGCGACCGCTCGCGCAAGGAGAACCTGGTCGAGTACGGCTTCCGGCTGCCTTCCGCGCTCGACAACCGGCCGTTGCGCTTCGATGAATTCGAGCGAATCGTTCGCCAGACGATATTCGTCTCGGCAACGCCGGCCGATTACGAGGCGCAAAAGTCGGCCCAGGTGGTGGAGCAGGTGGTTCGCCCGACGGGCCTGGTCGACCCGCGGGTCGAGGTGCGACCGGCGTCGACCCAGGTCGATGACCTGCTTTCGGAAATCAGCCTGCGGGTGGCGAAGAACGAGCGCGTACTGGTGACGACGCTGACCAAGCGCATGGCCGAAGAGCTGACCGACTACCTCTCCGAGCACGGGGTACGGGTGCGCTACCTGCACTCCGAGGTCGACACGGTCGAGCGCGTCGAGATCATCCGCGACCTGCGGCTGGGCGAGTTCGACGTGCTGGTCGGCATCAACCTGCTGCGCGAGGGGCTGGATCTGCCGGAGGTCTCGCTGGTGGCGATCCTCGATGCCGACAAGGAGGGTTTTCTGCGCTCCGAGCGCTCGCTGATCCAGACCATGGGGCGCGCGGCGCGCCATCTGAATGGCGCGGCGATCCTCTATGCCGACGTCATGACCGAGTCGATCCGGCGCGCCATCGCCGAGACCACCCGCCGGCGCAACAAGCAGCTCTCGTTCAACGAGCACCATCGGATCACGCCGAAGGGCGTCATCAAGCGCATCAAGGACCTGATCGACGGCGTATACGACGTCGACGAGGCGGCGGGCATGCTCGCGGCGGCGCAGAACGAGGCACGCTACGAGGCGATGAGCGAGAAGCAGGTCGCGCGCGAGATCAAGCGACTTGAGAAACAGATGCTCGAGCACGCGCGCAACCTCGAATTCGAGCAGGCAGCCAAGCTGCGCGACGAGCTGGGAGCGCTGAAGAAGCGCGTCTTCGGCGTCGCGCTCGCCTCCGAGTAGCCATGCCCAGCGTGCTGATCGTGTGCACCGGCAACATCTGCCGTTCGCCGACCGCGCACGGCGTACTGGCGCACCTGGTGCGCGAGGCGGGTCTCGATGGCTCGGTGCGCGTGGATTCGGCTGGCACCCATGACTACCATGTCGGAGAGCCTCCGGATCGCCGCGCGCAGCAGCACGCGCGCCGCCGCGGTTACGACCTGAGCGGCTTGCGCGCGAGGCAAGTCGAACACGAGGATTTCGGGAATTTCGACCTGGTGCTGGCGATGGACCGTGGACAACGTCGCATCCTGGAGCGCATGGCGCCGAACGAGCACCGGCACAAGGTCCGGCTGTTCATGGAATATGCCGTGGGACTTGCGCTCGAGGAGGTGCCCGATCCCTATTACGGCGGCCCCGAGGGCTTCGAGCAGGTGCTGGATATGATCGAGGCCGCCTCGCGCGGCATCATCGCCGCGATGGTGACGAGCCGGCGCGCGGCCGGAAGGTAAGAAACAGCCGGCGCAGGGCCGGCTGTTTGATCGTTAGTCCTTCCTGAGCGGCGGGGTGCGGTCGACTGCCGTGGCGCAAGCGCTACGGCATGCGAAGGCTGCGCCCTGTCAGCGCTACTTGCGCGTTTCGACCTGTACCAGCGGTTCCGATTGGGGCGGGGGCTGTCGCTCGCGGTGTGGCCGACCGAGCTGCGGCGGCTCAATCCCCGGCTCGGCAGCGACTTCCCGTACCTTCGACGGATCGGTCTCGATCATCGTCAACCCGGCGCTGGCCAGCTCCTGCTTCGCATCGACGCGGGGTGTTTCCCGCTTCGGCGCCGGCGGCATGCGTGGCGCTCGGGGCGCTTCGCTCGCCGCGGGCGTTTCGATCACCGGCTGGGCTTCGCGTTCGGGCGCTTCGCGCTTTGTCTCGTCGGCGGCTCGCAACGGGACCGGTGCCGGCACGGGCGTGAGCTCGACCACCGGCGCCACCGAGCTTGCGGACTCGCGCGCCATCTCGGCATACCGTTCCGGTGCCGGTTCGTTTGCGGCCTGGCGGGGCGCCTCGTTCGCCGCTATGGGCGCCGCATCGGCGAGCGGCCCGATGGGTGTCGCAGGCTGCTGCTGCGGGCTTCGTTGCTCGCCCGCTGCACCCTGCTCGGGGCGTCGATCACGATTGCGGTTGCGGTGTCGGCGTCCGCGGCGCGGTTCTTCGCCTTCGCGCTCCAGTGCGCCCGGCACCTGCTGCTCGGCCACGCGCACTTCGCCTTGCTGCTGCGGCTGGCTGGGGCGGGGAGGGCGCTGCTCCTGGTGCGGCTGATCCGCTCGAGCGCCGCCGTGGCGCTGCGCGCCGCTGCCCTGGCGCTGCTCGCCGCCACGTCCACGGCGCGACTGGTCCTGCCCGTCACGACGTTCGCCACCGCCAGGGCGCTGGCCGCCGCGTTGCTCAAGCCGTGCCTGCGCCTCCGGGTGACCCCCTTCGCGGCGTGGTTCGCCACGGGGCTGGTCGCGCCGTTGCCTGTCGCCGCGGTGCTCGCCGCCGCGGCGCTGGTCGCGACGCTCGTGCCGGTCGCGATGCTGATCACGGCGCTGGTCACGCGCGCCGGCTGGCGTGGTCAACGCCGCCTGGGGCGGTGCCTCGACGGGCTCTTCCCGCTTGAACCAGCCCATGATGCGATGAATGATGCTCGGCCGTTCCCGTGCCTGGACGACGGGCGAAGGGGCGCGTTGCGCCCGCCCACGGCCCGCTTGTGCAGGCTGCGCCTCCGAACGCGGTCGCGGTTCGGCGGCGAGCGGCGCCGGCTGGTCCGGCGTGATGGCCTGAACCACGGCGAGCTGGCGCTCCTTGCGCTCGGGCGCGCCGGGGCCCGCAAGCGGTTGCTCCTCCGGCTTTTCGACCAGCTCGTAGCTCGCCGGGACGTGCTCCATCAGGTTGAGCTCGTCGTGGCGCAGACGCTGCACCTTGTAATGCGGCGTCTCGAGGTGCGCGTTCGGCACCAGCACGATGTTGACCTTGAGACGGCCTTCGAGCTTCTGGATCTCGCCGCGCTTCTCGTTCAGCAGGAAGCTCGCGACATCGACCGGCACCTGGACATGCACCGCACCGGTGTTCTCCTTCATCACCTCTTCCTGGATGATGCGCAGCACGTGCAGCGCGGTCGACTCGGTGCCGCGGATGAATCCGGTGCCGCTGCAGCGCGGGCAGTTGATGTGCGCGGTCTCCTCGAGCGAGGGTTGCAGCCGCTGGCGTGAAAGCTCCATCAGGCCGAAGCGCGAAATCTTGCCGATCTGCACACGCGCCCGGTCGAAGCGCAGCGCCTCACGGAATCGGTTCTCGACCTCGCGCTGGTTGCGCTGCGACTCCATGTCGATGAAGTCGACCACGATCAGCCCGCCGAGGTCGCGCAAGCGCAGCTGGCGCGCGATCTCGTCGGCCGCCTCGAGGTTCGTCCTGAGCGCGGTCTCCTCGATATCGTGGCCTTTGGTGGCGCGCGCCGAGTTGACGTCGATCGCCACCAGTGCCTCGGTGTGATCGATCACCACCGCGCCGCCCGAAGGCAGATTGACATGGCGCGCATAGGCCATCTCGATCTGGTGCTCGATCTGGAAGCGCGAAAAGAGCGGCACGTCGTCGCGGTAGAGCTTCACCTTGTTGACGTTGCCGGGCATCACGGTCTGCATGAAGGCGCTCGCCTGATCGTAGATTTCCTCGGTGTCGATCAGGATCTCGCCGATGTCGGGCTGGAAATAATCCCGGATGGCGCGGATCACCAGGCTCGATTCGAGGTAAATCAGGAACGGTCGCGCGACGTACTTGCCGTCGGGCCCCGGCGTGCGGTCGTTGGCCGCGCCTTCGATCGCGCGCCACAACTGCAGCAGGTAGCTGAGGTCCCAATTGAGCTCCTCGGCCGAGCGCCCGATCGCCGCGGTGCGTGCGATGACGCTCATGCCTTCCGGCAGCTGCATCTGGTCGAGGATCTCGCGCAGCTCGTTGCGGTCCTCGCCTTCGACGCGACGCGAGACGCCGCCGCCGCGCGGATTGTTCGGCATCAGGACGAGGTAACGACCCGCCAGGCTGATGAACGTGGTGAGCGCCGCGCCTTTGGTGCCGCGCTCATCCTTCTCGACCTGGACGATGATCTCCTGGCCTTCGCGCAGCGCGTCCTGGATGCGGGCCCGGTTGACGTCGACATCGCTCCTGAAATAGCTGCGAGCGACTTCCTTGAAGGGCAGAAACCCGTGCCGTTCCTCGCCGTACTCGACGAATGCGGCCTCGAGACTGGGCTCGATGCGGGTGATGACGCCTTTGTAGATGTTGCTCTTGCGCTGCTCCCTTGAGGCCGATTCGATGTCGAGGTCGACGAGTTTCTGTCCATCTACGATCGCGACGCGCAGTTCTTCCTGTTGCGTCGCATTGAAAAGCATTCGCTTCACTTCCTGTTCTCCTGCGCGCGCAGGAGAACCGGCTTTCCGTCGGTCAGGTTTTTTCTAGTCGCTAACCAGTCAATTCCCTTTGTTCGGTTGGAGACACCTTCAATCTGTCGGTGACCAATCGGCCGTCGGCGGCCGGGATCCGTGCACCCTTCCTTAAGGGGTGCGGGAAATTCCGCGTGGAACAACCCACTGCGCGCGCTTCAAGTACCATCGCTACTTCCGGTGAGCGAAATTAACCAACTGCTTCAGGCCCGGCTTCAGCCGGGCAGGAGGCGGGTTGCAAGCCTCGATCGCGCATGAGGCCGATCGGGGTCCTGTGCCTCGCGACTCGAAGCAAGTCGTGAGATCATACGCAAAATGAATGACTTAAGCAAGGCTCGCGCGACCCTGCTCGAGGTCGGCGAGGAGGCCGAGGCGCAGCGCATCGACAATTTCCTGATGCGCCGCCTCAAAGGCGTGCCCAAGAGCCACGTCTACCGCGTGCTGCGCAGCGGGCAGGTCCGGGTCAACAGCGCCAGGGTCAAGCCCGATTACCGTCTCAAGCCCGGTGATCGGGTGCGCGTACCGCCGGTGCGGCTCGGCAAGCCTGCGATGCGACCGGCCGCGCGGCCGCGTGAGCTGCCGATCGTGCACGAGGACCAGTGGCTGCTGGTCGTCGACAAGCCGAGCGGCGTCGCCGTGCACGGCGGCAGTGGCGTGAGCTTCGGCGCGATCGAATCGCTGCGCGCGGCGCGCCCGCAAGCCAAGTTCCTCGAGCTCGCGCATCGCCTCGACCGCGATACCTCGGGCCTGCTGGTGATCGCGAAGCGGCGCAGCGCGCTGGTCGGGCTGCACCGCATGCTGCGCGAAGGGGAGGTCGAGAAGGTCTACGTGGCAGTCGCGAAGGGGCGCTGGCACGGCGGCGCACGCGAGCTGCGCGAGTCGCTGCACAAGTTCGTCACCGCGGGAGGCGAGCGACGCGTCAGCGTGCACCAGGATGGGCGCCAAGCCGTGACCCGGGTGCGCCCGCTCGCCACGAGCGAGCGCTACAGCCTGCTTGAGCTGCGCCTGCTCACCGGGCGCACCCACCAGATCCGCGTGCATCTTGCGCACGCCGGGCACCCGATACTCGGCGATGACAAGTACGGCGACTTCGAGCTGAACCGCGCGCTCGCGAAGCAGGGCGTAGGGCGCCTGTACTTGCATGCGCGTCGGCTTGCATTCCGCCACCCGAATTCGGGCAAGCCGCTGCGATTCGAGGCGCCGGTGCCCTCCGATATCCAGCAGTTCGTGAAGCAGCATCTGTCCGCGCATGCCCGCGAGTGAACCGCGCTACTCGCTCATCGTGTTCGACTGGGACGGCACGCTCATCGACTCCGCCTCGACCATCGTCGAGTGCATCCAGCAGGCGAGCCGCGACATGGGGCTGGAGGTGCCCGACCGCGACACGGCAAGCCACGTCATCGGCCTCGGACTGCGTGACGCGCTGCGCTTCGCCGTTCCGGGCCTGGAGCGCGCGCAGTACATGGACTTCGTGGCGCATTACCGCAGGCATTTCCTGCAACGCGAGGAGGCGATGACGCTGTTTCCGGGGATTTCGGAGCTGATCGCGGCGCTGCGCGCGCGGGGTCACCGGCTCGCGGTGGCAACCGGCAAGAGCCGCCAGGGCCTCGAGCGGGCTCTCGATGCAAGCGGTCTTCGGCCGCATTTCGATGCCACGCGCTGCGCCGACGAGACGCATCCAAAGCCGCACCCGGCGATGCTGCTTGAGCTGCTCGAGGTACTTTGTCTTGAACCGACGCAAGCCCTGATGATCGGTGACACATCGCATGACCTCGAAATGGCGAAGAGTGCGAACGTGAGTGCAATCGCGGTGACCTACGGCGCGCACCCCGAAGCGAGCTTGCGCGCGTTGCAGCCGCTCGCGCTTGCCGCAAGCGTTCCGGAGCTTGGTTCATGGCTGGCACGTCACGCCTGATCTGCGAGTCGGCGGCGCTTACCGACTCGGGTCGGGGGGTGCGCTTCGAGGTCGAGCATTACGGCCGATCCGCGCCCGCCTTTGCCGTGCGCCACCGCGGACGGGTACACGGCTACCTCAACCGCTGCAGCCACGTGCCGATGGAGCTCGACTGGATCGAGGGACAGTTTTTCGATCTCGAAGGTCGCGATTTGATATGCTCGACGCACGGCGCGGTGTACGCCGCCGCGAGCGGCGGCTGCCTCGGCGGCCCATGCAACGGCACGGCGCTCGTCAAGCTGGAACTCGAAGAGCGCGACGGCAAGATTTACTTCGTGGGATTCAAAGATGGCCGATAACGACGGACGGTGGGAACGGGCGCTGGTGGAAAAGCTGGCGATGGCGTCGCTGCGGGAGCAGCGCCGCTCGCGCATCTGGGGCATCTTCTTCAAGCTGCTGACTTTCGCGTATATCACGGTCATCATCCTGCTGGCCGTGGACTGGGGCGAGCGCGCCGAAGCCCTCGGCCGCAAGCATACGGCCCTCGTCGAGATCAACGGGCTGATCGCCCCCGGGGCGGACGCCAGCGCGGAGCGGGTCACGACGGCGTTGCGGGCGGCGTTCAAGGACAAGAATACGCAAGGCATCGTGGTACGGATCAACAGTCCGGGCGGCAGTCCCGTTCAGGCGCAGACGATCTACAACGAGATGCGCCGTCTGCGTCAGAAGTATCCCAACGTGCCGCTTTATGCCGTCGTCGAGGATGTGTCGGCCTCCGGCGGTTATTTCGTCGCGGTCGGGGCGGATCGGATCTACGTCAGCGAATCGAGCATTCTTGGCTCGATCGGCGTACGCATGGACGGCTTCGGCGTCACCGGTCTGATGGAGAAAATCGGCATCGAGCGCCGGCTGCTGACGGCGGGGGACAACAAGGCCATGCTCGATCCGTTCCTGCCGCTGGACGAGCGCCAGAAGGAGCACGTGCTCGGGCTGATGAAGGAAATTCACCAGCAGTTCATCAGCGTGGTGCGCGAAGGCCGTGGCCAGCGCCTCAAGGAAACGCCGGGGATGTTCTCCGGCCTGATCTGGACCGGGCAGAAGAGCATCGAACTCGGGCTCGCCGACGCGCTAGGCAGCCTCGACTACGTTGCGCGCGAAGTAGTGAAAGCGGAAACCATTGTCGACTTCACGCAGAAGGAGAATCTGGCCGAGAAATTCGCCCGTCGCTTCGGCGCCGGCGCCGCGAGTGCCCTGGCCGAGTTCGCCCTGCGCTCCGCCCCGACGCTGCGCTAGCCGGCGAGGAGCAGGAACACGCTTGGCCGCCGCCCGATCGCCCCGGGCGGTGCATTGCGCCACTGGACGATGCCGCGGACCCGAACGACTTCCGTGGGCAGCGTCAAGTCACTCGCCACACATAGCCTCGTCGCGGGTGCGCAGACCTTGAGCAGCGAGGCCA
>Ga0326597_10006417_pt1 | contig 16116 bp, 10 predicted proteins | sample RVTome_12_FD_203789 | JGI IMG/M metagenome (GOLD analysis project Ga0326597, IMG submission 203789) | Soil microbial communities from uranium-contaminated site in the Upper Colorado River Basin, Wyoming, United States - RVT100D185 | ecosystem: Environmental > Terrestrial > Soil > Contaminated >...
GCCAGGGCGTCCATGAATTTTTCCGTGGCGGCGACCGAGATGTTGAAGTTGGTGATCCCACCGTCCAGTTTGCAGTCGATGAACTCCAGGATATCTGGGTGATCCACCTTGAGGATCCCCATGTTGGCGCCGCGACGGGTATTGTGGCTGACGAAGCCGTTGGCGATGTAGGTGTTGTTGGCTGGCACCGAGAGATCGAGCGTCAGCGACTCGCCCTCCTCGATCTTGGCCACCCTATCGTAGAACTGGTTGTTTTTCAGGAACCACGTGACTATCGGGTTCTCGGCAAGCTCCGGATGGCGCTCAGCCAACGCCTTGAGACGCGAACGGGTCAGGTGCCGCGCGGCCGCGACGCCAGGAAGGTAGTGCTGGAGCGCCCGGTAAAGCCTGCGATTCGCGCCACGCGAGCCTCGCCCCGGACCGCTTCCCCGGCCTGGTCCTGCGTAGAGTGTCCGCAACAGCGCGCCCTGGAACGGGATGACGTCGTTGAACTCCCAGGCCTTGTCCATGGCGAGGTGGAGCCGCGACGACTTTTTGTGAGAGAAGAAACCGATCTCATCGGCGAACACGCGAAGGCCTTCACGGGTGATGACATGCAGGCGATGGAGCGGATTCTGGCCGAATGCGCCCGTGCGTTGTCTCACCACCGTCACGCCCGAGGGCACGCCAAGGGCGAGAAGCAGTTGTTGGACGTCCTGGACCAAGGTAGCCGAGGTGCTCGAAAGCGAGGGGTAGCCCTCGCGCGACACGGTTCCATCCGCCGTGAAAAGACCACGGAGCAAACCTCTAGCGAACTCGAGGGTAGATCGAAAACCGATCTCCGGCAGCCGCACCTCAAGAGCAGACGTCTTCTCGACGCCGATCATCTTCAACCACGAGACCAGCGTCGTCGAATTAAAGTAGAAGTTGTCGCTGGCGTCATCGGGTTTCGACTGGCGAACGGGCACCAACCCGAAGAGGTCCTCGGCGATCTCGAGTAAGCGACCGGCGACCTCCGGCTCGGCATGACCGACTGTCAGGACGAGACGGCCGGTCCCGCGTTTGTTCACGGAGACCGCACCGTCGCCCAGCAGGAATCCGATGAACTCTCCGAGTTCAGCGGTCGCGGCCTCGGGGATATTGATCGGCGTCGCATTCGGGTGGGGAGTAACGGCAAAGTTCTCAAATCGGAAATCTTCTGCGGGCATATAGGTCCTCTTCTGGAGGGCAAGCCAGTCGCCCGCCTTGAGGTCCCCGATTGCCCTCCACACGTACTTGCCAGCCTCGTCGATGACTCGGACCCGGTGCTCGGGCGTGCCTGCGAGGCAATAGCCATGGTGCGTCCGCACGCGGCGCACCGGCGCGACACCGTGGTTGTAGAACTCGTCGGATGGCACGACCCCATTATCGGTTGCAACCAACAGCGGCGCGTGGTGGCGGTGCCAGCTATCCGGCTGGGCCTTGACCGGGCCGAGACAGCCAATCTCGACGAGGCCACCATTCGTGGAGACTCGCGTGTCGGGCGTCACACAGCCCCCTTGCTTGACCGCCTCGGTGGCGCCGTTGAAGACGCGAAGGAAGCTGATGGGGCCGCTCGCCTTACCACTCGTCGATTTCACCATCGTGTCCTTCGGTCTGAGCCGCGAAAACGCAAAACCCGTGTTGTGCACCATTGTCATCCCGCGACTTCCGGCTGCGTACGTGTTCCAATCCTCAACCGTCAAGTCATAGTAGGCTTTGGGTTGCAGTGCTCGGCTAACGACCTCAACTTCCATCCCACGATTGGCAACGCGCCGGAGCAGGCTCGCGAGTTCGTGGTCGTGCGGTACGATACTATCGGCAATCTTCAGCAAGTCATCGCGGCGACATCTCCGATATACGTTACAGGACCAACGATTGAACTCCTCAGCGCACGGCCCTGCACCCTTTCGTCTGCGCCCCTGAACAAGCCCCATCGCCTTGAGGCGATCACGCCAAGGGCGGAATGGGAGCCTCAACGCAAACTGTTTCCGGCTCGCTGAGCGAAGCCGGGTGAGCCGTCGCACACTTGCGGCATATGCGGAAATATCTGCCCGTAGGTCGTTCACTTGCGGGAGGTTGCAAAGCTGCACGCTGAAGACGGTGCGTTTTCCTCTGCCGCGAGGGGGCTTTGCAGTCATGGACGGCTGATATCCCAGAACGCTCATCAACCCCGCCAAGTCCTCGGCCATTTCCTCGCTCGCCGTGGCATACGACGGGCTGCCGTCGGGGGCCACGTAGCCATCACTGTCGAGGAGGCCGGCGACGAAGGCACGGATTACGGACAGGGGTGACTTCGTGATGACCTCCGGGACACGCACACGATCGTCCTTCGGCCCGATCTTCTGCAGCGCGCATGCCTCCAGCATGTCCAGGACGAAGCGCTGAGCGAGTGTCGCGATGCTCAGCAAACCGCGTGCATCGCGCTGAATAGACACGTGGATTCCCCTGCTGCCGAGAACCGATCGGACACGCTCCAACACATCGGAGACGCCGGAGAACCAGCGGAGGCGGTACTGCCGGAGGGCGGGGACATATCCGAATGAGCCATCGCCAAGAGTGAAGCCAACGAGCCACCCGAGCGATTCATCCAGAATGAGGTTGCCCACTTTCTGATGGGTGTGGTACGGCCAGTAGGCATCAGGACGATCGGGGCCAAGAATTACATCGCCCGGGGTTAACGCGTCTGCGCGCACCGCTGTCAGACCGTCCGGCCTCACCACCATGAAAGGATGCCACGCGCTGGTCTGCACGCGCGTGCCCTCGCGTGTCTTCACCACGACCTGCTGCTCGGCAGGGACATCAAATCGCCAGACATGCGTGACGCCACGAAGGCCGGTTTCACCCGTCTCAGGGTTCATCGAGACGGTCCGAATCGCTAAGTCGCCGACGTCGTAGGCTAGGCCATCGCCCTTGCGCACGCCGAGCCTCCCGTCAGCGGTGATTCGATTTGCCAAGACCTCGATCGGCTCAAGCCCACAAAAGGTTGTCCAGACTCGAGCGTCACCGGCGATGCATCCCCCTCCGGATTTATGAATTATAGCGGCTCGCTTCACCGCCTCGAAGATCCCCTCCATCGAATCTTCGACCGGCAGCACGAAGCAGGCCGAGAACTGCAGGCCGTTGTCTTTGCCGGCGTTCATCATCGTGGGCGAGTTGGGGATGAACTTTCCCTCGACCATCACGTCATAGAACGACTCGGCGACCTTACGGGCCTCTGCCGAATCCTTCCCCCATCGTTCCTCGGCCTTGGCGATGGCGGCCGCCACGCGCCAGCACATCTCTTCCGGCGTCTCCTTCACACCGGTGGCGTCCCGTCTCAGGTACCGCTCCCTGAGGACGCGGAGGGCCGACTCGGTCCACAGGCCGGTCTTGGCCGGTCGCTCACCAAGCGCTTGTGTAACGCCCACGGCCTCTTCGATCCCTCGAGAAGCCGAAGAACTCGATCTGCCGTCCATCGTGCCCTCCTCTATTTCCGGCGACTCCGCCGGTGCCATTTGTATTGTACCTTTTGAAGCAACTCGCGAACAGTCAATTCAGTTTGCCCTTTCGGCTACCGTCCTGTGGCGAAATGGATGATGGAAGCAGCTAAAGACACGCGCGATCGGTGGCCAGCGAAGCCGGTTCGCTCCGGTGCCCGGTTAGGCAGGCTTCCTCGCGGATTCGCCGCCCTTCTGCGTCTCGTTCTCGTGGAGAGGTTGATATTCCCCCTCGTGCAGGCTCGGCAACTGGACTGCCTTGACTATGATGTCGCCGACGCTCATCATCTTGTCCCAGTTATCTTTGATCTCCGGTCGGTCAGGGTTTCCCCGTAGATAATCCCTATGGCTAAAGGCGGCATGATACGCGACACTAAACGCATGTGCCACTTCATGTTCCAGATAGAGCCGGTTGCGTATCCACCAGTCCTCACACTCCACGACGACATTCCCGATTTCTTTCTCCTTGTGGACGAATCTGATTAGCTTCCACCATAGCGCATATGCTTCCTGATGAGCAGCCAAGCGACGATCGAGAGCTGCAACGCGTAGTTCGTGGCGTTGCCTCGTGTGTTCCAGCAAGATACGGTTCTGCTGCGCGAGCCCCTCGAATCGCGCCCTATACTCTGCGTGCACTTGCTCCACCTCATGGGTGATGGCGCCGATATCCTCCTTGGTGGCGAGATTCTTGCCCTTCTCCGTCGCGTAAAAACGAAGTGAATAGAGCAGCAAAAGGATAACGCCCTCGCCAAGCAGGACAAGTACCGAGAAAATCTTCAGCGTCATATCAAAGTTGGACATTAGCTATGAGGAGCCCAGCCGATCGCTTCTCCAGCGCGCATGAGGTTGCGCACCCATGTCCAGGTGGAAGCGGGGATTAGGCTGTCTTGTTCTACTAGAGCGTGAACTCAGTGGCACGCCCACGGAACTTATCCTTCTCGAATGCTTTAAGCAGGATATCGCGCAGGCTAGTGACAGCCTTTGGGGATTTGAAATCACGCTTATACTCGTAGCTCTCACCGCCTCGCTCTCGTACCGTGTAATTCAACTCCGTGACTAACCAATCCACTAGCGATTCGCACTGAACGACTACCTTGGCTTCACTAGGGTTGATGCTCGTGTTCGTGCTCAGCGCGTCAAGTGGGTGGTCAAAAAGCCGTCTTCCTGAAGCCGAACCGCGTATCAGTTCACCAAGAAGAAAAAGGAGCAAGAAATGTGTGAGTCCGTAGCGAGCAAGTCGCTGGTTCTCAATCAGGGCAAGACGCGGCGCAATATTCTCGTAAAGCAGTTGCGCTAATCGGATGTGGGGCGCGCCAACGTGATAACTGAAAATGCTGCTCTCAAGGTCGCCAAAGATGCGGTACTTCTGATGGGTGCTCCATGGTTCTTTGACGTACAGGGCCAAGAGAAGACGGCCAGCGAGTTCATTGGGTAGTTGTGGAACATCGCCCTGCTCTCCTCGCTTTATCCCATACTTGCAGGTACGACCAAAGAGCTCATCAAATTCTGTCTGCAGGCGAACCTGCGCCATGTCGTTCGACGCGAGGTCCCGCAACGAGATCGGGTTTTGATTATTTGTGCGGTACGCAATGATCTCTGGCAGGCGACGGTCATCTCCGACCTTGACGACGCGAACCAGCACCTGCAACTCGTCGGACAAGAGGCCACGATTATTATAGAAGGTGAGCAGAGACTGGCAGCCGTTGCAGACACTGAAATCCCGGATGCGCAGGGTGCTTCCTCTCAAATGAATCGTCTTGGCGACGATCGTTAGCCCATTATGAAATGTCAAGAAGCTGACGTGTTCACTTGGTGTCTTGACCGTTGCAAGTATATCGTCGTTGACGCGGGTGGTGCCAAGCCCCAGACGTACATTTTGAGCAAAGATCCTGGAGTCGTCTATTCCCGGCAATTCCACAAGTGCCTTAGCACCGATTGCGGCGTAAATCAGGTCTGGTGCTGTCTTGGATGAACCTAGAGCGAATAGGCGTGCAGGGTCTACTCTTAGCCTCGACTCATCGGTGACAAACCAATCCCGTTTCAGTTGCTTGAGGACTGGGGAAAGCCGCGCTGAATCCCACACATCGAGTACATGGCCATCCCGCGTAGCCTGTGCTAGATATGCACGAGCATCTTCGTTCGCGGCAACGTTTGTAATGAAGATGGCGCGTCGTCGATAGCCGGCTTTTACCTTTCCAGCAAGATCCAGATCAGTCAAGAGTCCTCGGAGCTCCTGGTTTCTGGCTCTGCTAGCCAACGCGTATACTGACTCTGGCGTCGCAATTTGGGAGAGAGATCCAACGAAAATCTTGAGGTCAACGTCGCCAAGAGTGGCAGGTAGCCGCTCGCGCCTCTTCGACTGGAACACTGCGATCTCCTGATGTACATCATCGACAACGATCGCATCAAAGCCAGCGTCCCCTTCCCTATCACAGACTGCGTCTTGAGCTTCGACCTGATCAAGACGGTAAACGGCGTCAAGAAACCAGAGAAGGAGCGCTGCGCTTTTGTTTCGGCCAGGCAAATCAAACGCGGCGACATGCCCCTCAAGCTCACCGAAATCATCAGGATCAGTTCGAATGGGACGTGGCATCGGGTCTCTACGTCGTTCTACAGTTGGCGCAACTGACTATGCTGGGCAACATTCTCTTGCCCTCACATTTCGACAGGCCTTGATCATCGTCTGGGGTGTTCGAGGACCTGTCAACATTCTACAGACGCCGTCGCTGACGATTAGTACTTGCCAGCAGAATCCAATTAGGTTTCGGACCCATCTGGTACGCCTTTCAAGTCCCTTGGAATACCATATTTTGTGTGTGGGATTGTCTAATACAACAATATCTAGTGCCTGTCAAGGAAAAAGTGAGCCCTTCAAATAATGGCACTGCGCCCGGTCATTCGGGGATCACAGTGCCATTGTGAGCGGCGGGAGCTTACGATGAGTTCGGTCCGGGCCTATTACTTGACAAGATGCTTGCGGTTGCCGGTCTGCACCGCCGCGCTCATTGGCAACTGTGTCGATCCTGCCGACATGCGTATGCGCGACATGCAGATAGTGCCCAAGTATGTCACTCAACAAAAATGATCGAGTCGATGAGAACCGAGTCGTCGGCCGTTTTAAGAATGACAGTTTCGGGCAACGTGACCGTCAGCCACTCGCCTTCGAGAGGCTCCCGCCGTGTCTGCCCGATCATCATTTCGAGTGCCCCCGCCCGATGCTGAAAGATCACAAACCCTTTCTCGGGCAGGGGGACTCGTGCTGTTCGCCCCCCGGCGTTGATTCGCAGCTTCTTCAAGACAATTTGGACCGCCTTGGGACCCTGGCGCGTTTGAATGGTTGCCTTACCCTCGAATGCCACCGCTTCGCTATAGCCGCCTTGTAGCATAGGCGTCGTTGGTTGCGGCGACTGAGCCGAGACCGCACTGGCCAAGAGGACCAACAGGAAGACGACAACCGAGGACGACAGTATGCGCGCGCTCATGGACTCGACTCCGGTGCTATGCGAAACAGTCTTCCTCCTGAAGTCGCAACATACAAACTGCCGTTGGCGATGACGGGCTCATTGCGCTGCAGCGACCCCGCGTCGAGGTTCATGGCTTTGAGGATGGCAGGCTTCGAAACCATCTGGAAGCCGGCGTCGATGCAGGCCACCCCGTCAAGATGTGACCAGGTGCATCGCGAGCCGATCGCAGGCCACACGGAGGGATCGGCGATCGCCACCAGCCACCCGGCGTTGGTGCCGATATAGACGATGCCGCGGGTGACCGTCGGCGGTCCTAGGCCCCACCCGTGCGTGTCGGTGACTTCGTAAGTATAGGCTTGAAGCTCCGCGATCCAGCGTACCCGGCCGGCATTGCCACTGCAAACGTTCAGGGCGTGGAGCCGCCGGTACCCTGCGAAGATCTCCCCGGGGCTCTCACGATCCACGATATCCTCCCCTCCCGCCATCGTGATGTAAAGGTCGTTCCAACCTGCACCGGCTCGGTGATAGCGAATGTCTCCATGGTCATTCGGATCGTTGCTCGGGAAGGGATAGCTCACGTACGGAAATTGCCAGCGGAACGACAGCGGAGGCCCCAGGTTGCCGGCATAGCTCCAGCCGTCCTTCATGGTGGAGAGCGACAGCTCCCCGCAGCCTGCCGCTATCAGCGTTGCGCCGGCTGACCAGTCAGGGTCGGCGTCGAGCACCGATGGGACCGGCTGCACTTTGCCTTCAAGCGCGCCGCTGGCGGGGTTGAGCCGCACCATGCTCAGCCCGTGATTGAAGGCGGGGGTCGATGCGCCGAACCACGTATTGCCAGTCGTCGTCACGAGGCCGCCGCCGAGGCCGCCGGACACGAATGTCCACACGCCGCCGCCGCGATCGCTGGTCGCCTCGAACTTGAACGTCGCTCCCAGGACCACGTTGCCGGTATTCAGTTCGACCGCGACGACCTTGCCGTTTTGAATAGGGTTGTCGCAGTGATTGGCGATGCCGACATAGATGCGTCCGCCGAGCACGAGCGGGGAGGAATAGCCGATCTGCTCGTGGAGCTCCGACGTCGATCCGGAAGTCAGCCCGGTCATGCGCGCCACCTCCTCCCGCGTTGCCCATATCAGCGCGCCAGTCTGCGCATCGATGGCGAACAGCCGTCCGCTACCGAGCCCGCCGCCGAATGTGCCGCCAGGATCTGAGGGACGGCCTTGATCCGGTGCCGCAAGAATCACGACGTCCCTCCCATCAATCTGCGCCATGGCCACGCTGGACGCGATGCCGCCGCTCGACGGGTTGGCGCATGGTCCGGCGGTCGCCCATTGCGTAGAAAGCGCCGGCTCACCGGCGGGAGGATATTGCCAGAGGGGTGGGTTGCCGGTGTTTGCGTTAAAGGCATAGAGCCGCCCGGCCGACGTCCCGATATACAGCCTCCCGTTGTGAACGACCGGCGACGCCGTGAAGCTGCCGCCGTCCGGGGACGAGATGTCCCATTTGACTTCGAGCGTCTTGACCGCATAGGGATCGGCCAGCGGCGACGCATTGACCTGTTGCGCGTTGCGGAGGCCGTTGTGCCGGAACGCCGGCCATTCGCCGGAGCAGGCGCGCGGATTGTCGCCTAGCGCGCAGTCCACGACGATCTGATAGCGGAACGGGCTGACGCAGGTGCCCAGCCGCTGCATCACTTTCACGATCTCGCCATTGACGAGCGCACGAGGGGCCGGGGGCGGCCCCAGAGACACCAAATTGATCATCGAGCCGCTGGAGTGCCCTATCTCTTCCGTCCCGGCAAAGACGAGAATCTCCGCCCCCGGAATATGCTCGGTCACGAAAATCTGAGTATCACCGGGAAGCGGCGGCTTGATCTTGGGCGCCGGCATTTCGCTACAGGGCAAGGTGGGTGTCGGCCGCGAATCGGCGGGATTGCTCTCCACGCACAGCGTCTGCGTGGCCGTATGCGGTATGCCCGCCGTCGCCGCAGGGCTGATCCCCATCGTATGCGGCACCCCGCCGGGAATCGCCGAGGTGCCCACCACCACACCCCCAGGGCGATATACGTTGATGATCGGCCCATGCTGGGGCGGATCCCCGGGGCCGCCAGCCCCCCAAATCTTGACCAGTTCCTGCCCTTCGATCACTGGAGGCTCGACGGTGCCCGCCGGCATCGGCGACGGCGCGGGCTCGGTGATCTCGTAGTCGGAGCGCGGGCTGATGTCCGTGCACAGTTGCGCCCGCGCCGACACTCTCGCACCGAGTTCGAACTGCGGAGACACGCCGGTCCAGTTGAGCCCCCACTCGGTCGAGGCGTGGAAGCCGCCGACCGTGGCGGGCGCACCGAACGCGGCGCCCCCGGTCGGGTTCTCTGCGAACACCTCCACCGTCGATCCGGGCACGACGTCCTCGACCAGCACCGCGTGCCCGCACTGTCGCAAGGGATGCTTAAACAGACGCGGCTTCGGCAAGCCTGTAGGATAATCCTCTGTATGGGATGTCACCGGCACCGAGTTCGATGGAGGGCTGGTGACCGCACCGACCGTCTGCGTCACATGAACGACCTGGCCTGCGGTAAAGGCCGTCCCCACGTCGAAATTGACCCCGAGGTCAGGGAACTGGCCAACCACGGAGGGGTTGGGCGCGGGGCTGCCGTTGATGAGGACGTTCAGCGTCGCGTCTTTGAGAAAGTTGCTGATGGTGACGTTTGAGGAGCACGCGTAGATCGGGTGCCCAAGCGTTGGGGGCGAAATGAGGCTCGGGTTTTCCTCGTAGTCGCGCTCATTCGGGACGATGTGCGGGTCGCGTCGTCCCATCTGCCCCCCATTGCAGGCGGCCAGGGACGCCGCAGCGACCAACCAGGTGAGAAGGCAGAGGAAACCCCGGAACCGTTGAGATACAAGGGTCATGCCGGCCTCTCGCCTCCAAGTACCCCGAGCATCATTAGAGCCCCTTCATGATGACCGCCCTGATGCTGACCGGACGCTCGGCATCAAGATTCACAATGCTCACCTTTTGGCCTTCCGGCACAAGCAGCGACGCTCCAAGACCAAGCTCTCGCTTCGCGTCGCGGGTAGTGATGACAGCGCGCCCCGAACGAACCAAAAGGGTGGCAGCGCCGGGGAATGTCACCTCTGCCGTCTTCTTGCCGGGACCGATAAGGAGCGCCCACACCTCGACCGAATACTCTTCCGTCGGATTAACGGTTCGAAACACGCGCCGAGCGTACAGCCCTTCGGCGTACTTTTCGTAATTCGGACCTTCGGGCAGGGGTGCCGCGCGCGCAGCGGTATCTACGGCCAGCGGCTCCGCATTATGGCCACGTAGCTCCCCGCTCGGCTGTGCCGAAGCCCATACGGGCCACAATCCCGCCACAATTGCGACAGCAGCGAAGGCGCGAAGGTATCTCGGGGTTTGTTGCATCGGCCCCCCTTCCCAGATCAATGCACGCTCATGGACGGACGCAGTGCGGGCCTCAATCGCGCTCTCACGAACGTTTGAACTGTCCCGTGTGAAATAGACTGCACTGAGCCGCGGTGGTGTCCTGGAAACAGGCTCGCCTGCCCGGCCTTCACGGTTGCTGCAAAAACGCAAATCCGGCCGGATAGACCTGCATGACCGCTTGAATCGATACCATGCACGAACGTGTGTAGAAATGGCTGAAAGTGGAGCGCGCCTCGACCATCTCCTCGTACTTGTCCCCGAACGCCCAGCGGCCGGAGAGCATAGCCCGCACGAACTGGCGCTTCTCGGTGAGTGGCAGGACGTCCTGGAATTTCTTGAGAACCTCCGCTGTAAGGTGCCGCAACGCTTTCAAATCCTCCCGCTGGGCCCTCATGACCGATGCCAGGTCCCTGAAGACCTCGGGCGCGTCCTTCCGTCCGCGAGGCAACGCGACTCCCAGATCAGAGTATCGAGCCCCGGATCGATGGCTGATACGGTCCCACGGCCCCGATTCGGCCAGGAGTTTCTCCAACGTCTTCGTAAAGATAGGCAGGGTCGGTTCCTTATCCAGCATGTCGATGAGCACGTCGTAGTCCCCCAGGGCGGCGTCGATGGCCTTCAGGGAACGGGCCATATGCTCATGGGATTGCCGAAATGATGCTGGGTCCGCCTTGCCCCGGAACTCGGCCAGATTCCCCTGCTCCATGAGGCGATTCGCCGCGATCTGCTCCCCAATCACTTGATCGAATAGCCGGTCTGTGAGCGCGAAACTCTTCTCCAGGAAGTCAATGGTGACAAACTTGTCATCCCAGACGCCGTGTCAGGCAGGTGCGTGCGCGTAGCCGTAGCGAGGCACGCCGATACCAGCGATCCCTACGACCATCAAGAATACCTTCCACAGTTTCATGGTCCCCTCCTTCCTTTCTTAGAGCCCCCTTCACAAGTCAATCGAAGGCGCGAGGGGTCGCTGCTATCGGGACGCCCCGGACAACACCTCCTCGCAAGATCGCGCCTTCGTCATCGGCGAAGCGTCTGCAGGTGGAGGTCCGTCATGACGTGAGGCGCTCCATCGGGCAGCACCTGCATCGACTGCAGGAACTCTATGATGGCCGCCTGATCCTCAAGCGATAAACGTTTGAAGCCGTCGCGAGACCCCCGTGCTTCGCCGCCGTGATGCAGAATCGCCTCTGTAATCGTCGTGAGATCGCCCCGGTGCCCATATGGGGCAGAGCTCCCCACCTCCCACAGCTTGCTGGTCAGGAAGACATCCGTTGGAACGCCGTCCTGTCTGAGCTTCTCGTTACAGAAAAAGGGATCATGATCGTCGCAGATCCTGTGTCGCTTGAGATCCGTGAAGGCACGGACAATAGCCCGGCCATCGCCCGTTTTTTCCAGGCGAGGCATCGGGGTAGCCGCCGTGAGTTCGAATCGAAAGGGTTGTGGAACGTGATAAGGGCGGAGATTCCCCGGCCGGTTGTATGGATTGGGCTCAGAGAAGAAGGTGTCGTTGAGAACCATTGTGGGCCTATGGCAAGTGGCACACCCGACGGCGTTGAAGAGGCGCTCGCCGCGTTCCAGAGCTTGTCGCTCCGTTGGATCAGTGGGGATCACGCGACCCGGGACGGGGAGCGCCGCTTGGAAAATCGCGGATGCCGTTAGATCACCGACCGTCAACTCCACCGGAATGCCATCTTCGTCGAAATCGGTTTGGCCGGTTCGCGGCCATCCAAAGCGCTCGATCGCCTGCATGCCATGGTGATGATTCATCGCGTTGATCGTGAATTCACGGAGGGAGATGACCACTCCCTTCCGGCCGAATGGCTTGATCACGAGATCGGAATCCACGCCCTGGATCGCGCTTCCATCCACCGTACCGTCGGGCCGAACCGCGATGGAGCCGAAAGATACGCCCTTTGTCTCTAGCGGCATGGACACCTCGGCACGCGAAGACACCGCCAGTCGAGTCGCCACCTCACGGATTCTTAGCAGGTCGGCGGTCATCTCCCGAGCGAGCATCTCGATCGCGCCGGTCCCCATGAGTCCAGGGGTCTTCCGCTCGTTCGAAAATCGCCCTGAGACGGACTCGGTGACGGGATCCAGAAACTGGGCTAGCGCGAACACGTTTGCCGCAACGTCCCCGCTCCCTCCAACGCGGGGTTGGTTATGACAGCCAGCGCAGGAGTTCGCGTCGGGTCCTGAGGTCCGAATGAACTCCGGCGTGCCATTCGATTCCCGTTTGCTGGGCTTGGAATCCCCAGTGGCTGCGGGCCGGCCTTGACCGTCAAGCTTGTTGAACCGAGCCTCGAACAACCTGCCCCCGGCCCCCAAGATAGCGGGCAGCCCCATTTTGCCGCCGTCAATGTCGGTCTGATCAACATGACCGCGCACCGATGGACGTTCGGCGAATCGGGTGGGCTGCTGTATCTCCGATTGGGCGGGCGCAATTCCTCGGCTCGGCAGAAGCATGAGCGCGATCGTCGCGGCCAGAGGCAGTGCCAGCGGCCGCCGTCGTCCAGAGCATGTGCGGTGGGAGAATGACGCGCTACGGTCCCCAGTTCCAGGCATAAGAACTAGCGCGCGGCTCGTCGTTCTCTTGCTAATTGATAAGGTCATGCTCTCTCGCCTCATTGGGGTAAAACATCCACGTCCTCCCGGGCCGACTTAGGCCCAAGAGGGCGTCAACGAGTAGCGCGCCGACCAGATTGCGAGGGGTGGCTGAGGGGCTCCATGTTCACCCCGGGACCGTAGCCATTACCTTCTTCTGAGACCTTTGTACCCACTGCCAAGGATGGAGTCATGTCGATTCATCTTTGCGAAATGACCAAAACTCTTTGCGAGGCGATCACTTGAATCCATACCCGCGAGCCAGAACCCCAGGCAGACTGCTCTTCATGCCCAAGGAGGCGTGAAGAGGTTGCCTAATCCAGATTTTCCCACCTCATCTCGTGATCCGATATTGGCTTTGATGTCATTTCCCCTTTTTATCCGGGACGCAGAAGGTGGCGAGCGAATTGCCCGCCGTCCGATTTTGCCTAGACGAAATCACGGCAGGTCCTTCAGGTTCCTGTTGACATATTGCTCGAGATCGGAAGCTCGCGCAGCAATCTCACGATACTCAGGTCGATCCCGCGTGATCTCCTTCGATATGCCTATATAACGCCGTGCTGCCTCACTGTTCTTCGCACGCACCATACAGCGGGCGGCGGTTATTGCCCCCTGTAATCGCACGTACCCGGTCACGTGCTCGTCCCGAACCTTTGATAGATGTTGTAATGCCAGTTCGCAATTGGGTGGCCGCACTTCACGCTTGCCGTAATTCATGAATGCATCACCCCAGCCCCGGGCGAAGGCGAAATGGGCGTAACTGGTCAGGACCGAATCGGGTGACCGATCCATCAGCTCGCGGAGCCTCGCCCGACCTTTCTCGAGATGATCCCCGCTCTGCCACGTGAGGAACTTCCCGACCTCTGCCGTCGCCGGACCCCCCTCCCTGATCAGGCTGCTACCCTCCGGCGAGGGCTGAATTTCGATCACCAACGGCTGCGACTTGCTTTCGAGCACCGCGCCCTTGCCGTCCGGTAACCGGAAATACGCCGTCACCGTGTAGCGGCCCGGTGTGCTGAACGTCCATCCGTTACCGCCAAAAAATATTGGCGTCACGTTTCCAATCGTCTCACCTGGCGCGAGCCTGGAATAAACGGTCGCATCGTGATCCGCCTCACCAAGCGGAACAAACTCTCGCTGTTTCCCGTCCGGCGAGGCAATGACGATATGCACGGCACCATCTTCCGGACGCAGGCTGCTTGTCACGCGCTGAGTATCCCCGCTTATATTCCGCAGCGTAATGGCGACATACACAGGTTCACCCACCAGATATTTCGAGCGCTCTGTTGCCACGGAAAACGCGAACTGCTTCGCAGGAACAACGACGGCAGGCCGGCGTCCGCTCCGGGGAGACACCACCCCGTCCTGGGGCCAGCGCCCGCCGGCCGGAGTCGTGCAGCCCGCCATAAGACTCGCGATGACCGCCACTGCAACCCACACATGTCTGTTACGCATATTGTGTTCCTCCGTTAGTGCGCGTGCGGACAGCTGTAATGACGCGGACCGATACCCGGCCACACCGCTTCCTTTGGGTGATCCTGTAGATGCTCCAGACTGGCCGCCGAAAACTGATAGGTAAACGAGTCGCCCACGACACCCGTTTGATTCATGATGGTTGTACTGCCATCGCCGTCGCAATGATTCAAGTTGAACGAGTGACCGGCTTCGTGCGCGGCGGATCGAAGGTACTTTGCATTATTCGTGTTGACCGTGCTGTTCTTGTAGAAATTCACGAAGCCGCGGCGCTGAACCGGATCGAACATCCACCCCATGGTTGACGTCGATCGCGTTCCATCCGCTTTCTCCTCGTAATGATTCACGACAACGCCGTAAGTGTGGTAACGGGTGCACGTACCTCTGAAAATCCAGAACTCGCACGGCCATGACTCCGGCCCGACCGGGCTCGTGCGATTGGCACTCTCCAGGGTATCAATTTCAGCCGGGTTGATGTAATCGTACTGATTGGGGTCGCTTGGATCGAAGGGTCCGGTCAATGGAGCAATGCTGGTGGTATCCTCCATTACTGTCAGCAGGATATTGCCTTGTATATAGATTGTCGTGAAATTGACGGCCTTGCCATCGACCGTCTCTTCAGCGGGAAAAGCGGTACCGGTCATCCGATCGTATTCCAATCGCGTTGTCGTACAACCTACCAATGCCGCCGATAACACCAGCGACCCGAGCAAAAAGTTAACACGGGATTTCATGACGCATGCCCTCCTTGCTGAAAGGAATGGGTCCTTGGCAGTGCGGGGCAAGAGGTCGTGGAGACCCTCCCAGGATCTGCCTCCCATTGACCGTTGTTCCTTTTTCCCGGGGACAGCTACGGCGCGATCCTCGTTAGCTCGCTTGGTGACGGATTCAGACAAACATGACACCTGAACACTGCTCTGTCTCCGATGGTCCCTAAAAGACCAACGCCCTCCCGGGCCGAGTTAGGCCCGAGAGGGCGTTGACGGGTAGTGCGCCGACCAGATTGCGAGGGGTGGCTGAGGGGCTCTATCTTCACCCCGGGACCATAGCCATTACCTTCATGTGAGACCTTTGTACCCACTGCCAAGGATGGAGTCAAGTCGATTCATCTTTGCGAAGTGATCAAAGGTCTTTGCGAGGCGATCATTTTGCGCCATCTGGAGGATCGTCGAAAGCGATGCGATCTCGAGCCCCCGAGCCCTAACAATGAGCTAATCTACCGAATAGATTGAAACTATGAGATCTCCTGGTGTGGGGGATTAGAACGCTTAATGGTGGTAAGACAAAGAAGCAGGTGTTTGAGATGTGCGTACGAGGGAAGTCGCTTCCCACCCTGACATTTCGGTTCGCTGCTACCGCGAGGGATTGATATTGACGCCACATCTGGGGGTGATTTTTGCTTGCCCAATGAAAGGGAGATGTGTACTATCCAATGATATACCCAAGGAGGAAGAGGTGGCCTACGTCGTCGCCGAGCCTTGTATCGGGACCAAAGATCGCGCCTGCGTGGAGGTCTGCCCGGTCTCGTGCTTCTACGAAAACGAAGACCAGCTCTTCATTCATCCCCAGGAGTGTATCGACTGCGATGCCTGCGTGCCGGCCTGCCCGGTCACCGCGATCTTCCCCGAAGCCGAGGTTCCTAAGGAGTGGAAGTC
>Ga0326597_10006418_pt1 | contig 16114 bp, 28 predicted proteins | sample RVTome_12_FD_203789 | JGI IMG/M metagenome (GOLD analysis project Ga0326597, IMG submission 203789) | Soil microbial communities from uranium-contaminated site in the Upper Colorado River Basin, Wyoming, United States - RVT100D185 | ecosystem: Environmental > Terrestrial > Soil > Contaminated >...
CCTATCGGCAGTTTCGGGATTACATTGCGGAGCCACCCTATATCAGTAAATCCGGCTTCGAGCACGTGATCCGTCTGGTTGCAGAAACGAATTCCAAAGCTCGAGGCAAACCACCGTCGGATTTCGTCGATGAGAGAGCCCTGGAAGAGCAGGCGAGGAACGGTTTCTTGGATTTGGTAAGAAATCAGAAATAAGTAATAGGGGCTGATTGTCGCCAATGGCACGACCTCTTCGCTTGGAATTTGCCGGCGACTTGTATCATGTGGCGTCGCGAGACGATCATTGGGAGAGTATTCATTTAGATGACGGCGATAGGTATCATCTCCGGCAAGTAGCACCTAGCTGGTGCTTGATTTTCACCAGTTTTGAATGTTAAGTAGCCCCATGAATTTATCTGACGTGACAATTAACCAACTCAAACGGGCTGCCGCGATTAAAGAACGAATCGAGGATCTGAACAGAGAACTTCGCAGTGTCCTCGGTGCGTCGGCCAAATCTGGAGCTGCGCCGAAGAAAAAGCGGACCATGAGCGCTTCAGTGAAAAGGAAGATTGCGGCTGCTCAAAAAGCAAGATGGGCTAATCTTCGACGAGATAAACCAGCGACGCGTTCAGTCGAACCCGCTGTGAAGGCCAAGAAGAAGACAGTGAGTCGGGCAACCAAAGCGAAGTTGTCGGCCAAATTGAAGGCTTTCTGGGCGGCGAAGAAAGCCAGCAACAAGTAATCCTGGACAGTTCTTGATTCAGGTGACCTCAAAGACTTCTCTTATCCGTTTCCCGAATAATCAGCCTTGCCCGCAATCACACCCCGAACGCCGCCGCGTGGATTAACGCTGTCCCCCGATCTGCGAGGAATCAGATGAATGTGGCAATGCAGGACTGTCCGTCCGGCGGTGGCACCCACGTTGATGCCCACGTTATAGCCGCCCGGCTTGAAGCGTCCGTTTAATAACTTCTGCGCCTCGTTCGTCATAGCCCAGAGCGCCGCTTTCTCGTCGTGCGTCGCCGAAAATAATCGGCAAAATGACGGTTCGAGATGATGAGGAGGCGGCCTTCCGTCACCGGGTCGCGTCTTGAATTTTACTGTCCGCTAAAATTCCCACGCCAGAAGCCTTGCTCTAAGCCTTTGGCTTTGTGCTTTAGAATTCCATAGCCGTCGCTGACGTGCAGCTCCGCGGTTTAGTCCAACGCGTTTTATCCAGTCTTCGATGCAACCACGAGCATTCCAGAATTTGTTTGCCTCCAGCCTTTTGGGATAACATGCGTGTGGGGTCAGCCACCAACGAGCGATCTGCAGTTGGTTGTGCCGTTGCCGGCGCCCCTACGGGCGATACCGCTGCCGTGTTCTTCATGGAGTCATGGACGTTCGCTTCCCGCCTGGTGGGATTGTTTAACTCCCTGGTGTTTGATTTTATCACGAGGCGCCGTCTGGTCGGTCTGCATCTCGACTACCACGTCTTCGCCCAGAATCCTTTGCCGCGATTGTGGAACCCGCGGTTCTCCATTGATCGTCACATCAGTACCGCACTCCAAGCTCCGAGCGTTGCTCTTGCGCTGGGCTGGTGTGAATATCTGGGAGCGATTCCTCCTTCACGAGGGTGGCGCAGCAAGTGGGCGACGAGCGAGAGCGAAAGACTGCGGCTACGCGTGTCGTGCGACGCCGTGACGTTGGGGCTGTACGGTCTTGACCTGCAGAATGCGCTTCACATTCTTTCTGAATGCGATCTTCCTGCCGGGATCGCGTCTCCAAATCTTAATGACCCCAAAGGCTTTTGGCGCGTCGACAAGGACAAGGACCCCGAACTGCGCCACACGGTGCTAACGCTCATCGCCTTTCACGATCTTCAAGAGAAGATCCGCGACTGCGGCGGCGACCGCGAGAAGGGTATCGAGGCTTTCCTCTCCCAGAACGACGGCGAGGGATGGATGCTCCCCGACACCCTGCTGCGCCTTGCCGATTACGGCCTCGGCCACGACGAGCGCGCCACGCACCCTCAACCCGTCGCCAGCCGCCTCGGCTCGCGCTTCTACGACTGGCAGCTCGCGCAAAGCGCCGAGCAATCCTGGCGAGAGTGCCACCTCCACGCCCGCAACTTGCTCGGCGAGGCCGGATATCGGCAGCTGCTGGCGGACATCGAGGCCGAGAACCGGGGTGAGAAGCCGAGCCGCGTCGCGGAGGCGCCGGCAACCCCGTACGGACAACGTGACAAACAAGGCAGGCTCTTCGAGTGACCGCGTCGCCATGCTTCGGCACCCGGCAGCGATTTCCCGCTTCTACGGACCGCAGAAGAGAGCAATTTTGTCCATTTTGCTTGCATAAGCAGACGATTTTCGTTAGTTTGTGCAATCGAAATGGAGAACATGGCAAATCTCAAGAGCAAAACACTGGCCGCATTCGTCGAGGATCTCCAGGCACGGGGGCGCTATACCTTCACCCGCGCCGAAGGGGCGAGCGGCGCAGACCGCTCCGATGTCGCGCTCGAAGCGGCGCTGCGGCGCCTCAAGCGGCGAGGCCGGATCGCGAGCCCGCGACGAGGCTTCTATGTCCTCGTACCGGTGGAGTACCGCGAGGCAGGCTGTCCGCCCGCGAGCTGGTTCATCGACGACCTGATGCGGTTTTTGAAGCAGCCGTACTACGTCGGGCTGCTGAGCGCGGCGGCGATCCACGGCGCGGCCCACCAGCAGCCTATGGTCTTTCAAGTCGTCACCGATCGGCCGACCCGCCCCGCTCGCGTTGGCCGCGTCCGCATCGGGTTCCACATGAGCCGGAAAGTCGAGTCCACACCGGTTGCGAAGGTCCAGACGGAGACCGGCTCAATGCGAGTCTCGACCCCGGAAGCGACCGCCTTCGATCTCGTCCGATTTGCCCCGGCGGCGGGCCACCTGAACAATGTGGCCACTGTGCTTGACGAGCTCGCCGAGAAACTTGACCCGGCCGCGCTAGCGAAGCTCGCCCACGCCTACGCCGTGCCCGAAGCACAGCGGCTCGGCTACCTGCTGGAACAACTCAGCCAGCGCAAACTTGCGGAGTCTCTTGCGGGTTGGCTTGAGATCCGACGGCACCGCCCGGTACTCCTTGCACCGGGGCAGGCGCACGGCAAGGCGCCACCCGATCGGCGTTGGAGCGTCATTCCGAACGCGACCGTGGAGACGGACATTTGATCCCGCGCGCCCATGTCACGGCTTGGCGTGCATCCGCGCCCTGGCCGACGGATGCCCAGGTCGAACAGGATCTTGTATTGTCGCGTGCGCTCGTGGAGATGTTCAGTAGCGCGGATGTCGCACAGGCAGTGGCGTTTCGGGGCGGGACTGCGCTGCATAAGATTTTCCTTGGATCGCCGGGCCGCTACTCAGAGGACAACGACTTGGTGCAGGTCGACGCGGGTGCGATCGGCCCGGCAGTCGATGCCATCCGCGCCATGCTGGACCCCTGGCTCGACGAGCCGGGACGCAAACAAGGCCACGGCCGGGTCACGCTGCTCTACCGTTTCGAGTCGACCTCGAGGCCGGTTCAGAAGATGAGGCTCAAGGTCGAGATCAACACGCGGGAGCACTTCTCGGTCCTTGGCCATTACCGCCGCGCATTCGCGGTCGACAATCCATGGTTCTCGGGAAGCGCGGATATCCACACCTACCAGCCGGAGGAACTGCTCGCGACGAAGCTGCGCGCGCTCTACCAACGCAAGAAAGGGCGCGATCTCTACGATTTGTGGCTTGCGCTCGGGTCGCTCATGCTCGACGATGAGCAGGTAGTCAAGTGCTTCGAACGCTATTTGGAAGAAGACCATACTCGAATTTCCCGCGCGGAGTTCGAAGCAAACTTGACCGCTAAGCTCCAGATGCCTGCGTTCCTCGATGACATTGCCCCGCTCTTACCGACCGGAGCGCAATACGACGTCGCCGGCGCGGCCGTGCTGGTGAGCGAGCGGCTGATCGCGAAGCTCCGTGGCGAACCATGGAAGGGCGCGGTCAAATGACGGAGACGGAAACAAGAAGCGACCGGAGCCCATCATGGCGTTGAACCCCATCGTGTTCACTGAACGGGTTGTTCGCAGTTTTCTGCGGTATCAGCTCACGGCGTATCCATTCGCCGATGCGCGCCTGCTCGCGCAAATGCGACGGCTGCTCTCGCTTGATGAGACGCGCCAGTCGCCGCTGTTGAAGGATCCGGGGTAAGTGCTTTACTTTATAGTCTCCTGGGGCTAATTTTCGCCAATGGCACGACCTCTTCGCTTGGAATTTACTGGCGACTTGTATCATGTGGCCTCGCGACACGATCATCGGGAGAGTATTCATTTAGATGACGGCGATAGGTATCATCTCCGGCAAGTAGCACCTAGCTGGTGCTTGATTTTCACCAGTTTTGAATGTTAAGTAGCCCCATGAATTTATCTGACGTGACAATTAACCAACTCAAACGGGCTGCCGCGATTAAAGAACGAATCGAGGATCTGAACAGAGAACTTCGCAGTGTCCTCGGTGCGTCGGCCAAATCTGGAGCTGCGCCGAAGAAAAAGCGGACCATGAGCGCTTCAGTGAAAAGGAAGATTGCGGCTGCTCAAAAAGCAAGATGGGCTAATCTTCGACGAGATAAACCAGCGACGCGTTCAGTCGAACCCGCTGTGAAGGCCAAGAAGAAGACAGTGAGTCGGGCAACTAAAGCGAAGTTGTCGGCTAAATTGAAGGCTTTCTGGGCGGCGAAAAAAGCCGGCAAGAAATAAGCTGGTCTCATCAATCCAGCAAAGTCACCTTCAGTTCTAATCCCGTCGCGCGCAACGTTTCTCGGAAGAACCTCTCAATTTCACAGCGATTCCTATTCCGTATTTGATTATGGGGACCTCGACACTGCTGAATGATCGATAGCCTCCGCGAAAAAGAGACGTGCAATATGAAACTTCCCGAGTTTCCCAATCCACCTGCGGCATTGGACCCGAAGGTAACCCACCGAGAGAATCTCATTGAAGCCGACTGCGAGTCGCTCGAACGCATGCGCAAGGTAGCCAGCGTTCAGGGCTTCACTATCTACTGCGACGAATCGGAACGCGTCGGCGGCGAACACACCGCCCCGTCGCCGCTGGGCTACTTCACCGCTGCTATAGGGTTTTGACTGCTCACGCAAATTGCCCGGTACGGGCATATGATGAAAGTGTCGGTCAACAAAGCGCGCGTGCATGTGGCGATGCGCAACAAACAGGAGGGCTCTGTCCTACAAGGCACAGTCAAAGCGAGCTGTCTTGGAATTGAGACTCGATTGGAGCTTGAGTCGGACGAGCCTCCGGAACGAGTCGCGGCGATGGTTCGGAACGCGGAGAATGGTTGCTACACCATGCAGGCGCTGCTGGAACCGGTGCGATTCACGAGTACGGTCACGCTCAATGGCACATCGCTGCCAATAGAAAAACCCAGCCAATAAAACTCCTTGAGCACTCGGGAAATTGGCCAACCCATTTCACGGCTCAAGCCGTAAGCTCAATTTCCTGACCATTATGAACCAGTCGGCCCGACACGGGCACCGGGGTTTTAAGGGAGTTTATCGTATGGCAGCCTTTCTCGATCATGGCGAGCAATTCTTGAACTTTTGCCGATGGCGCCGGGCTCTTGATCTTGAAGACATAGGTCAGCTCACGGCAGGCCGGAGATACATCGGCCAACAGCAACTTGCCGCGCGTGTCGTAAGTCATGCGAATGTCCATTTCCGCATCTTCGATCTCGATGTCCAGTTGTGACGCGTACCGCGTCAGTTGACTGAACATTCAAAAGCCAGTCGCGGCGACAAAGTATTGAAGCGGCGACGGCGCCTTGCCGCCGCCTTTGCGCGACTTGGCCTCGTCGCACTGAATGGTGTATTCGCCGATGCGGGCCTCTTTCAATTGGTTTTCAATGAGCCGTATCACCGCGCGCGTCGTCGTTGTATACCCTTCCGGTCCTTGCTTCGCTCTTTCTTGCTGTTCCTTATGTACTTGCCGAAACATCACTCGATCGATTTTGTCTTTTGTTGTGGTCATGGTTGTTCCCCCGTGACTGTCCTCCGATTTTGAATTTGTCACGTGCCAGAACGGAGCCATTTACCCATAGAGAAAATCGTGGCCCGTGATCCCCGCAGCATCGGCCAGTCGGTCATTAAAATTGTAAAGACAGATCACATAGATGATGTCGAGGATGTCCCGGTCATCGAAGCCGTGCATTCTGAGTTCGTCGACATCTTCAGCAGTGGCGCTGGAAGGCGCGACCGTGAGCTTCACGGCATAGTCGAGCATCGCGCGTTCGGCTGGCGGTAGATCCAGCTGGGTATGATCTTGCTTCGCTCCTTCCACCAGCTGATCGTCGTTTGATTCAGTACGGAGAGCCTCTCCGTGGGCGGTCATTCAATAGCTGCATTTGTTCGTCGCGGAGACCACGGTGGCGATCATCTCGCGCTGGCGGCGGGTGATGCGCGATTCACCGCGCATGATCGACACGTCTAATTCGCGCCAGGCGGCAAGAGCATTGGGATTGAGACTTTGCACCTGCCGAATCATGGAGACCTTGCCTCGCGCCGCCGACGGGCCCGAGCCGGATTCGTAGATTTCTTTGAGCTTACCGGTGGCTTCAGACGGCGGGACCGTACGGATATAAGGCATGGCTACTCCTTGGACGCCGGCTCGGCACGGCGCGATTCTTTCGAGAACAAAATTTGTCGCACCGCTTCGACGACCTCATGGCGATATGCGGCGCGATCCGGATTGGCGCGTAGCATGGCGCCGATTTTTTGCGCTTCCGCTTGCGAGTAAAACAAACCTACGGTGCTCACTACCCCATCGGGACCGGTTTCGTTGACGTAGAGCTTCTCCATACAGCATCTAAATGGCCTTCGGCGTCTTGTAGCCGACCTGTTTGCGCTGTTTCATGAACGCCCGGTATGTATCGGAATGCGATTTGACGTTATAGGGACAAACGTCGATGCATTGATGGCAGTACTCGTTGCGCAGGCGCGAGTAGGGATAGCACTTCTCCAGGTCGATCAACCAGCGTTTAATACCGTAAGTCACGACGTAATCTTGCGGAATCGTATCGCCCGGACAGTTCAATTGGCAGACGTTGCAGTTCATGCAAAAGTCCTGAACACCGAACTCGCGCGGCCGGTCTTCCACCAGCAGCAAAACCGTGGTTACAAAGCCCGGGCGAAAGCTGGCGCCGTATTCTTCGTTGATCAAGCTGCCGTGGCGGCCCAGCTCGCCGAATCCGACCTGATAAAAAATGGGAATCGCCTGCACTTCGCTGCCGCCGTTGTGATGGGCGCGCGCGGGATAGCCCATGGCGGGAATCTGCGCCGCCAACTCGTTCGAGATCTCCGTGCATCTCACGTAAGTCCGCATCGCTTCTTCTTCGACGGCGTCGGCGCCTTGCATCACCTTCGTAGTCTTCCGCCACGCAGCACGCGATGACGAATTCGTGCGGCACATCTTCGCCGAGATCGATCATATGCGGCTGCAGCCGGAATACTCCGACCATGTCGGCGCCCAGTTCGGCGGCTTTTGCCTTGATTTGTCTGGTTATCTCGACAGGATCGCTGACTTCAACGCGCTTCGGATTAACCGTCCCCTCCCGATAGGGGGCCAGCTCAACCCAGCGGCGGCGGTACCCCTGAATAGTCGGCTTGACGGCAGCGTAATGGGGAGCCTCTTTCAAATCCATCTCGTGCACCATCTCGGCCAAGACCGGATCGGCCATACCTTGTTCTCGTCTCGGAGTTATTCCGCCACGTCGTCCACCATCCAATCGGGCGTTTCGTTCGCGCCGATCACCCCGACGGTAGCGACACCCTGGACCCATTCCGGCTGAAGCTGCTCCACCTTCTCGATCTTGTAGACCTTGGGGTTGAAGCTGAGTGCGACTTCGAGCATGCGGTTGGTCATGCCCTCGGTCCAGCCGATGATCACGAGCGCATCGACCTCTTTAGCCATTTTTTCCACTACGGGAAGACGGTGAAGAGAATCCACACAGGCCATGTTTCTTACCCGCACATTGGCGAACCGCTCCAGAATTCGGGCCATAATTTTCTTGTAGCTCTCCATCCAGAAGGTCGTCTGGACGATCACGCCGACGGGCTCGTTGCGGGCGAGGCGGATCCGGTCTACCTCGTCCTCGTTTTCGACAACGCAAATCTCGCGCCCCACCTCCTGGGCACATGTTTCTACTTGTGGAGTTTCGAGTCAAGGGCCTGTCTCCCCGGCGTTGTTTGAAAGCAGTGAGTCCGGCAACCAGGGCGAAGCTGTCCGCCAAATTGAAGACTTATTGGGCTGCCAAGAAGAAAGCCGGTAAGAAGTAAGCCTCCGCAATTTCTGATTCAGCGAAGTCGCCAAGTCCCGCGAGGGGTGTGGCGGCTTTTTGATCTTCACAATTTTTGCAGCTTGAGTAGACATTTTTGTTTCTACTCAACGAATTCTTTCATAAACGCCATTAACTCACGGTAGTCATCTTTATCCGCCGCTTTCATCGCCTCGATATATCGAGATCGAACATGGTCGCCCTCAGACAGGAGCTGAATCTGCGGCCACTTGGGCAGAGGATGTTTGACCGAGTGAAAGAAAATGTCAGTGATCATTCTGGTGTGCCTGCCGTTGCCATTCTTAAACGGATGGATCCTGGTAAGTCGGTTCTGTAAGCGAGCGGCAATCTCAAGCGGCGCCATTGTGCTCTTATCGGAGTTCCAATAGTTGAAATCTCCGCACAGCAATTTTATCTGTTCGGGGATCAGGTGAAAGTCGACACCAATGTTAACTGAATCCGTACGATATTTTCCCGCCCATTCCCAGATTTCACCGAACATGTCGAAATGGACCCGACGGATTAATTCATCGGTCAACCATTCTGTCCCGGCTCTTTTTCTCCGGGCTCTATAGATGTGTTTGTTGTAAGCGCGCGAGATGGCATCTAGCTCGGCTGCATTACGGGCACGGCGATCAGTCAGTTGCCTTTGAATAAGACCTGACGTGTCGTCGCCTGGGGTAGCTCCGGGTGTCTTGGTTCTGTCACTCATCTGGCTGTTGCCACAGTTTCTCGCGCCGATCGGTCAGAATATCGTCGGTACGTTTCTCCAGAAGCTGCTTAAACACGTCCGCCTCCGGCGCTTGTTGTTCGAGTGCCATAGTTCCCATAGACTGTTTTAGGCGTTTCAACGCGATGCTGCGCGCGCGTCCGCGAAGCAATTCTTTGATAGGCTTTCTGGGTCGTGGCTCAAGGACCAGATCGCACGACATTGCTTCAAAGATTCTCTTAACGGTGCTGATCTGCGGATCGGTCTTGCCACTCTCAATGCCGGCCAGGTGTGGTTGAGTGATCTTGGCACGGCTTGCCAGTTCGGCCTGGGTCATGCGCAGAGAGTCTCGCAGAATTCTTATCCAGTCTCTGGGTGAAGGCTCGTGTGTCTTCGTCTCAGGCGGTGAGAGACGAGATAAAGCCATTTCATCGATTATGTTTAAGCGTCTTTGGGCCATGCTGTTATACTAATAACTATATTGAAAAGGTCAATATTAATATGAAATACCATATTAAAAAATAAGTAACCAATATGATAAAGTAAATTAAAATGCCAGTATCTATCTGAATTAGCAAAGTTTTACTATCTGTCACCGTCTCTATAGAGACGGCGAGTGCCGGACGAATGAGGCAATTCCAATCCTGCGGCAGTGCAGTAGTGTTGTGAACTTTGGCGCTTGGCGAAATACACTGGCAATGAACCGTGATGCGACACGCGCCAGAGCAAACGGCCGCACGACTCGATATGTTCTGTGCTGGGGATCCTACATCCCAAGTATTTCATGAACCGGTTTCACGAAAACAACCCTTGCGCGCGTCTATTGGTCGCAATTACGTGGATCTGATAATCGCAGGCGTCGGGTAAATTCCGGCGCATGCAACGCGCCATCATTCTTGCGCTACTCTTATTTTTCCCGGTTGGCCTCCACGCTCGAGTGTTCAAATGGGAAGGGAAAGTAATTTTTGTTTCCATCTCTACTGAGCGCCTCAGCTTTCATTTTTCCTTTGGTGCACAACCTTCACGGAGCACTTGAAGCGCACTGGTGGCTTCGGGCGTGATCATCGCGGTAATCCGCAGATGGGCATCAAGCTGCGTGTCGGCTGTTGGTATCCACTCACGTCCATCGGCATAACAGCGCACCAGAATACATCCAGACGGCAAGCCCAGCTCACGCACCTGGCGTCCCAAAAAAGGGGCACCGGGTTCAACCTCGAATTCGACAACTATGGGTGTTTTCGGATCAGTTGAAACGCCGCTTCGTAGGAGGTCGCGCTCCAACAACGCTTCGTAGATCGGGACATCTTTCAGATATTCGGCCACCGCATAGGCACAAAAGCAACTTGCCAGAAGCGGCAGCATTTGTTCATAGTTACCTGTCATTTCTACAATTAGCACGACACCTGTGAGCGGAGCACGCACAATCGCGGTGAAATAAGCCGCCATACCGACCACGGCGAACGCACCCGGCTGCGGTACGGCCGCGGGCATGATGGTATGTACGACTTGTCCAATGCCAAGACCGATGAGTGCGCCAAGAACGAGCAGAGGCGCGAATATTCCACCTGCCGCGCCGGTGCCATAGCTAAAGATGGTCAAACCAAAGCGAAGCAGAAACCAGAGCGGAACCGCGACGAGAGTAATTTCCCCTGCAAGCACGGTTTCCGCAAGCGTATGTCCTCCACCGACCGCAAGTGGCGAAAACCACGCGACGAGGCCACACACCGCCCCAACCCCCGCTACCATTCCAAGAGCGGCTCGCGTGTGGAACCCAACCGTCCAGTTCAGGGCCTTGAGGAGGCAGCGATTAAACAGAACCCCCAGCGCTCCAGCCACGCAGCCCAGTACAGCAAACGCTGGAAGTACGGTCAGGGGCGGCGCGGGAAAGTCGGGGACGGAGAACACCGGAAGCTGTCCTGAGGCGAGGCGAGCAATGACATCGGCGGCCGCAGCGGCGATAAAGGCCGCGCCGAATACAGCCGGTCGGAAGTCACGTTGCACTTCTTCAAGGACAAATACCAAACCAGAGAGCGGTGCATTAAATGCCGCGGCAAGACCAGCGCCCGCACCGGCGGCTGTTAACGTCATGCAGTCTCTGGTGGAGACCTTCAACCAGCGCGCGATGCCGTCGCCGACCGCGCCGCCCATTTGCACGGTCGGTCCCTCGCGCCCCAATGCCAGACCACTCCCGATGGCCAACACACCGCCGAACAGCTTGACGATGAGCACGCGGAACCAGGAGAGATCTCGAAGACGATGCAGGACTGCTTTGAGATGCGGAATCCCGCTGCCGCTCGTTTCAGGGGCATAGCGGCGTACCAGCATGACGGCGAGCGTGGCAGCCGTAGCGCTGTACAGTATCGGAAAGATCCAACCCAAACTCGGCACCGCCTGACCCCAGACGACAAGCGAATTGCGCAATGTGTCAGCACCGAGAAGTAGGCCGCGAAAGACGACGGCAACAATCCCCGCACACAGGCCAACCAGGGCGGCACGGGGGAACAGTGCATGCTGCTCGTGACTGACTTCAAGATATTCCTGTATTTCGGACTGTGCTTGAACAGTGGCACGGGGAGAGACCGGTGGCGTATCCGTTTTTTCGGATCGCCCATCAGGTTTTTTTGTGGACATGATTATATTTTATACGATGCCGCGAGGGACATCTACGCGCCGCGCGCGCAACACTGGATGCGAACAGTGGGGTCTAGCCGATCCTGGGCGGCGAAAAGGAGTAGTTTCACGAATGGAGTATGCCGATCCCAACAATACTAGCTTCGGCAACTGCATCCATTGAAATTGTCTCGTCATCCATTTTCTTTTGACTCATTCCTGATCTCAAAGCCACGCTTTGCGCTTGTATGATCCCACAGGCTGTGGCGACGCCACAGCCTTCCCTTTCCCTGGGAATCGTTCTTTGAAAAATCGGCACGCCTTCATATTTGCGGGCTGCAATTCACTCTTTCCCAAAGAAATGGAAGGAAGAGAGGTTAGGCGGCACGGTCATCTATCATCCGGCCGATTGGGATGAGAGCGAGTCTCAAGGCTCCGTCGAGATCAAGACGAAGCCACTGATCGGATGGGGCTACCTCGTCGGCGGATTCAACACGCCGGCCGAGGCTGTCGCTTTCCTGGCCGATCCTGAGACCCGGGAGCAGCTGATCCTTTTCGGCCTGAACTGGATCGAGGAGGTCAAGAGGATTGTCTTTGGCGCCTATAAGCGAGCGCGTAAAGAATGAATCCTGTTGGGCGGCGGCACCCTGGATCCCCCGCAGCCCACAAATATGCAGGCACCGTGCATCAATCCCAACGCAGACGACCTTCAATTATTTTGCGGGCCCGGGCTATTCACCAACACCAATTTTATCCAACGTATAATAAACGGGACAAAATCCAGTGAAGGCACTCTGCACGAGCGTCGCGCCAATGATACCAGGCACCCATAACCATAACGGATTGATATAATAACCGAGAGCTACGCCAAGGGTTATGATCGTTCCAGCGACTCCGTCATGAACGCGTCTTTTGGTATTCATTCGATAACCTCTAATTTCAAAAGTTCAAAACCAATTCTCACGGTTTAGCGCCTGAAGCACAAATGACCGCAGCCTGATCGCTACGACGGTGACTCGTTCGTCGTTAAGCTCGATTACCGGGGGAAAAGTTTTTTAAAAAAACCTTCACGTTCTAATTCCTGTATTATGCTACCGTCGATAAACTGCTCGGGACTAAGTTTGCCAACTTCGGGTCGCGTGCGCGCACGGTCTTGTATGACAACTCTTATTCCTTCCGGGTCGGGGTGGGGAACTCGCTCCAGAGTGTCGTTCGCGTATTGCCACGTGGCTTCTAACGTCTCGCGGTCACCTAACCCCACATAGGGACGCAGCAGCTTTTTGGCGCTCTCTTTATCTCGCAAAACTAATGCGACCCCTTCTGCATAGGCTTGGAGAAATTTTTTGACTGTGTCCCGACTGCGGGCTACAAAGGCTTTCCGTGCAACAATGCCAACGTGGGGGGAAACGCAGGCCGATACTTCGCGGCGAGACTAAGACCCTGGCGCCGGATCTCTCCATTTTGACCATGGCCGGAGGTCCCGTAGTGACGCCAAAGATGCGACCGCTTTCGATCGCTGCGGCTAATTCAATTTGTCCTCCCAGCTGAAGTATGGGTACGTCCTTGTCGGGTTCAAGGCCGGATTTTCGCAGCAGGTAGCGCATAGCAAAATCGGTGGAGGCGCCATAGCGAGTGACTCCGACCGGGTGCCCGCGCAAATCCTGAAGCGATTTGATCTCCGGTCGAACCACCAGGTAAAAAGCCGCAATATTTACCATGCCGGCTACAGTGACCAGATCCCCTCCGCTCAGCCCTGCGTCGACCGCAGCGCTCGGTGCGGCGGCCGCGATTTGCACGTCACCGCCGAGCATCGACTGAATTACGCGAGAACCGCCGGCGATGTAAACCAGTCTTGTGTCCAAACCGTATTTTCGAAATAAGCCGGCCTCCTGGGCAACCCAAAGTCCGGCCTGGGTGCCACTCACCGCGACATAGGCGATGTTGAGGGACTGGGTTGACGGCTGGGTAGATAAGGAACTTTGGTACAGCATGAGCCAGAGAAAGATCAACAGTGCTGAAGTCCTAGAAACTTTCATTTACCCCCCTGTCGTGCTGTTAGTCCTTGCTCATCAGGATGATGGGAGCGAAATTCGATCATCGTCAGTGAGATTTAGAGCCGCGACCAGAGCCATTGTGGTGTTAGCTTTATTGCGTATTGATTGAGAATCGTCATGTAGCCCGTTACCAGCAGGATCCCGGCAACTACCAGCAGCGCTCCGGCGCCAACGTGGACAATGTGAAGACCTCTCCGAAAACGACGGAGCAGGAACGAGAACCGTTGAATGGCAAGAGACGCGAGGAAGAAGGGGAGCGCCAGCCCGAGCGAGTAACTCGACAACAATAAAATTCCCGTGTCGGTCTGTCCGGTTGACGCCGCCAAGGCGAGGATTGAGCCCAGGATTGGCCCGACGCAAGGGGTCCAACCGAACGCGAATGCCGCCCCGATGAGTACCGAACCAAAGGCTCCGGCCGGCCGGCTGATCATATTGAATTGAACATATCGTCCGAGGAAGTTCAGCTTGACCGCGCCCATAATGTAAAGACCAAAAAATATCACCAGGACGCCACCCAAGAGCTGCATCATGTCGCGATATTTGAACAATGAGCCTCCGAGAAAACCCGCAGAAGCGCCCATGGCGATAAATGCCAAAGAGAAACCGGAAATGAATAGAAGAGAATTTTCGAGGATCGGCTTCAGGGTTCGTGACTTGTTAGCGGATAGTTCTTCAACGGATATTCCCGTAATGAAGGAGAGATATGAAGGGAAGAGGGGCAACACGCACGGTGAGAGGAACGAAAAAGCGCCGCCCAGAAACGCGACAAAAAGTGTGACCTGATCTTGCACCAAATACCTCCTTAGTAACTTATTTTATGTCGGATCATTTTAAGGAGTTGAGGATGCTTAACCCCGCAGGACTATCCCAATCACGCGGCCCCATAGCTTGTGCCTTTACGTAATGCTTGGAATCTAGAAGGTAGACGGTTGGCGTGGCGTAGACGCCGTATGTCCGCGTAACCTTGCCATCGCTATCCAAGAGAACGGGGAGAGTATAGCCCCTTTCCTTAACCGCTGCGTCGACTGTTGAATGTGATTCTTGGAAATCGATGAGCAAAACTGTTAGCCCGGTCTGTGCAAGCTTCCTGTGAATTGTGTGGATAGAGGGCAACTCCCCCTGGCAGGTGGGTCACCACGTGGCCCAGAAATAAAGCATCAGGGGTTTGCCCTGGAAAGCCTCAAGGCTGATCATTTTGCCCTGAAGGTTTTTGAGGGCAAACATCGGAGCTTTCGCGGGAGGCTTCAATGCTGTTAACCGAAGCTTACCAAAATCTTGTCCGTCACTTGCTGAGGAGGCGGTGGATCTATTGCCGGGAAAAGTGATGGTAGATAATAGAATGAAAACAGTCGAAATTATCACAAAAATTTTCTTTTCCCTTTTGCTCATCGATTTCCCCGTTCGAATGGCTCTCATCCGGTTTCTTCCTTCCAAATATGTTTTGAGGACGGCCAAGGGGATTAATCGGGTTCCCTTGCGAAGCCGTCGCCCGCACGCTTTATAGCGTCCGGCCCTGAAATATCGTCTTTTCAAAAAAATGCCCAATGTTTAAACAAAAACGAGCACTCATAAGTTCCCTCAGTCGTTAAATCTCATTATCATGGAGGAGCCATCTCGGCATCCTTGTCTGGGTATTACCGTCACTAGCGGTTAAGATGTGTCCAGTTCGCTCGGCGCAGGCGTGAATCGGTTATTGGAGGGAGCAAGTCTAAAAAACCGACCGACTGGGAACTTTTCGGCTGACGATTTTGTTGTGAATAGAATAATTTGGTGAAGATTGGGTGCTATCAGGGCTATTAGCCCGACTTTAACGTTGGGTATACCATCAATCGTTTTGATCGTGTAATTCTTCAATGACCGTTGATGCGGTCAATTAGTGGACTGTCACTTTTCGCGACAGAAAGGAGTTAAGAGCATGGCCATTTCAGACAGCCAAAACATAATAAATACGTACAATTACGAGTCGTTCACGCGTTCTGAAAGCGCTGGCAAATCCAGCGAATTCAAAAATTCATTGCGTGCTGGCGAAGAGGCTCCCGATTTCGAACTATCGACCCTTCAAGGCGAGCGGGTATCTCTCTCATCCTTTCGGGGGAAAAAGCATGTCCTCCTGGAGTTCGGCAGCATTACTTGACCGCCCTTCGTGGGCGAGGTCTCGCCCTTCAACGATCTCCAGGTACGCTATCGCGACAAGGGATTCGAGTTTCTTACCATTTATGTTCGTGAACCCCACCCAGGGGAAAATTATGGCGCGCACAAGAGCTCGGAGCAAAAGCTCAAGTTCGCGCAAGATTGTCGAGAGCAGGATGGAATTCAAACCAAGTTGCTTGTGGACGATCTCAAGGGGACCGTTCATATCGCTTATGGCTCGATGCCGAATATGATTTATATCGTCGACAAGAACGGAAAAATTGCGTACAAGGCGATGTGGACGGA
>Ga0326597_10006420_pt1 | contig 16110 bp, 16 predicted proteins | sample RVTome_12_FD_203789 | JGI IMG/M metagenome (GOLD analysis project Ga0326597, IMG submission 203789) | Soil microbial communities from uranium-contaminated site in the Upper Colorado River Basin, Wyoming, United States - RVT100D185 | ecosystem: Environmental > Terrestrial > Soil > Contaminated >...
GACAAACCCCCCTGGACCCACCAACCCAAACCCCCAAAGCTGACCGACCTCCCAGACCACACCAGCAAGACCTGGCGAACCAGCGACCCCAACGCGCCCCCGCCCCCACCCACCGACGCCGACGCCCCACCCGAATGGACCGGCGTGCCCGACAGCTGACCGCCAGGCCGTCACACCGACAACCGACTCGCTCCGCTCCGCGAGCCTGCGACCGACCTGCATGCGTCGATCGCAGGCTCGCGCCTGAATGCCCGCACACCGAGCACAGCGTTCGCACCCGGGAGCGCACCGGGGACCGAGCGGAGCGTGGCACGGGGGCGAGCGGAGCGTGGGCTGGTGTGGTTCCGCAGCGACCATAAAGCGGAGCGCAGCCTCCCGGAACGGGAGGCGAGCACCAAGGGTCGCGAAGGGACTGCACCAGTCCACGCGCAGCGGACGGCGGGCACCACGTACCGGGCAGCAGCGCCTACGCGAGATTGCGCTCCCAGATCATCCTCAATCCCTTGAGCGTCAACCAAGGGTCGTGGTGATCGACGCGACGGCACTCCCCCAGGACGGCGCTGGCAAGACCACCCGTCGCGACCGTGGTGACGCCAGGACCGAGTTCGGCCGTGAGTCGCTCGATGATGGCGTCGACCTGGCCGGCGAACCCGTAGACGATGCCGGACTGCAAGGCGGAGACGGTCGACCGTCCGATGGCGGAGGTGGGCGTGAGGGTCTCGACCTTCGGCAACCTCGCGGCGTGTTCGATCAGCGCCTCGCTGGACACGCGGATGCCGGGGGCGATGGCGCCACCGACGAACACGCCGTCGCGGTCGACGGCTTCGAACGATGTCGCGGTCCCGAAGTCGACGACGATCGACGGCGCCCCGTACAGCTCGTAGGCAGCGACAGCGTTGACGATGCGGTCGGCGCCGATCTCGCGTGGGTTGTCGACTTTCATCGCCAGCCCAGTCCGAACTCCCGGGCCCACGATCAGGGCCGTCTTGGGCACGTAGCGAGTCAGCATCTCGCGATAGGTCTCGGTTACGACCGGTACGACACTGCCCACGACGGCGCCGTCGATGTCCCGCGGGAACTCCAATCCCTCGAGGCGCAGAAGACCGGCGAGCGTGAGCGCCATCTCGTCGGGGGTGTCCATCGGATCGGTACCGAGACGCCAGTGCTGGACCAGTTCCTCGCCCGAGAACAGGCCGACGACCGTCTGGGAGTTGCCCACATCCGCGGCGAGCAACATGGTCAGTCCGCGTCGATGAAGGGCAGGTCGCCCGGGCCGGCAAGTTCGAGTTCCTCGGGATCGTTCAGCCGGATCCCGTCGCCGAGGATCGTCGCCAGCGTCCAGTCGTCGTCGTCGCGCCCGCCGACGATCTCGTCCTGCGGGACGGGACGCACGTCGAGGGCGATGTCCAGCCATGGCGCTGAATGCGTCAGCGCGCCACAGGCGATGCGGTCGGCACCGGCCTCGGCGTAGTCCCTGATCGTGTCGAGCGTGATGGTCCCCGACGCCTCCACGCGTGCACGTCCGGCGATCCGCCGCACGGCCTGGGCGACCTCGTCCGGCGCGAAGTTGTCCACCAGCACGTCCTTGACGCCGGCTCGCAGGACCTCGTCGATCTGGTCGAGCGACGTGACCTCGACCTGGACGTGGCGACCATGCGCCCCCTTCATCGCCGCCTGGGCGGCCTCGCCGACGCCGCCTGCCGCCACGACATGGTTGTCCTTGACGAGGATGGCGTCGTACAGCCCGACCCTGTGGTTGCTGCCACCGCCTGCCGCCACGGCGGCCTTGTCGAGCAGGCGGAGACCGGGCGTGGTCTTGCGGGTGTCGCGCACGACCGCCCCGGTGCCGGCGACCGCCTCGGTGTACGCGCGTGTCTGCGTCGCGATCCCCGACAGGTGCCCGAGGAAGTTCAGGGCGGTGCGCTCGGCGGTCAGGATCGAACGCAACGAACCCTCAACCGTGGCGATCACGTCGCCGGCATCGACCTGGTCGCCGTCGGCAGCCATGGCGGCAAACGTCACGCGCGGGTCGACCTGCCGGAACACCTCACGGGCGACGTCCAGGCCGGCGATGACACCGCCACGTCGCACGGTGAAGTCCGCCGCGCCGTCCCGGTCAGCCGGCACGGTCGCGATGCTGGTGAGGTCACCCCGATCGCCGAGATCCTCGGCGATCGCCCGGGTGGCCGCCCGCCGGATGGCGCGCTGCAACTCCTGCGGGTCGACACGGCCGAGGTCCACCGGGACGTCGGGCAGGTCATGGACGGGCTGGCTGGAGACCTCGTGGTCCGCCCACACCGACGGCGGCGTCGCCGCGGGGCCGGTGTCCGGCGCGGCCTCCGCGCTGTCGGGTGCGTCAGACGCTGGCTCGTCCTCGGCACCATCTTCAGGCAACGACGGGTCCGGCTCGGACGCGTCCGAGTCGGGCTGCTCCCTACGCCACCGCACCAGCGATCTCGACTCCCTTGCGGATCTTCCGATTCTCGTCGTCGACAAACACGACGGTGGGCTCGTACTCGCGAGCCTCGGCGTCCTCCATCTCCGCATAGCTGATGATGATCACGCTATCGCCTGGGTAGACGAGACGGGCGGCAGCACCGTTGAGTCCGATCACACCGGACCCTGGTTCGCCCTCGATGACGTAGGTCTCGAACCGCTGGCCGTTGTTGTTGTTGACGATCTGCACCTTCTCGTTGGGCAGAAGGTCAGCCGCATCCATCAGGGCACGGTCGATCGTGATCGAACCCACGTAATCGAGGTTCGCCTGCGTGACCGTGGCTCGGTGGATCTTGGACTTCATCATGATGCGCCGCATGGGGGCCTTCTCCGTGTCGTTCGCCGTGGCGTTCCAACCGGTTGGGCGCTGTCCGTCGCCTCGAGCAGTCGTTCCTCGTCGGCCAGGTCCCCGATCACGACGTTGTCGATCAGACGGGCGGTTCCGACGTGGGCGGCCACGGCGACAAGCAGAAGCCTCTCCTGGGGTGCTTCGACATCGACACCCGTGGGTCCCTGCCCGCGTGTGTCGGGCGGCCCGAGGGTTTCGGCGTCGAGTGCCTCGATGTAGTCGATGCGCACTCCAGAAGTCTCCGCAAGGGTACCGGTCGCCGCGTCGAGAATCGACCCCGGGTCGATCGGCCGTTCGGCCGCACGGACAGTACGTGCCTGTTCGACCGCTGCCCGCAGCGCCTGCGACAGCGCCCTGGCCGCGATGCGGTCCTGTCCGGTGAGGTAGCGGTTGCGTGACGACATCGCGACGCCATCGGACTCCCGCACGGTCGGACCGCCGATGATCTCGACAGGCACGTTCAGGTCGCGCACCATCCGGCGGATGATCGCCAACTGCTGGAAGTCCTTGCGTCCGAAGACGGCGACGTCGGGTTGCACCATGTTGAACAGCTTGTTGACGACCGTGGCCACCCCGTCGAAGTGCCCGGGGCGGGACGCGCCACACAGAACATCGGTCAGGTCCGCGACCTGCACCGTCGTGACCGCGTCAGGGGCATAGACGTCAGCGACCGTCGGCGCGAACACCAGGTCAGGAGCCCGGTCACCGAGACCGCCCAACGCAGCCTCGTCTGCCTCGAGGTCGCGCGGATAGGCGTCGAGGTCCTCGCCCTCGCCGAACTGCGTCGGGTTGACGAAGATCGACACGACGACGCGGTCGGCATGACGGTGCGCCTCCTCTACCAGCAACAGGTGGCCGCGGTGCAGGGCGCCCATCGTCGGCACGAACCCGACCCGCAGGCCGTCCCGACGCCATTCGGCGACGGTGACCCGCAGGTCCCCCACCGTGACCACTCGGCGCATCAGGTGTCCTCAGGCATCTCGGTCAGCAGTTCGCGGATGGCCTGCGCCTGCTGATCGGTCAACGACGGCGCGACCACGTCCGCGACCGCGCGCTGCATGGCACGGTAGGCAGCGCCCAGGTGGGGAACGTCATGATCGATCGCGCGCAGGTGAGCGGCGAGCGTCCCGACATCGGCACGGGCGACGGGTCCGGTGACCGCCTTGGCCCCGGCGCGCATCGCGTTCGACACGCTCGCATCCACCAGCGGCTCCAAGAAGGCGGCCGGGTCGTCCACGCGCGCCGCCAGCAGTAGTTGGCGGGCCATCGCCACAGCCGCGCCGACCACGTTGGAACCGAGCGCCAGCGCCGCGTGATAGAGCACGCGGACGTCGTCGCCGACGTCGTGTGGGTCACCCCCGAGTTGGGTGACGAGCTCGCGCGCCCACGCCCGGTCCCCCTCGCGTGCCGTCACCGCCCAGGCCGCCCCGATCAGGGCCTCGGGATCGAACGGATCGAGGGTCAGGGTCTGCGCCGGGTGCAGCGCGGCCGTGCGGCAGCCGACGAGTGTCGCTCTGCGGAGGGGCTCGAGGCCCAAGGCACCCGACAGGTGCACGACGCTGGTCCCCTCCCGAAATCGGTTCCGGACGGCTAGATCGGTGACGACCTCGACGAGTACGTCGTCAGGTACGGCGATGACCACCAAAGTCGCGTCTACGACGGCATCGCCGGGGTCCGCGAACTGCCGGGCACCTGCGACATGAGCCACGAACTGTTGGCGGGACTGGTCGCTGCCACCGCCGACGGCCAGGACCCGGTGCCCAGCGCGGGCCAGCGCCGCCCCGACGGCTGTCCCGGCACGGCCGGGGCCGACGATCGCTACTGACAGACGTGGCGGGTCCGTCGTCATCGTTCGGTCCCGGGCGGGGCACCCTGTGGCCGGACCCACTGGTCCGCGGGAACCGCCGCCGGTCCTGACGGTCCCGCGGGTCGAGCGCGGCGTTGGCGTCCCGGTGTCTCCTCCATCCGGACGAACAGGTCGATGCCCTCGATGGGGGCGAGGTCGGCGAGGCAGCGCGTCAGACGCCGGCCGTCCGGCAGTTGCCCTCCCGGGAAGACTTCGATCAACGGGACCAGCACGAACGCACGCTCGGCCAGGCGCGGGTGCGGGACCACGAGATCGGGGGTGTCGATCTGCGCGTCGTCGTACAGCAGCACGTCGAGGTCCAGCACGCGCGGACCCCAACGCTGCTCACGGTCCCGCTCGCGCCCGAAGGCCGCCTCGGTGGCCTGGCACTCGGTTAGCAGGGCAGACGCCGACAGGCGCGTGAGGACCTTGACGACCGCGTTCAGGTACGGGTCCTGGTCGACCCCGCCCCACGGCATGGTCTCGTAGATGCCGGACACGTCCTCGACGGCGATCCCGTCGGACCCGTGGAGCGCCCAGACCGCCGACTCGACGTTGGCGAGCCGGTCCCCGAGGTTGCTGCCGACGCCGATGAATGCGATGGACGGCTCGCCGCTCATCGACGGACCGTGACGCTGACGTCGTCGACCGCGACGGTCACCGGCGCCGACGGCTTGTGGACCGTGACCTCGACCGCCCTGACGCGGTCGTCGCGCAGACAGTGGTCCGCGATGTCGCTCGCCAGCGTCTCGATCAGGTCACGTGGCGTCCCGCCGACGAGTGCAGCGATCGCACTCGAGAGTTCGCCGTAGTCGATCGTGTCGTCGAGGTCATCGCTGGCCCCGGCCGCAGCCAGATCGAGGTCGAGTCGGACGTCCACGACGAAGCGCTGCCCGAACTCGCGCTCGTGGGCGAGAACGCCGTGGCGACCCCAGGCCTGTAGGCCGGTCAGTCGGATGCTGTCCATGCGGCGCGGCCTCTGGTGATCGCGGCCGCGAGCGAGACGGCCTGGAGAGTCTCGGCGACGTCGTGGACGCGGACGACAGCCGCTCCCGCCGACGCAACGAGACTGGCAACCGCGACGGACCCCGCCGTGCGATCGCCGGGTTCGTCGACGCCGGACACGGTGCCGATGAAGGATTTCCGGGAGGCGCCGATCAGCACGGGGCAGCCCAGTCCGGCGAACTGACGCGTCGCACCGAGCAGACGGAGGTTGTCGTCGGCGCCCTTGCCGAAGCCGATCCCCGGGTCGACGATCACCTGCTCGATGCCGAGGTCGTGACAGGTATGCAGCGATCCCGCAAGGAACTCGTAGACCTCGGCCACCGCATCCCCGTAGGCGAGGTCGTCCTGCATCGTGCGCGGAGTCCCCCGCATGTGCATCAGGACGTACGGCACACGCCGTTCGGCGACGACAACGAGCAGGTCAGGGTCGAGGCTGCCCGCCGACACGTCGTTGACGATCGACGCCCCAGCGTCCATGGCAGCCGCCGCCACAGCCGCTTTGGACGTGTCGATCGAGATCGCACGACCGAGGTCGACACATCCCTCGATCACGGGGATCACCCGCCGCAGTTCCTCGTCGGCATCGACCGGCGCGGCGCCCGGCCTCGTCGACTCACCGCCGATGTCCAACAGGTCAGCGCCGGCATCGACGAGGCGCCGTGCGTGGGCGATCGCCGCGGCCGGATGGTCGTCCGCTGACCACGCGACGCCGCCATCCGAGAACGAATCGGGCGTGACGTTGACGATCCCCATCAGCAGGGGTCGGCCGGGACCCTGCAGGAGGGTCCCATCACCGAACTCGATCGCGGTCTGTGGCTGCAGCCAGGTCCGCACGGCCGGTTCGATCGCGGCCTCGACCTGGTGGCCGAGCTCGGGGTCGACGCGGCCAGCGGCGTTGACCAGTTGCTGGGGGGTCACGACCGCCCTGAGGCGGCCGGCATCGTCGACACCCCCCTGCCCACCCGCCGTTGCCACACGCTCAGCGACGGCATCCGGGTCGGGCAGGTGGGACACGACGAAGCGTCCCGGCGCGCCCGCCTCGACGAGGTGGGCGTCTTCGACCCGTACGACCAGATGATCCACCGCAGCTCCGTGCTGGCGCCAGCGCAGACCCTAGTGGCGGCCCCGCAGGTCGGCGCAGGCGACCGTCAGGACCGGTGGTTCAACAGCGCCATCGCCTCGCTGCGTGTACGGGGATCCTCGCGGAACCGTCCACGCACGGCGGAGGTCACGGTCTCGGCGTCGGGCTTGCGGATACCGCGCATCTCCATGCACAAGTGCCGGGCCTCGACGACGACCATCACCCCGCGCGGGTTCAGGACCTGCTCGAGGGCGTCGGCGATCATCGTGGTCATGCGCTCCTGGACCCCGGGACGCTTCGCGCACACGTCCACCAGCCTGGCCAGCTTGGACAGGCCGGTGACGCACCCCTTCTCGTTGGGCAGGTACGCCACGTGCGCCCGCCCGAACCACGGCAGCAGGTGATGCTCGCAGACGCTGTGGAAGGGGATGTCACGAACCATGACGATCTCGTCGTGGCCCTCCTCGAACAGGACCGATACGACGTCGGCCGGATCGACGAGCAGGCCCGCGAAGATCTCGTCGTACTCGCGCGCCACGCGGTCAGGGGTGTCGCGCAGGCCCTCGCGGTCAGGGTCCTCGCCGATGGCCTCGAACAGCAACCGGACCGCCTGGCGGATCTTGTCGTGGTCGAACGTCCCATTGGGAGACAGGTTCGTGACCGCGTGCACCCGTGCGGTGGACCCGGCCCTGTCGACCTCGGCCGTGTCGACCCCGGCCCGCTCGGGCGCCGGGCCGTCGGTCATGAGGACTTCCGCGTCGACTTCTTCGCGGTCGACCGCTTCGCCGTGGTCTTCTTCGCCGTCGAACGGGTGGCCCTGCTGGCGGAGCGGGCGCCGTTGCCCGACGCGTTCGCGGAACCGTTGGGCGTGCCGTCCTGGTGGTTGCCGCGACGCAGGAGGCCGAGGATCCTCTCGGGCTTCTCGCCGACCGGTGCCGTCATCGCCCGACTGGGCCGGCCGCGGACCTCCTGGAGGATGCCCTTGAGGGCTTCGCCGTCGAGGGTCTCCACGTCGAGCAGGGTCTGAGCGAGGTTCTCGAGCGCGTCGTCGTTCTCGACCAGGATCTCGAGCGCTTCGTCGTGGCCCTCGTCGATCAGTACACGGATCTCGTCGTCGATCTGCCGCGCGACGTCCGAGGAGTAGTCGGCGGTGTGGCCGAAGTCGCGTCCGAGGAACGGTTGTGAGTCCTTCTGGCCGAGCATGATCGGGCCGAGCCGGTCGCTCATGCCGTACTGGGTGACCATCTCGCGGGCCAGGTGCGTGGCCTTCTCGATGTCGTTGCTGGCGCCGGTCGTGATGTCGCCGATCTTGATCTCCTCGGCAACGCGGCCGCCGAGCATCATCGCGAGGCGGTCGACCAGTTCGCCCTTCGTGGCGTAGGACTTGTCCTCTTCCGGCAGGGCGAGCGTGTACCCACCCGCACGTCCACGCGGGATGATCGTGATCTTGTGAATCGGGTCGTTGAGCGGCAGCGCATGGCCGACGATGGCGTGGCCGGCCTCGTGGTAGGCCGTGATCAACCGTTCCTTGTCGCTCATCAGCTTGGTCTTGCGCTCCGGGCCGGCGATGACGCGGTCGATCGCCTCGGCCAGTTCCGCCTGGGTGATCTCCTTCTTGCCGAACCGGGCGGCCAGCAGCGCGGCCTCGTTGACGAGGTTCGCGAGGTCGGCGCCGGTGAAGCCGGGCGTCTGGCGTGCCAGGACCTTGAGGTCGATGTCCTTGGCCAGCGGCTTGCCGCGGCTGTGGATCTTCAGGATCGTCTCGCGGCCGAGCAGGTCGGGGCGGTCGACGACGATCTGGCGGTCGAAGCGGCCGGGCCGCAGCAGGGCGGGGTCGAGGATGTCGGGCCGGTTGGTCGCGGCGATCAGGATGATCGCGGCGCGCTGGTCGAACCCGTCCATCTCGACGAGCAACTGGTTCAGGGTCTGCTCACGCTCGTCGTGCCCGCCGCCGAGACCTGCGCCACGGTGGCGGCCGACGGCGTCGATCTCGTCCATGAAGATGATGGCGGGAGCGTTGGCCTTGGCCTGTTCGAACAGATCACGGACACGGGACGCACCGACACCGACGAACATCTCGACGAAGTCCGAGCCGGAGATCGAGAAGAACGGGACACCGGCTTCGCCGGCCACCGCACGGGCGAGCAGGGTCTTCCCGGTCCCTGGAGGACCGAAGAGCAGCGCACCCTTCGGGATCTTGGCGCCCATGGCCTGGAACTTCTGGGGGTTCTCGAGGAAGTCCTTGATCTCGCGGAGTTCCTCGATGGCCTCGTCACAGCCAGCCACGTCGGCGAACGTGACCTTCGGCGAGTCCTTGCTGACCAACTTGGCCTTGGACTTGCCGAACTGCATGACGCGGCCGCCGCCACCCTGCATCTGCTGCATCAGGAAGAAGAACAGCAGGAAGATCAGCACGAAGGGCAGCATGTTGAGCAGCAGGCTCAGCAGCGCACCGGTCTGCTCCGGGTCGAAGTCGGCGACGATGCGCTTGTCCTCGAGGAGCCTCTCGATCGTGTCGTCGCCGATGTCGGACGAGTAGGCGGTGGTGAACGGGACCGGCTCGCCGTCGGCCTCGTACTCGCCCGTGATCGTGTTGGAGCGCAGACCGACGGAAAGCGGTTCGAGGTCGTCGCCCTCGAGGGAGCCCTCCTCGGCCAGTTCGAGGAACCGGCTGAAGGTGATCTCCTCCGGTGCCGTCGTGCGCTGCACCAGGTTCACCGTGGCGAACAGGGCGAACGCGAGGACGAGGATCCACAGGAATGGACCTCGGAGGAATCGTGGGTTCTTCAACGTGGCGTCCCACCTGTCGGTTTGGGCGTTTCGCGCCCACGAGTCGCGGGCCGAAACGGTTGGTTCGCGGCTCGCGACCGGGGCATCGCGGCTCGTCGTCGCGCCCGCCATGCCTGGTTCGATGCTACCACCGGGTCAGGCCTGGTCACGGGGCCGTCCGGTCAACGCGGGACGCGCACAGGACGTTCCCGACCTGCGCGTCATGCACGCAGGCTCAGTTGGCGTCGACGACCTCGGGCTTCAGGGTCGCGATGCAGTCCAGACCCCGGTACGCCTCGTTGTAGTCGAGGCCGTAGCCGACCACGAACACGTCGGGGACCTCGAACCCGATGTAGCGGATCGGGTAGCTGACCCGTCGCCGTTCCGGCTTGGCGAGCAGGGACATGACCTCGAGCGACCGCGGTCCACGCGACCGCAGGTTGCGCAGCAGGTAGTCGAGGGTCAGGCCCGAGTCGATGATGTCCTCGACGATCAGGACGTCACGGCCTTCGATGTCGGTGTCGAGGTCCTTGAGGATCCGCACGACACCGGACGACTTCGTCGCCGACCCGTACGAAGAGCAGGCCATGAAGTCGACCCCCGTGGGAATCGTCAGGTGCCGCGTCAGGTCTGCGATGACCATGTAGGCGCCCTTGAGGACGCCGACGACGAGCAGCCCATCGGTGTCGGCGTAGTCCTCGTCGATCTCGGCGGCAATCTCGCCGAGCCGCTGCTGGATCTGTTCGGACGTGATCAGGATGTCCTGGACATCGTCGACAATGTGCGACGGCAGCTCGGGCAAGGCGGGGGTCCTCGGATCGAGAGCGCGGAGCGTAGTGCCGGGATCAGCGGCGCCGTACCTGCAGGTGGAGATCCGGTCGGACCTGGCCGGCATCGTGGGCATCGACGTCGACGGCCAGGCCGGGAACCCACAGGATCCGGTCAGCCAGGCAGACGATCGGCATGCGTCCCCGCAGGGGTCGTGGGAGACCGGCGTCGACCATGACGTCCTGGAGCTTTCTGGTGCCGACCCGCAGGGCGATGCGGTCACCCGGCAGGCGGGTCCTGACCTGCAACCGCTCGCGCAGCGGCCCGATTCCGCCGAGCACCACCTGAGCGCGGTCGGGCTGGGCTCCGGGAGGCAGCAGGTGCTCGGGAACGGTCACGTCCGGTGGCGTCCAGGCGCCCATGAGTCCGAGTTGCAGTTGGCCGCGCGACGGGGCGGCCGCCTCGGTGGTGGCCACCAGCGTCCAGCCGAGGGCCGGCCACGGCGTGTCGCCGGGAACCCGTACCGCGCCAGGGTCGATCCGTTCGACATCGGCGGGACCGATCGCCAGCCAGCCCGCACCTGCGGTCGCACTGACCCCGGCGAGGTCCATTCCGCCGTTGCGGAGCGACCGCAGGGCCTCGACCTCGGCCGCCGTCGGCGGATCGCCGCCTGCCCGCGCTTCGATGACCATGGTGCGCACGGCGCGACGCGTGATGGCGGCGTCGTACTGCTCGAGGAACGTCGTCGGCACGCAGACCACCGGACCGACGCGGCGCCACGCGACCGTCAGGGCGTCGACCGCGCGATCGCGGAGCGAGGCCGCGTCGTCACGGGCAAGGTCCGCGAGTCGTGCGAGCGCACCGACCGGATCGGGCGCGAACTGTTCGAGCAGGGGCAGGACGTCGAGCCGCACCTGGTTCCGCGCGAACGCCCGGTCCCGGTTCGTCGGGTCGTGGGACACCGGCAGGCCCTCGAGTTCCACGAACCGGTGGATGTCGACCCGACGGATCCGCAGCAGCGGCCGCACCACGTCGCCCCGCACAGCGGGCATCCCCCCGAGCCCGGGGACCCCGGTTCCTCGGGCGATCCGCAGCAGAAGCGTCTCGGCCTGGTCGTCGGCGGTGTGGCCGAGCAGCAGCCACCCGGCCCCGGCCATCCGCGCCATGCGGCGCATGGCGGCGTACCGCTGGGCCCGTGCGGCTGCCTCGACCCCTTGGCCCGACGGTTCCACCGTGACCTCCTCGACGTGCAGGGGGACACCGAGGTAGGACGCCTGGGCGGTGACGGCGGCGAGGTCGAACCGGTCGTCACGAAGGCCGTGGCGAACGTGCGCGAAAACGATCGTCAGGTCGGGCCGCGCGTCGGCGGCCAGGAACGCGAGCGCGGCGGAGTCAGGCCCGCCCGACGCGGCGATCGCGACGGTTGCCTGCGCAGGCAGTCGTTCAAGGCACCGGGCGACCTCGGCGACGAGTTCGCCACGCGTCAGGCCGGCGGGCAGGGGGCCGGGGACCACGGGCTCGTCGTCGCCTGCCGCCACCCCGCTCACCCGGTGACGCGGTCGATCCAGGCCTCTGGATCAGCGATGTCGGGCGGCTGCGGCAGGTCCTGCGCAGACCGGAAGGCGAGGTTCAGTGTGTCGATGTCCCGAAGTTCGATCACCTCACGGACGAACTTCTCGCCCTCGGTGTACTGCCTGCGCTTCATGTCGAGCCCGGCGACTGCGTTCAGGATCTTCGTCGTCGCGTCGCCGCGGCGACGGGCCAGCGCCTGCCGGACGCCGTCGGCGTCGTCGACCACCGGGCCTGACCCCAGGTACATGGCGGCGTTGCCGTGGCCTTCGAGGAGGCTCATCAGACCCTGGGCCTCCTCGACGACGGCGAGTTGCTCGTCGCTGAGGACGGCTTCGAGCAGCGGCTGGACCGTCCCGGTCTGGACGACCCGCATGACGGCTCCCGGCAGGTCGGCAGCCACTTCGAGCACGGCGGCGGGGTCGAGCCTCGTGCCCTCCAGATAGCGGGCCAGCAGGCCGCGCAAGTGGTCCCCGAGCCACGGGTTCGCGTCGAACTGCAGCCGGTGGGTGACCTCGTGGACCAGGACGGCACGCCTGATGTCGGCCGCCTGGTCCGGAGATTCCGCGGCCAGCTCGAGGACGTTCGGCCCCACGATCAGGAGTTGTCCGGCACCGGGCTCTGACAGCGGCAGGACGTACTGACCGAGCACCTTGGTGGACAGCAGCCCGAGCAGCGCCCCGACCTGGGCCCCGAGCACCCGGGACGTGAGTGCACGGCGCCGCCGCAGCTTCTCGCCGAGCGGGTCGAGCGCGCCGCCGAGACCGACGAGGTTGGCCCTGACCCAACCGAGGCGGCCGACGACGCGGCCGACGGTCGGCGGCAGATCGGCACCGAGCCGGGTCCAGGCGCGGGCCGCGGCGTCGATGGCCGGCAGGTCGTCGGCGATCTCGCGACGCATCGCCGCAACGGCACGCGAGTCGGACGACGTGGGCGGGAGGACGAGCCGCGCGGCCCACAGGGCCACCCGCTCGTCGATCATTTTGTGGGGCAAGCCGGGACTCCGGTCACCGGGAAGCGGTCAGGCGGAGGTCGAGGTGCTTCGTCCTGGCCGCACCACCAGCAGGTAGTACAGACCCCCGAGCAGGCCGATGATGCCGACCATGAGCGCCAGCAGACCGACCGACGCCTTCCAGATGAACGGTGGCTCGTACTCGAGCGGTGCGCCGACATTTTCGGACGCGTTCGGGTCGCCCGGCGTCGGGCCCTCGAGCGGACCGCCCTCGGTGGCCAGCAACAGGACGTCCGCCGTGTGGATGTCGACCTCGACCGCCGCAGCGGTCCCCATCGGGGCGAGGACGAACAGTGACAACAGGGCGGGCAATAGGAGACCCGTCAGCACACGGCGCATGAGACCGTCCTTGTGGCGTGGAGCAACGTCGGTCAGGTGAGGGCGCATGCTAACGCGCCACCGCCCGTGCCCGAAGGCCGGGTGGAGACGAAGGGTCATCGCGTCAGCGAAGGCAGTTGCGCAAGCACGCCGTCGGAGACCGTGTTCGGGCCTCCGACCACGATGAACTGGTCGATGTTCGCCCCGTGCTGACGCAGGAAGCTCGCGGTCGGTCCAGGCACGGAGCCAGCCTCGACCAGCAGTACGGGCGCCCGCAGGACGCCTGCCGCCCCACCGGCGGCGAGCGCGTCAGGGAAGTTGCGTCCTGTGGCGATCAGGATCTGTTCGGGCCGCAGCCCGTTGTTGAGGCCGAACGTCGCAACGGACACCGCCGTGGAGTAGCGCTCCGGTCCGGACAGGCGGTCGACGCGGGCGCCAAGGTTGCGCAACTGCGACTCGACGGTGGCGCTCACCGAGTTGCTGCCGCCGACGATGTGGATGTTTCCGATGCCCAGTTCGCGGATGACGGTCGCGGTCGCAGGACTCAACCGGGCCGGGTCCGTGTACAGGACCGGCCATCCGTTGACTGCGGCGACCGCGCTGGCCGCCAACGCGTCGGGATAGTTGGTGACCGTCGCGACGAACGCGTGGGTCGGGCGCGCCGGCAGCTCGCGCGCGAGGTCGGCGGCCGCCTGCGCGTAGTCGGTCGACGAGATCGTCGTCGACGAGGCCGTCCGCAGCCCACCGCTGATCGTGCCGACGCCGACGGCCAGCAGTTCGCCACCGGATTCGACGACACGATCTATGGCCTGGCGTGCCGGATCGCTCAGGGTTCCCTGTGAGGTCAGCAGCACCGGCCCGGCGAGTTGTCCCGCATTGGCTGCCCCGGCGAGGGCGCCGTGGAAATCGGCGCCGTCGGCGACAACGGCCCCGGCGGCGCTGCCGGCCAGGAACGCGTAGTCGGACAGGGCTGCGGCCGTCACGAACCGGTCGCTGCCCGCGACACGCGTGGCGATCGGCAACGGGCGGGTGGTGCCAGCCTGCAGTTCGAGGAAGTTCTGCGTCGAGAACATCCGCGAGCCCCCGGACACGATCCCGATCCCCAGGTAGCCCCAGTCCGGGTCGAGGATGTTGGCGCGGTGGCCGGGCGAGTTCATGAACGCCGTATGGACCGACCCGACGCCCGGACTGACCCCGACGTTCTCGCCGATCGACGCCCAGTTCGGGAAGATCGCCTGGACCTCCTGACGCAGCGTCGTGGAGTGGAAGATCGTCCCCTCTACCATCATCCGCTGGCTGTGGCGGCGGGCGATGGTCCGCAGGCCGTCGTTCGGTCCGAGGGCCGGCAGGCCGCGCGCGATCCGCTCCTCGTTCAACAGGCGGGTGAGCTGGGCTTCCTCGTCGGCGAGGAACTCGGTGGCGATGGCGCTCGACAGGGTGGACGCGAACAGCAGCCCGACGAGCATCGCGAGCACGATGAACGGCCGGGTGACCCTGTAGACGAGGCCGTGGGACAGCCAGAGCCGCTCAGTCTTCATCGGCATCAGGCCTCCCCGGACCCGGCGAGGGTCTCGGCGGCCATCGTGCGGGCCATCTCGTCACGCAGGACGGCCAGTTCCTCGTCGTCGCCGGGGATCGTCAGCGTCCGGACGCGGATCCCGCCGTTGGCTGCCGCCGGTCCTGCCTCGGCGAGCTGCTCGCGGGCTGACGCGAGCAGTCGCGCCGCGAAGATCCTGACGCCGTCGCTGCCCGTCTCGGGCAATACCACGATCACGTCCTCGTGGTCATGCCCGGTCACCCTGGCGACGCCGTCGTTCGCGCGGGCCTGGTGGTCGAGCTGCTGCAGGAACCGCCGCAGCAGCCGGAGCGCGGACCGCTCGCGCATCTGCGCGAAGACGGCGTGGTCGATCGTGAGCTGGGCAACCGAGAAGACGCTGCCGTAGCGCTGGGCCCTCGCTTGCTCCTTGCTGGTCAGGTCGAGCGCCGCGCGGGCGTTGCCGACCCCGGTGGCGTCGTCGACCTCGTCGTACAGCTCGAGCTTGCGCATGGAGCGTTCGAGGACCCCGCTGGCGCCACCACCGAGCGCACCGACGGCGAGGTACAGGACCACCCGTCCGATCGCCGAGGGGATGAACTCGGTCTGGTCGAGGCCCGCGAGGGTGGAGAAGCGGACCGTCAGGTACAGCACAGAGACGATGGCGGCGGACACGAGGCCACCGGCAACGCCCCGGTAGGTCAGCCCCAACAGGATCGGGATCAGCAGCCCCGTGGCCAGAACCTCGACGGGGTCGGCACCGAGTTGATAGGCGGTCAGCGTGACCACCGCGATGATTACCGTGCCGACGGCGAGCACGATGCCACGCGCCCGGCCGTACGTCAGTATGTCCACGCCTGACACCCCTCAGCGGCCGTCATCCGGTGTGGATGGCGGTATCTCCCCAAGTAAACCTCACCCTGCGTACATCTTCGACCACGGTGTGCAGGTTTCCTGGCACGATGATGCCTTCGTGCGCCAAGCGTGCGTCCTGCGCGCCCAGCGCAATACCGGATCAGTTCCAACCGTTCAGCCCAGTGCCGGAGATGCCAGATCCGGCACTGCTCCAGCTGGTCAACCCACCCTCGCCCCCGCCGTCGTCCTGGGTGCCGCCAGCCGCCTCGTCCTGCGTGCCGCCGTCGGTCACGGACTCGTCGTCCGCGCCGTCATCGGTGGCTTCCTCGGTCGGCGTCGCATCGACCTCGTCGCCGTCTGCTCCGTCGTCGGCGTCGGTCGCGGAACCGTCGTCCCCGGTGTGTTCCACGGGCGGGCGCAGCACGTCCTGCTCGAGTTCGAGGACCTCGCTCGGCGTCACGGCGTCCTCGAGGATCGGCAGCGGGGTCGCCGTCACCGACGCGACTGC